>Ga0180216_1003749_pt1 | contig 11853 bp, 8 predicted proteins | sample eDN3rd37CBELigMG_FD_128879 | JGI IMG/M metagenome (GOLD analysis project Ga0180216, IMG submission 128879) | Enriched Miracle-Growth compost microbial communities from Emeryville, California, USA - eDNA 3rd pass 37_C BE-Lig MG (version 2)... ...
AATCCGGGGATCATCCAGGAACACCCGGGCAAAGGCGAGGAGTTGCCCTTCCCCGGCACTCAACCCACCGCCTCCGCTGGCCAGCATCGTATCGAGCCCGTCCGGCAGCGCATGAAACCACGTTCCCAGTCCCAGATCCTCCAGCGTGGCGATGATCCGGCTGTCTGGAATCCCCGGATCGAACAACGTGAGGTTGTCGCGCACCGTGGCCCGGAACAACTGGATATCCTGGGTCACCAGGCCAATCTGCCGGCGCAGGGAGGCGAGATGCCAGTCTCTCGCATCGAATCCCCCGATCCGCACGGTGCCGGACGACGGATCATGCATGCGGGTGAGCAACCGGGTGATGGTGGTCTTGCCGCTCCCGGTTCGCCCAACCAGCCCCAGCACCTCCCCCGGTGCCAGGTGGAAATCGAGATCCTGCACCACCGGCTCCTCTGGCGTGTACCCGAAACTGACCTCGTCGAAATCGACGGCCAGTGCCGTCTCCTCACCGGGTTCCGGCACACCGGGACCATCCACAATGCTGCTCCGTGTCTCGAGCATCTGCTGGATACGCCCCACACTTGCCCCGGCCTGCTGCAAATCCTGCAATTGCCGGGTGATCTGTTCGATCGGCTGGTTCAGCAGGTTGGTGTACTGGTAGATCAGGAACACGGTGCCAATCGTGATGCTGCCATCGTGGTACAACCAGGCCCCCATCCCGAGGGCCACCGCCGTACCAATCGCGAACAGCAGGATGGAAACGGAGTAGGCCACGGAACCCGTCACCTGCGCGTGGATCTGCTTGCGCAACACCAGGCGGGCCAACTGGAAATTGCCCCGCATCACGTAGTCCGTGGCCCCGGCAGCCCGGATATCCTCCGTTCCGGAAAGACGTTCCTCGATAAAGCCGAACAGGTTGGCGGCGGCTTCCCGCTCTGCCGCCCAGTGCGGCAGGGTGAAATCCCGCATCCGGTTGATGACCACCAGCGCAACGACGCTGAACAGGGTGAGTGCCGCCCCGGCCCGCCAGTCGACGCGGAACAGCATGATCAGCACCCCGCATCCCAGCAGGCCATTGCCCAGCACCAGCACCATGAACCGGGAAAAGAAATTCCCCAGTTTCGCCACATCCCCGTCCACCCGTTCGATCAGCGCCCCTGGCGTGTGGGCATGGTGGAAATCGGGATCGAGGCGCAGCACATGCAGGGCGAGATCGTTGCGCAGGGCATTGGTGGCGATCCAGCCCAGGTTTTCCGCCACCCAGATTTCGCCAAGATTGACCACCTGAGTCACAAGGGCAATACCGAGAAAGGCGACCGCCAGCCAGATGAGGGTGGATACCGGTTCCCCGGCGAGCGCGCGATCGATGAATTGCTGGAGAATGCCCGGTCCGGTCAGTTGCAGCGCGATACTGCACGCCAGCAGCAGACCAAGCAGCAGGGTGCGTCGCCTTTGCGGTTTGAGGTACGTGGCAAGCAGTGCCCAATACTGGCGGAACGAAATGCGCACGGGTCATGACTCCCCTGATTTTCGTAACGCCACCGGCGCAACTGAACACCTCGCCCCGGTATCCGGAACAAGCAAAACAGTCTTTTACGATATCACAACATTCCGGATTTTTGACTATCCGTCACCTTGACCGGACAGTGTCATTCCTGGCGGGTGTACAATACGAAGGAAATTATCGCCCCCGAACCGTAACCCCAGCACCATCCGGGAAGGAGCGATCACATGCAATCCACCACCCCCCAACCCGCCTTCTCCCTCAATTTCTGCGAAACAGACGCGCCGCGCAGTGGTTTGACCACCCTCCTCCTCGCCACCGCCACCCTCTGGCTGACCGGTATCACCGGTATCGTCGCCAGCAGCGGCAATCCCTTCATCATCGTTTCCGCCATTGCCGGCAGCGTCCTGCTCGCCATCGTCACCATCGCCTCATGGAGCACACGAATTCGCTGGCGCGGCACCGGGCACCACCTGCTGTGGGTCCTTGCCGGAATAACCATTTCCGTCTGGATGATCGGCATTACCGGATTCGGCTGGCTGTTCATGCCGTTGCTCCTGTGCGAAGCATTTGCCCTGCAATTCTGGCCGTCCGCACGTTCCACCCGCATTCCAGTCAGTCGCCGGTTCCTCTGCCTCGCTGCCGGATTCGCTTTCTTCCCGCTGCTGATCCTGACCCGGGCAACATGGTGAAAGGGAACCATGACATGCAGCACTTTTCGACCACATCCGGCGACCATATCGATACCTTTGCCGATCCCTCGTGGCTCGGTCGACGCATTGGCGTGTCCACCGTGCTGCTCGGCATTGGCGCCGTCTGGTTGCTGGCAATGCTGTGGCTGCTCGCCCGCAACCTGCCCGAACGCCAAGTGTTGCCCTTTTTCGCAGTGATCGCCGGAATGCTGGTGCTGGCAGCCTACTGCAGCACACGGCGCGATGCCTGGCATGACCGGGGAGCACTGCTGCTCTGGGCGACCTTTGGGGGCACGCTTTCCATCTGGATGATTGGCATCATGTCGGTTGGCTGGCTGGTCTTTCCCGCATTGCTGCTGGAAATCGCCGCCCTCATTTCCTGGCCACGACCCAGCGGAACATCGATCGTGTCATTCAGGGGCATCATGCTGGAAATCACCGGATTCCTGGCGATCCCGTTGTTGATCGTTCCCGGCTATTTCCTGGTGTAAGATAGAAATCTGATGATCAATGTGTACATGCGAACCGCGCAGGGTGCGGGTTGAGCCCTACAGGGCCGTCCATCCGCCCGTTCCCTGGCAAAGCGCGGCATAGAACCGGGTCCCGCACAATGTAAAAACACGTCCCGCAGAGGTTGAAAGCAGGGAAGCAGGTGAATGACCACGGCACAACCGTTCGCTGGTTGCCAGATAGCTGGATTTCACCCTCTGCCCTGAACACCTTCAGCATTTGCCCCCACAAGGCACGCCTTCAGTATGTCGACAAGGTTCGCGGTCAACCCCGGTTCAGTCTCGACCTGTCCAAGGGCCGGATCGCCCACTCGCTCCTGGCCCATGCCGCCCATGTGATGCAACGCGGATTCGAACCACCAGATGCCGCCTGGCTCACCATGTCTGCCCGCCAGCGACTCCCCTTCAACGAATTCCCCTCCGAGGAAGAACGATTCCGGCATGCCAGCGAAATCGTGGAATGGGTCAATTTCGGGATTGCGCACCTCGATCGCCAGGCCGAAATCATCAATATCGAAAAATCCCGGCACACTGGCTGGTCCATGATCCTGCCACCGCACGAATACACCGTCATCACCCGCCCGGACGTGGTCCTTGTCCGAACCACGTCCGATGGCGAACCCTTTGTGGAAATCATCGATTACAAAACCGGCACGGGCGAACCGGTCGCCCACGTTCCGGTGCTGACCCGGCTCATCATGCGTGATTTCCTGGCCGGTCACGTGCCGCTGGAAACAACCCGCGTGCTTTTCACCTATGTCTGGTTGCAAAAGAAGGAACATCAGCAGGTTGAACTCACACGGGAACACTGTTCCGACCAGTGGCCAGTCATCAAGGGAAAAATCCGGGATCTCGTCACCGAAACCCGGTGGCAGCCCCGGCCCTCGCGGTATTGCCACTATTGCGAATTCCGGGGAAACGCCTGCAGATTCGGCCCCCCAGCTGGCAGCGATATTCCGTAACATTGCCATCCTGAGCGCCAGCGACTCACGATGATGGTCATTCCGAACGCCCCTTGTCTCCCTGAATGCTGTGACTATCGTTCTTTGTCACCTGACCGTCATTCCGAGCTTGTCGAGGGCCGCCAACGGTAGGGTCCGACCTTGTGTCGGGCCGAAGCGAAGCGGTCGTCCGGTTTCCGGATGGGGCGCTGTCTGCATGGAGCAGGTGGCTGGCGGAAGGATTGCAGGGATGAACGCGACGGTCGGACACAAGGTCCGACCCTACCGAACAATCAGCGTGAATCAGAGTGTTCAGTGCTGCGACTTGCGATGACTGTCATTCCGAGCTCATAGGCAAATGCGAAGCATTTGAGCAAGCTTGCGCAGCGGCCCTTGTCGAGGAATCCCCGCGCGAAGCGCATCTGTTGCTGGCATGTACCGGCTTCGCCGGGGGATTCATCGCTGCGCTCTGAATGACAGTGGGTGCTCTGCATGACAGTGGGCGCGTGACTGCCGGGGCAAGCATTCCCTGATTCCCCTTCTGTTGGTACCATCCATCCACGAACGCTTTGATTCAGCAGGAGAAGTATTTTGGCACACCCGATTCTGGCCGCCCAACTCTACACTGTCCGCAAGAGCACCCAGACCGCAGCCGACCTGGCAGCGACTTTCGAAAAAGTCCGGAACATCGGTTACACGGCGGTCCAGTTGTCCGCGATTGGTCCGATTCCCCCAGCCGAAGTGGCGGCGATGCTGAAGGATGCGGATCTCACGGCCTGCAACACCCACATTCCGTGGGACCGGTTGCAAAATGACCTGCCAGCCGTGATTGCCGAACACGAACTGTGGAACTGCCGGCACGTTGCCGTGGGCAGCCTGCCCCAGGCGTACCGCGCGGATGGCGAACAGGGCTACCTGCAATTCGCGAAAGAGGCGACGGAGGTTGGACGCCAGTTGCACGAAGCGGGTCTCACCTTCAGCTATCACAATCATGCGTTCGAATTCCAGCGGTTCGGCGAGCGAACCGCCATCGAACTGCTCTTCGACGAGACAGATGCCAACTATGTCCAGGCAGAAATCGATGTCTACTGGGTCCAGTACGGGGGTGGCGATCCGGCTGCCTGGATTCGCCGGGTGAAGGGACGCATGCCGGTTATCCACCTGAAGGACATGACCATCCAGGACAACACGCAGATCATGGCCGAAGTGGGCGAAGGCAATCTCAACTGGCCCGCCATTCTCGAAGCCTGCCGCGATGCTGGTGTTGAGTGGTACGCAGTCGAACAGGATATTTGCCAGACCGATCCGTTCGATTGCCTGGCAACGAGTTACCGGAACCTGAAGGCCATGGGCGTCGCCTGATAGCCTCGCCCCGGTCTCGCATGATGGAGTACGCGCGATGTCGGTTCTCGATACTTTCTCCCTCGCGGGCAAGGTGGCATTCGTGACTGGTGGCAATCGCGGTCTGGGCCGGGCCATGGCCCAGGCACTGGGCGAGGCCGGGGCAAAGGTCGCCATCACCGCCCGCACGGAATCGGCCGCGCAGGCCGCTGCGACTGAACTTTCCGAACTTGGCATCACCGCCACCGGGGTGCAACTCGAAGTCACCGATGTGGATGATGTCGAGCGGGCGGTGGAACAGGCGACACGCGATCTCGGACCTGTCGATGTGCTGCTGAACAACGCCGGGATTTCCGTGCCCCATACATCACTCGATGCCACGGAAGACGACTGGTCATCCGTGCTGAAAACCAATATCGATGGCGTCTGGAACTGCAGCCGGGCGGTGGGCAGGCGCATGGTGGAACGCGGGAGTGGTGGCACCATCGTCAATGTTGGATCGATGTCGGCCTACATCGTGAACCAGCCACGCTGGCAACCGGCGTACCTGACATCGAAGGCCGCGGTGCACCAGTTGACCAAGGCCATGGCAGCGGAATGGGCCCCCTATGGCATCCGGGTGAATGCGATGGCACCGGGCTATTTCCTCACCGAGATGTCACCGGTGGACCAGCCGGAATTCAAGCCGTGGTGTGTCGATCCGGCCCCGATGAAGCGACACGGGTATCCGGAAGAACTCGGTCCGGTGGCGGTGTTCCTGGCCAGCAATGCATCCAGTTTCATGACCGGATCGATTGTCGTCGTCGATGGTGGGTTTACGCTGTTCTGATGAAGGTCCGTAGCTGATCAGGAGATTGTAGTGAATAGCGACCCACCAGATTCCGGCGATTTTATCCTCTACGCCACGGACGATGGTGAGGCGAAACTCCAGGTTCGGATGGCCGACGAAACAGTTTGGCTCTCAATTGACCAGATGGCCGAACTGTTTCAACGGAACCGCACTGTAATCAACAGGCACATCAACAATATTTTCAAAGAGGGTGAACTTGATGAAAAAGCAGTTAGTGCAAAATTTGCACTAACTGCCGCCGATGGGAAATCCTATCAGGTCGCCCACTACAATCTTGACGTCATTATCTCTGTCGGCTATCGCGTCAAGTCGCTTCGCGGCACCCAGTTCCGGATCTGGGCAACCCGGCAACTCCGCGAATATATCGTAAAGGGCTTTGTCCTCAACGATGATCGGTTCAAGAACTCCGCCGACAATGATTATTTCGAGGAACTGCTTGGCCGCATCCGCGATATCCGGGCAAGTGAAAAAATCTTCTACAAAAAACTCCTCGATCTCTTTGCAACAAGTATTGATTATGACAAATCCGCTCCCCAGACTCAACGGATTTTCGCGCTTATCCAGAACAAGCTGCATTGGGCAGCACATGGTCATACTGCAGCCGAAGTTGTCCACGATCGCGCAAATGCAGCCAAACCCAATATGGGACTTACCTCATGGAGCGGTCAGCAAGTGCGCAAACGCGATATCGAAATCGCGAAAAACTCTCTGAACGATGAAGAACTCGATACACGAACCGCCTGGTTAATGCCTATCTTGATATTGCCGAATTACAGGCCAAAGCTCGCAAACCTTTCTACATGGGAGATTGGGAATCCAAACTCAATAATCTGCTCACCTTATCGGGTCACGACATCCTTCAGCATCAGGGGAAAATCTCCAGGGCTCAGGCAAATGAGAAAGCTGACCTGGAATATGAGATTTTCCATCGTGAGCGGATCAATGCACCCAGCCAGATCGAACGGGATTTTGAGGCAGCCAGCGACAAAATAGAGCAAGCAAAAGTCCGGAAACCACCAAAATCGCAGTGAGCAAGTGCATTGAAGGGGAGAAACATCCATGCTGAAATTCGGAATTGTTGGGGCAGGATTGCGCGGCCGGATGTATGCGGAAGCCCTCGCCGACCTGCGGGATGTGGAGGTTGTGGCCTTTGCCGAAGCTTCGGAACGGGTGGCAGCAGTCACGCGGGAAGCGACCGGGTTGGCTGTGGTTTCCAGTCATCGCGACCTGCTTGAACAGTTCGACCCCGATGCGGTGATTGTCGCCACCCCGGATTTCGCCCACCGGGATGCCGCTGTCGAAATCGCCAGCGCCGGCAAGCACCTGCTGGTCGAAAAACCACTCGCCATGACCATCGACGATGCCCATGCCATTCGCGATGCCGTAAAACAGGGTGGTGCGACCTGCCTGGTGGGGTTTGAAAACCGCTGGAATCCGCATGTTGTCTCTGCGCAGCGGGCGATTGCATCGGGCACCGTGGGCACGCACATCACGTCCTCGGCCACGCTCTCGAATTCCTACTATGTGCCGTTCAACATGCTCTCCTGGGCGGCCAGATCTTCCCCGGCATGGTTCCTGATGCCACACACCATCGATATGCTGCTGTGGTTCTCCGGTCGTACCCCGGTTTCGGTTTCCGCCGTGGCATCACGCGGCATCCTGGCGGCAAGGGGGATCGACACGGAAGATGTGGTGCATGCCCTGCTGACTTTCGACGATGGCACCACCGCCTCGCTCAGTTCCGCCTGGACCCTGCCGGAAGGCAATGATGCGATTGTCGATTTCCGCTTCCAGTTCATCGGGACTGAAGGCACCATTTCCGGCGATCCGATTCATGCCGGTCTCGACATCACCACCGATCGCCGCCGGGCGCAGGGCACCCTCGCCGGTCGGATCGGCAGCGCACAGGTGGGAGCGCCAGTCTGGATGGTGCAGGAATTCGCCTCGAACCTGCTGCTGGGCAAATCGACCGGTCCGGGTGTCGATCAGGGGGTGCTGGTGACGGAAATCATCTGTGCCATCGAACAGTCATTCCGCAGCGGGCAACCCGTGGTGATTTGATCGCTTCCAAACGGCAATGTCATTCCGCAATGTAGAATGCTACCAACACATGGCGGTCAGGCTGCAGACTGCCAGCGATCCTCCTGTCTCACTCCCGGAGATTCCCTGCGTGACCACTTCCTCCTCCCTCTCGTCCGAGTCCGCCCACCTGCTGGAGGATGCCGCCGCTGCCGGTACCGCCATCGATGCCGTGGTCGTCCTCGATTTCGGTTCGCAATACAGCCAGCTCATTACCCGTCGCGTGCGGGAAATCGGGGTTTACAGCGAACTCATCCATCACGACACCCCATGGGCCGACATCGAACGCCTCCAGCCAAAGGGCATCATCCTTTCCGGGGGTCCGGCCAGTGTGTATGAAGATGGGGCACCCACCCTGCCCGACTGGGTGCTGGCCAGCGACCTTCCCGTCCTCGGGATTTGCTATGGCATGTGCCTGCTGGCCCGGGCACTCGGAGGCGAAGTTGCCCCCGCCGATCATCGCGAATATGGTCCAGCCACGATCACGATTGGACACGGCACCGGCGAACATCCATTGTTCAGGGGGCTGCCTGCGAAACTCGATGTCTGGATGAGTCACGGCGATTACATCAGCAAGGCACCGGAAGGATTCGATATCCTCGCGATTTCCCCCAATTCCCCAATCGCGGCCATGGGCAGTGGTCACTATGCCGGGTTGCAGTTCCATCCGGAAGTCCAGCACACCCCGCAGGGTATCGATATCCTGCGGAATTTCCTCACGGACATGTGTGGATGCTCCACCTCGTGGACACCGGAATCCTTCATCGATGCCGCGATTCGTGAAATCCGGGAACAGGTCGGTAAGGGCAAGGTGCTGCTGGCCCTCAGCGGTGGGGTGGATTCTTCGGTGGCCGCCGCACTGTTGCACCAGGCCATTGGCGATCAGTTGACTCCGGTATTCGTCAACAACGGGCTGCTGCGCAAGGGTGAAGCCGAACTGGTGCGCGAGGTCTTCACCAGTCACTTCGGGATGCACCTGGTCTATGCCGATGCCACCGATCGCTTCCTCAACCGGCTCCAGGGGGTCACCGATCCCGAAACAAAACGAAAGATCATCGGTGATGAATTCATCCGGGTGTTCGAAACCGAAGCGGAAAAAGCCGGTCCGTTTGAATTCCTGGCACAGGGCACCCTCTACCCGGATGTGATCGAAAGCACCACGGCCGATACCAAGGCGGCCGTGAAGATCAAGACCCACCACAATGTTGGTGGCTTGCCGGAGGATCTCCAGTTCAAGCTGGTTGAGCCCCTGAAGTTCCTGTTCAAGGATGAAGTACGCAAGGTGGGGCGCACCCTGGGATTGCCGGAAGAAATCGTCGAACGGCAGCCCTTCCCCGGTCCGGGGCTGGCGGTGCGCCTGCTTGGGGAAATCACGGAACCGGATCTGGCAATGCTGCGCGGGGCCGATGCCATTGTGCGCGAGGAAATCGAAGCATCCGGCGTGGCGCAGGATGTCTGGCAATACTTTGCGGTGTTGCTGCCGGTCAATTCGACCGGGGTGATGGGTGATTACCGTACCTACGCCCGGGTGGTGGCCGTGCGCGCCATTTCCAGCCAGGACGCCATGACGGCAGACTGGTCACGCCTGCCCTACGAGACGCTGGCGAGAATCAGCAACCGCATCGTGAACGAGGTGAAGGGGATCAACCGCGTGGTCTACGACATTACCTCGAAACCGCCCGCCACCATCGAGTGGGAATAGGTTTTTATCCGGGTTGTGCACCGGGGACCATCGATCATGGAAAACGACAAACGCGGCGGGAGAAATCTCCCGCCGCGTTTGTCATGTCCGTTCCGGTCTCATTCTGGAAAGTCACACGCCCGGGCGGCGATCCATCACGACGAGCGAAGTGAGGTCCACTCCACCGGACGTCTGGCCCGGGGCGGTACTGCCCGTTCCGCACGATCCCCAGAGACCGGCCCCGGCTGCCTGGGCCGTGGCCTGGCTGGCATTCAGCCATCCGGCAAAGCGGGTGTTGGGTTCGCTGATCTTCGCCTCAACCGCCCCCTGGCTCACCAGCGCATTGGCCACCATGGTGAAACTGCCATCGCTGTTCTGCACCCAGACATCGCGAACCCACTGCCCCTTGGCATCGGTGTTGGTCGATTGCCGTTCGATGCGAACCGTCTTGCCGGCAACCAGTGCTTCATTCGCGGCCGTCGCTTCAGCGGCATAGCAATCGTCACCACGCGGAGCATCGATCCCGAGATAGCGCACCGTCTGCTGCACGCCATCCTTTTCGATCACGATGGTTTCACCATCGATCACCTCCACCACCTGCGCCTCATAGGGGGCATCGGTGGATCGAACCGGGGGGGCATCGCCTTCGACCAGTGAACCGGAAGATTGTTCCAGCGCACTTGAGAGATCGATGGTTTGGTCACCAACCTGCAGTACCAGCGATTCTGCCTCATTCGGTGCAAGGAAGGTCAGGGCAAACCGGTGACCTTCATTCGGTGCCCAGAGAATGGCATCGGTGTTGCCGTAGGCCGGGGTGTAACCCAGCATCGAGGCAACCCAGCTGTTTCCGGTATCGATCTGCACCTGTTCGCCATCGGCCAGGAGTTTGAATTCACTCATGTCAAACACCTGCTGATTGCTGCTGGCATTTTCGGCGTAGACCGAAAGCACAATCCACTCGCCGTAGGTCACCGCCTGCACCTGGGGCAGGGCTGCGGCAATTTCGTCACCGCTGGCCGCGCCTTCAATGGTGTAGCGGAATGCGCCATTGACGGCTTCCTGTTCCGGCGGGGAGGCGGGATCGACACTTGGCGCCTGTGGTTCGAGGGTTGCTACCGCTTCGGTTGCGGTTGGCTCGACCGTTGCGGTGGATTCCAGTGTCGGTTCCGTCGTTGCCGATGGTTCACTTGTGGCCGTTGGCTCCGTGGTTGCTGTCGGTTCAGTCGTTGCGGTTGGTTCAACTGTCGGTTCAGTGGTTGCCGTCGGCTCCGATGTTTCGGTTGGAGCCGGTTCCTCGGTTGGCTCGAGGGTCGGTTCTTGTGTCGGTTCCCCGGTTGGTTCGAGGGTTGGTTCTTGTGTCGGCTCCTCAGTTGGCTCCTGCGTTGGTTCAACCGTCGGTTCGACAGTTGGCTCCTCGGTCGGTTCCAGCGTGGGTTCGAGGGTCGGTTCTTCAGTTGGTGCCGGTTCGTCTGTCGGAATGACCTCTGCGGAATCATCCCCGGCAGTGGAATCGTCATTCCCCATGCCAGTTCCGCCGTTGTCATCGCCTGTATCACCGGAACCGTCATCCGCTGCGTCATTACCGGCAGGCTCATCGTTGCCGGTCTCATTGGTCGTGTCGTCGACCGGTTCGTTGCCGGCGGCACCATCATCCCCGGTGCTGCCAATCTGGTTGTCACCACCAGATGACTGCGGTGCATCGTCCGATGCGCCCTGAAGCTCGTTGTCCTCCGGGACGTCGTATTCCGTTGGCAAATCTGTCGTTGTTCCACCAATGCCGGTATTGCCATCCGGTGCAGTGGGCACCAGCAATTCCTGCTCGGCAATATACCCGGCCTGACCCGCGCCACCCGTACCATCACTGGCAGTTGAGGTCACTTCCGGTTCATCTTCGGCCGTGATTTCCGGCTGGGTGTCACCTTGCGATCCTGCATTGAGCTGGCTGACTTCGGTGGGATCCTCATCCGTGGTTCCGGAGTTGCCACTGATCCGGTTTTCGAGACTGCTGATGCCATTGTTCAGAGGTTCGGGGAATTGCAGGCTGGCCGGAAGCCGATCCTGCCCGAAGTACCATCCGGCGGAAAGCAGGATCAGCACGATCAGCACCTGGAGGCCGCGCACAATCCACGGTTTGCCGCTGGCCGGAGGTGGTGGCACCACCGGGACTTCCAGATCGGACACCGTCTTGCCATCCGCCAGCGTTCCGGTCCGGCGGGCAACCCGGCTGACCTCACGTGGAACCGGCGATGGTTCCGGGGCCGGGGCAGGTGT
>Ga0180216_1003751_pt1 | contig 11847 bp, 9 predicted proteins | sample eDN3rd37CBELigMG_FD_128879 | JGI IMG/M metagenome (GOLD analysis project Ga0180216, IMG submission 128879) | Enriched Miracle-Growth compost microbial communities from Emeryville, California, USA - eDNA 3rd pass 37_C BE-Lig MG (version 2)... ...
AAAACCGGCGGGTGGCACGGGTGAGTGATGAAATAACTGATGTCCTGGCGGTCTGGCAAATGTTTTGCGTACGCGGCCGCGGGATCGAGCAGGATCAACATGGATCTCGGTTTCATTTGTGGGACGACTCCAGCGGATACTTTGGCGATGGCCACATCGGGAACAGCCAAAATCACCACATCCGCCATCCCTGCAGCATCACTTAAAGGGGTGACGGTGAGGTTTTTTTGGGCCAACCGCTCGATTCCCGTTTCGCTAATCTCGACATAAAGCATATCATATTTGGAATCTTTTAGGTTATCGGTCAAACGATTCCCCATCTTTCCCCCTGCACCTACTAAAGCAATCGTTGTCATCTTCTTTTTCCCCTCTTTCATTATTTATCCTTGAAGTACTTTACCAAAAAAGGATCGCTCCCCGACCTGACCACCCTTCAGGGTAATTTCCAGGCCGTCGATTCGTGGGTCGGCGGAGTAACACCGGCAAAGGGGCGATCCTGGCGCAAGTGGGGCGACCATCTCCAGGGCGTAAATGCCGAGCTCGCTCACCGCATGGCTGGAGGTGTCACCTCCGGCGAAGGCGATCCTTCGGATGGACGATTCCTCGATGATTCGGCGGGCCAGGATGCCGAGCTGCTGTCCAAGAAGTTTCCCGGAGTCGGATGCGGTTAGACCTCTCGCTCGATTCTCAGCGATCGATGGATCCGATGGGCCTAGCGCCGAGTACAGGACGACGTTTCGCCCTTGATTGATCGCGGTGAGGGCCTCTTGGAGGATTGCTTCCCAGTTGGCGCTGAATTCCATCGGTATCCGGATTCCGTGGAACCCATTATCGAGGGCCCATTCGATTTGCCCCTGGGTGACCGGTGAGCAGCTGCCACTGATCGCCAGGAGTTGGTTTGTCGGTTGGGCTGGCTTCATGGAATGGCTGCCCGGGATCAGTCCTTGTTTTTGCCAATGGGCTGCCAATGCGTATTGAACACCGGAGGAGCCTACTACGAAAAGCGGCTGGTGTTTCGATTCGCGCCAAATGAGCGCGCCTGCTTTTTCCAGTCGATCGGAGTCTAGGACGTCGAAAAGCAGGACATCCAGTTGTTCTTCTAGCCTTCGTTCATAGCGCGCTGTGACTTTTTCTAGGTCACCTTCCAAATCGAGGATGTCCATCAGGCCAATTTTGCTGTCGGTCTGTTTGTTCAGGTGAACGCGCAGATCCCCTTCATCCATCGGCGTGACGGGATGCCTGGACATGGTCGGATGACGATCGAGCCGATGGGTGTCGTCCCCCACAGTGGCAAAGTGATTGCCAAAGACGGTGTACCTTCTGAGCGATGGCGCCCCGACAAGTAGCGGGATGACACGGCTCTGTGTAAATTGGGTTTTAGCAATGTCGATCACTTTCCCGATGCTCCCAATTTTCGGCGACGAATCAAAAGTGGAACACACTTTGTAATGAACGATCGGTGTCTGTTGGAACTGTTGGAAAATGGAGGGCAGATGCTGTTCCATTTCCTCCGGTTTCATCGAGCGGCTGGTCCCCGCCACCCCAAAGCATTGCAGATCCGGAAATTGCTCCAGTTGTTCGGTCGTCGGCGGTTGCAGGAAAAGTACCGTTTTGATCCCATGCAGGGCAAGCCCCTCCATGGAATCGGTCGAACCGGTGAAATCATCCCCGTAATAACAAAGTAAAAGGTTCATCTGGGTAGACCTCCCTTATTTTGCAAACTTTTCGATCGCTTTTTGCAGTTCCGGATGGGTTTGGGCGTAGTCATCTACGGTTTTCCCTTGTAGAGCGGCTTCCCAGCCCTGGATCATACTTTTCACCCCTGCTGAAATCCCGTCCGGATGTGCCATGATGCCCCCGCCTGCGATGTGGATGACGTCCGTTGAGTTGATTTGTTGATAAGTTTCCGGAGCAACCCCCGCCCATTGCGCGGACGAAAGTACTGGCATCACTTCCATCCCGCCAAATAGGGGTGACAAACAATCTTTGATTGATTGTACAACCGATTCATTTGATTCAAAAAACTTATTGTGCAGCCCGTTTGTATGTAGATGGTCCACCCCTGCAAGGCGGCAAAGTTTCTGATAGGCAGTGAATTCCATGCCTAGTGCCGGACAGCGAGTCATTGCCCCCCACTGGTTTCGGTGCCCGTGGATCGGCAGATCGCTGTAGGTTCTTAGGTGCGCGACGCCGGCGAGTCCGATGCTGTTGATGCTGACCATGACACAGGTACCTCCAGCTTGTGCGACGAGATCGTGATTGCGGCGTAGTTCATCAATGTCCCCGGTGATGTTGAAGGCGTACATGGCTTTTTTTCCAGTTTGGTCGGCTGCTCTCTCGATCTCCTCCATGACTGCTTTGACGCGTTCTTGTAGGGGAAAATAGGGCGGATTGCCGTTGACTTCATCGTCTTTAATGAAATCGACACCGGCCAGGGCAAGCTCTCTGACGATCGTTTTGAGCTCGGCTGGAGTGAGTCCGATATTGGGTTTGATGATCGTGCCGATAATTGGTCGGCCAAAAACACCTGCAAGCTGGCGTGTCCCCTCTATTCCGAATTTAGGACCTTGATACTTTTCCGTGAAGCCTTGGGGCAGCTGCAAATCTAGCAATTTGAGACCTGAAAATTCTCGTAATTCATAGAGATTCCCCGCTACCGTGGCGAGCAAATTGGGAATCGAGGGTCCCACGTTGTGATAGGGAAAAGCAACCGTGATCTCCCCCCTGTGGAAGGTGGGTTGAACGATGCCTTTGGGGATGTGGGCCCCTGGCAGGGAGGGGGTTGTCACGGACTCCATCGGTTTGATCTCGATGATTTTGGCCCCGTGCTTTTCCTTCAGTTCATCCGTCTCCCCTGGCACCTTCACAAAAGTCCCTGTCGACTGCTCCCCAGCTAACACCTGCGCGGCATGCTCCAGCGGGTACGGGGTTTCAATGAAATAAGTGGCAAGGATCTGATCTTGTTTCAATGATTTGGCTCCTTTTGTGGGTTGAATTTTGGTTATTATCTGAATTTTAACAATGATGGGTAATGGTGTCAAGATATAACTTAGATCTAAGTTAGGTGATGAAGAGAGGGGGGACCCTTTTCTCGCTTCTTTGGGGCGTTTGGGTCTCATAATCTCGATGATGACCACTTTCGCCTACTCCGGGCGCGGTTTTGGTCATCATAGCCCCGATGATGACCGTTTTCGCCTATTCCAAGCGTGGTTTTGGTCATCATAGCCCCGATGATGACCGTTTTCGCCTATTCCAAGCGTGGTTTTGGTCTTCATATCCCTGATGATGACCGTTTTCGCCTATTCCAAGCGTGGTTTTGGTCTTCATAACCTCGCCAAGCCCCCTACTGCAAGATATCCCGGACACTTGCCAGTACGTAATCCAAATCCCCGTCAGAAATCTGACAATGCGTAACCATTCTCATTTTTCGACTACCAATCTTTTTGACCCAGATTCCTCTCCGTTGCAATTCCCCGATCAATCGATCCGCATCCCATCCCGCTTTTACTACCTCAAAAGAAACGATGTTTGTGGCTGCTTTCTCAAAAGCCATGCGGATCCCAGCGATTCCCGATAAACCAGCGTGGAGTCTAGTTGCGTTCCAATGATCCTCGTCAATCCGGTCGATCATCTTCGTCAATCCAATCAATCCCGGTGCGGCGATGATGCCGGCCTGTCTCATCCCTCCACCCAACCGTTGGCGGATATTTCGAGCTTCCGCAATGAACTGTCGCGATCCCAAAAGAATCGATCCTAATGGGCACCCTAATCCTTTTGTCAGACAAATTTGCACCGCATCGACTTCTCGACAAATCACCGAGGGGTGAACGCCAAGTGCTGTCGCTGCATTAAATAGACGTGCGCCATCGAGGTAAATAGGGATTTGATAGCGATCGGCCAGCTCTCGAATCTCCCTCATGTGTTCCGGAGTGACCACTGCTCCCTCATTTAGGTTGTAAGTGTTCTCCAGACAAATCAATCCCGTTCTTGCGGTCTGGACTCCTGGAAGCTGGATCGCGGCTTCGATGGACTCGAGGTCGTAAACCCCTTGCTCAACCGGAACGGGTCTAGCTTGTACCTGGGAAAGTGCGGCCAACCCTGCCACCTCCAGATTATATAAATGAGAGTCCCGCCCTAAAATCACTTCCTGGCCCCGCTGCGTCATCGCCATCACCGCGATTTGGTTCGCCATCGTCCCGGAAATGGTAAGTAATGCATCCTCCATTCCTAGTAGAGAAGCCGCCAGCTGTTCCAATTCTCTGACGGTCGGGTCCTCCCCCAGAATATCATCGCCCAAAGCAGCCGCCCTGATCGCCTCCCTCATTTCCTCACTGGGCAAAGTAACGGTGTCGCTGCGTAAATCTATCTTTTTATTCACGAATGAATTCTCCTTTTTAGTTTTATACTAGCAGATTTTTATGGAAATATTAATTTAATTATGACAAAATGTTAGAGAAAGGATGTGGACTATGCAGCTTTATAAACCTCGGACTGAACCTGCGGAGCTTTTGATGTATGGAATGTTGGATGGCCGAATGGATTTGCCAGAAAAGGACAAGCAGTACTTTCAAAATTTGCAAAAGGGCTACGAAGGGGAGTTGATGTTTGATACTTGGACAGAAAAACTGCAATGTAAGTGCTATGTCCTAAATGACTTGCTTTTAAAAGTGGGTAACAAAACATTTCAAATTGATTCATTGTTGATTACTTCAGAGACGATCTACTTTTATGAGGTGAAAAATTATGAGGGGGATTATTTTTTTGAAGGCGATCGATTCTATAAAAAACCCAATCTGGAAATCGTCAATCCTCTCCACCAAATTGCCCGAAGTGAAGCTTTGCTCCGCCAATTACTTAATAATTTAGGATGTAACCTCCCCATTGATGCTTCAGTAGTTTTTGTCAACCTAGAATTCGCCTTATTCCAGGCGCCCCTCGACAAGCCAATCATTCTCCCAAACCAGCTGAACCGATATTTTCAAAAACTTAACAGGATCCAATCGCCGCTTAATGGGAAACATCGATTCCTGGCTGAAAAGCTAGCTGCTTTGCATATCCAAGAGTCCCCTTTTCTGCAGCTGCCGAAATATGACTTTAATCTATTGAAGAAAGGGATTCCTTGTGCGAGATGTCAGTCATTTTGGGTTTTAATTGTAAAACAAAAATGCATTTGCCAGACTTGCAAGTATGTAGAACCCGTCCCTAGCGCGGTCTTGCGGTGTGTGAAGGAATTTCGAATGCTTTTTCCTGATTATAAAGTGACTACGAACGTCGTTTTCGAGTGGTGCCGGGCGGTAATATCCAAAAGAAGAATCCATAGAATTCTGGAGCAGAATTTTAAAAGCGCTGGAGTGAATCAGTGGACTTTTTATGAGTGAAAAACGGGAGTAGGCTGATGATGACCGTTTCCACATTCTCCTAGCACGGTTTTGGTCATCATCTCCCTCATGATGACTGTTTCCGCATTCTCCCAGCACGGTTTTGGTCATCATCTCCCTCTTGATGACTGTTTCCACAATCTTCTGGTGCAGTTTTGGTCATCATCTCCCTCATGATGACTGTTTCCACATTCCCCCAGCACAATTTTGGTCATCATCTCCCTCATGATGACTGTTTCCACATTTTCCTGGCGCAGTTTTGGTCATCATCACCCTCATGATGACCGTTTCCTCAATCCCCTAGCGCAATTTTGGTCATCATCCCCCTCATGATGACTGTTTCCGCATTCTCCTAGCACAATTTTGGTCATCATCTCCCTCATGATGACTGTTTCCCCACTCCTCAAGCGACATTTCGGTCATCATCACCACCCCCGCACACAAAAAAGACCTGGAGGCCCCGCCCCCAGGTCTTTCCCTTTCCTCCAACGCCATCCCCCACCCCCAAACCAACTACTTCCCGTCCTCACTCTGCGCAGCCACCGACTCCAACCCACCTTCCGACGCCGCCACGACCACCGCCGCAGAAGCATCTCCCGTTACGTTGACGGACGTCCGGAACATATCGAGGATCCGGTCGACGCCGGCGATTAAGGCGATTCCCTCCAGGGGCAGCCCGACCGAGGCCAATACCATCGTCATCATGATCAGGCCCGCGCCGGGCACGCCTGCAGTACCAATCGAAGCTAACGTAGCAGTCAACACGATAGTAGCCTGCTGGGCCAACGTTAAATCGACGCCGAAAAACTGTGCCACGAACAAAGCGCATACCCCGAGATACAGGGCGGTTCCGTCCATATTCACGGTTGCTCCGAGCGGGAGCACGAAGCTGCTGACCTTGGTCGGAACGCCGAGATTCTCCTCGGTGCATTTGATGGTGACTGGCAAAGTCCCCGAGCTGCTCGATGTACTAAATGCAACCAGACTTGCCGGAGCAATTCCCTTAAAAAATGTAAGCGGACTCATTTTGGCAAATAGCCGAACCGATAACGAATAGAATAGGGCAGCATGCAGAATACATCCACCGGCAACGACTAAAATAATCTTCAGCAACGGCAAAATCACTGACAATCCGTATTGTCCCACGGTTGGCGCCATCAAACCGAAGATCCCGTAAGGAGCAAAGCGCATGACAATGCCGGTGATTTTGTACATGATTTCCGCGAGTTCTTCAAAAAAATGATGAACAGTCTTCGCCTTTTCCCCCAGCATGGTAATTGCCAATCCTAAAAATATAGCAAAGAAAATCGTCTGCAGCATATTCCCCTCAACCAAAGCGGCAAAAGGATTGGTTGGTACAATTGCCAACAACGTGGCAATGATTCCGGGAGTTTCGTTAGCAGCCACTTTTTCTGTTGTTCCGGCCAGATCCAACCCCGCACCCGGCGCGAATATATTCCCCAGCACAAGTCCGATGGTAACCGCAATCGCCGTTGTCACCAAGTAGTAGGCAACCGTCTTTCCGCCAATCCTCCCGAGCGACCGCAAGTCCCCGATACTGGCTACCCCAACGACCAACGAAGCAAGCACCAAGGGCACCATAATGAATTTAATCAATCGCAGGAACAGGTCACCGAGCGGCTTTACCACTTCAATGGCAGGTCCAACCAAGACTCCAGCTACAATCGCCAAAACAAACGCGATCAAAATCTTGGTAAGCAAATTCATTTTCATCAAACAAACCTCCTCTTTTTGGGATTTGAGTTCCAACAAAATTGTACTTATGACCTACAATAAATCACAGAAACACTCCATAAAATTTAGAACAGTCTGTAGATGGACAGGAGGGGGCGGATACGATTCGGGAGAATGGGTGGATTTTGGGTTTGATGCTTGTTACGGTTCCCATCGCGGGTGAGCTGAAGTTTTACCCTTTTGGCGATGACTTTCGGGTGAGTATGGGGACACCGGCTTTTCTATTTTTTCTGTTGTCCTTGCAGCGGGTTTCTCCAATAATTTCTGGGATCTTGACAGGCATCGCGGTGGTCATCTTTCGGCTCACACTTGGCGGGTTCACCGAGGAGGCTTGGTCGCTGCACTCCCCCGTCTTTTTCTACTATCTAACATATGGCGGGATGTTTGCTTTGTTGCACGTCAACCGTTTTTACAAGCGTCCCCTGCTCCTTGGGTTTCTCGCTGTCATCGCAGAAATCGCCGCCAGTATTATGGAAATTAGCGCACGCGGACCAATGCCTCTTTCCACCCTTGATGACATTGCAATCTTGGCCGTGATTCGAAGCTTTTTTGTGCTCGGTTTTTTCAACATCCTGATCTATCGGGAGCAGCGAAAGCGAAATGAGCAGATGCTCGTCCTGATTTCCAACCTTTACGAAGAAATGGTGCACCTGAAAAAAACGATGCAGCAGGCGGAAACCATCACGAAAGATGCCTACGACCTTTACCGCAATCTCAAACCAGCGGAATTTGCACAAACCGCGCTAAGAATCGCTGGACAAGTTCACGAGATGAAAAAAGATAAGCAGCGAATATATGCTGGTCTAAGCAAGATGATTTGCAACGAAAGTATACAAGATTTTATGAGTGTTGAAGAATTGGGGAAAATCGTCGTCAGGATCAACCAGAAATACGCGGATTTACTCAAAAAGAAAATTACTTTTCACCTAAAAATTGAAGGCATGCACCCCCACTACCATGTCTACACGGCTTTGTCCCTTTTGAATAATCTCGCTGCCAACGCGGTGGAAGCGATTCAGGATGCGGGGGTAATCGACATTTTCATTCGTAGAGAAAAGGATGACGTAGAGTTTCGAGTCGCCGACGACGGGCCTGGGATCCCTGAGAAGAAGCGGGACCTTATTTTTCAACCAGGGTTTACGACGAAATATGATTTCTCTGGCAAGCCTTCCACTGGGATCGGTCTGACCTATGTCCGCGACGTGACAGAAAGCGCCGGTGGACGGATCCGATTGGAAGACACCGGAGGAACGGCGTTTATCATTTGTTTACCGATCAATCATCTGATAAAGGAAGGGTGGGAACATGCGATATTATCTCGTTGATGACGACCCAGTCGTTCGAGCGATGCTTGAGGAAATCATTGAAGATGGAGATTTGGGAAAAGTGGTTGGCTTCTCGGAAGACGGCTCGAGGATTGACGCTCCCCTTCTTTCCATGCAAAAAGTGGACGTGCTGCTGATCGATTTGCTAATGCCTTTGCGTGACGGAATTGAAACGGTACGCGCGCTCACCCCCTTTTTCGAAGGGAAAATCATTATGATCTCGCAAGTCGAGTCGAAGGAATTGATCGGGGAAGCCTATGCGCTTGGAATTGAGTATTATATCACGAAGCCGATTAATCGCTTGGAGGTGCTTTCGATTCTGAGGAAAGTGAACGAGCGATTATGGCTGGAGAAGTCGATCCAAAACGTGCGGGAATCTCTGAATTTGTTGATGCATAAAAAAGGGCAGGTTCAACCGGGAAAAGACATCACCCAATGCGGGCATTTTCTTTTGTCCGAGTTGGGGATGATCGGGGAAAGCGGGAGCAGGGATTTGCTCGAGATTCTTGAGTATTTGTTCCAGAACGGCGACGACAAGTTTCCGCCTTTGAAGGAGCTAATGTATCAGGTCGTTTTGAAAAGGGTCGGTCCTGCTGCCAAGATTGAAAAGGAAATTAAAGCGGCTGAGCAGCGGATTCGACGGGCGATTTATCAGGCTTTGAACCAGATCGCTTCGCTTGGCTTGACGGATTATACGAATTTGAAGTTCGAAAATTATGCGGGGAAATTTTTTGATTTCACCGAGGTTCGCAAGAAAATGCGAGAGTTGGAGGATGGCGAGGAGTTGTCGCCCCGCATCAACACGAAGAAGTTTATTCAGGCCCTCTACCTCGAGGCAAAGCAGCAAATGGAAATGGGGTAGGCTGGCTACCCCGTTGTGCCCTATTTACGATCTACTAACAATGGTTCGGTTTTGCCTTCCACCCCGACCAGCCCAAGAATCGTTAGGAAAACTCTTTGTGGTCCTTGATATGCATCGGTTGGATCAAACCATTCACCCGGTGAATGCGACCCGCCACTAATTCCGCCGCCGCCAAGGGTGAGTGATGGAATGCCTAAGCTGATTGGCAGATTGGAGTCTGTGCTGCTTGGTCCGGATAATTGCGGCTCAACCCCAATTGCCTCCGCGGAGGCCCAGGCGGCTTGAACATTGAGTGCATCCGCAGGTTGAGTTCCCGCCGGACGGTCCCCGATCAGCTCAATTTCCGCTTTGACCCCTTTTTCATCCTCGACCTTCCAGCGCTTATTTTCCTCCCCGGCTGCTTTATTCACAACTTTAAGGACCTTTTCTTCTATCTTTAATAACTCTTCTTCCGAGTTGGAACGCATATCAATTTGCATGTTGGCTTCTGCGGCAATCGAGTTTACCGATGTTCCACCGCTCACCGTTCCGACTGTAAAAGTAGTTTTTGGCTCTGTTGGCGTTTTCAAATCTCCAATATCCGAGATCGCCCTCCCCAGTGCATGGATCGCACTTGGCAGACCAAATGCCCCAAAGCTGTGGCCCCCCGGTCCTTTGTAGGTGACACTATATCTGTGGCTTCCAGTGGCTAGATAGGTAATGCGCGCTGGGCTTCCCGATTCGATGGAAATAAATCCGTCCACCTCCGGATGCTCTTTGAAAAAGGCCTTCACCCCGCGCAGATCGCCCAGTCCTTCCTCCCCAACCGTTCCGCCAAAAATGATATCCCCTTTGGTCTGAACATTGGTCTCATTAAAAGCACGCAAAACCGAAAGCAAGGCCGCAAGACCTCTCACGTCATCGGAAATCCCCGGAGCATAGAGCTTTCCGTCTTTTTCCGTCACCGTCGTATCCGTTCCCTCAGGGAATACGGTGTCGAGGTGGGCAGAAACAAACAGCGTCGGACCATCCCCTGTTCCCGGGCGGACTCCGTAGGCATTTCCTTCAGCGTCGATTTTCACATCTTGCAGCCCAAGCTCTTGTAAACGCTTCTTATAGTCCTCGGCACGAACCTCCTCTTTAAACGGTGGTGCAGGAATCTCGGTGATAGCGATTTGTTCCTGGACAGTGTTATCGTGGTCGGCCTGGATGAATTGGAGCCCTTTTTGTATGGCTTGGTCAGACATTAGATTGGTGTAAACTTGGGTTACTTCAGGTGAAAGAACGTATGTAGGATCCTGAGGCTTGGGCCCTGCTGCCAGGGCAGTTCCGGTTAGGAGAGAGGTCGCCAATAGCGCTGCCGTTGCTGCAGCCGCAAACTTTTTCATTGCATCAAATCCTTTCCCATTTCATTTGTTGTACCCGGGTTTAAGTTGATTGTATGGTTGGGTTATAAAAGGAGACAGAAAGATACAGGAAAATTCATTTAATTTAATTAATTGCTGGTGTATACTGGTAGAGGAAAGGATGTGGACTATGCAGCTGTATAAACCTCGTACGGAGTCTGAGGAGCTTTTTGTGTTGGGATCGTTGAATACCAGATTGGATTTGCCAGAAAAGGACAAGCAGTACTATCAGAATTTGCAAAAAGGCTATGAAGGGGAGTTAATATTTGACACATGGACAGAGAAGCTGCAGTGCGAGTGTTACGTTTTAAATGATTTGCTGTTAAAAATCGGTACCAACACTTTTCAGATTGACTCGCTTCTGATTGCTGCCGATACCATCTACTTTTATGAAGTGAAAAATTATGAAGGAGACTATTATTTTGAAGGGGATCGATTCTATAAGCGGCCTCGCTTGGAAATCGTCAATCCTCTCCACCAATTGGCTCGAAGTGAAGCTTTGCTGCGCCAAATGTTGAATAGTCTAGGATGCAACCTCTCCATTGATGCTTCGGTCGTCTTTATTAACCCCGAATTCGCCTTATTCCAGGCACCTCTCAACAAACCTCTTATTCTCCCAAACCAATTGAACCGATATTTTCAAAAACTTAATAGGATCCCATCGCGGCTTACTGGGAAGCACCTATTACTAGCTGAAAAACTGGCTGCCTTGCATTTAAAGAAGTCACCTTTTCTGCAGCTTCTTTCCTATGATTTTGATCAATTGATGAAAGGGATATGTTGTGCTGGATGCCATTCTTTTTTGGATTCTGTTGGAAAAGTAGGCTGTGTTTGTAAGGAATGCGGGAATATAGAGCCTGTTTCGAGCGCTGTTTCGCGTAGTGTAGCGGAATTTCGGGTGCTATTTCCTAATCGGAAGGTGACTACGAACGTTATTCATGAGTGGTGTGGGGCGGTGTTGTCTAAACAGAGGATCCGGAGGATATTGGAGCAAAACTTTAAGATTACAGGGGTTCGTCGCTGGTCTTTCTACGAATAACGGACGGAGGTTTCTTGGGGAGTTGATCAAGTTCATTTACCACGCCTTCTCGGCGGGGTTTGATCTTGAGAGGCACGCTCAAGTTCATTTACCACGCCTTCCC
>Ga0180216_1003752_pt1 | contig 11844 bp, 25 predicted proteins | sample eDN3rd37CBELigMG_FD_128879 | JGI IMG/M metagenome (GOLD analysis project Ga0180216, IMG submission 128879) | Enriched Miracle-Growth compost microbial communities from Emeryville, California, USA - eDNA 3rd pass 37_C BE-Lig MG (version 2)... ...
CAAAGCAAGCCGCAGCAAGCACAGCAGCAATGCAAAGCAGCAACGTGGCAGCGAGTGGCAGCGCACCGCCAGTGGCAGTGGACTTCGCCGGGGCAGGCAGACAGATGATAATACACTGTAATTCAATAATTATGGAGTCTGTCAGAAGCGAGTCAGAGACGTATCAGAAACGAGATCGCCGTTGACGTCATCGGCACGCGGGTGGCACGCTGCTGTTGGCTTGGCCGCCGGCCGCGAGGACGCCGGGGACGCCGGCCGCGAGGACGCCGGCCGCGAGGACGCCGGCCGCGAGGAGGCCGGGGACGCCGGGGACGCCGCCGTGGGGACGCACCCGCGGCGTCTGACGCCGAACGTACCACGCGCGACACACGTGGCCGGAGGACGCGAGCGCGAGGCCCCCCCACCGCGCAAACGAACCAACCACCTGCGAGGCAGGCAACCGCCAAGCAAACGGGGGGTGGGATCCGCCGCGGCACGGCGCCCTAGCAAGGCGGGAGAAACCGCACGCGCCGCCGCGGCACCCCGGCAACGCACCGACGGCATAAGACCAGCGCGGTCTGTATGTAACACAGCCTCCCTCCTGGCGCCTTGGCTAGTGGGCGGTCTAACCGCCACCCGCGCGGTGCCAGCCTGGTGGGCCGATCGACGCAGATCCGGGCGTCTGCAAACTAGACGTCGGCGGCCACAGGGCGTGGCCTGCCCGGCCGGCAACCGAGACATGGCCGGCAAGGACACGGCCGCGCCGCGGTCGCTCACAGAGAGCGGCCGGGCCGAGGCGGTCGCGTCCAACTTTGGCAGCCTGCGCAGCTTCACCCAACGCAAGGCCAAGGTGTCGGCCGGCACCATGCGGTCCATCGCCGCGGTCCAGGTGCGCACACGGCTGGAGCAGGGGCAGCCGGGCACGAGCGGGGCGCCGAGCGCAGCGTCGTCCGCGCACCCGACGGAACCGGCCTCCGCGGCCACCACGCTCGTGCCGGACGACGCGCCGTCGACGGCCACCTGGTCCACCCCCGACGGCGCCAGCGCCATGGACGGCAACGCCGACCGGGTCTACGTTGAGGTGAGTCGCTCGCCCAGCTCGCCGTCGGTGGCGTGGCGCCGCCACTGACGCCATGGTGCCGGGATCGCGCGCCAGCGTGCCTCCCTGGCCGTGCGGGCGGTGGCAGTCGCCGCTGGACAGCAGCAAGGCGAGCTCGGCGGTGCCCGAGGGCGGCGCAGCGGTCGCCAGCAGCACGCCGCCGCCCAGCAAAGCGGCCATCTTCCTGGTGAAGGCCCCCGACTACGACGCCATCATCCAGGACAAGCGCAAGGTGCGCTGCCGCCGCGCCGGCTGTCCGGCGGAGCGCACACTGACCCCTGCGTCGCATGGTCGTGCCCGGAGCCGCGGCTGCCGGGCGTGCGTCAGGCCATTGCCAAGGACGAGCTGAGCAGCATCCTCAAGTTTCCCAACGACGACGTCGTGTTTGAGACGGTCGCGCGCCTGTACCGCGTGCCGCGCAACGGCGCTCCAGTGCGTGGACGCTCGCGTTCGGTCGCGGCCGACGAGGGCAGGGGCGCTTAACGACGGCCCTCCGTACCGCTCGCCCCTGGGGCTGGCGGTGCAGGAGGACGTGGCGGGGCTGAGCCTCTTCCTCCGCGACACCTACGACTTTTACGCGGCCGACTGGGTGCGGGCGCGCCGTGCCAACGAGGCGCTCTCCAATTACCCCACCAGCGCGCTGCGGGCGTTTGAGAGCCACCGCAGCACCGGCAACTACGCACGGCTGCGCGACCTGCTGATCGCGTGCCCGCCGCATCGCTTTGAGATCGACCTGGGCGACGAGGAGCACGACTCGTCGGATGTGTCACGTACGCGCCGGCAGCCACCGCTGCTGCCGTCCAAGCAGCGCGCACGCGCTGACGACCCACGACGTCGTGTCCGACCGGCGCGCGAGTAGCGATGACGCCGGCGCACGAACGCGAAGGCTCCTCGTCCAGCCGGCGGCCAGGCGTTCGCACGTCGACCATCTCGGTCACGTCGACCAACAGCGACCGCGCCGACGCCATGTCGGCGTTCCTGGACAAGCCACGCCGCGGCGTGCATGGCAACGACCTGAGCGTACGTTCCGTTTTGCGTTCTACCGTGGGGCGCATCGAGTTAGCATGAACATCGCTCGGTCGAGGCGACCATGCGCGCACGCTCGTCACCCACAGCGCGCCGAGGCGGACGCCCGGCTGTTCCCGTTCTTGGAGCAGAACACGCCGCCCAACATTGTCGGCGAGGTACGCAGCGTGCTGCGGCGTTTGGGGGAGCACGCCCGGCACGCTTGACGCGTCCACTCTGACGCTGTCTTGCCGCCCGTCCCTGCCGGTAATGTCCGTGTAGTCGTGGCTGGGCATGCTCGATGAACACAATGTGTTTAACGCCAAGGCAGCGGAGATGCGGCTGCTCCGCTACTGCACCGAGCTGGACGCCAGCGCCACCGCCGCGGACGTCGGCGGCTCGCGGCCGGTCAGCGAACCGTTCGCGCCCGACATGTACGGATGTGCCTATGCTAGGCGGGGTGCGTGACGGCAGCACGTCGTCCTGACGGGGTCGATGCGCTCCAGGAGCTACGGCTTCCGGGCCGTGCCCAGGTCGGGCCGGTTCTTGGTGGAGTGCCTCCGCCTCCTCGTGGGCACCGGCGACCACAACGTCGAGCCGTACTTTTGCACGATGGCGCTCTACAACGTCGCGACCCAGGCCAAGGTGTCGGAAGACTTTAGCTTCCACCTGAACCAGGCCAGGGAACTTGGCATGGTGGCCAGCCACCACCGCGGCGTGGACGAGGCGACGCGCGCCACCCGCGCCTTGTTCAAAGTAGCCACGCGGGCCGCGGGCCCCAGCTTGAGCGAGGGTGAAGTGCTGACGTGCCGGGCGCACCTCGTAATGTTCTAGCCACGCCGCTGCAGGTCACGGTGCCCAACCCCAACATCCACTTGCTGGTGCGCATCGACAAGGTGCTGGAGGGCGAAAAGCTGGAGGACGTCTACCAGCGGTGCGTTTTTTAGTTTAGGCCGTGGGCCGCCGTGGAGCAGGCTGGCTGCTAGTAGCTAAGGCTCGACGTCTGCGCAACGTTTTCGGGGGCGCCACACGGCCAGCTACGCCAAGGGCAAGCACGATACGTCGTTGCTCAAGGAGAACTGTGAGCGGCTGGGTACGGTGGGCCTGGGGCTGTCGCGCCGACGCATGCCATCGCTGTAGTGTCGCGCTGACCGCCGGCATCGTGCTGGCGCATGGGATGTGAACGCGTGCGCCCATCTTACTAGGCATGCAGCACCAGCCGTTCGCCTGGGCCGCGGTGCCGCTTTTCAAGGATTCGGGCGAGCTGGCGGTGAGCGGGACGGAGGACCTCGTGCTCAAGCCGCTTCTCCGCTACGACGCGGACCATGTCGGCACGCACACCCTCCTGGAGCAACTGCAGCTGGCCGCCAACCCCAAGGCCAGCCGCCGGATCAAGACCCTGTCGGGCGAGCTCGTCCTGCGCATCTCGGCGCGTGCGGCCGCCGACGTCGTCCAAAACTGCCTGAGCCCGTCGCTGCTCCCGGTCCAGGTACGCTGGTTGGCCTTGCCGCAGCTGCTGCCGTGGCCAGGGGACGGCGGCTCAACCGCGACCTTGGCCGCACGGCGCGGGGTGGGGAGCTGCGTTGCCACAGCCGTTCGAGGCGGGCGCCCTGGGCTCCAAGCTGGTGCGCGAGGTGGCGGAGCTACCGGAAGAGGTGCCGGTGCCGCAGCCGTACGTGGAGTTTTGCCACTTCCTCTACGTGTATCCGACCATGCTGGACCTCAGCCGGTACAGCGGCAAGCTCAGCGCTCGCACGCTCGGTATGGCCGCATCCACGCTGCCGCTGCGGGCCGTCCGAACCACCCACTGACGGTCGTTGATCCAATGTGAGGGGCGATTGACTGCCAGTTGTACGCGTGCAAGTGCTGGACCGTCCCGACGGCACGCCGCTCAAGGTGCGGGCTGGGACCCAGCCAGAGCCGCTACATTCGCTTGGCCGTGCTAATGGAGTCGGTGCGCCACCCGTGAGCGTGCGTCGCGGGAGCGCCAGCTGCTGCACGGCGGTCCAGAGGGCCCGGCGCTGGTGAGCGAGGTGTGGACGTCCGTCGTGTACCACCGCGAGAAGCCGGACCTGTACCGCGAGGTGAAGATCGCCTTGCCCGTGACGCTCTCGAGCACGTTCTACGTCCACTTCACCGTCATGCACGTGCGCTGCTCGCCCAAGAAGCCCTACGAGCAGGTACGACCCGCTGGCGCCGCTGTTGCGCCAAACCGGCGCGGCCCCACTGATTGGAAGCGGCGAGCATCGGACCGCGGCGACGGTTCGTCGTGTGCGCGCGCAGCTGACGCTGGGCCACGCCGTCCTGCCCGTGTACAACTCCAAGCGGGAGCCGTATGCTCGGCTTGCCTGACGCGATACCGCTGCCCGCCAGGCGCTCACGACGCCGCGGAAAGGAAGCATGACCACTTGTGCTCTCCACAGGGGCAGCATGATCATCCCGGACGGTCTGCACGAGCTGCAAGTGGAGCCGGAGCTCAAACCCATCCAGCCGGACGACGACCGCCTCGCAACGGTACGCGATCCGCGCTTCTCGTCGGCGCAGGTGGAGATTTCCCCCGGCGCTCATCGTGCGGCCCGATGCCTAGCGCTCTGCTTCTCGCGCCCAGCCGGTGGACAAGACCAAGCCGCACCTGACCGTGCGCACGCTGCTGCTCTCGAGCGTAGCGAGCCGGGACCCTAAGATTGCGGCGTTTGCGGCCACGGTGCGTGCGGTGGGCCCGTCCACGAACGATGCCGACTTGACAGCGGTACGGGGCCGCCCGCCTGGAAAGGCAGCGGCTGGTGTAGGCGCGCAGTACTCACACCTCTGGCTGTGATGGCACCTCTATGGTGCGGCGAGTTAGGCAACGGCCGAGCTCGCCCAGGCGAGCCCGGAAGCGCTGGTGCAGTTTGCGCCGACCTTGCTCGACGAGCTCCTGGCCATCCTCGGCCGCGGTACCGCCTCGGACGAGCTGCTGCAGGCCAGCTTCCGTGCTGTCGTCCACATCGCCGACACGTACGATGCAGCACCGACGCCGGCGGCGCTTCACCGTGGAACAGCGAACTGACCAAGGCGGGGTCATGGGAGCCTCAACAAACAAACAAAACGTGCACCGCCACCAGGGTCTCCACCAACGGGCCGGCCCCCACGGCCGCGACACGGAACCGCAGCCCCGTGCTGCTGGCGTATGTGCAGCATCGCTACCGCATCACGGCCGACCAGCAGCTGCCGACGCTGGCCCAGCTGCTGCAACAGTGGCTCCGGACCACGCCCGTGGTGCGTCGATCAATTCGCCGCTAGCTGCTGTGGCAGCTCTGGGCGGGATGCTCACGCGACTCGCGGACCTTGGGGCCTGCATCCCTCGATACGGCGTATCGCGCAGGACAAGCTGACCCCGGCGCTGGACCGCCAGGCGTGGTTCCTGTTCGACGTCGGCGTCAAGTCGGTCTTCCAGTTCCTGCGGGACAAGCACAGCTGGCAGCCCGGCAAAGTCGTTGCCACCGACACCTGGGCGCCCCAGGAACTGCGGCAGGCGCTCGCGACGCTGGTAGCGCGCTGCAGCGACGAAGGTGCGCCGCCACGCAGGGGCGGTCAGGGCACCGCGCCGGCAGGCCTCTTATGTGCACTCTGCCCTCTGGTGCACCGTGATGCGCGTTTCAGTGCGCCGCCGCGCGGGCCCGTCGCTGCCGCTGGCGAAGGACTTGAACGAGGCGCTGGCGTACTTTGTTACGGACCTCCTCGCCTGCTGGGACCGCAAGGCCGTCTTTGATGCGGTGAGTGCCGTGCTGCGATTCTCCAGAGATGGCCTGGTCAGACTGACATTGGCCCCCGGCCGGTGGAAGCGAGCATGGCCTGGCGCGCAGGTTCACCGCTACCTGGAAGCGCTCACCGTCGCCAGCCGCGACACCGCCGAGCGGCCCGGCCCCGACGGCACGACGGTGGCCGAGCGCTGCGCGAGCCTGCGCTTCGACTTTTTGCGGATCGTCTGCGGCTACGAGCACTTTGTGGCGCTCAACCTGCCGCTGGGCGACCTGATGGAGAAGCCATTCGAGAAGCTCGCCCGGTTCCCCAAGGACCTCTAGTATGAGCAGGCGTCGGACCGCCGCAGCTGGGGCGCGGGCACGATCGCGCTGACAATCTGCCCGGCTGCCGCTCTGCTTCGGTGCGCGCGCTCTGAGCAGCCGGCGGCATTGGCTAGCTGGCGTGCTGATTCAGCAAGTCTCCGACGCGCTCGATGGCATCAGCCGCGCCGTTGCCTTCAAGGTATGGGCGCGGAAGCGAAATCGCCATGGGTGGACTCCCAGTGGGCTCCAACAGGCGGACGAACCGCGCGGCCGGTGTGCGGACCGTGGTCGCGTGCGGCCAGGCGGTCGTGACGCTGCGCGACGTGCTGGCCAAGCTCGACGTGGACCCGCGCTACAACTCGGACGCCGTGCGCGCGCGCATCGCAGCCATGTTCTTCCCCGTCCTCCACATGGTGCGGCGCTGGTCGTACTGCAGTGGGACCGGCACACCTGGCTGATCCTTGTTGCACGTGCGCCATGGAGGCCCCATATGCGTGTGCACTGCTGCAGGTGGTGACGCGTCTGTCGATGATCAAAGCGGCGTGCTCGCTGCAGGAACAGCGCGCGATCTTGGCGTGTTTCCTGCACGTCCTGAAGCACACCGACTTCCGGTATGACCGGCTTTCCACCGCGCACACGATGCACGCAGCGGTCGACGCGATGCTGACAGCGATGGAGGCATCGATCCCCAACATCGCCGCCCATCGACTGCAGCTGGCTCGTGGAGTGGCTGCGCAAAGCCCGCGAAATCTTCCCGCCGCTGCTGGACACCCTGGCGCTCTCCCTCACGGTGTTTCAGGTGGGCCGCGCCGCCGCGCCGCTCCGGTCGAATCCTGTGCCGCTGTGAGGCGGGCGCTCATGTCGCGCGCGCTCCTCGTTATGGGTTCGCGAACTCGCAGTACGTCGGCGTTGCCGAGATTGAGCGGCAACGGTCGGGCAACGCCGCCCGGTCCCCCACGTCCCTGTCCGACGACGACCGCTTCGTACGCAGGCAGCTGTGTTTGAGACGGCATTTGCCTCCCGGAAGCCCCTCACCATGGTTATCGCAGTGTGGTGCGACGTGGGCCGGGCTGGCACAGAGCGTGACCGAATCCGAGAACGGCGCGGCGACGATGCCGCGCCCCACGAACGGCGCCGCGCTGGAGGGGCTTCCCCAGCGTGCCCAGACCGTCAGTCCGTGTACGTTCTGGATTTAGCATGGCGCATCGCCCCCCCCCGGCCGCGGCGTTAACCGTCGTCAAGGGCAGAATGCACTCAGAATGGGGTCGCCCGGCGCCAGGGATCTCCATCACCGTCCCGCGTGGCGGGAAGGGCGGCAGCGATACCCACAGCCCCAAGGCGCCCAACTCGCCGGTCCTGCCGGACAAGGCGCTGGTGCGCTCGCGGTTCACCAAGTCGTCGCTGAACCGCCTGGCCGAGTGGGGCCTCGACGACGAAGCCGTCGCCACGCTGGTGCGGCGTCCGCCACAGCGTGGAGCTGACGGCAAGCCGTGCCTGCATCGTTAACGTGGTCAGTGACTCGCCCTGTGTGGCCCCGGCCGCCCAGGATGGCTGCCTGGCCATGGAAGTGTGCCGCGTCATCCTGGACGTGTTCGACAAGTTGCTGGGCCGGCCCGTCTCCAGCTCGCGCGTGCAGGACGTGGCCGTGCGCTTCTTCGCCATCCTCAGCCAGCTGCTCGAGTGCAACCTGTCGGAGCGCGTGGCGCTGCAGGCGCTCGGCACACTCAAGCTGTTCATTTACAAGGTAAGGAGCCGCGCGGGGTGGGCTTGTGCACAAAAGCGCCGATATGACTAAGCGCACACGGCGCCACACGGCGCCACACGTCGCGTCGGCCGCGGGATCCCTGCCAGTTTGCCACGGTGATCTTCAAGGAGACGACGTCGCTCTGCAGCGAGATCTGCCGCATCCTCGTCAAGTACGCCGCGTCCACGCTCGCCGCCACGCGGCAGCACGCCACGGCGTTGCTGTACCTGATGCTCCGCAAGAACTGGGAGATGACGAAGCGGATCGCCAAGGTGCGTCGGGGCCGGTGGCGCCTAAGCCGGGAACCCAGCTAGCGGCGCCCTGAACGCATGCAGTGGCGCTGGGCCATACGTGCCGGCCGGTGGCCGTCGCCAGGTGGTCATCAACATCAAGGTGGCCTTGTTCCAGCTGGAGCTCACGCGCGAAAAGATGCTGCGGCACGCCCTGGCCGCCATCAACGAGTACGTCGCCGAGGACAGCCTCTTCGCCGCGTCGGATTTCCCCAAGCTGGTCGCCGCCGAGGTGCAAAACATCTTTGTCATCGTGCGCAACAAGGTCAACATGTATGCGTACCACGACGACATCGACACCCTGGTGGACATGCATCACCACATCGCGCAGAGCGCCATGAACACGCCGGACCTGCGGCTGGCCACGCTGGCCACGATCCAGACGTTCCACGCCAAGGTGCGACCGCGCCCGTTCGCTCGCGCGTCAGCTGCAGTCGGGGCTCGCGTTAACACTCTTGCCGCGGGCAACGAGGAGAGGGGGGGCGGGGGCGGGCACGTGCGGCGTATTCGCACTTCACTAGGAAGGGAACTGGACCGAGCTCGCGTTCAGCCACTTGCACGCGGCCGCGCTGCTGTGCGAGTGCTTGCACGCGATGAAGGCCAAGAACCTCATCACGGCGGACGTGTCGGCGCTGCCCGCCGGCGCCAAGGCGTTCACCTTCATTGCGCCCAACCTCGGCCACGAAGCGCTGGCGTCGGTGGTGCGTTCTCGTGTTTGCCGCAGCGTTCTAGCTTGCCCTGCTGGCTGTGCTCACGTCGCTAGGGTGCCGCGCTTCGATCCGGCGTAGAGGTCAGGAGGAGGACGGGACCGGCGAGTCCGCCAGCTTCAACGAGCGCGCCGTGGTAAAGGAGCTCACGGCAGCCATCCACAACCTCAAGCAGGCATGTGGACCCCCCGCCCCACCCCGCCCCCGCATCCGCTTGGGGGCGCGCAGCGCGCTGACCGCACGTCACGCATGGCTGTTCGCGCGTCCGTTGGCGCGCGCAGGCGGGCTTGTACGAGATGATGAACGACGTCTACAAGCTGGTGTTCCCCATCTGGGAGAAAAACAAGGCCTACGACGCCATGAGCTATGGCCACCTGGACCTGCACCAAAAACTCCAGGAGCTGCACGTCCTGACGCAGGAGCACAAGCCGCGCTACTTGGCCAGCTACTTCCGCGTGGGCTTCTACGGCCGGCGGTTTGAGATCATCGACGGCCGCGAGTACATCTACCGCGAGAAGAAGATCAAGAGCCTCGCCGAAGTGTCCAGCCGGTTCGACAAGCTCTACAGCAGAAAGTTTGGAGCAGACAACGTCGAGTTCATTTCCCACTCGGCGCCCGTCGACAAGACCAAGCTTGACCCCAACAAGGTGCGAGACGGAGCCGTTCTGTGGCGCCGGCACCAGCGGGCGGTTGTCCTGACCGTTGCTTACGTACTTGTGATCGCCTCCTGGCGCGACCGCGCGCGCGCCGGCGTCGGGCTCAGGCGTACATCCAGATCACATTCGTGGTGCCGTACTTTACGGACGAGGAGCTGGCCAAGCGGACCACCGAGATCGAGCGGCACACCAGCATTGGTACGAGATCCTGCGGCGGCCACGCTGGCGCAGGCGCCAGGTGGAGACGCGTGCTGAGATCCGCGATGCGCGAGCGCCGTCCGACGCTGGGGCGGGCCTGGGCAGACCGCTTCGTCTTCGAGACGCCGTACACGGTCGACGGGAAGCACCATGGCACAGTGGAGACGCAGCGCAAGCGGCTGACCGTGCTCACAAGCGAGGTACCCTTCCCGGCGATGACGCGCCGCGTGCCGGTCGTCAAGCGCGAAGAGGTCGGCGCTTGCATGATCCACACGTCTCGGCCCCCCGCGCGTCCTCGATGCTGAGCGGCGGGCCGTCGCGGCGGTGCACTGGCCCCGGTGGCGCCGTCGGCAGGTGGACCTCTCCCCGATCGAGGTTGCGCTCGCCGACATGCGCAAGCAGTGCGAGGAACTGTCGCAGGTGATCCTGGCCAAGCCCACCGACGCCAAGCTGCTGGAGGTGGGGACGCGCGTCCGTGTCGCGGTGGTGGCGCGCAGGCAGCGCGCTGACCGCCGCGGCCGTTGATCGCCCTGTCGGCTCTGGGTGCGCGCAGATGCGTGTGCAAGGCTCCGTGGCCATCCAAGTGAACGCGGGCCCGCTGCACATTGCCGAGACGTTCCTCGCCCCGGCCAAGGAGAGCCAGTACTCGCCGGAGCACGTCCTCAAGCTGCGCCGGCAGTTTGCCGAGTTCCTGCGCCTCTGCTACGAGGGCGTGACGACACTGCGCACGTACGCCGCCCTCGCCTGGTTTTATACAGCGGACGCAGCGACCCCATTTCTGTGGCTCACGCGACGTCCAGCGTGGGTCCATCCGTTCGCGCCGGTTCCCCGTCCAGGGTCTTGCGGAGCAACCAGCGTGGCTTGCAGGAGAAGCTCGAGGAAGGCTACGACGTGCTCAAGGCCAAGCTGATGCAGTACCTGGACGTCCGCGACCGGCCGGCCGCGCACGCCGACGCGGACCTGCGCCGCATGCTGGATGTCATCGGCGGCCAGGGCGACGCCGTGGGCATCTTCATCTAGCGCCTTACGTTATGCTCCTTGCGTTCCATTGCGATTAAGAAAAACCAAAGTCTGTACAAGTACAACCAGACTGCGTTAGCTGTACAGTAAAAGGAATGGCGAAAACAGTTTGTGGGGTGGCATGTCGGCTATGTGCACTGCAACCAAATCAAATGCCTCGCATCTCGCCCGCGACCGCTACGCGGTGTTGGCCGCAACCACCGCCTGCGGGGCGCCCAGCACCTCGGACCGCTTGCAGCCCTCGGCGCCGCCGCTGATGACGTGCTGGACGAGCTGCCTCGGCAGCTCCATCGAGCCGTCGTTGAGGATGACGGCGTCGAACGTGGCGCGGTACGCCGCGAGGTTCTCGGTGACCTTGTCGTTCAGGAAGCCGATGGCGAGCCGTTCCTGGACTTCCAGGCCGTCCGACATGTGGACGTCGCCAAGGTTGTCGCCCATCACCAGGACGTTGGAGCGCACGGCGTCGTGCGCCCAGCGCTCAGGCGAGTTGCGCAGCGTCGTCGCGTTCTTGTTGAGCGTGTGGATGAGCTCGCCCTGGAAGCCGATGAGGACGCCGTTCTCGTCAAACTTCATGCGGTTCGACACAACGTGGATGTTGGGCAGGAGGATGTTTTGCTGCCGGAGGAACTCGATGATGACGTCCGCGATGCCCGCCGAGAAGATGAGGACGGGCACGTTCGCGGCTGCCAGCTCGTGTAAGAACTCGCGCGCGCCGCGGCGCAGCGCCATGTTGGACTCGGCCACCATGAGCGGGATCTGGGCCCGCTGGATCCGGTTCTCGACCATCAGCTCGTGGGCGCGCGTCCACCACTCGACCATCCGCACAAACTTTTCGTCGCGCGGCAGGTCCGACGCGACCTCCATCGGGTAGTACTGCTGGAAGAGCGCATCGGTCTGCTGGCGGTACTCGGGCGTGGTGAAGCGCGACTTTTCCACGACGCCGTGGCAGCTCGACGTGTAGGTACCGTTGTGCCGGAAGCTCGTGAGCGTGCGGTCAAAGTCGATGACCACCTGGGCCGATACGCGCGGGCGGAGCAACAGCGCGCCGCCCTGGCGCGTTAGCAGGAGCCCGGTGCCTGAACCAGAGGGGGGGGGGGGGG
>Ga0180216_1003753_pt1 | contig 11842 bp, 10 predicted proteins | sample eDN3rd37CBELigMG_FD_128879 | JGI IMG/M metagenome (GOLD analysis project Ga0180216, IMG submission 128879) | Enriched Miracle-Growth compost microbial communities from Emeryville, California, USA - eDNA 3rd pass 37_C BE-Lig MG (version 2)... ...
CATGTCGGCGAACTCGTCGTGCACGGTCTCGGTGCGGAACTTGAGGCTGTCGGTCAGGCGCTCGCTGGCCGAGGCGATCGCGGAGGTGGCGCGGTCGCTGGTCGTTTCCAGGCGTTCGAGCAGGGACGAGCCGCGCTCGCTCAGCGTATCGATCATCGAGTCGCCGGCATGGCCGAGCGCAAGGGTGATGTGCTCGCCCTTTTCGGTGAGCGTGCGGGTGACGCGCTGCGCCACTTCGCTGACCTTGTCGGCGACGAGATCGCCGACCGAGGTGATGTCGTGCGACAGGTCGAGGTGCACGCTGGAGATGGCGTTGCGCACCTGCTCGGCCTGATTGACGAGGGTCTCGCGCTGGTTGGCGAGTTCGTTGAGCAGATCGCGGATACGCACTTCGTTGTCGTTGTAGGCGCGCTCGAGCGCCGAGACTTCGTTGTGCACGAGCGCTTCGAGTTCGGCGGCGCGGGCGAGCGCGCGTTCGACGCCGTCACCCATGGCCGCGACTTCGCGGCGGATCGCCTGACCGACGGTCACAACCGACTCGCGGGCGGCGACTTCGGGCTGCGCCAGGCGCACGGCGACTTCGGCCATGGATTCGGCGACGATGCGCATGTCCTGCGTGCGGCGCACCATGTGCGCGAGCACGTAAAAGAAGATGACCGGCAGCACGATGGCCGCGATCACGGCCGCGACGGTGGCAACGCCGAGACGCGGCGTCGCCATCATCGCCTGGATTTCGGGCGAATAGAGATAAGTGAGGGCAAGGCCACCGATGGCCCAGACGGCGGACACCGTGCCAGCGGCGACGTAAGGTCCGCGGCTCGGCTTGCGGTTCAGGCTCTGCAGGATCTGGCCGATATAGGCGCGGTCGTCATTGGCGGCGCGGCGCGGCGCGTCCTCGGCCCATTCCGGCGCCGGCGTCTCTTCATGAAACAGGTCGGCGGAAGCGGGGGTGGAACTCGCAGGCTCGCCCTCCGGAGCGGGCGCGGCAGCCGGCGTGGCCGGCTTGGCATCCACGGGGCGAATGGCGAGCGCCTCTTCGATGGCGCTCAGAGCCTCTTCCGTCGGATCCTTGGGTTTCTGCGAGATGTTCGCCATACGCTGCCGCCTCGTTACTTAACTCCGGGCCTGCAGCCGAAACGTGAAACGTGGCCGCGCCGCGAAAAGCTGCGCCGCCATCGCTCTGTCCGTCCAACCGCCGCTCAAGCCCCGTTTACCGCCGGCGTTAATCCTATCGCCCTGAGTGTGCGAAAGAAACCACGCCGGTAAGGAGTTTTTAATCATCGTTAACGAGAGTTAGGCATAACTCTCGCGAGCCCTCAGCGGCAATCATGGGGGCTGAAATGCGGCCATGATGCGGCCACAGCGGGGCCGCTTCCTCACGCGGTTACGCGCCACTTAACCGCAGACGCCCGTGCTACAGCCTCATTTACCGCGCTTTACGCTTTCGCCGGCGACACTCGCCGCGCTTCAAGAGAGCAGGGGATAACTCGATGGCGCAGCCGCAAGCGACGACGAGGAGGCGCCCGTGACCGACGCCATCGATCTCGAACACCTCGGCCGGATGACCGGCGGCGACCGCCAGCTCGAGCGGGAACTTTTCGGTCTGTTCGACCGGCAGGCTTCCACGCTGCTGGAGCGGATGCGCGCCGCCGACCCGGCCTCGGTCGCGGCGCTGGCGCACACTTTGAAGGGTTCCGCCCTCGGGGTCGGCGCCTTTGCCGTGGCGGAGGCGGCTTCCGCGGCCGAAGCGGCCCGCGAGCCAGAGGCGCGGAAAGAAGCCATCGGCCGTCTGGCGGTGGCGGTCGAGGCGGCGCGCGCGCACATCGCGGTGCTGCTCGGCGTCAATGAGGGCGGGGCAGAAGGCGGGAAGGGATAGCGCCCCCGCCGGATTGCCTATATAGGAACGCCGACCCGCCAATTCCGGCCGGCGTCCTTCCTCCTAACCTGTCCTCATGCCAAAGATCACCTTCATTGATTCCGGCGATACCGCGCGTACCGTCGACGCCGAGTTGGGCTCCACGGTGATGGAGACCGCCATCCGCAACAACGTTCCGGTATCGAGGCCGAGTGCGGCGGCGCCTGCGCTTGCGCGACCTGCCACGTCTATATCGACGATGCCTGGCGCGAGAAGGTCGGCGGCCCCTCGCCGATGGAAGAGGACATGCTCGACTTCGGGTACGACGTTCGTGAGAACTCGCGCCTGTCCTGCCAGATCAAGATCACGGAAGCGCTCGACGGTCTCGTGGTGCGCACGCCCGAGCGGCAGGCCTAAGGCCTCTCGTCATCTTCTGCCGCGAGGCAGCTCGGCATGGGCATCGAGCCCGTGCCTGTGAGCGCGCGCGAAATACGCCCTTACGCCAGATTGACGGCGCGGATGCGCCAGCCTTGGTCGAGGCGATCGACCAGCGTCAGCGACAGCGGATCGATGACGAAGCGCAGCGCGTTCGCCGCCGGCAGATCGAGCGCGATCGCCAGGACGGCGCGGATGGTCCCGGAATGGATGACCAGCGCGACATCGGCCGCCGGCAGCGCCGCCAGACAATCGCGCACGCGTGCAATCTGATCCTCGAAGCTTTCGCCGCCCGGCGGCCGGTTGGTCGCTGGCTTTCGCCAGAATTCACCGTAAGCGGGGCCGAGCTCGGCCTCGATGTCGGCGTGACGGCGGCCGGTCCAGGCGCCGAAATTCTGTTCGCGCAGGCGCGGCTCGGGTGTCGGTCTGAGGCCGAGCGCCGCGGCTGTGTCCATCGTGCGCCGCGCCGGGCTGGCGAGGACGGCGAGATTGTGCGGCAGCCTGTCGCGCAGACGTGCGAGCGCTTCACGATTGCTCAGATCGGCGGGCGCGTCGGCATCGTGGATGATGCCTTGCGGGCGCGCGACGGGCGCGTGCCTGATCAGCCACAAGCGCTGCTCCGCGCTCATGCCGGCATGCCCATGCGCGCGGCAAGCACCAGCAGCACAGAGACTTCCGCGACCTGCTGCGCGCCGCCGAGCACATCGCCGGTGTAGCCGCCAATCTGGCGCCAGCCGATCAAGGCGACGGCGGCGACCGCGGCGATGGCGGCGACGATCGCCGGGATCGCGCTCGCGAAAGGCAGGCAGACAAGCGCGATGACGACGGCGAGCGCCATTGCGATGACCGCGATGGCGTTGTCGGGCCGTCCGGCGCTGGCGCCGAGACCGTCGCTGCGCGCGGGCGGCAGATACAACGCGACCGTCGGCATCAGTCCGCGCGACAGCGCATGCGCGGCGACGAGGCTTGCAAGCGCGGCGGCGTTCGGCAGGCTCGCGATGGCGGCGACCTTGCACACGAAAGCGACGATGAGGATGAGCGTGCCATAGGTGCCGATGCGGCTGTCGCGCATGATTTCGAGCTTGGCGGCCTTGTCGCGGCCGCCGCCGAAGCCGTCGGCCAGATCGGCGAGCCCGTCCTCATGAAAGCCGCCGGTGAGCCACATGCCGGCGCCGAGCGCGAGCGCCGCGGCCGCCAGCGCCGGCAGGCCGGCGGCGTGGAGCGCCCAGAACACCAGTCCGACGGCGGCGCCGATGCCGGCGCCGACGAGCGGCACGAGGCGTTGCGCGCGCACGAAGTTCGCCGGCGAAGCGCCGTCCGGATGCGGCATCGGAATACGCGTCAGCATCGCCACGGCGACACGAAGATCGTCGAGCCATTCGTTCATGCTAGACAGGTCCAACCGTCACATCGGGGAAGATTCGCGTGCATTTTCGCAGTCTAGACGACATCCGCAGCGCTTGTCGTGATTTGCCCGCGGGCGATGCCGCGAGCGTCGCCGCCGCCGCCGCGCGTCAGGACCAGCTCACCAAACCGACGGGAAGCCTCGGGCAGCTCGAGGCGCTCGCGCTGTGGCTGGCGCGCTGGCAGGGACGCGCGGTGCCGCGTCTGGACGACGTCAGCGTCATCGTGTTCGCCGGCAACCACGGTGTGACGGCGCAAGGCGTGTCGCCTTATCCCGCGGCGGTGACGGCGCAGATGGTGGCGAACTACGCGCATGGCGGCGCCGCGATCAACCAACTTGCGACGCTCGCGCAGGCCAAGCTGTCGGTGGTGCCGCTCGATCTCGATCGGCCGACGCAAGATTTCACGGCTGCGCCCGCGATGGACGCGGCGCAATTCCTCGCGGCGGTGAACGCCGGCTACAGCGCGGTGCCGGCGCGCTGCGATCTCGTGGCGTTCGGCGAAATGGGCATCGGCAACACCACGGTGGCCGCGGCGATCGCGGCGGCGCTGCTCGGTGGCGGCGCGGGCGCGTGGGTCGGTCGCGGCGCCGGCGTCGATGACGAAGGCCTACGGCGCAAGCAGGACGTGGTCGAACGCGCGCTGGCGCGGCACGAGGCGCTGCTCGGCGATCCGCTCGCGGTGGCGATGGCGCTCGGCGGACGCGAGCTTGCCGCGATCCTCGGCGCGACCTTGGCGGCGCGCGAGCACCGCGTTCCGGTGCTGCTCGACGGCTTTGTCTGCACGGCCGCCGTGCTGCCGCTGCTGAAGCTCAACGCCGATGCGCTGGCGCATGTGCAGGCCGCGCATGTGTCGGCGGAAGCCGCGCATCGCGCGCTGCTCACCGCGATGAATCTGGCGCCGCTGCACGATCTCGGCATGCGTCTCGGCGAAGGGTCGGGCGCGGCGCTGGCGATCCTCACCTTGCGCGCGGCGGTCGCGTGCCACGCCGGCATGGCGACCTTCGCCGAAGCGGGCGTGGCGGGGAAGGCTTAGTCGTCGACTGCCCGACGCCGCCACACACTCCGCTCATTCCCCCGCAAGCGGGAATCCAGCGCGGGGTCCCCGCTTGCGCGGGGACGAGCGGTGTGGGGGCAGGTGGCCGTTCAGCCGCCGCGATACTTCCACTGCGACAGCTTGGCGATGATCTCCGGCGGCAGCGGCCGCGAGCGGCGCGTTGTCGTGTCCATCATCACCAAAGTGGCGCGGCCGGCGGCGGCGCATTCCTCGCCGCGGAAGATCGTCTGCGTGCAGACGAACGAGCTGCGGCCGAACTCGGCGAGCGCGGTGCCGACCGTGACGTTGCCCGGCCAGCGCAGTTCGCGCAGGAAGTCGATCTCCTGGCGCACCAGCACGAAGGTGGCGTTGGGCACGCCGATGCCGAGATCGGGCTCGCGAAACATCGCAACGCGGCCGGACTCGAAATAGGTCGCGAACACCGCGTTGTTGACGTGGCCTTGCGCGTCGAGATCGGCGTAGCGGAGGATCTCCGTCACCTGATGCGGATAGTCCGCGAGGATCGGCGCGGGCTTCTTCGGCCGCGCCGCGGTCTGTTCGCTCATGGCGTTTGCCTGAGCGTTACTTGGCGGCGGGGGCGACGGCGGCGCTCTGGCCGCTGCGCTTGAGCGCGTCGGCGACGAAGCCGGAGGCCTTCATCTCCTCGACGAAGCCGCGCAGATAGGCAACGCCCGCAAGGCGGCCCTTCGGCGTGCCCATGGCCTGCTCGATCTGCATGAACGGCTCGTCGATCAGGCGCATGTCGGCGTGATCCTTCACGTAGTCGGTGAGCGGCTGGCGCACGCCGGCGACGACTTCCAGCTTCTCGGCCCGGAAGAGGTCGATCATGGCGCGGCTGCCGCCGGTCGCGGCGCGCACGATGGTGGCGTTCTTGATGGTGCGGCTCAGGAACAGGTCGTAGGCCGACTTCAAGCCGACGGCGATGCGGTTGCCGGCCTTGTCGACGTCGGCCAGCGATTTGATCGGCGATTCCTTCGTCACGGCGTAGACGCCTTCGATCAGCACGTAAGGCGCGGTGAATTCGATCACGCTCGCGCGCACGGGCTCGATGGCGACGAAGGCGATATCCCATTCGTTCTTGGCCGCGGCGTCGAACACCTTGCCGGCCGCCTCGTAGACGACGAGCTGAACCGGCACGCCCAGGCGCTTGCCGAGCTCGCGGGCGAGGTCCGGCGTAACGCCCTTGGGTTCGCCGGTCGTCTCGTCCTTCTGCGCCAGCACGCCGTTGCCGAGATTGATGGCGGCGCGCAGCGTGCCGGTCGGCGCCAACTCCTTGCGCGCGTCCTCGGGCACGGGTTGGGCGGCGGCGGCGGGAACGGCAAGCGCCAATGTGGTGGCGGCAAGCAGGCTCAACTGGTGGATAAGTGACAAAGGTTTCTCCCGAGGGCGTTCTTCTGCGCGCGGAGATTATGTCAGCCGGGGGCCGCTTCCAAGCGGAGATGCCCGCGACGGCGGTGGATGACGAGCATCGCCAGCGCGAGCGGGGCCAGCAAGACGAGCCGGCTCTGATAGCGGTCGACCGGATGGGAGAACACGCCGCACACCGCGGCGTTGATCGCCAGCGCGGTGAGGACCACGGCGCACAAGGCGACCCATTCCGGACCGATCTTCAGCCGCCGGCGCAGCGCGAGCGCGAGGACGAGCCCGGCGATCGACAGCCCCGCCACCGGCACATGAACGAGATTGAGCGGCGCGACATCGAAGCCTTGCGCCTGTTGGCGGGCGGCCTGATAGGCCGGCAACAGCCACGGCGCATAATCGCGGACGGCGTCGAAGGTCGGATCGTTATCGTCGGTGCTGATCTCGGTCTGGAAGCTGGTGAACTGCTCGAGGGTGGCGGCGAGCGCCGTCTCCAGATGCATCATCGGATAGAGCTTGAGCGAGCCGACGATGATGCGCTTGGCCTCGGGCTCGAAGCCTGCGACGCCGCCGAGCTTGTAGAAGGGCGTGTCGTTGCGCCACAGCCAGTCGTCGGCCCCTTCGGGTATCTGCTTGGCATAAGCGCAGACGCGCAATGTCGGGTCCGGGCAGCGATCGTGGAGATAACGCTGCACGATGCCGTCCTCGATCAGGCGGCCGAACAGAAAGCTGGGGCCGCCGGGCGTGAAGCCGACGACGCCAGTGAGCACGGCATTGGAGGAGAGACACAGCGCAACGCCCGCCACCGCGGCGAGGCTCGCATCGCGCAGGCGCGGCGACGGCAAGCCGAGCGGCTTGACGAAAGCCAAGAGGCGGAGCGCCACCAGCATGCCGAGGCAAAGCGCGAGTGCGGCCATATGCGATGCGATGGCGAGCGCGATGACGGCGGCAAGGCCGCAGCGTTCGGCGCTGTTGAGCGCGGCCGCGCGGAAGACGAGAAGATGCAGCGCCAGAACGGCGAGCGGAAAGAAGATGTCGGGCATCAATTGCGCGCTGAACCAGGGCAGGCTGGTGAGCAGCGCCAGCGCGACGGTGACGCCGAGCGCGAGCCATGGCCGCGCCAGACCGTAGCAGCGCAAAGTGAGCGTGATGATCCAGACCGTGGCCGCGGCCTGGGCGACGATCACCGGCCAGAACGCCAATGGCATGCCGATATAGAGAAGCCAGCCATAGAGCGCCGAGCGCCCGAGCGCGAGCGTGCCTTCGATCGGCCGGGCCAGATAGCCGCCGGTGTCGGGGAAGATGATCGCAAAGCCGTTCCACAGCGCGGGCGCAAGCAGCGCCAGCATCATGCCGATGGCGGCCACGAGCCACGCCGCCCTCTGCGCCGGGCGCGGCAGTTCGACCGCGCCCGTTCGGGCAATCGCAATGTCAGCCATGATCAGCCCCGTCGTGCCGCCCCGGCACAGGAATTATACCAAGATCGGCAACGCGTGCGCTGCGATTTTGTTCAATAAAAAGACGCGCGTGGTCATCTCGTCGCGCTTGTCTGGAGTCCCGACGCCACGCCGATGACGTCGGCCGGTGTCTTGCGTCGATTATCTGCCCGGCGTGCGTGAGTGAGTGCTTCAATACATGCGACATATTGTCCGCGTCGCCAACATTCGAATTATTCTTATCGGCGAAGACCGATCATCGTGTTGATGCGCGACATCGATCCGGCGCCGTTAGAATTATAAAAAGCAAAAAAGCCAAAGCGCTGCTTTAAGCGGTGATTTGTTTTCGATTTCAATAGCGCTTCCGCCTCCGCACTCTCTCCGCCGATTCCAACAATGCGTCGCTGCTTGTGCCGGCGCCAAAAAAATAGTGTCGACGGGGTATCAATGGAACGTATGTGGCGTGTGCCGGCCGTAGCCGGCGCGAGTGTCTTGTCGTTGTCGATGATGACGGCTGATGTATCGGCTCAAGGGCAGAGCGTGGAGTTGCCGACGATCGAGGTCGAAGGCGCAGCCGAGACCGCTTACGGCCCTGTGCAGGGCTACAACGCCTCGCGCGGCTCGACCGGCACCAAGACGGACACGCCGCTCCAGGAAACGCCGCAGTCGATCAGCGTCGTCACCGCCGATCAGATGCGCGACCAGGCCGTGACCAACGTGCAGCAGGCGCTGCGCTATACGCCCGGCGTGATGGCCGACAGCTACGGCCCCGACTCGCGGGTCGACTCGTTCCAGATCCGCGGCATGCAGGCCGACGTCTATCTCGACGGCATGCGCACGACGAACTCGTGGTGGAACTCGCAGCGTCTCGATCCCTACATGCTCGAGCGCATCGAGGTGCTGCGTGGCCCGTCGTCGGTGCTGTACGGCAGCACGTCCACGGCGGGCATCGTCAATCTCGTCAGCAAGCGTCCGCAGGAAAAGGACCTGCACGAAGTCGGCGTGCAGTACGGCAGCTTCAATCGCAAGCAGATCCAGACCGACCACACCGGCAAGATCACGGCGGACGGGCAGTGGCTCTATCGCCTCGTTGGCATCGCCCGCGGCAGCGACTATCAAACCGACTATGTGAAGGACAACCGGGTCGTCGTGATGCCGGCCGTCACGTGGCGTCCGACGAACCAGACCGATTGGACGGTCATCGCCACCTATCAGAAGGACAAGAGCGGCTCGTCCACGGGATTCCTGCCGCACTCGGGCACGATCTTTGCGAACCCGAACGGCCAAATCCCGATCAACCGCTTTGCCGGCGATCCGGCGACCGACCTCTATCAGACCGAGACGCGGTCCATCGCCAGTCTGTTCGAGCATCGCTTCACCGACTACTTCAAGGTGGCGCACAACATGCGCTACTCCGACATCGACGGCATCTACAACACGGTCTATGCCAACAGCTTCTCGGCGACGCCTTACCTCGACGCGCGGCAGCGCACCGTCTCGCGCTACGTCGATTTCTCGAACTCGAACCGCAAGACCTTCTCCTCCGACAGCAATGCCGAGCTGAAGTTCAACACCCACGACGTTTCGCATAAGCTGCTCGTCGGGCTCGACTACCGGCGCATGTCCGAAGGCAGCATGGCCGGCACGTCGCTCGACGCAACGCCCTTCGACCTCTATTCGCCGACCTACAATCCCATCACCCCGCCCGATGTGGCGCGGATGCCGGGCCTGGTGCAGCGCCAGGTCGGCGTCTACATGCAGGACCAGATTCGCTGGGGCCAGCTGATCGGCGTGTTCGGCCTGCGCCAGGATACGGCGAGCAGCGACATCCAGGGCCTGGAGAAGCAGACGGACCGGGCGGTGAGCGGCCGCGCGGGCGTGATGTACGAACTGCCGTTCGGGCTGACGCCTTACTTCTCTTATGCGCAGTCGTTCGAGCCGCAGTTCGGCTCGGCGCCGTACGGGAACGACCGCTGTGTCGACAGCGCCAGCGGCCTGTGCAAGCCGGTCACCGGCGAGCAGTACGAAGTCGGTTTCAAGTACCGGCAGTCGAAGGACCTCGCCATCAACGGCGCGCTGTTCGACATCACGCAGAAGAACCGCAAGACCTGGGACGGCGTCTCGGGCCTCGGTTACACGCAGATCGGCCGCGCGCGCATCCGCGGCGCGGAGCTCGAGGTTTTGGCGACGATCGCGCACGACCTCGATTTGATCGGCGCCTATACCTATCTCGACGCCAAGGTCGTGGACGGGGCCAATGCCGGCAAGCGCATCGAAACGGTGCCGCAGCATCAGGCGTCGCTGTGGGCGAAGTATCGGTTCGCGATGCTCGGCCTCGACGGCTTCTCGATCGGCGGCGGTGTGCGCTACATCGGCTCGGTCTGGGACGGCACCGACACGATCCAAACGCCGGGCTACACGCTGTTCGACGCGATGGCGGCCTGGGAGAACAAGAACTGGCGCTTCCAGATCAACGGCACCAACCTGGGCGACAAGACGTACCTGTCGGCCTGCTTGTCGCGCGGCGACTGCTTCTACGGCAACCGCCGTTCGGTCATCGCCAGCCTGACCTACAAGTTCTGACGTCAGGGGCTTTCCGGGGCGCGCCGAAGGCGCGAACCCGGAAGCCCGGCGCTGTCCGACCGTCGAACGGCGGAGGGGCGACGCAGGGACGGGGATTTGGTAGGGTGGCCGCGTGATATCGAGGCCACCCTAGAATGTTCGTGACTTTCTTCCAGGAACTGAAGGCCGCCGGCGTCCCGGTGACGCTGCGCGAATATCTGACGCTGATGGAGGCGATGGAAGCCGACCTCGCCGAACGCCGCGTCGAGGACTTCTATTATCTCTCGCGCGCCGCGCTCGTGAAGGACGAGCGCAACCTCGACAAGTTCGACCGCGTTTTCGGGCAGGTGTTCAAGGGCCTCGAATTCATGGCCGACGCTGTCGAGGCGAACATTCCGGCCGAGTGGCTCAAGAAGCTCGCGGAGAAATACCTCACCGAGGAAGAGAAGAAGCAGATCGAGGCCATGGGCGGACTCGACAAGCTGATGGAGACGCTCAGGAAGCGGCTCGAGGAACAGAAGGGCCGGCACCAGGGCGGCAGCAAGTGGATCGGCACCGGCGGAACGTCGCCCTTCGGCAATGGCGGCTATAATCCCGAAGGCATCCGCATCGGCGGCGAGAGCACGCATCGCCGCGCCGTGAAGGTGTGGGACAAGCGCGAGTTCAAGGACCTCGACGACGACGTCGAGCTCGGCACCCGCAACATCAAGGTGGCGCTGCGCCGTCTGCGCAAGTTCGCGCGCACCGGCGCCCCGGACGAACTGGACCTCGACGGCACCATCAAGGGCACCGCGCACAAGGGCTATCTCGACATCGTCATGCGCCCCGAGCGGCACAACGCCGTGAAGGTGCTGCTGTTCTTCGATATCGGCGGCTCGATGGACTGGCACATCAAGGCGACGGAAGAACTGTTCTCGGCCGCGCGCACCGAGTTCAAGCATATGGAGCATTTCTACTTCCACAACTGCCTGTACGAGAAGGTGTGGAAGGAGAACAGCCGCCGCTTCCAGGCGACGACCGCGACCTGGGACGTGCTGCATACCTATCCGCACGACTACAAGGTGGTGTTCGTCGGCGATGCGTCGATGTCGCCCTACGAGATCACGACACCCGGCGGCTCGGTGGAGCATTACAACGACGAAGCCGGCGCGCTGTGGATCGAGCGTGTGACGCGCACTTATCCCGCCTGCGTGTGGCTCAACCCGGTGCCTGAAAAGGAATGGGGCTACACGCACTCGATCCAGCTGATGCGCCAGCTCATGGGCGGGCGCATGTATCCGCTGACATTGGAAGGCCTCGATCGCGCGATGCGGGAGCTGGTGCGGTGAGCGCTTTGAGGGCTACGAAAGCGCTTTGAAAACCAAGAAGTGAGGCGTTCTAATCCGCTCGTCCCCGCGAAAGCGGGGACCCAGCGCAGAGGTCCAGCTTTGCTAGTCCCCGCTGGAGTCCCGCTTGCGCGGGAATGAGCGGAGATATTCGACCGTCCGTGCGGATCGATACGTAGCGCGGATGAGCGTAGCGAAATCCGGGGGAGCTGATCCCGCATTACGCTTCGCGCCATGCTGGCTACAGGCTGCTACCCGACCGCGTCGATCGGCACTTCGTCGACCTGCCGGCCGTGCTCGTCGGTGATCGAGACCAGCCAGCCGCTCCAATCGAAGCCCGGCATGACCGCGCCTTGGGTGAGACTGCGCGCAAAGGCGACCGCGTCTTCGCGCGCCGCGGCCGGGCCGGC
>Ga0180216_1003754_pt1 | contig 11842 bp, 11 predicted proteins | sample eDN3rd37CBELigMG_FD_128879 | JGI IMG/M metagenome (GOLD analysis project Ga0180216, IMG submission 128879) | Enriched Miracle-Growth compost microbial communities from Emeryville, California, USA - eDNA 3rd pass 37_C BE-Lig MG (version 2)... ...
CCGAGGGGCTACCTACTCCGCGCGGTAAGTCTGCTCGCGGGCGTAATAGTCGTCGAAGCCGACGAGGGTCTTCAGTTCCTCGAACGTGACCTGGGGCACGGCGTCGGCGGTGCCGGTCCTGATCGCGGCGAGCGCCTGGCGCGTCGCGGCCACGGCGGCGCTGAAGGCGAGCAGGGGATAGGCCGCGATACGGTAGCCGATCGACTCGAGCTGCTCCGCCGGCAGGATCGGCGTCTTGCCGCCGCCCACCATATTGGCCATCGCGGGCTTGTCGAACGCCGCGCAGAACGCGCGCATTTCCTCGATGGATTCCGGCGCCTCCAGGAACAGGATATCCGCGCCTTCCTCGGCGAAGATGCGGCAGCGTTCCATCGCATCGTCGAAGCCGTGCACGGCGCGCGCGTCGGTGCGGGCCAGGATCAGGATGTCGTTGTCGCCTTCGTGGGCGGCGTCGATGGCGGCGCGGATGCGCATGCGCGCCTCGGCCTGCGAGACAACCTGCTTGCCTTTGGTGTGGCCGCAGCGCTTCGGGCTCACCTGATCCTCGATCATGACCGCGGCGGCGCCGGCGCGCGCGTATTCGCGCACGGTGCGTTGCGCGTTCAGCGCGTTGCCATAGCCGGTGTCGCCGTCGCCGATCACCAGAAGGTCGGGCGCTGCCTGGCAGATCAGGCGCAATTGTTCGGCCATCTCGGCGAACGAGATCAGGCCGGTATCCGGCATGCCGAGCTTGGCGCCCGACACGGCAAAGCCGCTCATCAGCGTGAGTGGATAGCCGGCCTGCGAGATCATGCGGGCGGAAAGGGCGTCCCACGCGCAAGGCATGCGGATGATGGCATTGGTGCCCAGCAGTGTGCGGAGTTTTTGCGCGCGAGTCGTCATGGCCGGCTGTCCAGATCAGTTTCTTGTTGCGTTGGGGGAGGGCGTCGGTCGGCGGCCATTAAGGCATGTAGGCGCCGCCGTTCACCCAGAGTGTCTGGCCCGTCATATACCGGCTCTCCGAGCCGAGCAAAAACATTACCGGTCCGACGACGTCCTCCGGCACCGCGATCCGTCCCATGGGGATGAGCGATGAGAAGGCGTCGATATCGATGTTCGGCGCACCGCTCTCGTCGGAGCGGCCGGTTCCGCCGCGCAGAAACGCGGTATCGACCGGTCCGGGCGCGACGGCGTTGACGCGCACGCGCGGCGCATGTTCGAGCGCGAAGGTCTTGGTGAGCGCAATGAGGCCGGCTTTCGAGGCCGCATACGCGCCGAAATTCGGGCGGATATAGGCGCCGAGGCCGGAGCTGATGTTGACGAGGCTCGGCGCATCGCCTTTCTCGAGCAACGCAATGGCGGCCTTGCCCGTCAGGAAAGCGGTGCGCAGGTTGCCCTTGGTCGTGACGTCGAACTCCTCGGCGGGCGTTTCCACCAGCTTGCGCTTCTCGATGAGGAACCCGGCGGCGTTGACGAAACCGTCGAGCGCGCCCCAATGCCGGCGCACTGCCTCGAAGGCTCGCGCGACGGAGTCTTCGTCCGAACCTTCGATGTCCACCGCCAACGTGCCGGCGGGCGCCGGATGCCGCTCCAGCGCGGCCTTCAGGTCCATGACGGCGAGATCGTAGCCGGCCGCGAGGCCGGCCGTGACGAGGCTGCGGCCGATGCCGCCGCAGCCTCCGAGAACGCACAGACGGCGTTTGCTCATGGGGTCTTCCCGATCGCGATCACTGGCAGCCTTCGGCCTGCCAGGAGTCGAACAGGTTCCACTTGAGATCCTTGATCTCGATGACGAAGCCGGGGAGGCGGGCGTCGTGCTCGGCGTTGAAGCAGGTGTTCTCGCCGGTCACGCCGCTGAAGCGGATGCCGTTCAATGCGTCGCGCACGGCGATACGCTCCTGCGCCACCTTGGCCGGATCGCCCGAGACATTGGCCTTCTCCATCGCCTGCTTCAGGAGATAGACGATGTCGTAGGCCTGGGCGTCGGTGTGGTGGGGGATCTTCTTGGCCGTCAGCCCGCGCTTGGCGTTCTCTTCGGCGAACCTCTTGGTGAAGCCGCGCGTGGCGTCGTTGCGATCCCACCAGTAGCCGGCGACGATGAGCATGCCGTCGGCGTCGCGGCCGAACAGCTCGACGGAGTTGGGGTCGGCGAAGATCTGCGAGCCGATCACGCGGCCGGTGAAGCCCTGCCGGCGCAGCTCCTTGATGACCTTGCCGGCGGCGTCGGGGGTGGCGGCGAGCGCCACGACGTCGGGCTTGCGCTCGAGCGCCTGGGTGACCTGCGGCGCGACGTCGAAGCTCTTGAGCTGGATCGCGATCGGGTCGCCGAAGGCGATGTTATTGGCCTTGAAGACGGCCGGATAGAACTGTGTGCCGGAGATGTTGGAAACGCGCTCGTCCGAGGCGTAGATGATTTCGGCCTTGCTGTTGCTGATGCCCTTCTTGGCCAGCGTCTTGATCAGCCGCGTGAACTGCGTGCCTTCGTCGGCCGTCAGCCGCCAGGCATAGGTGAAGCCCTTGGTCAGGCCGGGGGTCGATGCCGCGTTCGGCATCTGGACGATACCGAGCCGTTCGCCGACGGGAAACGAGACCGCCGCTTCGCCCGAGGAGAACGGCCCGACGATCGCCAGCGCCTTGTCGTCCTGCGCGAACTTCTGCACGGCCGTGGCCGCCTGCTTCGGGTCGGTGCCGGTGTCGAATTTGATCAGTTTGATCTTCTTGCCGTTGATGCCGCCTTTGGCGTTGATCTCATCGACGGCGATGTCGACCGAGGTCTCGGTCGTTTCGCCGACGGACTTGAGCACGCCGGATTTGATCATCGCCAGGCCGATGACGATATCCTGGGCGGCGGCGGGAGCCGCGCCCGATAGGGTCAAGGCCGCCACGGCCGCGACGAGTAGGTGGCACGTCTTTCTCATGTCCGCTCTCCCTTGTTTATGTGTGTTTGGTCAACTTGCGTGTCCCAGATAGGCGTCGGCCAGTCGTTCGTCGTCTCGCAGCACGCTTGCGGGTCCTTGCAGAACGACATTGCCGAGCTCCATGACGAGGCCGCGGGACGCGATCTCCAGCGCCATGTGCGTGTTCTGCTCGACGAGCAGGATCGCGATGCCTTCCTTGCGCAGGCCGACGATGAGATCGAACAGGCGCTCGACGAGCAGCGGCGACAGGCCGAGCGAGGGTTCATCGAGCATCATGAGCTTGGGCCTGGCGAGCAGGGCGCGGCCGATCGCCAGCATCTGCTGCTCGCCGCCCGAGAGCACCGACGCCGGATTGCGGCGGCGCGCGGCGAGGTTCGGAAAGCGGTCGTAGATGGCGTCGATGTCGCGCTGCACGGCGCCGTCGCGCCGGCAGTAAGCGCCCATCTGCAGGTTTTCGTGCACCGACAGGCTGATGACGATCTGGCGGCCTTCCGGCACCAGCACGAGATTGCGCCGCAGCCGTTCCGGGGGGCTGAGGTGCGTGATGTCTTCGCCGTCGAAACGGATGAAGCCGCCCGAGCAGAGCGTCAGTCCCTGGATCGCGCGCAGGAGCGAGGTCTTGCCTGCGCCGTTCGAGCCGAGGACCGTGACGATCTCGTCCTGCGCAACGGTGAGGCTGAGACCCTTGACGGCGTGATTGCGGCCGTAACGCACGTCGATGGCGGAGACCTCAAGCAACATGCCCGATCTCCTTGGCGCCGACACGCCGGCTGCCGAGATAGGCCTCGCGCACTTGGCGGTCGTCCTGAACGCCGCGTGTCGGACCGTCGTAGATCAGCCGGCCGAAATTGAGCACGACGGTGTGCTCGCAGAGGTCGTGCACGAACGACATGTCATGCTCGACGACGAGCAGAGTGAGCCCGTCCCAGGCAACGGCCTTGAGGAAGGCCGACAGCTCGGCCGTCTCGCGCGGATTGAGGCCCGCGGCCGGTTCGTCCAGCATCAGCAGGCGCGGGCGGCTCATCAGCGCGCGCACGACCTCGATCTTCTTGCGCAGACCGTAGGGCAGCCCGCCGACCGATGCGTCGGGATCGACGTCGATGCCTGCCCGCATCATGCTGTCGCGCGCCTGGATCCGCCACTTGCTCTTGCGCTGCCAGGCGAGTGGGGTGAGCAGCGAGCGCATGTCGGTCGCGAGCGTGTGCTGACCGAGCATGATGTTCTCGATCACCGACAGGTGCGGCATCAGGCGGATGTTCTGAAACGACCGCGAGAGGCCGGCGCGGACGCGCTTGCGCGGCGGCAGATCCTGGATCGGCTTGCCGTCGAGCAGGATGGCGCCGCTGTCGATCTTGTGGACGCCGGATATGAGATTGAACAGCGTCGTCTTGCCGGCGCCGTTCGGCCCGATGAGCGCAACGCGCGCGCCGGACGGCACGTCGAAGCTGACGTCGTCGGATACGGCAAGGCCGCCGAAGCGCTTGGTGACGCCGCGCAGCGCGAGGGCCGGCTCAACCGCCATGGTAAACCTCGCGCGTACGGTACGGCCACCAGCGGCGGGGCGACAGCCGCCGCACCATCTCGCGCGTCACGATGCCTTCGGGGCGGACGGTCATCATCAGGACGATCAGCACGCCGAACACGAAGAAGCGCCACGAGCCGCCGATACGGAACAGCTCGGGCAGCAGGGTGAAGAACAGGCTGCCGGCGAGGGGACCCCACGCTGTCTGCGCACCGCCGATCAGGACGAAAAGCAGCACGTAGATCGACAGCAGCGAATTGAAGTACTGCGCCTCGACGAAGCCGAAATTGAGGGCATAGAGCGCGCCGGAAAGCCCGGTGAAGGCACCGCCGACCGTGAAGGCGACGACCTGCACCAGGCGCACGTTCACGCCCATGACGATGGCCGCGTCCTCGTCGTCGTTGACCGAGCGCATGGCCAGGCCGAGGCGGGTCGCCATCAGATAGAAGGCCGCAATGGTGACGACGACCGCGGATACGGTGAGGACCCATAGCTCGATATGTTGCGGCACGACCATGCCCATGGCGCCGCCGAACACGGTCGAGTGCAGGAGAAAGCCGGTCACCACCTCGCCGAACGCGAAAGTCGCAAGCACCATGTAGACGCCGCGCGTGCGCAGCACGGGAAAGGATATGAGAAAGCCGACGAGCGCCGTCGCCAAGGTCGCGGCCGGGATGATGAGCCAGATCGGCAACCCCGTTTGGCTGACCAGCCACGCGGTCGCATAGGCGCCGATCGCCTGGAAGCCGGCGCCGCCGAGATTGATCTGGCCCGCCGCCGCCGTGACGAAGATGCCATAGGCGAAGATCAGGTTGATGCAGAGGATGGCGAGCGTGCCGGAGAGATAGCCGCTCATGGGCGTCTCGCTCCGCAAACGGCCTCGGCCTCTCGCGCGTGGCGCATCACATCTTCCCCTTGCCGATGGACGCGCCGCCGAACAGGCCCTTGGGCCGCAGGACAATGATCAAGAGGACGAGGCCCCAGACCGTCATCGAGACGGAATCGCCGCCGAAGTAGTGAATGGACAATGTTTCGGCGAGGCCGACGACCAGGCCGCCGGCGATCGCGCCCCATATCGAGCCGATGCCGCCGAGCACCATGGCGGCAATGGCCTTGGTGCCGACATTGTCGCCCATGAAAGGGGAGACGTCGCCGTAGTTCACCGTGAACAAGGCGCCCGCGACCCCCGACAGCAATCCGGTCAGGATGAAGACGATCGGCACGACGCGCCCGACGTCGACGCCCAAGAGGGACGCCGTGTCGGGATTTTCGGCGATGGTGCGCAGCGCCCGCCCGATCTTGGTGCTCTTGAGGATGAAGCTCAGAGCGGCGACCACGAGCACCGCGAGCACGCAGCTCGCGAGCTGGGCGACGCCGATGACGATGCCGCCGATATGCACATCGGCCTTGAACGGCACGGCAAAGCGTTGCGAGTCGGAGCCGAGGGGGATGAGAACGAGGTTCTCGAAGATCAGCAGAAAGCCCAGTGAGGACACGAGCGGAATGGCGTGTTCTGTGGCATCCCCGTGCCGCATGCGCAGGTAGCGGAAGGTGAAGCGCTCCACCAGGAGCGAAGCCGCCACCGTGACGGCGACGCCGATCAGCAGCGCCACGAACCAGGCCCATCCGCCGGCAAAGCTGAGATAGCCGCGCGAGAGAACAGCCCAGGCCACCATGCCCGTGAGCATGAAGAGCGTGGGGATGGTGAAGTTGAGAAAATTGAGCACGCCGATGGTCAGCGTGAAGGCGACCGCGACGGTCATGTAGATCGCGCCGAGCAGCAGGCCGGACACGGTTTGGCGGGCAATGACCTGGCCGCCCGTGGCGATAGCGAGCACGATGAGGGCGATGACCACGACAACGGCGACGGCCGGAGCCGAAAGCGTGGTGCGGGATTTCATCAGCCCCAGTGCGGTGTTCATGATGTCTGCCGGCTTGGCCTGTTTGGGTGCTGCGACACGTGCCGCGGCAGTAGCAATCCGCGTGCCAGCCAGGCCGGCGCATGCGGCGGCGCGCGCTCCTCGCGCGGCGAGCCTGGCGTGTGGCGCATCGTCAGCAGCATCGACAGAACACACACGTCTTCGTCGGCTTTTGGATGTGCGGGAAGCCGAGAAATTCCCTTGCCCAGCTTGCCAAAGACAGCCATCTTTGTCCGGACAACATATTCATGACCAACCCGGTGTCGCTGTCAAGGAACTCTATGTCGAGCCAAGTTAAGCCACATGTGATTGTCGTGGGTGCGGGGCCTGTCGGGCTTGTGACGGCCAACCTGCTGGTGGACGCAGGCATTGCCGTGTCACTCGTCGAGGCGAGCGCCGATCTGCCGCGCGACCTGCGCGCCTCAACATTCCACCCGCCGACGCTCGATATGCTGGAGCGGTTCGGCGTGGTCGAGCGCATGATCGAGCAGGGGCTGATCTGCCCGACCTGGCAATTCCGCGATCGCAACGAAGGCGTGGTCGCGACCTTCGAATTGTCGCGCCTGCTGCCCGATACCAACCACCCTTATCGCCTGCAGTGCGAGCAGTGGCGCCTCGGTGAAATGCTTTATGCCCGTTTGCAAGGCAACGCGCTGGCCACGGTCCGCCTTGGCACCAAGGCGACGGCCGCGCGACAGACGAGCGACGGCGTCGAACTCGACGTAGCGCTGCCGGACGGCAAGACCGAGACCTTGGCCGGCACCTTCCTCGTCGGTGCCGACGGCATCGGCAGCGTCGTGCGCAATGCGATCGGCGCGGTTTTCGACGGCATCACCATTCCGGAGCTGTTTCTCACGCTGTCGACGACCTACGACTTCCGGGAGACGATGCCGGACCTCGCCAACATCTGTTACCTGTCCGATCCGCGCGAATGGTACGTCCTGATCCGCACGCGCCACGTCTGGCGGGCGCTTTTCCCGGTCGATGCGTCGCTCGAGGACAAAGACGTGACCTCGCCGGCGCGGGCGGAGAAGCTGCTGCAGGGCGCGGTGCCGCGGGGGCAGCCTTACGAAGTGACGCATCGCACGGCTTACCGCGTGCACGAGCGCGTCGCGTCCACCTATGTGAAGGGGCGCATCCTGATCGCGGGCGACGCCGCGCATGTGAACAACCCGCTCGGCGGCATGGGCCTCAATGGCGGCATCCACGATGCCTTTAACCTGTCCGGCAAGCTGATCGAGGTGATCCAGGGCGCGCCGATCGAAACGCTGGAGCGCTACAGCCGCCAACGGCGCAAGGTGGCGCTCGATGTCGTCCAGCAGACGACGTTGCGCAATCGGGCCATCCTCAATACGCGCGAGCCGGAGGCGCGGCGCGCCTATTACGACGATCTGCGCCGTATCGCCGCCGATCCGGAGAAGCACCGCGCTTACGTGATGCGGACCTCGATGATCCAGTCGTTGCGGGACGTCGAGGCGATCGAGTAGCGGTTAGGCGGGGTCGGCCCGCATCGTCAAAAAGCGAAAGCGCGGGCGGGCCGGAAGCGACGGCCGCCCTCGCTCTTTGATCACGCGGCTCGCCGCGGCCTAGAACTCGGCCAGCAGCCGGCCGAAGCCTTCCATGCGGTCCTGGATGCCGTTGGTGCGCAGGGCGTGCCAATAGGTGGCGGTGTTGATGGCGATGATCGGCTTGCCGAGCCACAGCTCGGCGGCAGCCGCGAGGCGCACCATCGACAGGTTGGTGCCGACCTGGATGATGGCATCGATGTCGTCGCCGTCGAGTTCGAGGAGCGCCGCGCGCAAGGTTTCGGTGGTCTGCTCAGCGATGTTGATCCACGAGCGGCACTGCAATGCCTTGTCGCGCACCACGTCATAGCCTTTGTCGCCAAAATAGCGGGCAACTTCGGTGTTCATCGACGGCCAGTAGGGCGAGAGCACCGCAATGCGTTTGACCCCGCCATAGGCCTTCAGCGCCGCCGTGCAGGCGTCGCTGCCGATGCTGATCTTGATGCCGGAGACCTCCTCGACCTGCCGGGTGAAGCGGTCCGCGCCCTTTTCGCCGTCGAAAAATGTCACCGCCGACATGCCGAGAACCAGGTAGTCCGGTTCGCAGGTCATGATGCTGCGCACGGCGTCAAGCGTATTGCCGGCGATCACCTCGGCGCCGGCGCGGAAGCTTTCGTTGCTGACCGCCTTGGCGTTGGGCGTGAAGATGCGGCTGTAATGGTTGGTGACGCCGACCGGCCGCATGGCGTCGAAGTCCGGCTGCACGATTGTGTTGGTTGAAGGTCCGAGAACGCCGAACTTGCGGCGCCAGCCTTGTACGTCCGTCATGTTTCTCTGCCGATGGTGGGTCTGGAACGTCTCCGGACGCCGGGCGGATGTTCGGAATCTGCAGATCAGTTACTTCCGCCGCGCGGTGCGGATCGCTTGAAAGTGAAAACAATGCTGGCATAGATTTTCTGTCCGGACAAATTTTGTCTTCCCTTAGGAACAGGTTCATTATGGCAAGCCCCGCGCTGCGACAGGCAATCGAGAATGGCAGTTTCATCGCGGCGCCGGGGGTCTACGACCTGATTTCCGCGCTCATCGCCGACCGCATGGGTTTCAAGGCGCTCTATGCGACGGGCTACGGGACGGTCGCCTCCGCGCTCGGCCTGCCCGATGCCGGGCTTGCCACCTACACGGAGATGATCGACCGCATGGGCCGCATCGCGGAGATGACCAAGACGCCGGTCATCGCCGATGCCGACACCGGCTATGGCGGGCTGCTGAACGTGCGCCACACCGTGCGCGGCTACGAGAAGGCGGGCATCGCCGCCATCCAGATCGAGGATCAGGAATTCCCCAAGAAGTGCGGTCACACGCCGCACCGCCGCGTGATCCCGCTCGCGGACATGGTCCGCAAGATCCAGGTCGCGAGCGACAGCCGTTCCAGCGCCGACTTCCTCATCATCGCTCGCACCGATGCCCGCACGGGCCACGGGTTGGACGAGGCGATCCGCCGTGGCGTCGCCTATGCCGAGGCGGGGGCGGACATCATTTTCGTGGAATCGCCGGAGAGCGAGGCGGAAATGGCCGAGATCGGCCGCCGCATCGACAAGCCGCTGCTCGCCAATATGGTCCATGGCGGGCGGACGCCTCTCCTGCCGGTCGACCGGCTGGCCGAACTCGGCTTTGCCATCGCGATCTTCCCGGCCCTCGGCTTCCTGTCGGCCGGCCATGCCCTGCGCGACGCCTATGAGGACCTCAAGCGCCACGGCCAGACGACGGCGGCGGTGCCGCTGTATTCGTTCACGGAATTCAACCACTTGATCGGCTTCCCGGACGTGTGGGAGTTCGAGCGCCGCTACCCAGAATCGGATTAGGATGCGCGGCGCCTCGCCCCTGGGGCGTTGAACGGTCAAGGTCTTCCGGATGCCCTCGGGTTCGCCCCGCTATGTCCAGATTTTCAACGTCCTGAGCCGGCGGATTGAGACGGGCAAGTATGCGGTCGACACGCGCCTGCCGACGGAGAGCGAGCTTTGCGGCGAGTTCGGTGCGAGCCGATTCACGGTGCGCGAGGCCCTGCGCCGGCTGGTCGAACAAGGCATGGTGCAGCGCCGGCAGGGGGCGGGCAGCATCGTCGTCTCGGCGACGCCGCAGGCGCGCTATGTGCATTCGCTGTCGTCGATCAGCGATTTGTTCCAGTTCGCGCTCGATACGCACTATGAGTTGTTGTCGACAGATCAGGTGACGCTCGACGCCAAGACGGCCGTCGGCGTCGGCGCCGAGCCGGGGGAGCGGTGGCGGGTGCTGCGGGGCGTCCGCCGCCATGAACCGCGCGGCAAGGTCATATGTTATGTCCACTCATACGTCGCGCCGCGCGCGGGCACTTTTGTCCGCGAGCTGAAGCGGTGCGTCGGGCCGTTCTATGCGCGCCTGTCCGAACTGACCGGCGAAGAGATCATCGACGTCGAGCAGGACATCTACGGCACTGCGATGTCCGCGGAGATCGCGGCGCGCCTCAAGTGCAAGACCGGAACCATCGCGACCTGTGCGCTGCGGCGCTACATCAGCAAGAAGGGCACCTTGATCGCCAGTTATAACTGGCACGAGGCCGAGAGCTTCTACTACCGCATGAAGATGTCGCGGGCGATCTGACCGCCGGGCCCATGTGAGTCTCCGCCCCTGCGCAAAGCACGTGGCCCCTCCATCGTCTTCCGAACAGTTCGCGCGCAAACTTAGCAGCGGCTTGTCGCGGCGGCGTTCTGCCCGTGGGCGCCGAGAACGCAAATACGGCCGCCATCCCTGTGAACATGTTGCGCCTGCATACGTTGTGCCTCGTAGGCATTCCAATTTGAGCAGGCGGACATGAAGGCACTGGCGTGGCACGGCAAGGGCGATATCCGATGTGAAGAGGTTCCGGATCCGAAGATCGAGCATCCGCGCGATGCCGTCATCAAGGTGACGGCGTGTGCGATCTGCGGTTCCGATCTTCATATCTACGGCGGCATCATTCCGGAGATGAAGAGCGGTGACATATTAGGCCACGAGACGATGGGCGAGGTGGTCGAGGTCGGCGCCGAGAACAAGGCGCTCAAGGTCGGCGACCGCGTGGTGGTGCCGTTCACGATCGCCTGCGGCGAGTGCTTCTTCTGCAAGAACGGCTATTTCTCCGGCTGCGAACGCACCAATCCGAATCACAAGAAGGCCTCCACGCTGTGGGGCAATTACCCGGCGGGTCTGTTCGGCTATTCGCATCTGACGGGCGGCTATGCGGGCGGCCAGGCGGAATATCTGCGCGTTCCTTATGCCGATGTCGGTCCGATCAAGGTGCCGAACGGGTTGACGGACGACCAGGTCCTGTTTCTGTCGGACATCTTTCCGACCGGCTACATGGCGGCGGAATTCTGTAATCTTCGGGGCGGCGAGACGGTCGCGGTCTGGGGCGCGGGGCCTGTCGGCCAGTTCGCGATCCGCAGCGCGCTGCTGCTCGGCGCCGAGCGCGTCATCGCCATCGAGAGCGTTCCGGAGCGCAAGGCGCTCGCCAAAGAGTCCGGCGCCGCCGTGGTGATCGATTTCCTCGAAGAGGATGTCTACGACCGCATCATGGAACTGACCAAAGGCCGTGGCGCTGACGCCTGCATCGATGCAGTCGGCACCGAGGCCGAGCCCTCGGCGAGCTTCGACTCGCGCTGGGACCGGGTCAAGACCGCGACCTTCATGGGCACGGACCGGCCGCATGTGCTGCGCCAGGCCATCCATTGCTGCCGCAACTTCGGCACCGTGTCGGTCGTCGGCGTCTATGGCGGCTTCCTCGACAAGATTCCGATCGGTTCGGCGCTCAACCGCGGCCTGACCTTCCGCATGGCGCAGACGCCGGTCCAGGCCTATCTGCCGCGCCTCATGAAGCTGATCGAGGACGGCAAGATCGATCCGTCCTTCGTCATCACGCACGAGGCGCCGCTCGAGGCGGGGCCCGACCTCTACAAGACGTTCCGCAACAAGGAGGACGGCTGCATC
>Ga0180216_1003758_pt1 | contig 11836 bp, 11 predicted proteins | sample eDN3rd37CBELigMG_FD_128879 | JGI IMG/M metagenome (GOLD analysis project Ga0180216, IMG submission 128879) | Enriched Miracle-Growth compost microbial communities from Emeryville, California, USA - eDNA 3rd pass 37_C BE-Lig MG (version 2)... ...
CAACTTGGCGAAAAAAACAGGCTTTCGCATCTTCCTGCGACTGACTCCCGCGTCTAAGGTCGCGGTGAAATGATTTCGTCGAGCGGGTTTAAGGAGGCCTCAAATGGCGGAAACGCGCATTGCGCTCGTCACGGGAGCAAACCGGGGTATCGGTCTTGAGATCGTGCGGCAGCTGGGTCGCCTTGGTATCGTGCCAATCATCGGCTCGCGTGATCTCGAAAATGGCAAGCGCGCGGCGCAGCAGCTGGCCAGCGAAGGACTGGAGCCGGCGGTTGTCAGGCTTGATGTCGACGATCCGCAGAGCATCATCGATGGGGTCGCCGAGGCGCACAGCCTGTTTGGCCGCATCGACATCCTGATCAACAATGCCGGCGTAGCGCTGGACGGTCCGGGCTCAGGCGCCCCGACGGTAGAAACGGTTGCTCTCCCTGTCGTCGAGAAAACTTTCAGAACCAATGTTATCGGTCCCCTGTTGATGATTCAGTCGGTGCTGCCGCTGATGAAGGCGAATGGTTATGGGCGCATCGTCAACGTCTCGTCGGGAATGGGCCAGCTGTCCGAAATGGGAAGCGGCAACCCTGCCTACCGCATGTCCAAGGCGGCGCTCAATGCGCTGACGCGGACGCTGGCCAGCGAACTGGGAGCGGGTGACATCAAGGTCAACGCCATGTGTCCGGGCTGGGTCAAGACCGACATGGGCGGACCCGATGCGGAACGCACGCCGGAGGAAGGCGCCGATACGGCTGTCTGGCTGGCAACGCTGGAAGAATCCGGGCCAAATGGCGGCTTTTTCCGTGACAGGAAGCCAATCTCCTGGTGACCGGGCCGCAGATAGAGCCGGGACAACCAGGGTTCCGGCTTGAGGGTAAAGCGAGCGCACGGCTGCAGCGACGCGCCCGGAAGCGTCAGTTCGCGTTACCGGCCTGCATCAAAGCCCTCGGACCAGATTGCCGACCATCAGCACCAGATACGCCGTCATCGCCAGCCAGTACTCCTGATGCGGGATATACCTGGGAATCGCGACAAACCCCATCTTCATGATGAGCGCGAGTGCCGCCAGGATGAACGAGATCAGGAAAATGACGAGTGTCGGGGGATTGAGCCGCATGGGCAACTCCATGGCCTGAACGCGAATGATGCGGGCCGGAGATTGGCACGGGCCGGGAGGCGGCGTCCATCGGACGCCCGGCTTCAGGGAACCGGACACGGAGCTTCATCGGCTGGCTATGGCAATCCAGCCACGCCGGTCACCACCGGCGGCTGTGGGTCTGTCTGTTCACAGAGTGCGTGGCTGGACCGGCTTTGACCCGAGCGCCAGGGCATCATTTCGATCAATGATAAAACGCAGCAGCCGTCCGTTCTTCGTGTTCTTTTCGCGGACCGTCACCAGCACCAGGCCGCTGGTTGCGGCGCTGTTCGCTATATGTGTCACCCCTCCGATTGGAAGCTCCGCGGTCGAGATGACCTCGAACACGCGCTGACCATCCGGACCGGAAATCGAAATCTCGTCGCCGAGGGCCAACGGACCGCTCCAGGAAGCCGGTCGGATGTTGTCAGACAGGAGCGTTGCCTGCTGCGCGCTGCCAAGCCAGACATCTTCTGCCGCTGCCAGCGGGATGGAGGCGATGGGGGTGTGAGCAGTGTTCGGTATGCTGCTGTTGTCGGCGCTCATTCCCGAATACGTGTCGAATGCCGTCACGAACTGGGCGCGTAACATGGCGTCGCTGGTTGCAAAGTAGAGTGTACCTGCCGCGAATAGCGCTGAGGCAACACCCAGACTTAGCGACGCCAGGGGCCCGGTTGTGAATCGCGCATTGGATATCCGCATATGCCTCTGCTCCTGCTTCGGTGCTGCTCGGACCAATGATATAAGTCGTTTCTGCGGAAGTCTAAGTCCCATTTCATCGAACCTTCGCCGGAAACGGATGCGGTGCTCCGTGTTCCGTCATATGAACGGCGTGGGCCTGGTAGATTGAAGGAAAAGATCGCGGAAAGATGGCGGCGGCCATTCCCATGACCGTGCCACGTGGGCTGAACGGATCGTTTGCTGGCCCGCGGGGGCCCGTGCCGGCGATCCTTCCAGCTGCTGGAAAGACGCGGATTCGTGCCCCATCTGGCCGAAATCGTGAGCAATCTGACCAGGCTGTGGAACACGTGCGAAGTGCTCGCTATTGTTGTTGCAACGCATCACTTGCTATCGCCTTAAGGATCCGTCAAACACTTGCTGAGTCGCAAGCTGCGAACTAGTCGAAAGTCCAATAATGGGCGCCGCTTGATTACTTGCTCACCGTTCCAACCAACAGTAGTTTGCGCGCCGCCAGAAACACCTAAAAGCCATGGTTGGTTCTGCTGCCTCGTGCGGACGCAACGCCCTCCGCTGATCGTTGTTCCGCGAGATTGGAAAGAAAGGTCTCATTCAAATGGGCTTCATTGCCGATAGCCTCAATCGCATTCAGCCATCCGCCACGATCGCGGTTTCGACCAAGGCGCGCCAGCTCAAGGCGCAGGGCCGCGATATCATTTCGCTTTCGGCAGGCGAGCCCGACTTTGATACGCCGGAGAATATCAAGCAGGCGGCTGTCAAGGCGTTGCAGGATGGCAAAACGAAATATACCGACGTTGATGGCATCATCGAGCTGAAGCAGGCAATCGTCGACAAGTTCAGGCGCGACAATAATCTGGAGTATAAGACGAGCCAGATCTCGGTTGGCACTGGCGGCAAGCAGGTTCTCTACAACGCGCTGCTGGCAACATTGAACCCGGGTGACGAGGTTATCATCCCGGCACCATGCTGGGTGTCCTATGCGGATATCGTTTTGCTGGCTGGTGGCAAGCCCTTGTTCGTCCAGACGACGATGGAGAACGGCTTCCGGCTGCAACCGGACGTGCTTGAGGCGGCGATTACGCCGCGCACCAAGTGGTTCCTGTTCAACTCACCCTCGAACCCGACCGGCGCGGCCTATTCCGCGGCAGACATCAAAAAGCTCACGGATGTTCTGTTGCGCCATCCTCATGTCTGGGTGCTGACCGACGACATGTACGAGCACCTGATCTATGACGGCAACGTCTTCGCGACGCCCGCAGAGGCCGAGCCCGGACTGTACGATCGTACCCTGACGGTGAACGGCCTGTCGAAGGCCTATGCCATGACCGGGTGGCGTCTGGGTTATGCCGGCGGCCCGGAGCCTCTGATCAATGCCATGCGCAAGCTGCAGTCCCAGTCGACATCGAACCCTTGCTCGATCACGCAATGGGCAGGTGTCGAGGCCCTGAACGGGCCGCAGGACTTCATAGCAGAGAATAACAAGATCTTCGTTGGCCGTCGCGATCTGGTTGTGTCGATGCTCAATCAGGCCAAGGGCTTGAGCTGTCCCAAGCCGGAAGGTGCCTTCTACGTCTATCCGTCCTGCGCCGGGACCATCGGCCTGACGACGCCCGCCGGCACCCGCATCGAAACGGACGAAGATTTCGTCACCGCCTTGCTGGAGGAGGAGGGCGTGGCCTGTGTTCATGGCGCCGCTTTCGCGGGCTCTCCGGCCTTCCGCATATCCTATGCAACTTCGACAGAAGCGTTGACGGAAGCCTGCCAGCGCATTCAGCGTTTCTGTGCGAGCCTGAAATAGTTTGGCAAATGGGCCGGAGGCTTCAGTCTCCGGCCATTCTTATTCTTTCCAGGCAACGCCACGCTGGCTGGAGTTCGCTTGCTTCAGTCGGCGATGACCGCAACCTTCACGGTTCGGGCAGCGCCGGACGTGGCCCCGCTGTTGTCGGCAACGATGACGTCAAAACTTGCAGTCTCCGACGCATCGCCCGGATGCACGAACATGACGTCACCGCGTTCGAGGTCGGCCTGGGTGAAGGTGTCAATCGGGCTGCGCAGGGCATCTTTGAAGGCCACAAAACCGTTCGTGGCATTGGAGACGGAAAAGCTGAGGTTGACCGCGCTGTCGTCGGGGTCGATCGCCGTCAGATCCATTGTGGTGATCCGCACGGCACGTCCCCGGCGCACGACAAGGTCGAGATCGCCGGAAATTTCGGGCGGCACGTTGCGCAGATCCGCAGAGAGCTCGGCTCCCGACTCCAGAGAAATGCGACCGTATTGAACGTGTCCGATCACGGATCCGCCGGCACCGACACCGATTAGGTGCTTGACGGCGACGTTGCCCTGCAGCGTCCCGTTGATCACGGCATTATCGACCTTGATGGTGCCGAAGACACGCCCGCCGGGATGCACCACCAGCCGCTCGGCGAAAATTTCGCCTTCAACATACCCGTGCACCTCAAGCAACTTGCAATGTGCGATCCGGCCTTTCAGCACCGTATCGTCACTGATGACGGCAACGCCTTGTGTGGGGGGCACTGTGTTCTGTTCCCTGGGATCTGAGTGAGACGTCTGGCGGCTTCAACGATCGAGACACCTGCACCTATGTTCGGCCTTCATACGGACCGTTGTATGGCGCCGGCAGCGGGAAGTCGTAAAATTCGTCCATAAACGTGAATCAGTTCCCAGGCAGGCAAACTGATGGAAGCTCGAAACAAACTTGCCGACCAGTTCGGTCAAGATACATGGTCGGCAAGAGCAAAAACATTGATGAACTTCTGGCCGTCAGGCCACGGCACGGCCGCTCAACCATCCCCACCAGTAATGGCGGATCCGGTCATGGTTCGCCGGCTTGGCTGCGACCGGGACCAGTGCCCGTCCATGCGGTATTGCACCGACCACAACCGGATTCCGGTTGGCGCTGGCCGGCGAGCTCTCGCGCTCTATGGTCGGAACGTAAGTGTAGAACGGCGGCTGTGATACTTCCCCGCGCCCGATTTCAGCAAGCGACCTGGTGCTTGATTTCAGAAGGTCCTCGGAGGACGCCATAGCGAAACCGGCGGCGTGTGCAGCAGACATTAGGGATCTGATACCCATCTCTCTCTCCTCGCCGAAACTTCGTCTCGCCCCAACGCACAGGTCGCATCGTCAGTTGCAGCCCTGCGTGTTGATTCATACCAGGCAGTATTGAAAATATCGTGTGCGGAGGTCCCCGAGGTCAAGATGTTTTTGGTTTATTTTGCTGCTGCGCTGCAGCACTCCAAGTATTTGGCACACCAATACAATAAAGGGCGCCGTGCCTGCCCCGACCGGATCGGCAGAAACTGATGTAACCAATTGGATTTGCGAGCAAAAATCGAAATAGACGAAAGTTTGCGAACAATAGCTGTTTTACATCAGCCTTACGTGACCCTTGCGTCAGCGCTGTGACAGCGCGAACATGAATGCAGCCGCGTTCCTTCCAGGCGCGGGATGCGGCCTCGCATCTGCTTGCCTGGGATTGTCCTCAGCCAAGGACTGTAACCCGATCGGGAGGAGCACATGGGCCAATCCAACAGCTCTGAAATGGGTACCAGACGAGGCAATGCGCGCTGCATCGCAATCGTCGGGCCTTATCTCTGCGGCAAGACAACGCTTATGGAGGCCATTCTGGCGCGCACCGGTGCCGCCCCGCGTCAGCGCAAGACATCTGATCCGGGCAACAATAGTGACGCTGGTCCGGAGCAGCCGCGGGCCAATGGCATGGGAGTATCGGCAAGTATCGCCGAAGTTACCTACCTCGATGATACCTTCACGTTCATTGATTGCCCCGGTTCGATCGAGTTCCAGTATGAAGCCGTCCTGGCCTTGACCGTCTGTGACGCGGCCATCGTCGTCTGCGACCCGGACATCAAGCGCCTGCCCGCTCTTCAGCTGATCCTCAAACAGCTGGAGGATCGCGGCATTCCCCACTTCCTTTTCCTGAACAAGATCGACACGTCGATGACGCCGGTTCGTGACATCATTCCGATGTTGCAGCCGGCCAGCAGCAAGCCCCTGGTGCTGCGCCAGATCCCGATCTGGCAGGACGGCATTGTCACGGGCTTCGTCGATCTCGCCTCCGAGCGCGCCTTTGTCTACCGCGAGCATGCCACTTCAGAGATCGTCGAGCTGCCGGACGAACTGAAGGCGCGCGAGATCGAAGCACGGTTTCAGATGCTGGAGCATCTGGCCGATTACGATGATGAACTGATGGAGCAGCTGCTTAACGATACCCTCCCGCCGCGGGACAGGATCTTCGACGATCTGACGGAGGATTTACGCCAGGGCGTCATCTGCCCGGTTTTCCTGGGCAGCGCCGCGCGCGGCAATGGCGTCAACAGGTTGCTGAAAGCGCTCCGCCATGAGGCACCCTCCGTCGAAGAAACGGCGGAGCGGCTCGGCGTTGGTGACACCACCTCATCGGCCTTCATCTTCAAGACCGTACACTCCGCCCATGGCGGCAAGCTGTCGATGGCGCGCGTCTTTACGGGAAGCATCGGTGATGGCGCGATACTCCGCAACGCAGAGGGCCGAGAGGAGCGCGTGTCCGGTGTGTTTCGGCTGATGGGAGACGAAACCTCAAAACGCGGTCCAGCAGGACCTGGCGATACGGTGGGACTGGGACGCCTGGAAAGCTTCTCGACAGGTGAAACGGTAACAACGGACAAGTCACCGGTCGCGCAGGTCACCGTACCGCAGCCGGCCGCACCGGTTTATGGCACCGGCCTCAGCCTCAAGGACCGCAAGGATGAGGTCAAGCTGACCACCGCGCTCGGCAGGCTGATGGAGGAAGACCCATCGCTTCGTGTCGAACAGTCAACCGATACCGGACAGATTGTTCTGCTCGGCCAGGGCGAGATGCATCTGCGCGTGGCGCTGGAGCGGCTTGAGCGCAAGTATTGCGTGGCGGTTGAACGCGCAAAAAGACAGATTGCCTACAAGGAGACGGTGCGCAGGTCGACTGCGGTCAGAGGACGCCACAAGAAACAATCAGGTGGCCACGGGCAGTTCGGCGATGTCCTGATCGAGATCAGACCGCAGCCGCGCGGAGCAGGCTTTTCCTACAGCGAAGAGATCACCGGGGGATCGGTTCCCCGGCAGTTCATCCCTTCCGTGGAAATCGGCGTGAAGGATTTCATGCGCCGCGGCCCGCTGGGCTTTCCGGTGGTCGACGTAGCGGTCACGCTGAAGGATGGCTCCTATCATTCGGTGGATTCATCCGACATGGCGTTCCGGCAGGCTGCGCGCATCGCCATGGCCGAAGGCATGCCGAAATGCTCGCCAGTGCTGCTTGAACCGATCATGGCGGTAACGATCGAAGTCCCGAGCGAGGCGACTGCCCGCGTCAACGGCATAATCTCGCAGCGCCGCGGTCAGATCCTGGGCTTTGATGTCAAGCCGGGCTGGCCAGGCTGGGATGTGGTGGAGGCGCACATCCCCGATGCCGAGATGGACGACCTCATCATCGAACTGCGCTCCGCGACGGCGGGCGTCGGATCCTATTCCGCGACCTTCGATCATCTGGCGGAACTGACCGGGAAGCTCGCCGATCACGCAATAACCGAACAGTTGCACGCAGCCGAGTGAAGAACGCGCCTGCGGTAGGCTGGGATTGCCGGCCTATTTGCAGGCCGCTGGAAATGGAAAAGGCTGCATGGGCGGCAGCAGCAGAATGATCGACTTGCTCAGTTGATCGCGTCGCAGCCCCAGAGTTGCCTGATCCGGGCATCGCGGCCGCAGGTGTAGCGGTAATAGCGATAGCGCAACGGGTTCTTGCGGTAGTAGTCCTGATGGTAATCCTCTGCTGCCGTGAAGGTGCTGGCATTGAGGATCTCGACGGCGATCGGCCGGGAGGAGAACCGGCCGGTGTCATTCAGCGCTCTCTTGCTGTCCTGGGCGAGGCGCCATTGATCGGGTGTGTGCGTGAAAATGACCGGCCGGTACTGACTGCCGCGATCACAGAATTGGCCACCGCCGTCGAGAACGTCGGTGTGCCGCCAATAATAATCGAGCAGCGTTTCGAAGGAGACTTTTGAAAGGTCGTACGTGACCTGCACGACTTCGACATGACCGGTGCCGCCGGCCGAAACAGCTTCGTATGTCGGGTTCTCGGTGGTCCCGCCCATGTAGCCCGATACCGTCGAAACAACGCCCTCGACCTTGTCGAAGTCGGCTTCAGTGCACCAGAAGCAGCCCGACCCGAACGTCGCGAGTGCCAAGACCTTCGCCGGGACAGCATTCGGCGATCCAGCTTCGGCTGGCGGAAGCGTCCTCAATCCCCAGCCTGCCGCGAGCGCGCCAGAAAGAGCGAGCGCCACAAGGAGTAACCAGAGCCAACTCCTGATTGTCATCGGGTCATCTCCGATGATCGGCGCTTGAGATAGGGCCGGCGCCGATGATCCGGCTAAAGAACGGGCTCAGACCGTGATTATGACCTCTCTTCGCTGGAGCGATCCGCAGCCACGAATTTCATGGCCGTGCCGTTCATGCAGTAACGCAGGCCCGTAGGCTGCGGACCGTCCTCGAACACATGCCCGAGGTGCCCGCCGCACCGGCTGCAATGCACTTCCGTACGCACGGTGAAAAGCTGGCGGTCTTCCGAAGTGCCGACGGCGCCCTCGATCGGCTGCCAGAAGCTGGGCCAGCCTGTGCCGCTGTCGTATTTGGTTTCGGAAGTGAAGAGCGGTTGATCACAGCCGGCGCACAGGTAAGTGCCAGGCTCGTAGTGCTTGTCGAGCGGGCTCGAATGCGCACGTTCGGTTCCGTGTTGACGGAGAATGCGGAATTGTTCCGGTGTCAACTGTGTGCGCCACTCTTCAGCTGTCTTGGTCACGTTGAAAGTCCTTGGTGTCTCTGCTGTGCCAGGCCGTCTGAATGCAAGCGCAAAGCCCAGGGCAGTAATGGCGCTCAACCCGGCGATCCCGAATGCGCGGCGGTTTAGCATTGCTCGTTCTTCCTCGACACGCCCCAAGGCGATCCTGCATTGTCCTGCGCATCCTTGCTGTCACCTGGGAGGAGCCGGCGCTCAGCGGCCATGCTCAATCGTAAGCTCATATATCTGGTGATGGCTGGGGAGATTGCCACAGCAATCCCCTTCAAATCACCGTGCACGTCGATGACACGACTATAGAACAGTTCCCGTACCCACTTAAAGTTTCAATGGCACCTGATCGGTCACGCGGATCTCCTCGCATGTCACCTCACACCGGTATGCGAGCGCTTCCACCCCGCGTTCAATCGCGCTCGAAAGGCCGGCTGCGTAGGCGGGATCAATATCGCTGGCCATACGCAAACCCCGCGCGTCGCCGCGCTGGATCAGGTACACCATCACCGCGCGATGCCCCGCCTCCGCCATGTCCCCAAGTTCCTGAAGGTGGCGCAATCCCCGCTGCGTCACGGCATCAGGGAACTCGGCGAGTCCGCTTTCCCGCATCATGTGGACATTCTTGATCTCGACATAGGCGCGGCCTTTGACCGGGTCTTCAAGCAGCAGATCGATCCGGCTGGCCTTGCCATAGGCCTGTTCCCGTTTCAGGCTTTCGTAGCCACCAAGCGTCTCGAGTGTCCCCGCCGCGATGGCGTTTTCCACCAGCCTGTTGGGAAGACTCGAGTTGATGCCGACCAGCACCGGACCATCGCCGAGATCATTCTCGACCAGCTCCCACGTGTGCCGGTACTTGCGCGTAGGGCTGTCGCTGGTGGAAAGCCAGATATAGCTGCCCGGTGCAGAGAGACCGAGCATCGATCCGGTATTGGGGCAACTTGCGGTTATGATCTCGCCGTCTTCGAATTCGACTTCGGCAAGAAAACGCTTGTAGCGCCGGATGAGGCGTCCGCGCATGAGAGGATGTTGGAATCGCATGGACTAGAGGCTAGTCGATTTTGGCGCAAATCGAAGACCTGCGGACAGGGAGGGAGCGCCAGCCTGTGAATAGTTTTGAAATTTCCAGTAATTGAAGTTCTTACACCAGCCGGTGTCGATGCTAGATGTTGCGTAGGTCATCTTGCGACAACCGCCGATACGAGAGTGCAGACGTGACGAATGCCGCCAGACCCCAGGACAGCCCGGACCTATCGGGGCAGCAGCAGCCCGGCCCGGATCAGACCCCGCTCGATGAGGACGTAACCGCCGCCCTGCTGGTGATCGGCGACGAGATACTTTCCGGCCGTACCAAGGACCGCAACATCGGCTATCTCGCCGAACAGCTGACGCGTGTCGGAGTGCGGTTGCGTGAGGTTCGCGTTGTCGCCGACGACGAAACCGCCATCGTGACAGCCGTCAACGCGCTGAGAACGGCATATACCTACGTCTTCACGACAGGGGGCATCGGGCCTACTCACGACGACATAACCGCTGGCGCGATCGCCAAGGCTTTTGATGTGCCGATCGATGTCGACGAGCGGGCCCTGGCGTTGATGCGGCCCTACTACGAGAAGCGTGGCCTTGAGCTGACCCCCTCTCGTTTGCGCATGGCGCGCATCCCGAAGGGGGCCCGTCTCATCCGTAACAGCATCTCCATTGCGCCCGGTTTCCAGTTGGGCAATGTGATTGTGATGGCCGGCGTCCCTGAAATCATGCAGGTCATGCTGGATGAGGCCCTTCGCCATTTGCGTACCGGGCGCAGGATGCTGTCGGAAAGTATCGTTGTTTCCGCACCCGAAGGCGACATCGCTGACATGTTCGCCGATCACCAGTCGGAATTCCCTGATATCGCCATGGGAAGCTATCCGAAATTTACTGCCGACGGGCTTCGTTGCGAACTTGTGTTGCGGTCGATCGACGCAGAGGGGCTTAGAAAAGCGCTGGATTCTTTGTGCCGAAAACTCGACGATCGCCGAATTCCGTGTTCAAAATCAAATACTTAACGCATCACCTGCGGCAATGTTGTCGCAAATGAGGATTCTCGTGAGTTAACCGAAGTTCACAAAGAGAACTAGATTGTGTCCGCAACTCCGGCCTGTTCTAGCGTCATCAGGACGCCGGGACGGCGGAGGGGAAGGAGAATTTGGATCCTCTGCGCGGTCTCGACCAAGATACCACTGCACGGGGAATCCAATGCACACGATCCTCCCTACGGGTGACAAACCCCGTTTGACGATCTTTCCGCGCGTCTATGGCCTGATAGGTACGTGGGCTCTGGTATGTCTCGGCGCTGCCGCTGGCAACACGATCACGGTCTCTGGTGTCGAGGCGAAGACGCCGGGCGCGACCTACTGCTTCTACAACAAGTGCCATCGCGTGAAGAGCCTGGCCGAAACGCAGGCGCTTGTGGGCGAAACCGTCAAGCTGGCGGCCTCGCATTACAATGACTGCCGGAAGGACCGCTATAATCCTTGCGGGCTGACGTCCTCTGGCGAAAAGTTTGCTCCTCACCGGCCCGACAATGCGGCGAGCCCGATCTTTCCGGATGGCACGGTTCTCTTGGTCTGGAACCGGCAGACGAAGGACGCAGCCGTCGTACGCATCAACAATGCCGGTCCCTACTGGGGTGACCGGCAACTCGACGTTTCGATTGCAACCGCAGAAAGTCTGGGCTTCCGCAAGCGCGGCGTTGCCAGGCTGGCCACCCGGATTATCCACGCTCCCAGCCGGCGTGAAGCAACCTATGTCCGCAATCGCCGCTACTATCCGGTTCCCGGCTACATTGGCAAGCACGACAGCATCGAGAAGGCAGAACGCGCAGCGGTTGCCGCCATGGCTGTGAGCGCCATTGCAACGAGCACCATTGCGCCGTCTTCCGGCGCAGTGGCGATGGCTTCACAAGGTGAAACGAAGGAGCAAAGCGCCGACCGCCTGCGCAAGGCACGCAGCGCCGAGGAACTTCGCGCGGCCACGCGTGCGATCGAGGACCTCCCCGTAGGATCGGTATCCATTCCAGAAGAACCGTCGACAACGCTCACTGACGCCTGGACCCCCGCAACCTCCCTGTCAGTGGCCGAGACGGATGCAGTTACGAACGTCCAGCCTGTCGCCGGCCGGACTGCCGCTGCTCC
>Ga0180216_1003761_pt1 | contig 11831 bp, 9 predicted proteins | sample eDN3rd37CBELigMG_FD_128879 | JGI IMG/M metagenome (GOLD analysis project Ga0180216, IMG submission 128879) | Enriched Miracle-Growth compost microbial communities from Emeryville, California, USA - eDNA 3rd pass 37_C BE-Lig MG (version 2)... ...
GCCGCCGCCGCCGCCGCCGCCGCCGCCGCCGCGGTCGCCGTCGCCGTTATCGTCGTCGACGTGGCGCTCGCGGTCGTGCTAGTGGTCGTGGTCGCGGTCGTCGTCGTGGCCGTTGTGGTGAGCGTGGCGGCCACCGCCGCGGCAGCAACCACCGCGACGCCGTCCGGCGTGGGCGACGCCACCGCCGGGGCGGCGGCGAGGGCGGGCGTGCCGGGCGCGCTGGGCGTGGGCGTGCGCCACTCGTTTCGCTCCAAGTGCGGAATCACCAGCGGGCCGCGGCGCTCCTTCTCGTTGGCGCCCACGAGGCGGCCGTCCTCGGCAATGTGCAGCAGCTTCTCCCGCTTCGGCGCGGCGTCGGCGGCGCCGTCGTCGTCGTCCGCCCGAAAGACGGACGCCGGCGTGGGCGCCACGCGCGGCGGCCGCGCCGCGCCCACGAGCGTGCCGCGAACGCCGGCCATGGCTGCTCCGTCCGCCTCTCGATTCGCGCGCCGGCCGTGGCCTCAGCTTATCCAGCAGCGCCCAACGGCCACCTCCCCGCCAACGGCCCAGCCGCCTGCGCCTCGTGCCAGCACCGGCAGTGCCCAAGCGCCGAGTTGGAATCACTAACGAGCACCAGGGCCTATCTACGCCTTCATCCTCTTCCTCACTCCTGCCAGGCCGTGCCCTCCGTCCTCTGCGTCCGCGTCCTCTGCTTCGTCTTCCTCTTCTTCGTCCGCGTCTTTGTCGGCGCCTTCGCCCGCGTCGTCGGCCGCTGCCGTCGGCCGCTGTGGTCAGTTGGCTAGGCAGAAGAGAGTGATCCGTTCCACTGGTCGACCGCAGCGCCCGTAAATCGGGACACGTCACCCATCGAGCGCTCCATGCAAGGACACCGCGCATCAACGGGCACCTGGCGTCGGGTCCGCCGTATGTCATGCCATCCCCTTTGCAAGCTCGATCGTCTATCGCGACACGGCATGGGTACGTGTACAAAAGCTTTACGCAGGTTCCTTCATGCAAAAGCAGCGGTCTTTTCGCGGACAATGGTCTCGGACACCTCCATCAGCTTCTTGGCGAGCTCCAGGTTGCGGAACTGCCGGTGGCTGCCCTTGAGGTCGACGTTGCAGTCGCGGTGGTACTCGCCCGGCGCGGCCTTGTCCGAGAGCGCGCAGAACACGGTCGTCGCGGCGCCCTGCGGCACCGTCTTGCCGAACGGCATCCGCGGCAGCAGCCGGTTCAGCGCGCCGCCCGCGACGTGCACGAACAGGTTGGTGAGGATCACGCCCGGGTGCACGCTGTAGAAGCTCACGCCGGGGATCTGGCGCTCCTGCAGCGCCTGCCGATGCAACTCGGCAACTCCAGGGCAGCGATAGCCAGTGCGTGAGCGCCACCACGGCACGCTGGCAGTGGCGCGTCCTAGTGCGCGTGGGCGTACCCGGATGAAGAGGATGTTGGCGAGCTTGGTCTCGCCGTACCGGACCGTGGCGTTGTAGCCCTTCTTCGCGTCCAGGTTGTCAAAGTTGATGCCTGCGTACCAGCCGACGCGTACGCGGAGGGCCAACGCAAGGCGTGCCTCGGTGTGAGCGCGCGGCCGCAGCGTCCCTGGCTTCGCCAAGGCGCGGACCTTCGCGGGGCGCATAGCCGTGCGCGGTGGACGCCAGGGAGACCACGCGGGCGGGCGCCGACGCCCTGAGCTTGTCCAGCAGCAGCGTCGTCAGGTAGTAGTGCGCAATGTGGTTCGTGCCCCACTGCAGCTCCAGGCCGTCCTTGGTGTACTCGAGCGGCGTGGCCATGACGCCTGCGGCGCAGCCACCCACCCAATCCAAGGCGGAACCCAACGCAATCAGCTCCTGGCCCGCCAGCCCGCCGGCCGCCGGCCCGCCGGCCGCCGGCCCGCCGGTGGTCAGGGTCGTCGGGTGTACCGGCGTTGTTGATGAGGATGTGGAGCGGCACGTCTTCGGCGAGGAACTTGTCGACGGCGGCCTTGACGGACTGCAGCGAGCACAGGTCGGCGATGAACGGGCGCACGTCCGCCTGCGGCGCCGACGCGCGGATGGTCTCGGCCGCCTTGGCCGCCTTGTCCTCGCTGCGGGCGCCGACGTACACGATGGCGCCCTGCTGGGCGAGGGCGCGGGCGGCCTCGAGGCCGATGCCCGCGGTCGCGCCGGTGATCAGCACGACCTTGCCCTTGGCCTGGTCGGCGTACGCGGCGGCGACCTGCTCGGCGGTGGAGGCCGAGCCGAAGCCCGAGGGGCCCTTGGCGCCCGTCAGGTACGCCCACAGCGACATGGCGGCGCCGGAGTCGTCGCGTCCACGCGCGCTGACGCGATCCGTGAAAGTGTTTTCCAGAACATTCTAGAACGTTATTCCAGCGCATGGCCTCGCAACCCAGGGAGCGTAGGCTCAGCGGCTGCTCTAACCCGCACCGCCTGCTGCGCCCCTGCATCCGCCGCTGCGCCCTCGCGATTGCGGAACCACGACGCGCCCACGCCTCCTTTGGCGCTGCGCTCCGGGCACGCCTCCACGCGCGCAAGAGACCTTTCTGGAAGTTTCCAGAACGTTCGGATCCTGCACTGGAGGGGCATTTTGGATCCATGCGGCCGCCTCGCTGCTGCTGACGGTGCGCGCGCCCTCGTCGGCGCCCCCCGCCGCCGCCCCCGCCCTTGTGCCCCGCTGCCGCTGCCGCCCCGGCACGCCACGCAGGGCACGGGACGAGGTGCAGGCAATGCTGACGCCGCGTGGCTCGTCCGGCGGATCGAACGGGGGACGCGATTCTACAGCGCTTTTCCCTCACCCAGCCTGGGCGGCAAGGTGCCACGATGGGCAAGAAGAAGGCCGAGGAGACGGTCGCGGCGGAGCCCGCCGAGGCCATGGTCACCGACGCGGCGGCGGCGGGCGCCGAGGAGGACGACTACGAGCGCAAGGTGCGCTACGTGTCCGTCATCGCGAAGCCGCTCGCCTCGCGCAAGCTCACCAAGCGCGTCCTCAAGACCGTCCGCAAGGGTGCGCACCGCTCGCCCCGTCCCCCGCCGCCGAACGCGCGCCGCCGTCGCGCGCGTCGCTGACACTCGCCGCGCCTTTATCATGCTGCTGGGCGAGCTCGCCAGCCGCCAAGTCGAAGCACGTGCGCCGGGGCGTGAAGGAGGTCGTCAAGGCCCTCCGTAAGAAGGAGAAGGGGTACGAACCCACACCGCGAAGGCGTCCTACCACAGTGTGCAGGGCCGTCTAACCGTGCCCCCCTGGCTGGCGCGTGCTGCCATCCGCCCGTGTGCGCGTCCCGCAGGCTGGTGGTGCTGGCCGGCGACATTTCGCCCATTGACGTGATCACGCACGTGCCGGTCCTCTGCGAGGAGGCCGGGATCCCGTACGTGTACGTGCCGTCCAAAGAGGACCTGGGCCTGGCCGGCGCGACCAAGCGGCCGACCTCGTGCGTCATGATCAAGCCGGACGCGGAGTACAAGGACGCGTACGACGAGGTGTACAGTGCGGTGGAGAAGCTGCCCATTCCCGTGTAATCTGTGCCCGCGACCCGGGGTCGCCCCCCAATAAACTTGTGTAATAGCCTGGGCCGCACCTATCGTACATGTTCCGCTGTACAAAGCAGTAGGCCGGCGCCTCAGGAGGGCGGCGCGGGCTCGTCGTCGTCGCCCACGCGCGGCACGCCCTTGAGCCGCACGGCGCGCTCGGTCTCGTAGGCGCGCACGGCGGTCCGCTCCAGGAAGGCCTTGCGCTCCAGGTAGCCGTCCTTGTTGTGGTGCGTCAGCTCGTCGCGGATGCCCTCCTTCCGCACGTATTGGTTCCAGTCGAGCTTGCTCTTCTCGATCACGTTCAGCTTGGGCTTCTTGCCCACGCTGCTCAGCAGGTCGTCCAGCCCGCTCGGCTTTGGCTTGGCCGGGCCGGCGGCCGAGCGGGATGGCGCGACAGGCTCCTCGTACTTGACCTCCTTCCCCGCGAAGCGGTACGTCCGCGTCACCGTGGCCTCGGCGGCTGCCGGTGACGCCGCGGCGGTAGCCGTGGTCGCCGCCGCGGCTATTGTCGTGGCGGCGGCGGGCGCTATCGGCGCCGCGGCCGCCGTCGGCGTCGATGCCCGCGGGCGCGGCGGCGGCGCGGTTGCGTTGAGCTCGGCCCACAGCGCGTCGACGCGCTCCTTGGACACGGCCGGAGCCGGCGGCGGTGCCCCGGGCGCCGGTTCGGCGGGCGGGGCGGCGCCGGCCTCGTTGCGTCGCCGTTTCGATGGCCTGCGGGCCTTCTTGCCGTTGGTGCCCTCTGCCGCGTCGTCCTCTGCCTCCGGTTCGTCGTCCGAGCCCTCTGCAGGCGCGGCGCAAGCACCGCAACCACACGACAAGAGAGAGCGCCGTGTAAGTCTCTGTCTTCAGCGGTCAGGCGCGCAGCGAGGGCGAACGGTGCCTCGCACCGTCCGAGGCGTCCGATGGCCGGTAGTCCTCGTCGTCCTCCTCGTCGTCGTCCTCGTCCTCGTCGTCCTCCTTCCGCTTGCCGGCCTTGCGCGGGTCCGCCTTGGCGGCCGCCGCCGCCGCCACGGCGCGCTGCGCGTCGGCGTCCGCCATCGTCGTCACTCGCCTAAGCAGTCTACGTCATCAGTGCCTGAGCCGGCCCTGCAGAGACTCGCGCCGAGTTTGACCTGCCTTTCCTAGGACGCTCCAACGACAGGTTTCCCCGCAAGACGCCCCCACTCCATCGGAGCTGCAGGTGCAGGCCTGCCATGCCCTGCATCAGGGGACGTCGGGGCGAGAGCGGCCTCGCTGAAGAACCGTGCTTAATTGCCCAGACGCACGTGTTCGTGCACGTGCCAGTGGCTTCTTTTTTGTTTGTCGTGGCAGTCGCTGTCTTGCAAACGTAAATTGCCAGCACATTAGCATTGCCTCCTGCAAGCGCCCTCTGCCCGCATCAGCCCCGAGGACCTGGCGGCCGACGCCGCACCCGCTCCCCGACGCCGGTCACCTTGCGTGGATCACGCTTAGCTGGCACTGGTGGGGGTGTGGGCAATGCGAACTTGGAACCCGTCGACGAGCGGCCACGTGTGCCTGAAACGTCGGCAGTTAGTTAGTTCATTGGCTATACTGGCGTCGCCAACCCATAGCGGCATTGCCGTTAGTTGCCGTTTGCCGCGCGGCCTCGCCGCCAGCCGGCGTTGATCATGGCAGTCGTGGACAAGGGCATGCTGCACTTGGTGCCGCGGCTTACGCTCACGTCGGTGTCAACGCCCGGCGGCGCGGTGGCGCTGCCCTTCGTCGTGCAGCTCGCGACGGCCAACGTCTATGTGGGCGACGGCTGCAGCCACCGCCCGGCGACGCCGGACGAGCTGAGCCCGGCCGCGGTGGCGGCGGGCACCGTCGCCGTCGAATTTGCGCGCACCGAGTTTGCCTATGAAAGCAACGACTTCATTGTCGCCAGCAGCGTCGCCGAGACCTCGCCGTGCGCGTGCTGCTGCCTGCACGCCTGCTGCGGCCTCGGTGGCATAGTCGACCTGGCCGTGGCCGTGTGCCTCCGCGCGCGTTCGAACGTACGCATCTACGGCAAGGAGCGCGCCTGGCTGCACAGCCGCGCGACCTTTTGCGTCGTCAACAAGCGCACGGGCCAGGCGTTTGGGCGCAGCTACGTCGTGCCGAGCGGCTGCGACGCCTTCCCGCTATTTGAGGCCGAGTTTGCCAGTGCGCTCACGCTGGTGCAAAAGGCCGCCTACGATGGCACCAAGACATTGAGCCGGGCCGATGTCTTTGCGATGGTCGCCGCTGAGAACCCCATCACCGTGCTGGAGTGGGTAAATGCGTACGGCGGGGGCACGCTGGAGGCCCTCCAGCACCGCGTCGCCGGCAGCGGCGCCCCCGAGCTGCATCCGCAGCCGCAGCCGCAGCCGCAGCCGCAGCCGCAGCCGCAGCCGCAGCCGCAGCCGGCCGTGGCCGCCCGCAGTGCGCCCGCCTATGGCTACGGCACCGACTACTATCCGGGCATGCCAGCGTCGCCCGAGTGGCAGCACCGGCCGGCCTACGACGATGCGCGGCCGGTGATACCGCGGTCGGCGCAGTCAATGCCGGCCGAGCTCTCCGGCTACGCGGCTGCGCCGCCGTCATCGCAGCCCGCCTACACGCCGCAAGTGCCGCAGTTTGCCACCTACTATCCGCCCATGCCGTCCGACGCGAGATTCTCGCGCCCGTACGAGACCAGCCCGCGGACCGTGCCCCCAGTGCCGTCGCAGCCGCTGCCACCGCCACCGCCGTCCGTGCCGCCACCGCCGACACCAACGCCAGCGGTCCCGCTACAGCCTCCGCCGCACCAGCGACAGCCGGAACAATGGTCGAGCCCGCAGCCATCGCCGCAGCCATCGCCGCAGCCGACGCAATACGTGGCGGAGCCGCCGCCGTCTGCGGTCGAGCCCGCGCCGCTGCCGTCGCCACCAGCATCGCCGCCAGCGTCACCGCCAACGTCGCCCAAGACGCGCGCAACGCCGGAGCGCACGACGATACCCCAAGCGCAACCAACCATCATGGTTCCTGTGCTGCCGCCGCTGCCGTCGTTGAATCAGCCGCGCGGCCGCCGCGTCGCTCCGGCACCAGGCGGCAATGTCGCCGAGGCGACCGCCAGCGCCGCGGCGATGCTGGCCTCGATGCTGAATCGAGACGTCGCCGCGGCGCTGAAGAACCGCTCGACGCCGTCGCGGCCAGATCCCGACGACGCCGACAGTCCGCTTGCCGCCACCGCGAGTGCGGCCAGCTGGACGGCGGTGCAGCCGGCCAACGCGGCATCGACGTCGGTGCAAGACGAGGAGCCTGCGGTGGGCTCGCATCAAGCCGGCGCTGCAAGCGACAGCAGCGCATCGGCTCGGACCACGACGCCATCGCCAGCTCTGGCGGCAGCCGCGCCGTCCGCCGTTGGCAGCAACTTGAAGCAGCCCGCATCGGCCGCGGCCGGGCATGCCGCCGTCGCCGGATCGTCGTCCCAGCCAGCGTCGGAGGTGGCGAGCGTTCCGAGCACGGTGCGGCAGCCGCGCGTGCCGCCAGACCTGCACAGCGTGCGCATCGACCCCCGTGAAATCGACTTTGGGGACGCCATTAGCAGCGGCTCCATCGGCGTCGTGTACCGCGCCGTCTACCGCGAGGGCGACGTCGCCGTGAAAGTGGTCACGTCCGCAAGCGTGAGCCCCGATCAGCTGCGTGAGCTCGATGCGGAGGCGCAGGCGTTGGCGCGGCTCCGGCGGCACCAGCATGTCGTGCGCTACTTTGGCGCCGTCGGCGACCGCCGCCAAGTGTTCGTCGTCACCGAGCTGTGCGACCTTGGCAGCCTCCACGCCTACCTCAAGCTGTACCATGCCCGCATTCCGCACGAGATGCGCTTGGCGCTCTGCACGCAGGCCGCCTCGGGCGTGGCGTTCCTGGCCAACGCAGGCATGGTGCTCCGCGACCTCTCCGCCCGGTCTGTTCTGCTGCAGTCGCGTCCCATCACCGCAGCCGAGCCGGCGACGCCGTCCAACCCGCCCTTTGTGGTCAAGATCGCCGACTACGGCTCCGCCCGCGCGCCATCCGTGTCGACGCAGACCCGTGCGCACCGCGGCCATCACCGGCCCCTGCGGCCCGTCCGGTGGACCGCGCCCGAGGCGCTCACGAGCAACAGCCCGCGTCTGCCCGAGTCCGAGGTGTGGTCGTTTGGCGTCCTGATGTGGGAGGTGTTCACCAACGGCGCACAGCCGTACGCTGAGGTGCCGTCCGACCGCGACGTCATCGTGCTCGTGCGCGAGCAGCGGCGGATTCTCCGGCGGCCGGAGCTGTGCGACGACCACACGTGGAATCTCATCCGCCGGTGCTTCGCCTATCAGCCCACCGACCGACCTTCGTTTGCGACGCTGCTCTCCTTGCTGTCGCTCCCGCCACGGCTTGCAGCACAGTGAGGGCAGCAAGGTCACAAGGGTCGCAGCAAAGGTCAATCTAGGCCAATTCCCGCCTGCCTAGCACTGCGCAAGTTGGTCGATCGATGGCATGGTGCATGTATGATTGTTTCGAGCCGATGTACAGTTAAAAGTTAGTTACCGCGTTTGAGTACATGCCAAGGTAGGCAGGCACCTTGCTACATTATTCTCGAGTGCCTCCCCCAGCCCCACCCGGCCACCCCCTTGCATGACATTGTTCATGCGACATGGGCATGGCATGTTTCTGCACAACGGCAACGCAGCCCTTGGAACATTCGCGCCACACCGTTTGTGAAGCGTCGTTGTTGGCCATTGAATCTATGTAACCTTCTCAAGAGAAGGCTGGATATTCAGCGTGACACGCGTCGTTAGGACTCTAGCGCCCAGCCAACGGCCGCCACCACCACCACATACACAAGCAACAAAGCCATGGACCGCAGCATGCACCGGGCCATGCTGGGGAAGGGGAGGTCGTCTCAACGGAGTGCCCCTCCACTGCTCATGACGTCATACATTGATGACGTCATCGCTGCGCACGTGGCGCGACGATGGCGGCGGCGGCGGCGGCGGCGGCGGCGGCGGCGGCGGCGGCGGCGGCGCGAGGGGACGCCGGCCGCCACTGGCTGCGCCTCCAGCGGCTGCAACGGAACGCCCGCCTGCTGGGCTATCCGCCGCTGCGCGCGAATCCGGCGGGACACCGCGCTGCGAGCGCCACCGCGGCTACCGTTCCGGTGCCGCCCGCCGAGCAAGTTCAAACGGGGAGGGATGGCGACCGGACAGCTCGGCCGTCGGCCGCCGCGGCCACGGCGCTCCCGCTCGCTGCATCGGACGCCGGCGTGGCGGACGCGGTGCTGCGGTCGATTCGCGCCGTGCAGGACATGGACGACCGCGCGGCCGCCCTGCGGTACGTGCTCACCATCACGGGGCTAGATCGCGCGCCCACAGCGGCGGCGGCGTGGCCCGCGGACGTGCTCGCGGCGGTCATGCGCCTGGCCACGGGCGACACGGACACGATCGCCGACCTGGCGTCGGGCGAGGCGCACGTGCCGTTGGTTTGCGCGCTGTACGCGCAGACCCGCACCGACGGCGCCGAGCCCAACCGTACGGCCGCGATCTACCGCGCGGCCCTGCGCGCGCTCCACAAGCGCGGCGGCGCGCACGCGGCCGCCGGCCTGGCGCCGACCGAGGCGCTGCCCGCGGCGCCGGAGGCGTGGGCGGCCACCGAGGGCTGGCGCCGCGACGGCGACGGCGACGCGCTGGCGCAGGTGCCCGCGGTCCGCGAGGCGTTCGCCGTGTGGTTCGAGATGGAGGCGCGCGGCTACCGCGCCGCGCCGTCGGACCTGGCGCTGCTCATGAGCCTGTGCGCCCGGCACGGCGACGCGCTCAGCGCGCTGCGGGTGTTCTTGATCGTCCGCGCGCGCACGCCCAAGGGCCCCGCCGCGCTCGCGGTGGCGCCGCCGGTGTACTTTGTCCGGCCCGCGACGCTGCAGTGGCCGCTCGACTTTGCCGAGACGCTGTTTGACCACCTCAACCGGCGGCCGGGCGACGCGCCCGGGGGCCGGCTGCCGCACGGCGTGTTCAACTTTTTGCTCTGCTGGGTACGAAAGCGTTCGATCATGGGGAAGCTGGGTGTAACGCCGCGCCTGACCCCGCGACGGCGGTCGCGCTTGCTGCGGCCACCAGGTCTTTGTGCGGCGCACGGACCTGCCGTACGTCTGGCGCCTGTACGTCCGCGCGCTGCGGCACTACCCGTCGACGTGCTCCGAGGGCGTGCCCGAGTCGTTCCGCTTGACGCAGCAGGCCATGCTCCACTGGCTGCTCAAGCACGAGCACGCGCGCGAGGCTGCCGCCGTCCTCTACTACGTCATGGACCGCCGCCTGCCCGCGGACGTCGACCGCTGCGGTACTACTACCGAGCGCCCCACGCACGTAGTTGGCGCCCACTCCCCGTCGAGCTGACCTCTGCCACGATCGTTGCTGCGATCTTCCATCGTTTAGATCTGGCCAGCCTGCTGCAGGCCGAGGGCCTCGCGCTGCCGCCGCTGGCGTACCGCGTCACCATCCCCAACCGGCCGTACACGCGCCTCATCCAGCTGCTGAACGAGCGCGCCGACTCGCTCTACCTCGCCTGCGACCTGCTGCACCACCGCGCGCTGGTCGACCCCCACCAGCTCAACTCGTTCATGTACCACACGCTGCTGGACGCCATCCACACGCACGCCGCCTCGGTGCTGCGCGCCGGCGCGCTGCCGCCGGACCACCCGCTGTGGGCGGCCATGGCGGCCACGCTCGTGGCGCTGCGCGCCAAGCTGCCGGCCATGGAGACTGACCGGCGCGCCGTCGTGACCGACATCGTCGCGCAGCTGCGGCCGGGCCCGACCGGCGACGGACCGCCGCCCATGCCGGCGCCCATGCAGCTCGCCTGGAGCCTGATCTGTCTGATGCTCGCGTGCGACCGCGCGCCGTCGCGCCTGACCATCACCGCCGCGCTCCAGATCGCCGTCGCCTGCCGCGACGTGGCGTCGGTCGCGCAGCTCCTGCGCCTCGCCCAGCAGTTCGACATCCCGCCCTCGGGCAAGTGGCGCCTCGCGCTGCAGGCGGCGCGCGCCCTGCCGCCGCCGGCGGACGGGAGCCTGCCGCTGTGGCCGCAGCTCGCCGGCTTTGACCGCGAGCTGATGCAGGCGCTGAACGGCATTGCCGACCGCGGTGCCACCACAGCCGCGGTGGAGACGGCGGCGCCGCCGGCGCAAGCGCCTGGCGAGGCCGCTGCGGCGCCGAAGCGCGCCGCGCTGGCCGTCGTGGCGGCCGCCGTGCACGAGGCGACGTCGTGGCGGGATCGCCTCGCGCAGTGGTGGCAAACCACCGTCTTCAGCTCGGTGTTTCACGTGGATCTGGCCTGATCCCCCCTCGGCGTCTTTTTTGTCGGTTCCTGTACACTACTGTAAAGCACCAGCATGTACAGCGGGCGCTGCAGCGCTGAAAGCATGTAAGATGTCGCACGCACGACCTCTCGCGGATGGTATGACCACAACAGCCTGCACGACCCAAGGCCATGCGCGCCACAAACCGCACTGCAAAACAGTCGACCACCCAGCACGACCTGCCAACACGACCACCCAACACGACCAGCCAGCACAGAGACCGGCGCCTGTCGGTACCTCCGCGCCCCTTCGGCGTGCAGGTGCAGGTACCGCGCGCATGCCGCCGACCGCCGCCGCGCGCCGCCTGATAACCACCTCCACCGACGACGATGACGTCATGCATTGGATGACGTCATTCGACGGAAGGCGCACGTGGTCCGCCGACGCCGACGCCGACGCCGACGCTGCCGCCCGACCCTGCGCGGCCGCCTGGCGCCCGTCCTGCCGCCCCGCCCGCCCGCCCACCACCGCCGACGGCTTCAGCAGACGCAGGGGACGCTGCCGGCTTCGCGGCATCGCGGTACGCGGGCGCTTGACGCCGCGGAAGAACCGGCCGCCCCAGATGGCTGACCCGCCCTGGCACGCGGGACAATGCCGGAACAACGCGGGACGGCAGCGGCACGCGGCGGACAGACTCGTGCTTCCGCCCGGATTCGCTGCGACCTCCGCACCCGCAGGGATCACCCACTGGCGGAATCGGCCGCGACCACCACCATGGCAGGCCGCCCCGAGGAGCTGCTCGACGGCGCCGTGTCGCCCTCGACCACGTACGACCTCGCCACGGGCTACGGCTGGCCCAGCCTGGGCACGCTGCAGCGCAAGCACGAGTCGGAGGAGGAGAAGGAGGAGCGCCTGAAGCGCATGGCGGACGCCGTGCGGACGCTGCTCGAGTGCTGCGGCGAGGACCCCAACCGCGAGGGCCTGATCAAGACGCCGGAGCGCTACGCCAAGGCGCTGCTCTTCTTCACCAAGGGCTACGAAGAGTCCATTCCCGGTGCGGCCGCGTGCGGCTGCGC
>Ga0180216_1003762_pt1 | contig 11831 bp, 9 predicted proteins | sample eDN3rd37CBELigMG_FD_128879 | JGI IMG/M metagenome (GOLD analysis project Ga0180216, IMG submission 128879) | Enriched Miracle-Growth compost microbial communities from Emeryville, California, USA - eDNA 3rd pass 37_C BE-Lig MG (version 2)... ...
CGACGTCATTGCTGAAAAGGCTGGCGTATCTCCCGACAGATTGCCCGACGTGCCGGCTGGCGAGCTGCAGGACGCCATCGTCGCCGCCGAGCCGAATGCCGCCGACATCCTCATGCAGCATGTTGAAAGCCAGCGCATGATGAACGAGACGCTGAAAGCAGAACTCGACAAGGGCGGCCCCACATGGACATGGGCGTGGCGGCCGGGCTGGATGTGGCTGCTGGCCTTCGTCTGGCTCTACGCATTGATCCTGCGCCCGCTCGCCAATGCAGCCTTCGGCGCTGCAATCGAGGCCGTCGATCTCACCATCCTCATGACGCTGACCGGCGTGTTCACCGGCCTCTACATGGGCGGCCATACCGCCAAGAGCATCGTATCCGGATTGCGGAGGCACCCCGATGACTGACCAGGCACCGAAACGCTTCGAGGACCTGCCCGAGGAAACGAAAGCCTTTCTGCTCGCCCTGCGCCCCGACGAAGTGAAGACGCTCGACGACGGCATTCGCCTGGTCCGCTCGATCAGCACCGTGTCCGCATTCGTCAAATGGATCATCGTCGGCATTCTCGGCATTGCCGTCGGCATCGCCATGTTCGGCGAGAGCATCGCCAAGATCGTTAAATGGTTCCAGTCGTCAGGGTGATTGGGACTGGAGAATGGCGGAGGCCATGCTTGCTGCCGACGCCTACCTCCTCGGCCACGCTGCTCTACAAGGTCAACTCCAGCACCACGGCGCGCATGCGCGGGCGGCTGGTGCTGAACGGCTCGACCGAAATCCGAGGATCGTTCGGCGAGATCTCGGGTGATCATGTTTCCGAGGCGACCGTGCTCTGGCTGCAGACCATGGTCCCGCTCACTGCAGGCGATACCGTCGAGCTGCAGGGGTATTTCCGGGTCGCGGACGGGTATTTCGCCGCCGATCACACGTCCTTCTGGGGCGCAAAGATCGGCTGAGGGAGGCACGCCATGGCCCCAGAACGGCCCGAGGGCAGTCCTTTCCGTTTGGCAGAACAGACCGCAAGGCTTCAACAGAGCGGCGGTCTCTCGTGGCCCGACGCTAAGCCGGCTTGTGGCATCCACGCCTGCCCGCGGCGTAGCTTAACCCACTGATTTTTAACTGGACTATACGCTCCGGTCACGCCTGTTGTGCGAGTGACCCAGGCAAGGACCTTCTCCCATGAGCCCGAAGCATCCGGACATCATCGTTGCGCTGACGGGACACGACGGCAACGCGTTCACCGTGCTCGGCCGATGCTGCCAGGCGGCACGGGAGGCCGGCCTCTCCGAGGACGAGATCGCTGCTTTCATGGCGGAGGCGACGTCAGGCGACTACGATCACCTCCTTCAGACCGCCATGCGCTGGTTCGAAGTCGTTTGAAGACAAGCCGCTGCCTCTTGCGCTCCGACATGGCCAGCTGTTTTTCTATCGCTTGAGAGCGCGGCGGCGGCGACCGCCTAAGCAACAGTGCGTGCGGCCAACCCTAGGCCGGGTATCGAGCTGTTCGAAACTGATGACAAGACAGCAGGTCTTCCGTAGTTACGAGTAACATCGAGAAATTTGGAGACCCTGCATGAAGGCCGCCGAGACCCGCGTAGACCGATTTCTGGCCAGCAGCGAGACAGCATTCGCCATTCCCGTTTACCAGCGGAACTACGATTGGACGCGGGTTCAATGCCAGCAGCTATTCAAAGACATTCTCACCGTGGGGGCAGACGAGAACCTATCGGGCCACTTCATCGGCAGCATCGTTTATGTACATGACGACGTCTACACCGTCTCCGGGCTGCGTGAGCTGACGATCATCGATGGGCAGCAGCGCCTAACCACTTTGACGTTGATCTTCATCGCGCTTTATCGACACGCCATTGCCACCGGACGGGACCAGCAGGCGCAGCGCATATACAAGACGTACCTGATCAATGAATTCGCCGAGGATGCAGAGAAGCTGAAGCTCAAGCCAACAGACAATAACAAGGCTGCACTAGCTCAGATCATGGATCCGAAGGAAGCCGTCAAGGTGAGCGGTTACTCCCGGCTGATCGAGAATTTTCGCTTCTTTGAAGGCTGCATCGATGAAAGCAATTTTGATGTGGTCCAGCGAGGCCTGACGAAGCTGATTTTCGTGGATATCGCGCTGGATCGTCAGAAGGATAATCCGCAGCGCATCTTCGAAAGCCTGAACTCAACAGGTCTTGAGCTTTCGCAGGCTGATCTTATCCGAAATTACATCCTGATGGGGTTGCCGAGGAAAGATCAAGAACAGGTATTCCGAAAGTATTGGGAGCCAATTGAGACGAACGCGCGCAACCTTGAGGTCAATGAAAGTCGGGTGTCTGACTTCATCCGCGATTTCCTGACGCTCAAGCAGAAAGATATCCCGAACAAGAGCGCAGTATACGAGAAATTCAAGGAGCGCTATCCGTTCCCAAACTCGCCAGAACTGATGGATGCGCTTGAGGAGTTGCGGGACCTATCCAATGTCTATGCGTGCCTGCTGAATCCGCAGCTGGAAAAGGACGCGGTGATCAGCCGTGAGCTTGGGTACATTCGAACGCTGGAAATCAACGTCGCGTACCCATTCTTGATGCCCGTCTACCGGGATTTCACAGCCGGGACGATCACCCGGGATGAGTTTGCGTCAGTCCTTCGCCTGGTACAGAGCTACGTGTGGCGTCGCTTCATCGTTAGCTTGCCGACCAACGCACTGAACAAGATCTTCATGAATCTCTATGACCGAGTTGATCCGGATGACTATCTGGCATCGGTCGAGCGGTCTCTGATGTTGCGTAGCGGCACCCAGCGGTTTCCGCGAGATGCGGAAGTGATCGCTATGCTCAAGGACAAGGACGTCTACAGCACCAAGAGCCGCACGCGGACCTACTTTTTTGACCGACTGGAAAACCACAATAATCGTGAGCCTGTGGACGTCACGATGCCGGGCATCACCGTCGAGCATATCTTTCCTCAGAACCCCGAGCCAGCTTGGCGCAGCGCTCTCGATCCGGATGAATACGCTCTGCTGAGCGAGAAATATCTGAATACTGTGGGCAACCTCACCCTGTCAGGGAACAACGGTCGTCTGGGTAACAAGGCCTTTGTCGACAAGCGGGACATGAACGACAGCGGCGGGGAACAGGGGTACCGTTTCAGCCGTCTTTGGCTGAACCGTGATCTGCAGACGCTGGAGAAATGGGGCGTGGAGGAGGTCGAGGCGCGCGCCGAACGCATCGCCAAGCGTTTCCTGGAGGTCTGGCCGGCGCCCAACGTCGACGTGATTGCTGACGCTGACAGTGAAGAGGTCAACATCTTCGATGCCGAGGAACCGCGCTACAAGCGGCTCGAGTACGCAGTGTTCTTCGGCAGCCGCCTCCAGGTAACGCAGGTTGCAAAACTGTACGCGGAGGTGTTCGAACAGCTGCTCGCGCTTCAGCCTGAGGCATTCCATGACACACGACTGGGGGAGAGGGTCCAGTTGAGCTCCGATCCCGATTCACTGCGGCAAGCGGTTCAGGTCGCGGATGGCTATTTCATAGAAGGGAACATCGACTCGAAGGGAAAGTTCGACAGGCTCAAGCTCGCGCTTTCCGAGCTTGGTCTAGAGGAAGAGCTCTTTGTGAAGTTCGCCTGACCGACGGTTTGCAGGCGTGAGTCTAGATCCCGAAAATGCTATTCTCGAGCTACTACGGTGTCATACAGTCCGTAGTGCGTCAGTCCTTTGTGGCTTTCGATGCCCGTGTACCGCAATGAGGCGTCCTCGTAGCGCCGGAAAGCGAAGACCGCCTGGTTCATCTGCTCGGTGTTGAAAACTTTGAGGCGCACGAGCAGGTGAAAATCCTTCACCGTCAGTCCCGTGACCGCTAGAAACAGGTCTGGTTCGAGCTTGGTGATCACGTCCTGCAAGGTGTTCTCGCGGAAATCGGTCAGGTACATGAATGCCGGGATCCGCGTGGCGAACTTGATCAGCTTTTCCTGAACCAGCTTCCGCTTGGACTTGTATTCCTTTTCCTCGGCAGTGAGTTCTTTCTTCTCCTTTTCGGTGAGGCCGCCGTTCTTGGCCTTGTTCTTGAGTTCCTTGACCTTCTCGCTCTTGTTGATGATCGTCTCGATGATGTTGTCACCCAGCGAACGCCAACCCTCGATGCGTTCCACCGCTGCCATCGCTTCTGGGTTGTCAAGGACGCGACGAAGGGTTTCGTTGTCCACGTTCACCAGCATCGCGCTTTCCCATTTGCGCGCGAGCAGCGTCGCCGAAGTTCCGGCCATCGCGATGTCGAGGATGCCACCCGCATCGATTTGCGTCATGTTCGCGCCGTCGTAGGCCAGCACCGGCAGAAACGATACGAGGTCCTTAACGGCGTTCTCGGGGTTGGGCTCATTCGGGGCCAGGCCGATCCCGTACTCGGACAGCTGACGCAGCGCCCTCGTCGGCGCGAAGTCGAACACGAAGCAGATCGGTTTGAGAATCTCCTCCTCGTTGGTATTGTCGCCATTCGGGTTTTTTATGGACCAGGGAGACTGAACGCGAAACGCCGCCTGGAAGTATGTCTCGGGCGATTTCAGGTTGCGGAGCATCATGATCGAGGACCACTGCGGCACGGTCACGCCAGTCGTCAGCTTCCCGCAGGATAGGGTGATCGTCTTAGTGTCGAACCCGCTCCCGATTGCTTTGCGTACTGGCGGCAGCGCATCTAGCCCGATCCCTGCTGAAGCACCGGCAGAGACAATGACGTCGTAGTCGTGCCAGAAGGTGTTGTGTTTCTCGGCCAGCAGGTTCGCCATCGCGTGACACGCCGCCACATTGGGCAGAAACCAGAACGAGTGCTGTAGGTATGGCAGCAAGCGCACATCCGAGTACGGGAATGGCGGCCGAGTGCCCGTCTTGAGGCTTTCGACAGCTCGCGTTGCGTATTGGCCGCGGATGATATCGAGCCACTTCTGTACATCGTCCTTGTACTTGAACTGAGCGCCTGTCCCGATGCCTGTCGCGGAGAAGAACTCGTTCAGATCGAACTCGTCGAACTCCCCGGCGCTTGCGATGGCCAGGAGCTCATCGGGCATCTGATAGGTCAGGAGCCGCATCTGTGGCAGTGCGCCATAGGGGTTCCATTTGTCCGGATGCTTGGCGGCGAATTCCGCTTTGGCGCGTTGCTCATCCGTGTAGGTCCAGTTGAAGATCTGTTCCTCGATGAACTCGCCGGTCGCGAGCGCCTTGAACGGTGTTCCGGACAGATAGAGGTATGCTCGCGTCGTGATCGGCAGGAACTCGGTCTCGTCGTTGGAGAGAACGTTGAGATCTTCGTTCACGCCGTCGAGGCCGGGATCATATTCCAGCTTGGCCTCCTTCTTGGCGACCGCCTCTTCCTCGCCCTCGAACAGTTCTTTCGCAGTCTCCCGCCAGGCACCGAAGTGGTACTCGTCGAAGACGACGAGGTCCCAGTTCACCTGATGAAGCCACTCGTTCTTCGCCTTGATGTTCCCTGCCGCATCGCGGCCTAGGAGGTCTTGGAACGAGCCGAAATAGACGACGGGCTTGGAACGATCGATCTGGGTCGGGTCGCCGCCGGAGCTCTTCGACAGGTATTGCCAGCCATCGAAATCGACGTGGCTCTCGAGGTCGGTCTGCCACGCATCCTCGACCGCAGGCTTGAATGTCACCACGAGCACCCGCTTGGCGCCGAGCTTCTTCGCGAGTTGGTAGGTCGTGAAGGTCTTGCCGAACCTCATCTTGGCGTTCCAGAGGAACCGCGGCACCGCATGCATGTCCTCTGCCCAACGGGACATGAAATAGCCGTGCGTCATGTCCACGGCCTCGGCCTGCTCCCGGCGCATCGGGAACGTCAGGTGATGGTTGCCGCTGAACTTCTTGCCAGTCCGAAGCTCGGTCAGGACGGTCTTCACGTCGCTCAGCGTGCAGCGCACCCACTCCAGTTCGCTGTCCGCGAACCCCTTGCGGGCGAGGGCGGCGCGCACCTCGTGGTCGGTGAAGACTGTGCCGTCCTCCCGCTCGGCCGGTTCGTCCAACTCGATGCGGTAGTTCTTGATGGCCGCCGTCCTGAGCTGCTCGGCCACGCGCCGCTTCACGTCGCGCGTCGTCTGCCCGATCTTGAGAAGACCGGCGTGGGCATCGTCGGCGATGGAATAAGCGTAGATGCGGGGGCGGGCTTCCGGCTTCGGGGCGAGGATTTCGTCGATAGTCGGCTTATGCATTGTCGCCGTCGTCCACCGAGACGTCGCCCAACAGATCGCTCGCCACTTCCATGGGGCGGACGATCTTCTCGACGAAGGCGATCTCGTCTTCAGACAGGCCGTAGCGGGCATACAGAGCTTCGTCGGTCCACGTCCGAGTCCAGTCTTGAACTGGCACGAAAGAATAGACGTAACGGGTCACGTGCTGAGAGGACTTGTGTAGCAGGATCAGGAAGCGCGTAAGGCGGCACGAAAGGTAGGAAAGCGCGCTTTCCGCCTGCTCCTTGGTGTCAAACGGGCCAATGCAAAGGTAGGTTTCGGAAGAGATAGAGTCCGGCTTGCCGATAAACGGCGTGCTGATGATCCGGTGCGGATAGGTGTCCCTATTTCCTGTGCCAGGTGCTGCATAACCTACGAAGAGCTTCCATGCGCCTATTAGTCCATGACCTGTTGTGATTGCACTTCTTGGCGTGTATCCGACGCCACCATTCTGGTGGACCATCAAATCATCAGCAGATTGCTTCTTCGCATTGCCTTTGAACTTAGTCTCAAGTCCGAACGGCTTTCGGGAACTGACGAGCCGTCCAAAGCGCTGCGCCTCTGGCAATGACAAGACCTTGTCCTGCCCAGTCTCGCGCGAAACGACTTTTCGAAGAATGGAAACGCCTTCGTTGTAACGAATAAAGATCTCGGCGCCATCTTCGAGCAAGGGTCGCGTGGCCTCCGAAACCGGCCAATCCTTGAAATGCGTGGCGACCCGACAAGGGCCGCGGTTGTCCTTGTCCCACAGGAAATAGCAGACACCGCCTTTCAGACCCACGCCCGGGAATACGTCCGCAGCGCTCAGGAAGTCATCAATCGAACGAAGGCGATCGTCCTTGAGCATCGACTCGCGAAAGTCGTCGAGGCCTTTGCCCCCGGAAAACCAGCGGGATGGGATAACCATGGTCAGATAGCGCGGTTCGAGGCTCTTCGCCTGCTCGACGAACTTCTGGTAAATCGGGGCGGCGCTGGTTCCGTGCCCGCCATCGTCCAGCTGATACGGTGGATTTCCGATGATCACGTCGAAGTGCATGTCGCCTCCAAAGAGCTCGGCAACCCGAGTCTTGATGTTGTCGGTATGAATGAATGCGTAGGCGTGGGTCTCGAGTCCCTCGCCACGGTCGAGCGATGCCTGGCTGGCGCCGCAGAACTTGCACTTTCCGTCCGTCCAAGTGTGCTCGGTGCGCTCGAACCAGATGTTTCCAGCGTCACTATTGAAGCGCCTGGTCACGGAGTGCGCGCCATTGGCGTGCTTCGAACAATAGACGCTGCGTCGCGCCAGCATGGCGGTCAGGTGGGTAATGCCAATTCCGAACACCTGCTGCGACAGGATATGGTCAACGCGTTCCTGTAGGTCCGGAATCTCGTCGGCCAGCCCTTTCGTAAGGCGTACGGTAATTTCGCGAAGGAACACGCCAGACTTGGTGAAGGGGTCCAGAAACTTCACATTCCGGTCGGCCCAGATGTTCGCGCCATCGTGCCCTGCCGCCCAAGCCTCCGCGAGTGTATCAAGCATCCGGTTCGCGAACTCGGGTGGCGTGAAGACCTCGTCGTTCGACAGGTTCGCGATGCAGGTCAGCACGTCGGGATTGCGCCCGCGAAGGGCAAAGCCAGCCTGTATGCTCATGCGGCCTCCATCGGCGTGCCGCCACAGCCAGCGGCGAGGTCGCGGACCGTCATCGGCGGGTAGGTCCTGATCGGGGTGAAGAGTTCATGCTTGCCGAGATGCGCGAACAACGATCCTTCCGCGCTGAACCTCGATGAGCCGGTAAGGACGTCCAGGCGGAAGTCGCGCCGCTGGAACTTGCCCCTGCCGATATAGCCCCATTCGGCGAATGTTATCGGCTCGCCGTCATGCCTGTGCATCGTGACCGCGTCACCATGGAGGAGGTTGCATGACAGCACGAACGATGCGGCGCGATACAGGTCGTCCGATTTGTCCAGACCGAGATAGTCCGAAAATATCTCGATCAGGTTTGCCCGACACTCAGCGATGTTGTCTTCGAGCAGTTCGATGCCGTAGATACACATCAAGCCTAGAAGGGCATAATGCCTCTTCTCGAAATCGGATTTCCCGAACTTGATTTCGACGGCGGCAAGCTTTCGTTGTAGAATGCGAACCAAAAAATTGCCACTTCCGCAGGCTGGCTCCAGAAAACGCGAGTCAATTCTGTCCGTCTCGTCTTTGACGAGGTCGAGCATGGCGTCGACGAGCCAAGGCGGCGTGAACACTTCGCCATGGTCGGCAACTCGTTTCTTTGATCTTATCAGGCTCATGTTGCAATAGTGTCAGGTTGCCCGGGATCGGTAAATATGAGATCGGCACTGGAGACGCAGGTGTGGGCGTGGCCAGGCTCCGTCTGAGGGGCTCAGCGACCCTGCTGCTTCGCCCGCCGCCAACGTTTTGCTGCGGCAGAGGCGCAACGGTTGTCCTCAGCCAACGACGGCTCGTCAAGCACGCTCTGTCTTTGCTGACGTGTCAGGCATCCTTCGCTTGCTCAGCCTAGACTGCGGCGCAGGCCTTCTGCGACGGCATCGGCCGCCATCCGCACCGGCTCGGCGGCGAGGTGGGCGTAGCGGGCCGTGGTCTGGACCTGCGTGTGGCCGAGCAGCTTGCCGATCATGGGCAGGCCCTGACCCGATGCGACGGCGGTCGACGCGAAGGTGTGGCGCAGATCGTGGATGCGGACGTCCTTCACACCGGCGCGGGCGCGGACGCGCTGCCAGAAGGGCTGGAGATCGCTCAGGCGCTTTCCAGGCAGGGTGCCGGTGATGACCCACGGGTTCCCCTCGATGCGATGGGCGTCGCGGAGCAGGTCGACGGCGGGCTGTCCGAGATGGACAACCTTTGCGCCGGACTTGGAATCTGGCAGGCGCAGGACGCGCTCGGCCAGATCGACGTATGCCCATTTCAACGTCATGATCTCGTTCAGCCGGCAGCCGGTCAGGATCAGCAGGCGGGCGGCGAGGATGGCCGAAGGCAGTTCGATCCTCTCCGCCTCCATCTCGCGCAGCACCTCGCCGATGCGGCGGAGTTCGGCCGCGCTGAGGAACCGCTCGCGCTTCTCCTCCGGGTACTTCCGGATGTGCTTTCGCGGGTTGGTGCCGTCTGGGCGCAGCCCCCACATCTCGGCGAGGCTGAACATCTTCGAGACCACTTCGAGGCAGCGGTTCGCCTGATAGGGGATATGGCGGAGGTCGTGATGGAACTTCGCCACGTCCGCCCGGGTGATGCCGGTGACCGTGAGCTGCCCGAGTGCGGGCAGGATGAAACGGTCGAGGTTCCGGCGATACTCCTTCGCCGTGCTCGCCTTCACGCGGATCGCGATGTGTTCCTTGTCGAACCTCTCCGCCAGCTCCTTCACCGTGATCGCCTTGCGCCCAGCGTCGCGTTCGGCGGCGGGGTCCGCGCCGTTGCGCGCGGCGGCGACGATGGAGATGGCGCGGTTGCGGGCCTGTTCGCATGTAAGCACCGTGCTGGGCCCGAGGCTGATCCGCCGCGACCGGCGTCCGGCGCGATACTGGACCACATAGCCCTTGCGCCCGCTCGGCAGCACGCGCAGCCCGAAGCCAGGGATCTCGCTGTCCCAAACGAAGTATTCGGCGGGGCGGGCTTCTGCGGCGTCGACGAGGCGTTTGGTGATCCTGGGCATGGCGCTCTTCGGTGGTTCTCTCGAAGTTCCACAGTGCTGAAGCGCGAGCGACAGTCAACGAACACATTGAAATCGCGAATAAAAAGGAAATGGCACGCGGCTCTGCGCAAGGCGTTTCGGCGCGCTGATGCGGGAGATTGACGAGCCGCACGAATCAGAACGCAGGTTCCGGACCCCGCTAACCGCTGATAGGCTCAGGGAAAAGAACCTGGCGATACGATGGCTTCAAAGACCACCCTCAATGCGAAGAACCTCGAAGCGCTGGGCGTCGAGCGTCTGGCGCAATTGCTGATCGAGGTCAGCACCGGCAATGCGGCGGCCAAGCGCAAGCTCCGGCTCGCGCTGGCGGGCGCGCAGAGCCCGAGGGAGGCAGCGCGGGAGATCACCAAGCGGCTGACCAGCATCGCCCGCGCCCGCAGCTTCATCACCTGGAAGAACCGCAAGGCGCTGGTCACGGATCTCGAAACCCAGCGACGCGCCATCGTCGAGCAGATCGCGCCCGCCGATCCGGACGAGGCGCTGGCGCTCATTTGGCGGTTCATGGCGCTCGCCACGCCGGTGTTCGAGCGCTGCGACGACTCCAGCGGGACCGTCATCGGCATCTTCCACCAGGCCTGTGGCGATCTGGGTCAGCTCGCGGCGAAGGTCCGGCCGGACCCGCAGGCGCTCGCCGGCACTGTTCTCGATGCGCTGCAGGACAACGGCTATGGCCAGTATGACGGGCTGATCGGCATCATGGCCCCGGCGCTCGGCGCCGAGGGGCTGGCGACCCTGAAATCGATGGCGGAGGACCTCGGTCGCTCGCCCGTCCCAGTGCCGCCAAAGGATCAATGGAAGGCGGTGGGCTGGGGCCCGGGCGGCACCACCTACGAGCACGAGATGCGGGCGCGCGAGCGCACGAGCACGGTCGCCATGGCGCTCAAGGACATCGCCGACGCGCAGGGCGACGTCGACGGCTTCATCGCCCAGTACGATCCGAAGACCCGCAAGGTGCCGCAGATCGCGGCCGAAATTGCGCAGCGCCTGCTCGCGGCCGACAGGGCCCGCGAGGCGCTGGGGTTCCTCGAGCGCGCGGAGCTCGGCGACGGCTTGCGGGTTCCGCTGGCGTGGCAGGACATTCGCCTGCAGACGCTGGAGGCGCTGGGTCGCGGCGATGAGGCGCAGGCGTTCCGGTGGGACTGCTTCGAGCGCACGCTCTCCGACAGCTACCTGCGGGCCTATCTCAAGCGGCTTCCCGACTTCGACGACATCGAGGCTGAGGAGCGGGCGATGGCGCACGCCATGGCCCATCCGAGCCTTCTTCACGCCCTGCAGTTCTTCCTCGATTGGCCCGCGCTGGATCGCGCCGCAGACCTCCTGGTGACCCGGCACGACGAGATCGACGGGGATCACTATGAGTATCTCGCCCCCGCGGCGGAGGCCCTGTCAGAGCGTCATCCGCTGGCCGCGACGCTGGTGCTCCGCGCGATGATCGACTTTACGCTCACCAGGTCGCGGGCGAAGCGGTATCGCTATGCCGCCGAGCACATGGTCTCCTGCGCCCGGCTCGCGCGCGACATCCCGGACTTCGGCACGTTCGAGACGCACGATGCCTATGTCGCCCGGCTGAAGGATGAGCACGGCAGGAAGTTCGGCTTCTGGTCGCTTACCGCCGCCTGATGCTCGTGCTACCGGAAAATCAGGTCTCGGCCCCGTGGAAGCATTGTGGAAGCACGAGGCCGAAAAGCGCTGCGCAATCCCGACAGATCGTGCGAAGCGGGGCCTCCGCTCCGGGATCGGCAAGTGTCGGAAATTGCGCAAGAACTCGCGGTTCCGAGTGATTGTTCATGGTTCGTTCGACACGACTCATAACCTGAAGGTCGCTGGTTCAAATCCAGCCCCCGCAACCAGAACATAAAACCCCCGTCCGCCCCACGCGGACGGGGGTTTTTTTATGTGCGCTGGGTCCAAC
>Ga0180216_1003765_pt1 | contig 11826 bp, 11 predicted proteins | sample eDN3rd37CBELigMG_FD_128879 | JGI IMG/M metagenome (GOLD analysis project Ga0180216, IMG submission 128879) | Enriched Miracle-Growth compost microbial communities from Emeryville, California, USA - eDNA 3rd pass 37_C BE-Lig MG (version 2)... ...
AGCCATTGCTTATCGAGCTTGAGCGCACTTAGGTTCTCTTGCAATATATGGCCATCTACGATAAGTAGTGTTGGTGCCTGTTCATTTTTTACTTTCATCCCTAATAAGCTAGCGGTAATTGGATCAGCCTCAGTTTTTTTCATGATACTTAGCTCACCGTTCGTTTCTAAGACGGCCATCTCCACATCATCAAGCTTAAATACCCCCTTCTCTCGAAGCATCATCATCAATTCATTGATGTTAAACTTGTTCTTCTTCATTTCATCCTCTAGAACCTTTCCTGCTCGAACAACGATAGAGGGCCTACCATCGGTTAGCCTTGCGAATGCCCTTGATTTTAATTCTAGATAACCGAGTAGAATTGGGATGAGCCCCCAGACAATTAAGGAGATTAACCCATTCGATATTTTGACGTTTTGATCCACGGACATCGTTGCTGCAATTGATCCGATTGTAATTCCAACGATATAGTCAAAAAACGTTAACTGTGAGAGCTGCTTTTTTCCCATAATTCTCGTTAATATAAGCAGAACAAGAAATGCGATAACAGAGCGAATAAATATAACTAAAATCTCAGGCATGCTGTTCCTCCTCTTACATGCATAGTTAAGTGTCCTGCATAAGTTTTGCTTATTATGGGAATTTCTAAGATAAAATATGCAGGCATAGAAGAAGGAGGCAGGAATATTTATGCGTTTTAATAAAGCTATAGCTGTAATTATCGTAGGTTTTACATTATTTTTCGTAATAACAGGCTGCTCTAGTGTTACAGGTCAGCGTGATTTTAATCAATTCATGAGTAATCTAGAGCATCACTTGCATGCTGAGGACTGGGATGCACTACATAATCAGATGGACGACTTAATGAAGATATATGCAAAGAATAATTGGAAACTCCAATTAATCGGTGATGAAGGAGAGTACGAACGTCTCCATGAAAGTATCAATCGGTTTACAACAGCGGTCGAAGCTAGAGAAATCATGGATGCCAAGCTTGAGCTGGCAACGATTAAAACGATCATTGAAGATATTTATTCGCTGTAAAATAAACTTGAATCTGATTGCATGATTGAAGAGAGCATGAATGGAAACAGGGTCAGTCTGTCGTCCACCGATAGGTGGTACGACAGGCTGACCCTTTGTCATTACGATATAAGCTCGTTAATTTTGAGATTGAGCAGTCTCTTGCTGATTCTCCTGCTGACCATCCTGCTCAGCGCTTGATGCATTCGCATTGTCGGCAGCATCTAATGAAGGAACCGGTACGAACATAAGATGAAGAGGCATATTGCTTCCTGGTGCAACAATGTACTTAATATTAATGGTTTCTTGGAAGCTTCCGCTGCGATGAATAAATCCAGCTTCATCCTGACCCTTAAGAATACTATTCGATGTTAATGGGATAACCTTGTCATTAACGATGAGTGCGCCGCCATAATGACCACCACGAGGGTTTAATAGAACGGCAGTATGAGGCTCAACATCCAATGTAAGATCATAAACTACACCGCCATTGCCATAGTTAATAAGTGGCTCACCTGTTACAGCATCAACACCTGTAAGCAGCTTGTCATGCTCTTGCTGCTTATCGCCAAGAACTAGCTTTTCACCGCGATTTTCACCAAGCACCTTATTAACGACCAGACTTCTATTCCCACCCGAGAATGTTCCTCGAATATGCTTTCCATCATGCTCACTTTGTGGAAGTGTTTCTAATGCTGCGATGCCATCTCCATCCTTTTCAGTGACGACTAATGAGTATTTGATAGGAGTAGGGCTGTAATATTCACCAAAGATGGTTAGCGTCTTCGCTGGTGTAATCGTAGGAACATTAGTCATAAGCTCCACGCTTTCTCCAGGCAATAGAGTAACTGTTTCAGGCTGTAACGGCTCTAGAAGCTTCTCTAGGAAGCGTGCAGCAGCTGTTTTACCCGCTGTAGATACGTGAGTTACTGGGCCAGCATAAACGAAGCGATTGGTCGTAACAGTCGTCGGCTCATCGCTTTCATTCGTTGCAATAAGATGCAGCTGGAGAGGCTGCTCCGCAATATTTTGCTTGTGAATATTGAATCGTACGGCACCAGAAATGGTGTCTGCATAATCAATGGCTGCTCCAGTTAGCTGCTCAGGGCTATTCGTACGAACAGAAGTTACGTCCTCTGATACAATCTCATATGCAATCGAAGGAAGCGATAATGAGAAGGAAGGATCAACAGGGATTTTATCTCCTGGTACGGCAAAGTTCAAATAGAATTGATCCTTCGTGTACATGACCTCATTCGAAACAGTAATCTGTTTTTCAACGGACGAGACAGCACCAAAATCATCCTGAACCTCAAGCTTTACCGTATACGTGCCTGCTTTGAAGAACGCAGGATCATTTCCAGTCCAAGTGTTACGAACAATTTTGCCATCGTCTGAGCTCAAATTATTGTAGTAGATCGGCTCACCGATTTTATACGTTAATTTATTCGTAGAGAAGTCAGCGATAGGAGCAACATTAGGCTTATTAACTGTGATTGTAACCGTATATGGCTCACTCCATATTCCACGATTATCTTTTACTTGTCGAGTAATGGTGTACTGTCCAGGCTCAGCGTATGTCTCCTCTAATCCATTCCATTTCTCTTCAACGATGTTGAATCCACCTGTTGCTGCCGCTTGATCCTTAATCGTTACCGTAGTTTCACCTGCGACAATGTTACGTTCATTGACTGAGAAATCAGCTTTAGGCAGCGTATTAAGCGTTAACGATATGTAGCCGCCACTTACCTGCAGGCTGCTGCCAGTAGCATTCGCCCATGCACGTAGAGGAATCATAAGATGACCATTGCTTGTAAATGCTTTACCGCCAGCATTGGTTCTTTTTCCATCAACCGTTATCGTGCTTTCACCTTGCTTAAATGCGATTTTATGGCTGCCATTCGATGCAATCGACTGCTTTGTTTGGCTATCATAGCTCACTTTATATCCAAAAAGCTTAGCAATGCTTTTAAATTGTACATAGGTTGTCCCTTTTTCAACCTTCAGAGCTTCATCTGAAGAGGTAGGAACCCCATTTACATAGATAAGGTTGCTATTTTTAGTAAACTGGAATCGATCGTTACCAGTAAGAGCCAATAATTGCTGCTCTACAGACGTCTGAGCAGCGTAGGCTACAAATGGACGAGCAGATTCGTTTGATTGTATAAAAGGTAATGCTGTCAAGCTTAATACAGCAACACTCGCTGTAACTACTTTTAAGTATCGTTTCATATTTAATCTCCTTTAAATGCATCTGGCTATTCTTTATTGATGGTTGCTAATAAATAAGACCTATCAAACGTAATAACATTAGGTTAAACGACATGTACGCTTTGGAAGTTGCGCGGCTCTAGTGAAATAAATGTCGCAAAAACCAATTGTTAACTTTCTGTGAACAACTGCTCAAGTAAAAATATGTAAGCCTTCATTAATAGTTACATAACGAGTACACATTGTCACGTGCAAAAGATTGGAAGTTGCTCAGTTAAGCTACATTTAAATAACGTAAATAATTGACATGATGTTCTATCTGTTATACTATATATATAACAGATAGAACATATATACAGATAAGTGAGGTGAAGCATGCGTGCTCTTATCTATTGATTTGCAATCTGAAACGCCAATTTATACGCAAATCGCTGAAAGTATTATCGAAGGAATCGCACGCGGAGAGCTGGCAAAAGGCGAAGGATTGCCATCTGTTCGTGCATTAGCCGTAGATTTAGGTGTAAATTTACACACGGTCAATAAGGCCTACCAGCTATTAAAGCAAGAGGGCTACGTTCAAATTAATCGAAAGCAGGGCGTAGTCATCGAACCAAATGCTTTCCCGAAGGCCGATGAGCTGTTTAAGCGCAGACAGGCAGAAAGGATGAAGCCTATTATTGCTGAAGCAATATGTCGAGGTATGACGCAGGAGCAGATTAGAGAGCTATTTTATGAGGTACATGAATCACTGCAGCCTCGCCAGCAATAGAACTATACTTCTAAAGGAGATGGGTCTGATGACAGGAGCTAATTTAGTTTTAATCGGTATATTTATTCCGGTAATATTATTAATGGCATTCACTCCATATTTAACACGGAGAACAGAAGCATTTGGCGTTACCGTGCCAGATGGTGTAAAGCAACAATCCTATATTGCGAGACATATTAAGCGCTATATGCTGTTATGCTTAGGCCTCGGTATTATACTTATAGCAGCGATGTTCATACTGATTAAGCCAGAGGGTAGTGAACAAGATCATTCGATATGGTATTCAGTCATAATTGTTAGCTACTTAGTTTTAACCTTTCTGGTTTATATCGTCAGTCACCTGCAAATTAAGGCTTGGAAGCAGCAGCAGCCCTGGTATGAGGAGACAAGCTCGTCTCAGAAGATTGTCGTTCAAACCGGATTTCATAAGGAAAAAACAACCATCTCACTTGTTTGGTATGTCCCTCATATCATTGTCGTCGCTTTAGCTATGGGATACAGCATCATTCATTACGACAAGTTTCCAGAGCTTTTACCGATGCAATATGACTTTAACGGAGAGGTGACGAGAGCGGTAGAGAAAAGCATAGGCTCTGTACTGACATTATCGTGGCTATCCATAGCGATGATTATCGTGTTCATCATCTCGCATCTGTCTATTGCTAGATCTAAGCAAGTGATTGAAAGTCAAGATCCGCACGGTTCATTACAACGCAATGTCATCTTTCGTTACTCATGGTCTGTGTTTCTAGCTATTGCCGGATTTCTTGTCGTAATACTAATGGTGCTTGGTCAGCTTTCTCCTTTATTAGAGTGGTCTAGCAATACCTTTATGGTAATCGTCTTTACTATTGTCGGCATTATATTGTTAGGGTCTATTCTATTGAGTGTGAAGCTAGGGCAGGGTGGCTCGAGATTGAAGAATAGTGATACTAAGCAGGGAGATGCCGCCGTAGAGGTTGCCGATCTAGATCAGCATTGGAAGCTTGGCATCTTTTATGTTAATCGCAACGATCCAGCGATCTTTGTGGAAAAAAGATTTGGAGTAGGCTGGTCTATTAATTACGGTAATCCGATCGCATGGTTAATTACAATAGGAATTTTAGCGATTGTCCTCATTCCGGCAATATTTCTATAAAATACAATGATTTATGTTGGGAAAAAGTAACTTAATAGTGCTCCAGACTTACTTCTTCGATCAAAATACGAATATTAAATAGAATTTTATATTAAAATATTCGTAAAACGTATTGACGGCATGTCGTAATTTCTATAAAATTGTAGACGGAATATAACAAAAGCATATTCTTTCGTATAATCTCAAGAATTGGCTTGAGAGTCTCTACAAGGTCACCGTAAATGATCTGGCTACGAAAGGTGAGAGAAAACCACTCGGCCGGTGGTATATTTTTCTCCTTTTTGCAAAGCCTAGGGAATGCGACACACAAGCATTTTTCTATGGCTTTTTTTGCTTGTTCCAACACAATTTTGGGAGGTAATATTCAAAATGGAGCGTTTCTTTCGTTTAAAGGAACTAGGAACAAATGTCAGAACTGAAATTATGGCAGGTCTAACGACTTTCATGACGATGGCTTATATTTTGGCAGTTAACCCAATGATATTGTCAAATGCTGGTCTTGATTGGACGGGAGTGTTTATAGCAACTGCTCTTGCAGCAGGTATCTTCACCATTGCGATGGGTCTATTCGTTAATTTCCCCGTTGCGCTTGCACCAGGTATGGGGCTAAATGCATATTTCGCATCCGTTATTTTAGCTTCAGCGGCAACAGATGCACCGATTAGTCCGGCAATGGGACTAACAGCTGTATTTATTTCAGGTGTTATCTTTATTATTCTAACGATTACACAAGTTCGTCAAATGCTAATTGATGCTGTACCAGACAGCTTAAAGCATGCAATTACCGTCGGTATTGGTTTGTTTATTACGGTTATTGGTATGAAAAACAGCGGCTTAATGACGATTTCTGTTGAAAGCTTTGCAGATATTAAGGCATTTACATTTACACCTGTGACAGGTCCTGAGACTGTTATTGGGATTGGAAGCTTCTCAGATCCAACGATGCTACTTACTATTGTTGCTCTTGCTCTTATTGGGATTCTTATGGTGCTTCGTGTACCTGGAGCGATTCTATGGGGTATTCTTGGTACAACTTTAATTGCGATCGTAACAGGAAATGTGAATGTTAGTGAAACATTTGCAGGTAAAACTTGGATTCCTGACTTTACGACTATGCACTTTGCAGACTTTGACTTTGCAGGCGTGTTTGAAGTTGGTCTAATTACAGTTATTCTAACCTTTACATTCGTTGAGCTGTTTGATACCTTCGGTACACTAGTTGGTACGGCTACAAAAGCAGGTATCATGAAGGATCCAGTGGAAGGTAAAAAACGTGTAGGTAAAGCGATGTTTGTTGACGCAATCGGCGTAAGCGGCGGTGCGGTGCTTGGTACAAGTACAGTAACAGCTTTCGTTGAAAGCTCTTCAGGTATTGCGCAAGGCGGACGTACAGGCCTAACAGCAGTAACAACAGGTATCTGTTTCTTGCTTGCTCTATTCTTATCTCCGCTTGTAGCACTTATTCCAGGAGCTGCTACATCAGCTGCACTTATTATCGTAGGTGTACTAATGATGCAATCCGTGAAGGATATTGATTTTACAGATATGGTTTATGCTATTCCATCCTTCTTCACGATTGCATTCATGGGCTTCTCTTACAGCATTGCTAACGGTATCTCTTTCGGTATCGTATTCTATGTTGTCCTAGCGACTATCGCGAATGTGACAGGTAAAGGCAAATATAAGGTTCACTGGTTAATGTGGATTCTTGCTGTACTTATTGCTTATCGTTATCTATTCATGGGTGGCGAATAAGAGCTTACATTATCTTAAAGCACGAACTTATAAAGAAGCAGCGCTTGGCCGGCGCTGCTTCTTTTTATATATTTATTGCCCGAGATTAAGCTGCCATTGAATCCCATAACGGTCGATCACTTGACCGTACAGCTTGCTCCAGAATGTCTCCTGCAGCTCCATTAATACCTCGCCGCCAGCCTTGAGCTTTTCATAGACTTCTTTAAGCTCCTCGGCATGATCGCTAATGTAGGCAAGAGTGATGTTGTTGCCGACAATATAATCCGCACCGGGAAATGTATCAGAGAACATAACGGTGCTTCCATTAATAATAAGCCGTGTATGCATCACTAAGTCCTTCGTGCTTTCATTAAATAGCTCCTTCGGTCCATCAGGAGAATCACCGAAGGTCATTATTTTCGGCTCTTCTGCATGAAATACCTCCTTATAGAAATGGACAGCCTCACGACAATTCCCGTTAAACGTTAAATAGACTTCAACCGACATGTAAAAGCAACTTCCTCTCTATTGTTATATGCCACCATTAGCATAACCAGATTGCAAAGTGTTTATCTCTTAATAACCTTTACTTCTTAGATCACGAGATTACCTCTACTTCAACTGACGATCAGTCAATCAGTATTTAATCAAATTGCATTTCTTCTATTATTAAAGGTACAATTTAGTTAGGAAGGTTCTGTATATCGTTAGAATTGGATACGAATACATAAATGGGAGTGTAAATATGTATAAAGTGGATTTAAATTGTGACATGGGTGAAAGCTTTGGCATTTATTCCTTTGGACAAGATGAAGAGCTGATGAAATATATAACATCTACAAATATTGCTTGTGGCTTTCATGCAGGCGATCCATTAACGATGCGTAAAACAGTGAAGCTTGCTCTTAAATACGATGTTGCCATCGGCGCGCATCCAGGTCTGCCAGATCGACATGGCTTCGGCCGTCGCATGATGGATATACCTGCGGAGGAGATCTATGGTCTTGTCCTGTACCAGATGGGGGCACTGCAAGCCTTTGCGGTTGCTGAAGGCAGCCGAATAAAGCATGTAAAGCCGCACGGCGCCTTATATCATATGGCTAACGAAAGTACAGATATTGCAGAAGCGATTGCGGAAGCGGCATATCGGATAGATCCAGATATGTATGTCGTTGGTCAATCCAACAGTAAGCTCATTAAGGCAGGTGCCAGAGCAGGGATGCGTACCTTGAATGAAGTGTTCGCCGACCGTAATTATGAAAAGAATGGTGCGTTAACACCACGCTCTCATGAACAGGCGCTTATTGTACAATCGAAGTTTTCAACTGAGCGAATGATTCGTATGGTGAAGGAGCATAAAGTCGAAAGTCGTACAGGGGAGGATATCCCTATGCGTGCAGATACGATATGCGTTCATGGCGATTCGCCGGATGCGCTGCAGCATGTCATCGAGCTATCTCAAGCGCTTAAAGCGGCTGGTGTCGATATCGCCCACCCTTCAAAGCTGGAGCTATAAGAGCAGTGGAGAGGAAGGGTGAGATAGATGAAGGCTGAGATTATGGCACTAGGTGAAAAATCGATCATCATTACGTTAGGCGATGATATCGACGAACAAACACATAATAGAGTTGTACATTTGCTAGCTGAGCTGGAAGGTCATAAGCTGCAGGGCGTGATAGAGTATGTGCCTGCATATTGCACGATAACGATTCATTATGATCCATGGCACATATGGAAGTGGGCAAGAAGCAATAATATGCAGCTGTCTTCTCCAAGAGTATGGCTCCAGAAGCAGCTAGAAGCGATCATCGAGCCTTATATTGAAGGAAAGAACGAGGAGAGCAGCGATAGTAGAGGTCGCATTGTTGAAATACCTGTATGCTATGGAGGCAGCTATGGACCAGATCTTGTAGATGTGGCGCGACATAATGAGCTTACGCCTGAAGAAGTAATTGCCATTCATTCGAGCGGCACATATCTCGTTCATATGCTGGGCTTTGCCCCAGGATTTCCGTATCTAGGTGGAATGAATAAGGCTATTGCAATGCCCCGTAAGGCGATACCGAGAGCATCTATCGAAGCGGGTAGTGTCGGTATTGCAGGAGCTCAGACTGGTATCTACCCGATATCTACACCGGGAGGCTGGAGAATCATTGGTCGTACGCCTTTAAAGCTATTTCATCCCGAGTTTGAGATTCCAACATTAATTGAAACAGGCGATCGTATTAAATTTATCCCGATCACGCACGAGCAGTTTGCTAGTATCGGCGAGCTGCATTGGACGTAAGGAGAGATCGTATGGCAATCGAAATGATAAAGACAGGAATGCTGGCTACCATCCAAGATCGAGGTCGCTTTGGCTATCAGAAATATGGAGTCAATGTGAATGGAGCGATGGATGAAGGCTCCGCTCGAGTGGCGAATCTGCTCGTAGGGAATCCAGAGGATGCGGCGGTGCTTGAATTAACCTTGTCTGGAGCAGCGCTTAGGTTTACAGAGGACCATTTGATAGCGATATGTGGTGCAAATATGTCACCTATGATGGACCAAGCCTCGCTTCCTATGTGGCAGCCGATCATTGTGAAAAAAGGCAGCATCTTAACGTTTGCGAGCTATGTAAGCGGCTGTCGCGTATATGTTGCAATGGCTGGTGGTATCCGGGTTCCGTTAGTGCTGGGCAGTAGCAGCACGAATATGAGAGGTCAATTGGGCGGATTTAATGGTAGGTCGTTACATAGTGGAGATATGCTGGAGGTTGGTCATGTTGATGAAGCCTCACGCAGTGCAAGGCTATGGAAGAGGCTGCAGCAGAGCAGAGGGCCTGCGTTTAACGCTAAGCTATTCGCGATGGCTCCAGAAGAACAGGTTACGATACGATTTATTCCTGGACCTGAATATGAGCTGCTTACAGCGGATAGTAAACAGAAATGGCTGAATGGCACATGGCGTATTGATGCTCAGTCCGATCGAATGGGCTATCGTCTGCATGGAGAAATGCTGGAGCTAGAAGGCTCTAAAGAGATGATCTCGGAAGGAACAGTTCATGGACTCATCCAGCTTCCTGCCAACGGCCAGCCGATCGTCTTGCTATCCGATCGACAGACCACTGGAGGATATCCACGCATTGCCTTCGTTGCTGCAGTAGATATTCCGATGTTTGGCCAGCTAAAGCCAGGTGACGCGATTCGTTTCGTACCGGTCACCATTGATGAAGCTGAACATCTGCTGTTAGAGTATGAGCAGGATATGGCGATGCTTAAGGCAGCCATGATGTTGAAATGCAGTGGAGCTTAAGCTTACTTATTTATAAAACAATAAATGCGTAGGTAGATTTCTCAGCTTGCCGTCTGACGGTGAATTAATAATATTTCCATTAAATATAAGCGACGCAGAGCCACCTCCGTCCATGTTATAGGCGGATTGAACATCGTATGATCGAAGGATGTTTTGAATTTCTGCAAGTGTAGCACCTGCGCTTCCATTCGTATTATAGCCGTCTGTGACGAATAGAATGATTTGATCATCCTTGAAATTCCCAAGCACAACGCGTGGTGCACGCTTAGGGGAGGTTTTCCACTTCGCTGGAATTGTTTGTTTCTTCCCATCCTTCAGGAGAACTGGAACGAAGCTTGCACCGAATCGGGGCTTAAGCTTGTCCAGCTTCTCTTTATCCTTGAAGACACCGCCGATTAGTTCGTTCTGATCATTGAAGCCAGTAAAGAATAGATTGTTCTTGCTAGGTTGAAAGCCATTGACGTACTTTCCGTTAATGATTGTAGTTCCAAGCGGATAGCGCTTCGAGCCAGAATCGGCAAACCCACCAGCATTCACGGCAACAGCGGCGCCATACGTCTTGGCTGCTTTTAATGTAGTCATTGCATCTCCAAGCTCATCACCGCCGAGTACCATGTCGACAGCCTTAGATGACTTGAGTTTAATCTTTACGATGTACCCTTGAAAATGCTCATAGCTTTTATAATATAGCTGGGCCTTAAGCTTGCTGCTGTTAATTGTAGCTGAAGGAGTTCCTAGCTTTTTATTAAGCTTTTGATCATAAATCGAATACGGATAATTGAGCGTATCCTTAATCATTGGTACGATAGAGCTGACGAGCTTTGTCGTTTCACTATATTTAGAGTAGCTATGCTCAATATTCGCACGTGTGACTTGAGCAAGCTCAGTGCTTGTAGTAAGTGCTTCCGCAGCATGGTTGTATGCTTCAGCTTCGAGTACTGGCTCGCTGATTGGAGCTGGATCAGCTATGTAAGCTTTGGTACTGTTTAATAAGACAAGCGCGATAAAGCACCCGATGAAGGGGGCAATGACAAACAGCATGAGACGGTTTAGATACTGAATGCTACTCGTCATTTTAACAGCTCCATGCTTTTTTGAAGCTTTTGCAGCTGAGCTTTAATATCGTTGATTTGCGAGTATAGCTGATTGCTGTTGTCATTATTATTACTGCTATTATCCTTGACGAACGTAAGCAGCTGATTCAACTCTTCGATTTGCTCGCCAAGCGCGGCGATTTTTTCATTGTAGCTGCTATCCAGCTCGCTGAGCTTTGTGTTAAAGCTTGTCTCTAGTTCAATTAGCCGCTGCTCAGTTTCTTGACTAAGCTGATCAGCTAAGCTTTGCTCTACATGGTTCATGTACGTATGAGCGCCATAAAGACCGCATGCGATAAGCAGCAGCCATAGCATCATAAAATTAACGAATAAGAGCTTGGAACGTCGCTTTTTTGCTCGCTCCTTTCGCTTCTCAGCGGGGAGAACGGGATTGGAATTTCTTTCTTGTTGTTGTACTTGCATGTCTGACACTACGTTTCACCTCAATACTATTAGACGCGTCTAGTTGAATAAAGTTTGCAACATTAAAATATTGTAACATTTTGATGGGGATATATGGGGGCATGTATAATTTTACATAATCTTCGGCTTTGATGACGATG
>Ga0180216_1003770_pt1 | contig 11819 bp, 14 predicted proteins | sample eDN3rd37CBELigMG_FD_128879 | JGI IMG/M metagenome (GOLD analysis project Ga0180216, IMG submission 128879) | Enriched Miracle-Growth compost microbial communities from Emeryville, California, USA - eDNA 3rd pass 37_C BE-Lig MG (version 2)... ...
CACGGCCGCCCTGCTAAACGGCGTCCCCAACGCGGCATGCGAGCGGCGCCGCCCGGTTCCAGGGAAAGACCGGCCAGGCGGTCGAGTACATTTCGCGCACGCAGGCGCTGCGCAAGCTGCAGCTCAAGCTGCCCGATTTTCGGTGCGTCCGTCCGGCCTGCTCACTGCCGCCAGGCCAGACCCCCCGGAGCTGACGCTGCCGGCTCCCGCCACGCCACCGCGCGCCTGGTCGCCTGCAGGCGCCTGTGCATCCTGAAGGGCATCTACCCGCGCGAGCCCAAGAACCGGAAGAAGGTCAGCGGCGGCAACTCGGCGCCCAAGACGTACTACTGGACCAAGGACATCAACTTCCTGGCGCACGAGCCGCTGCTGCAAAAGTTCCGCGAGTACAAAGTCTTTGCGCGCAAGCTGCGCAAGGCGCTGGGCAAGCACCAGATTTCCGTGGCCAAGCAGCTGGAGGCGAACAAGCCGACGTACACGCTGGACCACCTGGTCAAGGAGCGGTGCGTGCTCCCCGCGCCCTGCTCGGCCAGCGGCCCGGCGCGCGTGCCTGACCAACAGCGTCCGTTCATTGCGTCCACGGGCGGCCGCTGGCGTGTAGGTACCCCACCTTTGTCGACGCCCTGCGCGACCTGGACGACGCGCTGTGCATGCTGTTCCTCTTTGCGCGGATGCCGCAGACGAACCTGATCACGGCGGAGATGTCGGAGCGCTGCGCGCGGCTGTGCGCCGAGTTCCAGCACTACGTGATCTACACGCACGCGCTGCGCAAGGTCTTCCTGTCCGTCAAGGGTACGCTTTACTGTCTGCAGCCGACTTGAGCACGGTGACAGAGGGCGCGCTGACATGAGCCGCTGCGGCGCGTGGGGTGGGGTGCGGGGGCGGCGGGGCCTGGTCGCAGGCGTGTACTACCAGGCCGAGATCGCCGGCCAGTCCATCACCTGGATCGTGCCGTACCCCTTCGCGCAGACGGTCCGTCCCATCGCCAGTACGGCGGTCGTGCTGCGCAGCGCAGGCCGGAGGCTCACGCGTTCCCAAGCACAGCGGGCGTGCGGCGGTTCGCTCCCAGGTGCCCAACGACGTGGACTACAAGATCATGGTGACCTTCTTGGAGTTTTACGAGACACTGGTCGGGTTCATCAACTACAAGCTGTACGCGGACGAGAACCTGGCGTACCCGCCGGCACTGGACATGTCCAAGGAGGCCGGCGCTGCCGGCCTGGCCGCGTTCACGCTGCAGCGCAAGGACGCCGCCGGTATGCCCCGTGGGTAGTGGGGGGCCTTACGAGAGCACACGCGATGCTGACGGCCGCGCTCGCTGGACCGTTGGCATGGCTGGGCTGGACCAGCGCCGCTGGCGATCACCAGCACCACGTCGAACGCCGCGTCGGCGACCAAGCCGTCGGCCGTGTCGGCCGAGGTGCGTCCGGGGGCCCACCAAGTATACCGCCGATAGGGCCACTTGCGCTCACCGTGTGTCTCGCGCCCTACGTGCGGCCACGAGTGATGTGCAGGTGAAGGCCCGGCTGCAGTCGCTGCCGGCCAAGCTGGCGCAGATGGCGCAGTCGGACGCGTCCGCCCCGACCGAGGCGGCTTCCACGGAGGACGCCGCGGCCGCAGCTGCGGACGACGACGCGCTGGACGAGTTCCCGCCCAACCTGGCCGAGGCGGAGGGGACCAACGCCGGCGCCGTTACTGTGGCGCAGTCGTCGTCGGCGCTCGGCCGGGTATGCGATCGGCGTAGTTGAAAGCGCTGCCGTCTGAAGAGATTGCCATGGCTGATCGGGTGCATTGGCGGGCCTCTCGTATAACTTCTGGCCGCCAGCTGTTTGCTGGCTGCGTGTTCTGGGTGCCGCGCGAAGTGCCGCGGTCGCTCATTGAGCTGGTGATCCTAAGCTGCGGCGGCAAGCTCGGCTGGGAGGACGGCTCGGGCTCGCCGTACACCGTCACGTCGCCGGTACGTTGGCGCATCGATGGGCCCTGGACGCGCGCACGTGCGCGCATCCCCTCACCATTGCTCGCTGCTGCCGGCCGCTCGGCGCGTGGTCGGCGCCAGGCCATCACGCACCAGCTTATCGACCGCCCGGCGGTGGCCAACCTGATCGCCGGCCGCGACTACATTCAGCCGCAGTGGGTCTTTGACTGCCTCAACGCCCAGCGGTGCGTGTTCCCGCGGCGCCTGCGCAAGCCCGCGGCTTTTTGCCGCGCTGCGCCACTCACGCGCTTCGTACGCGCCTCGCATTGCGCACAAGCAGGCTGCTGGACACGCACCCATACGGCCCCGGCAAGCCGCTGCCGCCGCACCTGTCGCCGTTCGAGCTGGCCAACCCGGGCCAGTACGTGCCTCCGGAGGCGCTGACCCTGCAGCAGGTGCGCGGCGAGCGCGGGGGCAATCTAGCGACCTGCCGTCCGTCTGCTGACGTCGTCCGCTCCGGCGCGCGTGCTTCACGCGCCATAGGGCGGCCTGCCGGCGGACCGCCACGGCGCGGGCGAGGAGGCCGATGCCATGGCGACCGACGCCGGCGCCGCGGAGAACGGCGCCGAGGTGGTGGACGAGGACGAGGAGAGCGACCGCGACGAGGAGAAGGCCCACCAGGAGGAGCTGGCCGCGGAGGCGGCGGGCATTCCCTACTCGCAGTACAAGGCAGAGAAGCGCGGCGCGCCCAAGAAGAAGACGCACCGCGTGCGCGAGATCTCCGAGGACGAGGAGGCGCGCGTCCTGGCCAAGACCATGATGCGGCGCAGGGACCAGCGGCTGCTGCGCAACATCGAGCAGGCGCAGGCCCGCGCGGCCAAGGAGGTACGGGGGCCACATGTAGGTACGCGCTATGGCAGCGGCGAGCGCTGACCACGGACTTTGGTCGGCGCCCTTCGACCGCATTCGCGCGCGACGCAGACGGCGCGCCTCGTCGAGAAGCGCAAGGCCATCGACGCGGCTGCTGGAAAGGCGGCGCCCGCTCGCGCGGCCGGCAAGCGCTCGGCTGCGTAACACTGTGTCCGCCGTGTTGTTACATTTGCACATGCTCTCAAACCTGTACAGTCCAGATTACAACACAGTGTAGGCCTCACGCTCACAGCCGCCGCCGCTTGACGCGCGCGCGCGTCTCGGCGGGCGCGTCGGTGGGCGCATCGACCTCGGCCTGGCTGTGACCCTCGGCGGCGCTGCCGGCCGCGGTGTCGGCGCCCCGCCGCTCGTTCACGTGCTGCACGATGGTGTCGCGGATGAGGCGCGCCTGGGCGACGATGGCGCTGGTCGGCTCGTTGTAGGCCTCGGCGTTCGCCGCCATCAGCTCCACGTCCCACAGGAACGCCTGCGACGCGGCAGCAACGGCCAAGACGGCGGCGCCGTCAGTCTCGCCCGTGAACCGTGCGCCACCCGGGCAGGCGTCGACGTACTTCGATGCGGCGGTAAAAGTCGCTGTTGACGCGCTCGCGGATCTGCGTCAGGCAAATCGGGTACGCCACGGCGACGTAGTACGCCGGCGCCACCTCCAGGTCCACCGGATCCAGGAACGGCGCCGCGTCCCGCATGCTCATGGCGCGCGCCAGGGCCCGCAGCGCCAGCCGCTTGTCTGTGCATGGAGGGGGCAACCCCCATCAAAGGCCGCTCGCACCGGTTGAGCGCGCCTGGGATGTGGGCGCCGCGCAGTCTCTTGGGGGCCACCGCACCGTGGGCGTTCATCGCCTCGGACGAGGGCGCGACGGTACTGGGCGGAAGCCGCGAGTGCGGCATCAGCTCCCAGGGGCTCATCTGCGACGGCTCGTCGCCCGTTGGCCTGCCAGCGGATCATCCGCGCCTCCAGCAGCGCAAGCGCGTGAGCCAAAAGCATACCCACTTACGCCGCCTCACGGCTGGCGATCGTCGCACGGACCATGCCACGCGGTACTGCTCCCAGGGCGACGCGCCATCCGCGCGCCGCTCCATGACGGTGCCGGGGTACCACGCCAGCGTCGGACCGACGCCAAAGCGCGCCCACACGGCCTCGCCGACCGCGAGCGGGACAGCCATGGCCACCCTGCGACGCGCGCCAGCCAGCACGCTGGCCACCCTTGCGCATCAGCGTCGGCGCGCTGGCGCAGGCTTGGTGCAGCGCTGAGCGTGCATACTGGAAGCGTGTCTGCAGGACGAGAAAATCGGAGAGCCCTTCTTCGTCGTAGTAGCTCACGGTGAAGACGGTGCCGCCGGCACGCCGCACCAGCGTGAGGCGGCAGTAGGCCGGTGCGCCCGGCACGAACGTGACCTCTGCCGTGCTCGCGCGCGCTACCGCGGAGGGTTGACGGCGACCAACCTGGTGAGGCTCGCTTTACCAGAAACCGCCGGCCACTTTTCTGTAACGCACCTTGCACGTGGCAAAATTCGACCGGCTGCAGGTCGGCCACCTCGTTCCACGGCAGGTGCTCGCTAAACGGCGGCGCGGGGTGGTTGTCCGCGAAGACGCGGTGGCCTTCGTGCAGGTACACAACGTCGTCGCCAACCTGCGGCAGGTACGGCGCGAGCCACGGCTTGGTGGCCGCGAGCCACTCGCCGGGCGGGCGGTAGTCGTTCACGGACGGGCTGCGCACCGTCACCACGGACGACGCCGGCCGGCCGCGGCGCCGCTGTGGCGTGGGCGGGGCCGAGCCGTCGGTGACCTCCACGTCCGTATCGCTCAGGGCGTCGACGACCCGCTGGGCGGACATGCGCTGGCGCTGGCGCTGCCGTTCGCGCCGCCGCGCCTCGGCTGGAGGCGAGTGGAAAAGAACGTCATGGATGCCGACAGTGAGGGCCCACACGTCAGAGAATAGGGGGTCTGTATGCCAGCCCCGTCGTCCGTACCGCGCTGGCGCTGCAGGTGCTCCGCGCGCCGACTCGGGCTGCGGCGGGCGGACTCGCTGCGCCGGCGTCGACGGTCGTCGCGCTCACGGCCGGAGCCGCTGCGCCGGCTGCCGCTCCGCGCTCGTCGCCGCGGCCGGTCCGCACGGCCGGCGCGGCGAGACGGCCGCTCTCCGTCCACGTCGACGTCGCTGGCGTCGCTGCCGCTGCCGTCCACTTCGTCCTCGCTGCTGCTGCTGCTGCTGCTGCTGCTGCTGGTGCTGCTGCCACTGCTTGCCGAGTCCGAGTCCGAGCCGTCGCCGTCTGCGTCCACAAACTCGTCGCCGCTCGAGTACTGCGGTGGGATGAATACGGGCATCACCGGCGGCGGCTCGTCGTCTTCGTCGGACCCGTAGAACGGCTCGCCGCGGCGGCGCCGCACCGCCGGCTTCTTGTCACCGGCGGCGGCACCGTGCCTGCACCAACATCCACGGAGGGGCGAGCAGGAACTCCCTCGGTTACGCGGCGCGCGCCCTGGCGTGCCGGCAGCGCAAGGTTGTCATCGTACGCTTGGTGGGCGTTCTGCATCGCCTCTTCGTCGATGCTGCACCGCACGCGGTTCACTCGCGCAGCCACGAGCCAGGGTCGTCAATGTCGATCGGCGCGGGCCAGCGTACGGCCGGCGCGCGCACGCGTACAGCGCGTCTTCGATGCAGCGCACGGCTTCCTTGGACTCCACCAAATGCTCCCAGACACCGGGCGAAAACTGCAAGGACGTAGTAAACGCATTGTCTGAGGTGACGTTTCCCCATCAACCCGCGTAGAGGCGGCCGCGTCAGCACGCCATCGCAGGGAGGCTCGGCTGCGACCACGGCGTGTCGCACCGGGCGGCTGCAGTTCCGGCGGGTAGGCCGGCCCGCCGTTCTCGGTCATGCACAGCAGGCCCCGTGGCAGCTCGTGCGGGGGGAGCTATCGGGCATCCCTGGTCAGCGGCCACCACGTGACCCGTTTGAGCGTCGGCAGGCACACAACGTGCCTCAGCGAGATGCGCTGGCACGCACCCCCGTCTGACGGTCGAGCACGTTGAAGTTGGTTTGGCTCTGCACGAGCGGGTGGTAGTCGCGCGGCAGAAACTGCTCGTTCGGGGTCTTCTCGAAGTCGGCGCCCACGGCGCCCAGGGCAAAGATGACGCACGAGAACGGCCGCAGGTCCCCGCAGCTGGCCACAATGTAGTTGCCTGCGGCACAGTGGCACGCGACCTACGCAACCAAGCCAGCCGATGAGTAGGCGTTCCCGGGCGTCGCTCGGTTTCAACCGTGGGAGGGGCGCCCACCGTCCGAGCTGATGCGCCCTTCGACAAAGCACATCGACGCCTCGGCCAGGAGCTCTGTGCAGTCGGCGCGCGGCGTCACCAGCCGTGCACGCGCACGGTCACGACCGTGTCGGCAGCGTCGACCACACCGACACCGCCACGGATGCCTGCGCACCTTTGAGCAGGACGCCACGCTCAATGTCCCACACGATGACGCGGCCGTCGTTGCCCGCCGTCACGAGGATGCGCGGGTCGTGCGGGTGCGGCATGACGCCGAGCACATCGTGCTCGTGCTTGCGCAGGACATGCACGAGCGTGGCGGTCTCCGCGTCCCAGACCTGGCCCGCCCGCTGCGCCGTGCCACACACCAGCCAGCATGAGCCCGCGACCGGCCGGCCTCGTCGCCAGCCAGCCATCTCGGCCGCGCGGGGCGCGTACCTGCAAGTCGCCGCCAATGACCGACACGACCACGCGCCGGTCGTCGCAGGTCCACATCGCCACCAGCACGCGCAGCGGCTTATTGTCTGCGGCGGCGGATGCGGCGCTGACCGGGACGGCCGCGTCCGACGCCGGCCGCACGGGCGAGCTGGGCGTGGGCAGCGCCGGCGAGGCTGAGCTGGCCGTCGCGGTCGACTGGCTCGCGGGAGCCGCGGCGGTCGGCGGCCGCGGCCGCACGTGGTCGTTCACCGGCAGAACCGTGGACGTCCACGCGCCCACGGTGGCGTCGTACCGCCAGATGCGCGCCGTGCCGTCGTAGGAGCCGGTCAGGAGGCGGTCCGACAGCGAGGAAAACGCCGCCGTCGTCACGATGCCGTGGTGGCCCGTGAGGTCCAGGCCGCCTGCCGGGTAGCCCACGTCCTCGTTGCGCCGCGGCGGCGCGACAAAGAGGCGCACGACGCCGTCGGTGCACGCCACGGCAAACCGCGAGCCGGCGCTGTCAAAGGTGGCGCCGCGCACGCTGGTCTTCTTGAGCATGTCCGGCACGTACTCGATCGGGTTCTACGCCGTGCATGATTCGTCGTGCGGGTACCGGCCGTGCGTTTAGTGCAATGCGCAGCAGGTCCCCCCGGTTGCTGTCGTGGCACCGCACCTGCGTGTCAAACTCGAGCGAGTCCAGCCGGTACTTCCACAGCAGGCACCGGCCGTCGGTGCCGATGGTGAGCAGAAAGTTGAAGTCGCCCTGGAGCTGAGGCGCAAACGCCAGCAGCAGCACTTGGCGGCGGCGCGGGCTCGGGTCCACCAGGTGGCCACGCAGGACGGCGAGCAGCTTGCCAGTCTCCAGGGACCACACCCGCGCGGTGCCGTCCCACGACGCCGTGGCTAGCAGCTTGCCGTCCGCGCTGGTGCGCACGTCCGTGATGTAGTCCTGAGAGGGCTCGCACCAGGCAGGATCGGGCGGCACGGTGAGTGCGGCGGCCGTGCCGACCAGCCCTTTGCACGGCGAGCCGTACCGTATGCGCACGCAAGGTAAAGACCAGCAGCCCCGTGGACAGCGACCAGACCTTGACCAGCCCGTCGTCGCTCCCCTGTACGTGGTGCGACACGTGCCTGGCCTCCCGGTGGTCAGCGTGCTTCGTGCTTGATCAGCAGTTCTGCGCCGCCCTACCGTGATGAAGCGGTTGTTGGTCGGGTCGATGTCGATGCAGTACACCGACGACGTGTGGCCGGTGACCGTGGCCGCCTGTTTAGTTGGCCCCCGTTGAACGATCCCGGGGCGATAGGTAAGTGCCCTCGTTGGTCAGGGACGCGGACGCACTAGCGCGCAGCGTACGCGCTGATAGCGCGTGTACAGGGACGTTGGCAGCTTGCCGGCCAAGCGGGCGCCGGCCGACCGGGGCGCCAGCGCCGCACGCGCGACTGGGGAGGGGTCCCGTCCCCGCCACGCCGACGCGGCAAAGTTTAGAACCTGGCCCACTTCAACCGACGCAACCAGTGCCGCTGGCGTACAGAGCGACGATGCGACCGCGCTGGCCATCGCTGCGCGGGCCTGGCCCGCGGCGGCGGCCGCAGCCGTTCGCTCGCCGTGGAAGAGCGCGACGCCGGCCAGCGGCGAGGACAGGCCCGCCGGCACGCCCGGCGCATGGCTGCTGGCCAGCGCCATGAGCCGCTCCAGCAGCCGGGGCAGGTAGTCCGGGCCGACCTCGGGGTGCATGTGCGTCTGGCGAGCGCGATAGATGGCGCGCGGCAGGTACGCGACGTCCTGTGAGCCGCGGAGCCGGCCGGCCGTCACACAGCCACGAGCAACGCCGGGGCATACCAGATCTGCGTAGGTCAGGGCGCGCGGCTCGCCCGTCCAGCTGATGGCCGGCGGCAGCAGGCGGTGCTCGTTGAGCTCGGCGACGAGCGCCTGGAAGGCTCGCTGGCACGGCGTGCCGGAGAGGTACCGTGCCACGACGAACAGCAGCTCCGACATGGCCGTGGCGATCGCCGGCCCGGCTGAGGGTGTTGCCGACGCGAGCGGCTCCGGTCGCCCGCCATCGTCTGGACCCGCCGGGCCGGCGGCCGCGGTGGCGGCGGCGGGTTCGCGGCTGTCCGTGAGCGGCGAAGGCAACGGCCGCGCCGGCGGCCGCAGCTCGGGCGCCGCTGTGAGCCATGGGTACGGCCGCGTGTTGACGGGCCGATCCGCAACCGTGAGGACGGCCGTTGGCGCCGGGGACGCGTCGCGGTCCTGCGCGGCGGCCTTTCGGCCCGCGGGTGCGGCGGCGTCCTGGGGCCGGCGGCGTGCGGGCCCGTCGCGCGCCATGGTCGGTGGTGGCGGCGGCGGCGGCGCGCCGTGAGCCCCGTGGGCGGGCGGCCGCGGGCGGCGGTGGCGGTGCTCGCAGTCGACGACGCGCCGGCCGTTTCCTCAATCTGCGATTTTGAAAACTTTTCGCGCCAAAACTTCCCTCCTCGGCCAAAAAAAAATCCAAAGTCCAACGCCAACGCAGACATTGACCCGAGCCGACTGCCTGCTTAGTGGTCAGGGCACTACGGCGGTAGTACAGCTGCATTCGTCCGCCGCGGCCTTCGTCCCTGTTGGCTCTGGCGTGGCCTCTCGCAGTGGAGGTTCCATAGAGGGCGCCGCACGTGCCATCTAGAAAACCCTGCGTAGCTGAGATAGAAAATGCGCGTTCAGCGCATGCGTGCTGCACCAGCACGGTGCGCGTCAGAGAACGCAGGAGGTGTAGCGTCTGCATTGCAGCTAGGTGGCGCGAGTCTTGGCTCGTGTGCGGACGAGGACAGAGGTTTCAGCTATAAAGGAAGGACGCCGGTGCAGTCTGCGTCGCTGCCCTACGCGCGCCTCTGTCCTTCCCGATGCGCACATGCGTTCGAGGGAGCGCCAGTGTGCATGCAATAGTTCTGTACAGTTTGTGCAAGCAAGCAAGTCCGCCGGCGCTCATGCGGCCGCCTTGGCCGCCTCCTTGGCCGCGCCGGCGGTGGCGGCGCGTGCGGCGGCCCGCCGCTGCGCCAGCGCCTCCTGCATCTCAATTTTCAGGGCCGACGCGACGTTCGACTGAAGCTTCCGGTCCGGCGTGTGGAGGATGTAGCGGTCAAAGCCGCCGGCCTTGTCGATCCAGCGGAGCGCGTGGGTCGTCGCCCGCAGCGTGATGCTCCGGTCCAGTATCTCGCTGTAGAACGTCTTGTTCTGCCATGCCGCCCCCACCCCTCCGCCAGCGCTTCACACCGCCGCTGCGCTCGCTCCGGCGTGAGTCCGACGTTGGGCCACTGCCTCTCTGCCTCGCGGGCGGCGCACCTGGACGTTCGGCAGCCACCGCCGGCGCGTCTTCCGCTGCGAGTGGCTCACGTTGTTGCCAAAGAGGATCTCCTTGCCGGCGTAGAGGCCGCGGTCGGCGCGGTTCATGAACGCCCGCAGCGGGGCGGTCACTACCCTGAGCAGCATGGCTCCGGCTGCACGGCGAGCGCCGCGTGCTCCGACGCTGGGACAAACGCTTCACTGTATTACTGACACCAAACTGCAACCGCGGAGGCCTGTCCGTCAGTCTGTTGCCTCCGCACGCCCGCGGCTCGCGCTGTGCCCTGCAACGAGCGGCCCCGCGCGCACCCTGTGGCGTCCGCCAGCACGCCAGCAGACCAGGCAGCGCGGCGTCGGGGTGACTGGTGGGGCCCTCACTTGACGGGCAGTTGCTGGAGGGGCAGTTGCTGGAGGGGCAGTTACTGGAGGGGCAGTTGCAGGAGGGGCACTTTAGCAAGCAGCGGCGCACTACGGCGACGGCGCCGGACAACCGCCTGTCTGCCCGGCGCTCCTCGAACCGCTTGCGGGAACGCACACGGTGGGCTCTGCAAGCAGCATCGTGCTGAACCAGCGCACGGTTTGGAGGTGCGTGTCACGGTACGGCGTCGCGCCTTGTTCCGCTGGCACGACGCGAGCTGGCGGCGGCTCGGCTGACACTCCCCCAGCGGGCCCGCGTTGCGCCGGCGCCGGGCGCGGCCTGCAGCCGTGAGTGCTCTTGCACGTCCGCACGCGTCGGTGCCTTGCCGTACACGCGAGCAGCGCTCGCTGACTCGACCGCAACCATGCCGCCCAAGGCCGACATCAACCGCCAAGGCTGGGAGAGCACCGTACGGACTCGGACCCTTTTCAGCCCGCGGGCGCGCCTCGCGCCTGCTGCCACTCACGCCGACGCCGGCTCCGAAACTATCGGGGGAAAGCGCGTGGCCTCCAGGACTTTCCCATCTTGTGCGAGACCTGCCTCGGCGACAACCCCTACGTCCGCATGGTACGTTGTGCTGGCCGCCGGCCCGTTTCGTCCGTTATCCATGCTCACATAGCCTGGTGGGCGGCGCGTCTGCGGAGTGCCTATCGCACCACAGACCAAGGAGCAGTACGGCGCCGAGTGCAAGGTGGGTGCATTTGGCTAGCTGGCCAAGCTGCGTGCGGGGGGAACGGTGCTAACGACGTAGCCGCGCACCCGTTGCGGCCGTGCTCGTAGATTTGCACGCGGCCGTTCACGGTCTTCCGCTGGTGCCCGGGCAAGGGCATGCGCTTCAAGAGGACGGAGATTTGCCAGACGTGCGCCAAGCTCAAGAACGTCTGCCAGACGTGCATCTTTGACCTGCAATACGGTCCGGACCGGCGCCATGCCCCTGGGCGCGTCTTACGGCACGGCGCTAACCCACACCCCGTCGCGCTTAGCTCTGCGCGCACGCCGGAACACAGGCCTGCCGGTGCAGGTGCGCGACCAGATTCTCAAGATGGGCGGCAACGTGCCCCGCGGCGCCATCAACAAGGAGTACTTTACGCAGAACGCCGAGGCGATGGTACGGCGGTTGCCGAACGACGCAGCCGCAGCGTTGGGGCAGTTAGCTAACAGCGACAACCGGACCGCTATGGCGGGCGCGGACACAGATGGCCGACGGCGTCCTGCCCATCGACTACACCAAGGGCAGCCTGGCCGCCCACGAGGAGCTGGAAAAGATCGCCAAGCGCGCGCCGCAGTACCAGCGCAACCTGCCGCACGTGTGCTCCTTCTGGTTGAAGGGCTTTTGCAGCCGCGGTGACGAGTGCCCGTACCGGTACGCTGCGCGTCGCGAACGGCCCGGACAAGGCCAGCGCGATCGCTCACGTCGCGTGGGCCGGACCAGCCGCCGTTGTGGTCCCACTCATTGCACAGGCACGAGCAGGTGGAAAAGTCGGAGACGTCGATTCAGAACATCAAGAACCGCTTCTACGGCACCAACGACCCCGTGGCCAACAAGATTCTGAAGATGGCCACC
>Ga0180216_1003771_pt1 | contig 11818 bp, 12 predicted proteins | sample eDN3rd37CBELigMG_FD_128879 | JGI IMG/M metagenome (GOLD analysis project Ga0180216, IMG submission 128879) | Enriched Miracle-Growth compost microbial communities from Emeryville, California, USA - eDNA 3rd pass 37_C BE-Lig MG (version 2)... ...
CCCCTTCATCCAGGAAACAGGCCGAAGGTGGGGTGCAGGCGGGGTAATTATTGAAAAGGGCACCGGAGGGTGTCCTTTTTTTGGGGGCGTAAGGATATTGGTTCGGTTTTTTGGAGTGAGGGCCTTCTCAAGGACATTTGACTAGAATTTTGAGAGTGATTTGACCTTGAGGGCCCTTCTCAAGGACATTTGACTAGAATTTTGAGAGTGATTTGACCTTGAGGGCCTTCTCAAGGACGTTTGACTAGAATTTTGAGAGTGATTTGTTCTTGAGGGCCCTTCTCAAGGACGTTTGACTAGAATTTTGAGAGTGATTTGTTCTTGAGGGCCCTTCTCAAGGACGTTTGACTAGAATTTTGAGAGTGATTTGTTCTTGAGGGCCCTTCTCAAGGATGTTTGGCTAGATTTCTGAGAGTGATTTGTCCTTGAGGAACGGTCATCATCGGAGTTATGATGACCAAAAACCCTACGTCAATGAAGAATAATCCCCCGAGCTTCCGCCAGCCCGAACCCAAAGTGATTGACGCCCACCCACCAATAATTTCTGCCAACTAAAGGAAACCTACACTTGTACAGAAAGGAGGCATTCTCATGCCAGAAACAACAAAGAGCAAGCAAATCCTTTTAGTCTCCCGACCGAAAGGGATACCGACAACAGATAACTTTCAGCTAGTGGAGCAACCAATACCGACTCCCGCAGAAGGTGAAGCTCTGATTCGCACGATATACTTGTCGGTTGATCCATATATGCGAGGCAGGATGAGTGAGCGTAAGTCATATGTCCCGCCGTACAACCTAAACGAGCCCATCTTTGGCGGGGCTATAGGTGAGGTGATCGAATCAAAAACGACCGAGCTGCAACCGGGGGATCTTGTCGTTGCAACGACAGGATGGCAAACACACGCCTTAGTAACTCCTAAGCAAGTCCGCAAAATCGACCAAAGCTTTGAGGCACCGATCACGACTGCCCTCGGGGTTCTTGGGATGACCGGGCTTACCGCTTATTTCGGACTGCTTGACATTGGCCAGCCGAAGCCTAATGAAACCGTGGTTGTATCCGGGGCTGCGGGTGCAGTTGGAATGGTAGTGGGACAGATCGCCAAGCTAAAAGGGTGCCGGGTCGTGGGGATCGCTGGTTCTGACAACAAGATCAACTATCTTCAAAACGACCTAAAGTTTGATGCAGCTATCAACTATAAAACAACTCCTGATCTTCAAAAAGCATTACAAGCTGCCTGTCCAAGCGGGATAGATGTTTATTTCGACAATGTCGGTGGGGAGATTTCTGACGCGGCCTTATCTCTCCTTAATTTCCAGGCGAGGATTCCTGTTTGCGGACAAATCTCCCTCTACAATCAGGAGGAACCTGACGTAGGGCCACGCATTCAATCCCAACTCCTTATTAGCAGCGCGATGATGAAGGGGTTCATTGTAGGAAACTATGCCGAGCGATTCCCAGAAGGTATGGCAGAACTATCCCGATGGGTAAAAGAGGGAAGTATTAAGTATCAGGAAAATATCGTGGAGGGGTTCGAAAATACGGTGCAGGCGTTTCTCGGTTTGTTCATAGGGGAAAACCTGGGCAAACAGCTTGTCAAAGTGGCCGAACCAACAAAGTAGAAGGGCAACTGCTTGGTTGCTCTTTTCTGTTGTGCAAAAACCCCTTCCTGTGCGAAAATGAATTTTACGAAGGAGGTGGACAGATGATGTGGGGACTGCTTTTACAACTTATTGAGGAAATGGCGATTATCGTAACGATCGCTTTTGTGATGACACGGTTAAAAATTTTTCGCTTAACTTTTCAGCAAAAACCAGATCAGCAGGCGAAAATCCTCATGATTGCGGTATTTGGATTTCTCGATTTTTTGAGTAGCTATACGGGGGTTGTTGTTCGCCAGGAAAATATCCCGGAGAACTTCACCTTAACCCCAAATGATCTATCCATCGCCAACACCCGTCCCACGGGGATTGTAATTGGGGGTTTGATGGGCGGACCTCTCGTCGGACTAGCTATCGGGTTTATTACCGCGATTCCTCGTGTGATGAATGGAGAGTTCACAAGTATGGCGACCCTTTCTGCCTATCTTGTATCGGGATTTTTGGCGGGATGGATTGGCAGCTATTTCCGCCGGGATGGTCGAGTCAAACCTTATCATGCTGTATTACTTGGGGCTTTCGTTGAAATTATTCATATGAGTTTTGTCTTCTTTTTTTCCCACCCGCTTGCTTTGGCCCAAGAAATGATCGAACTTATCGCGGTACCGCTAATAGTCATCAATGCCTTAGGTAGTTGGGTTTTTGCTATGATTTTTGAGAATGTATTGGATGAAGAAGAGAAAACACGTGCTTTCCAAATTCGTTCGTCCTTTTTAATAGCAGATAAAACATTGCCTTACTTTCGTCAAGGGCTAAACGAACAGTCAAGTCACGAGGCAGCAAAAATTATTCAGGAGTTTTCCGAAGCAGATGCAGTTAGCATCACAGATCAAACCCATGTTATCGCCCATGTAGGAGCTGGGGAAGACCATCATTCATCCAACGACAACCAGCTGATTACGCGAATGACCGAGCAGGTCCTGCAAAAAGGGGAAAGGGTTATCGCCCGCACCCCACAGGAAATCCAATGTCACGAACTGCGTTGTCCACTGCACTCGGCAATCGCTCTCCCTTTGTTTATTCGCGAGGATACAATCGGTTCGTTAATCCTATATTTTTCAAAGGTGGATCGGTTGAGTAGCGTGGACGAAGAGCTGGCAGAAGGACTCTCAAAGCTGATTTCCACGCAGCTGGAACTAGGGGAAATTGAAAGACAGGCCAACCTCCTGCGCGATGCGGAGATCAAAGCTCTTCAGGCGCAAGTGAATCCTCATTTTTTATTTAATGCAATTAATACCATCGTTGCTGTCTGTCGTACCGATGTAATGCTCGCCCGTCAGTTATTGTTAAATTTAAGCACCTATTTCCGCAGTAATTTGCAAGGGGCGAGACAAATGCTGATCCCTCTCACCAAGGAGATTGAGCACGTCCATGCTTTTATGTCACTTGAACAGGCACGTTTTCCGGGTCGCTATACCCTAAAAGTGGATCTGGAGCCAGGATTAGGACGTGTTACGGTTCCGCCTTTTGTGCTGCAGCCACTCGTCGAAAATGCCATTGGACACGGGTTAGCCAAACGAAAGGAAGAAGTCTTGGTGGAAATTGATATTAAGCGTCACGATCGTCATATTGAAATTAGCGTAAAAGACAACGGGGTCGGAATCCCTGAGGAAAAACTCCATGTACTTGGGAAACAAACGGTTCCCTCGGTAAAAGGGACAGGCACCGCCTTGCAAAATATCCGTGAAAGGCTAAAGGGAATTTACGGTCACGACGCCTCAATGAAGATCGAGAGCGAAAAAAATCGGGGAACACTTGTCCAGCTTAAAATACCTATTTCAATGGAAGGGGAGTCAGTATGATTCGGGTTTATTTAGTGGAAGACGAGCCCTTTGCAAGGGATGAATTGAAATACCTGCTTTCCCGGGTGAATACTGTGCAAATTGTCGGGGAGGCCGAGGACATGGAGGAGGCTTTTGCAGAAATCCAGCAGCTACAGCCTGACATCCTCTTTCTCGATATCCATCTCGCAGAAGGAACCGGTCTGGATTTGGCGGTGAAAGTGGGGGGACTGGAAAAACCCCCTTTCATTGTTTTTGCTACGGCCTACGACGAGTATGCGTTACAAGCTTTTGAATTAAATGCTGTGGATTACATTACTAAACCATTCAGCGAAGAGCGAATCAGGCAAACGATTGAAAAAGTAAAACAGTGGCTGGGGGCAAGGCCGAAGGAGGTACCGACGAGGGCTGTGGTTGCAGAAAAACCAAAAAGTAAGCTAGCTATCACGGTTGACGGGCGCATTATTCTTCTTGATATTGAAAAAATCGTCTATATTGGAACCGAAAACCGCCAAGTCATCATCAAAACCTTCGATCAAAGTTATACCATCGACATCCCCCTCTACGAACTGACCCGCAAGTTCGAGAATTATTCTTTTCTGCGAGTGCATCGAGGGTTTATTGTCAACACGGAGTATATCACAGAGGTGGAACCCTGGTTCAATGGAGCTTATCAATTGATCCTCCGGGATGGATCGAAAATTCCGGTTAGCCGGAGTTATGTTAAAGAGGTCCGGGACTTTTTTGGGTTCTAGGCGGCCGCTACTCTCCAGTGCGGCCTCAAGCCGGACCGTGGTTCCGCTATTTGGCCTTTTCTGGGTGAACTCCCACGGATTTGGAGCAAATAGCGGATCCTGTCCATCTCAATTTCCGTCCTCTTTGACCTACTTCACCCTATCCTACAAAACGCTATGATTAGACACCATTCGACACCAAACGCCCGTCATTCGTCCCCGAATACAAACTTTTCGTCCTGAAAATCATCTTTTTCCGCTTTCATTGATTATGATAGTTTTCATAAGATCCCCAAAACCTTTAAAGAACCCACACCCAAACTCTACGAATACAACCAGATCGTTCGTGAGCAGGAGAAAGTATCGAGGTAAATCACACGAACCCCACATGTGAAGGAGGAAATGCTCTTGAAGAAAATTGGAAAGCTGATGGATGGAATACTCACATATGCCATGTCGATCGCCTTGGCTTTAATGGCGATTTTGGTTTTTGGAAACGTTGTCTTACGGTATGTGTTCAACTCCGGAATTACCTGGTCAGAAGAAATGTCGCGTTTTTTGTTTATCTGGATGACTTTTTTAGGAGCAATTGGGGCTTTGAAAGATAACGAACACTTAGGTGTGGATCTCTTTGTAAAAAGATTGTCCACAGGTGCGAAAAAAGTGGTCTTTACAATTAGTAATCTTTTAATGTTCTACGCTTTATGGCTTGTGTTGGACGGTAGTATCAAAATGACCATTCTCAACGTCAACAGTAAAGCTCCGGCTACGGGTATGCCCCTTTCCTATATTTCTGGAACGGGGATTGTGATGAGCGTAGCGATGGCGATCATTCTCATCTATCAATTATATCAGGCCTTATTTGTCAAAGGGGCCATTGATCAATTGACAAAGACAAAAGAATCCGAGGAAGAGATTTTGGTGGAAGCTGACTATTCGAATCAGCAGCAGGCAACGGGAGGTGGCAGGTAATGGCGTTAGTAGTTTTTGTTGGCTCATTGCTTGGAGTCATGGCTTTAGGGATGCCGATCGCATTTGCCCTCCTAATTAGCGGGATTGCCTTGATGATGCACCTTGGCATTTTTGACAGTCAAATTATATCCCAGAACTTGATTAGTGGAGCAGATAACTTTCCTTTGATGGCCATTCCGTTTTTTATTCTTGCAGGGGAGTTAATGAACCGCGGAGGAATTTCTGATAAAATTATTAACTTTGCCTTAGCACTTGTGGGTCATATTCGCGGTGGATTAGGCTATGTGGCGATCATCGGTGCGGTGCTCTTTGCCGGTTTGTCCGGGTCAGCCGTAGCTGATACGGCAGCGCTTGGTGCGATCCTCATTCCGATGATGGTTGCTGCTGGATACGACCGCAATCGGTCGACAGGGTTAATTGCCGCAGGGGGAATCATAGCCCCGATCATCCCGCCAAGCATTCCGCTTATCCTATTCGGGGTGACTGGAGGGATATCAATCACCAAATTATTTATGGCCGGGATTGTTCCAGGATTATTGATTGGGATAGGACTAGCTGCTACTTGGTGGTACATTTCACGAAAAGAAACGACTAGCTTGTATCCACGCAGATCTTTTAAAGAAATTCTGATCGCAACAAAAGATGCCTTCTGGGCACTCTTGCTGCCTTTGATCATTGTCGGTGGACTGCGCGGCGGCGTATTTACCCCGACAGAGGCTGCTGTGGTAGCTGCTGCTTACGCCTTTTTTGTAGGTTTTGTTATCTATCGTAAACTCAAAATCAAAGAATTGCATGCCATTCTAGCCATCTCGGCGAAAACATCCAGTATTGTGATGTTCCTCGCGGCTGCAGCCATGGTTTCCGCTTGGTTAATTACAGTGGCAAATATTCCTGAAGTGCTTTCAGATTGGCTAGCACCGTTTATGGATCATCCATTGCTTCTGATGATTATGATCAATATTATTGTTCTTATCGTCGGGACAGCGATGGACCTGACGCCAACCGTCTTGATCCTAACCCCTGTCTTGCTTCCTATTATTATAGAAGCAGGAATTGATCCCGTATACTTTGGAATTGTATTCGTACTAAACAACTGTATTGGCTTGTTAACACCTCCAGTAGGAACAGTACTCAACGTAGCGTGTGGAGTAGGTAAAATTGGAATGGAAGATATAATGAAAGGGATTTGGCCATTTTTATTGGTGGAAGTGGTCGTGTTGATTTTACTCATCTTGTTCCCGCAGATCGTTCTTGTTCCTCTGGAGTGGTTGACATAGATTCAAGGGCTGCATTCGCAGCCCTTATCCTTGTTTAACAATCAATGGTTTCCCAGCCCTTGACTTCAGCATCGCCCGTGGTTCCCGATTTACCAGATAAATACTGAGCGCGATGAAACATAATCCAATAACCAGGTAAAGCGTAAACGGTTCGCCCAAAAACAACGTTCCACAAAATACGGCAATGACAGGGACGAGAAAAGTAAAGGAAGCGACCTTACTTGTATCCCCATTTTTCATCAGTTTCAAATAGACAACCCAAGATACAGCCGCACCAAATATCGCTCCATACAGCAACCCTGCCGCATAAGGGAAATTCCAAACGATATCTGAAACATTTTCCAGGCTCAACCCGGCAATAGTGAGAATCGCACCTCCAAAGATGAACTGAAGGGCTAACAGCCACATGAAATCTACCTTATGGCCCACTTTTTTCACGTAAATTACCCCAAACGCCCAACTCGTAGCATTAATTAGCGCAAAAAGGATCCCCAGGATCGACTGCTGTCCGGATATGCTATTAGCGCTGACGACGAGCACCCCAAGAAAACCAAGGAATAAACCGACCACTTTTACAAAAGTTAACTTTTCCTTCAACCAAAGCCAAGCAAAAATTGAAACAATAACCGGCTGCAAAAAGGTAATGACTGATGACAAGCCTGCGGGATAATAAATCAGACCGACCGCATTAGCCCCATTATTAATTGCCGCATTGAACAGCCCAGAAAGAAGAAAAATATGCCATGTCTCTTTCCATTTGATCCTTTTATAGGTTGCCAAAATCGGAATCGCCAGCAACAGCCCGCCAAGCAGTGTCCGCATCCCCGCAAATAGAAGCGGTGGGGAATAGGTTAGCGCGATTTTATAAATCGGCCAAATCCCACCCCATACCAGAACAAGAAATGAAATCATAAGAAAAGTCTTAACACGTGAATACCCGCCCACATTATTATCTCCTAACCATTCAATGAATAAGGTTCATTATATAACGAATCTTTGAAAAGGAAAATCGATTTATATAGGAGCACATGATGATTAGGTATTCCTGTTCAATTCTGGTACAATGGAAAAAAATTCATGCAAGTGAAAGGAGTTCTCCATATGAAATGCACCCTATCTGAAGCAGCAGCGGCAAAAATTAGTGAGGTAATCCAAGAACAAGACGATAAGACCCTAAAACTTCGCGTATTTATCGCCCATTCCCACGGCGACCACGCCCATTATGGGTTAGGCCTGGATCATCCAACAGCAAATGACGAAGTCGTGCAAACGGCCGGTATTGAAGTCATTTTGGAAAAGGGAAATGAATTTTTGGACGGGGTAGTTATTGACTACGATTCAGAACGTGATGCCTGGTCTGCTACGAATCCTGAAAAGGGGAATCACGGAGATCATTAGGGAATATCAGACCTTATTCGTCATATTTCCCAAGAAATAACGGCAGCTTTTGTAGATAACTGAATGAATGGGATAGTGGTTACAAGTAACCAAAAAGTAGAACGACAATCCATCTGCCAAAAAAAGGGTGCCAACTAGGCACCCTTTTCATTACGTTACCACCATCGTATTCCATGGAAAATCATATTTAACACTGATCCTATAATCCCAAGAACAATCGCCCACCATCCAAGGCTGTTAGCCCTGCTAAATACTGTGATTAAACCGAGGACTATGGCGATTCCGCCAAATAATACGGGAGCATAGAAGAAGGAGATAATTCCAGCAATAACACCTACCCAACCCATCCAAAGAGCTGAGGAGTCCCTTCCACGGCCTTTTTCTTCGACTTGGTCCATTCAAAATCCCTCCTTTTTTATCCTTTTGTTTGAGGCTATTTTTCCCCCAGCCCAAAAATTATATGAATCATTCCCACTGGTATAATCAACCAAACCTTTTATTATCCAACAGCACGAGTTTTGATTCCGTTTTTTTTGCTGTATCCTTCGTATAATGAACCAATCGGACGATATCTTGATAAGCTTGTTTAGCACCTATAATGAGCAGGGGGACACCGATCAAGTCTATTTTTAACCAACGTGAGAATAGTCCGCCAAAAGTCATGGGAAGGGGTACGGTCGGTGAACAATTGGAGAAGATCACTTTTTCGTTTAAAACCCCTTCATTCTGCAGCATTTCGATCAGGTTATACATACCTGGGATTAAAACTTTAGACCGTCCACGTCCAACGGTGTAAACTTTATTTCCCTCTTCATCAATGCCATGTAAATACAATTTCCCCCTGTCCTTGTACACCAGCTTATTAAAATTATGTGAATTTAAAATTTCCTTTTTTGTAGGTTCTCTTGTCTCGTCCAAACGTTTTAGGTGATAGGCAGCCGCCAAAACTGATGAATGAGTGCCCCCATAGCAGTTGTAGATATAGATCATAATCAAATCCCTTTCGTCAGGAGATTTCCATTATTATTCCATGGTTGGTGAGAATTTATGTTTTCGTCTAAATTTCACCAAGACTATAGACCGCTTTCGGCATATAGCTTTATGGTCTTTCTGTTGCTTTATGTCCCTTGTTTGGCTACGGTCGCGGTTATTAAAAAGGAAACAGCTTCAGCGAGATAGACCTGGTTTTCCATCGGATATGCGCTGATGATCGCCTATCTGATTGCACTCGTGATTTACTGGGGCGGGAAATTGCTTGGATTCGAATAAGGAAAGAAGGAAGGATGGCCATGCTAATCAATATCCTGTTGGGAGTTTTGATTTTTGGTTATGCAGGGTGGACCCTGTACCGTTTCGTCAGGAAAAGCAAAGAAGGTAAATGTGCCGGATGCTCGGTCAAAAATAGCTGTAAATCGGCATGTGACGCTCGAGTTGAAGAACAGAAAGCTCCCTGATAAGGGGGCTTTTTTATTTATGCACAAATAATAATAGTTTTCTAAAATGATTAGAAAGTTTATAATTGAGGAAAAATCGAATGGGATGGTGAATCACGTAAATGGGACTTGAACTAGAAAATAAAATGATGGTTGTAACCGGTGGTAGCCGCGGGATTGGCCGCGCGATTACCGAGCGTTTATTAGAGGAAGGTGCTACGGTTGTGATCGGCAGCCGCACCGAGGCAGAAATCAAGCAGACCATCGAAGATCTATCAGCCAAAGGCAGCGTTAAAGGTTTCGTGCTGGACGTGGCCAGTCGGGAAAGTGTGAAAGACTTTGTTGCCGCGACACTGAAAGAGGTTGATCGAATTGACGGGCTTGTGAACTGTGCGGGTGTGAACAAGCGGCTTCCGGCTATTGAGTATCCAGAGCAGGAATGGGAGCGCGTGATAAATATTAACCTGAATGGGGTTTACCGGATGTGCCAGGAAGTGGGCCAGCATATGATTGAACAAAAAAGCGGTAAAATCATCAACATCACTTCCCTCATGTCACATACTGTAACACCGAACCAATCTGCCTATGCATCAGCCAAATCAGCCCTTGCACAATATACGAAACTATTAGCTGTTGAGTGGGCAAAATATAATATTAACGTAAATGCGGTAAGTCCCGGTTATATTTTGACACCGCTTACAGAAAAAGCATTCGCCCAGGAAGAATACTATAACAAAATCATTGACCAGACCCCACAGCGCCGCTTGGGACGCCCTGAGGAAATTGCCGATGCAGTAGCCTTCCTTGCTTCAGGTCGCGCTAACTTTATAAACGGACAAATTCTTGCGGTTGATGGCGGATTCCTTGCCGGCTTCCCGTCTATCTACGCACCAAATGCGTAAAGATAGAAGAAGAGTGCACCCATTGGGTATGCTCTTTTTTTTAGGTTGGCAAGAGAGAATAGGGGAATTTTTTTCCGTTAATCATAAGATTTATATGAAATTGGTTAAATAACGGAAAGGTTTTCCGTTATTTAAAATTGTAACCGTTTACAAATACTTCGATTGACTGCATAACAGAAAAATTTTCCGTTATTCTTCTCGGGTAGACTCGATTTTTATAGATAGCGGAAACTTTTTCCGTTATTGCATGATAGTTGTATCATCTCCGACTAGACCAGATCCAGACCCCAATTATACCCTAGTCCAAAATAGGGCAATCTAACACAATAAACCACACCAACCAAAGGAAAGGAACAGATGCCATGGATCTATCCCCAAACACTCAACTAACTGGATTGGCAATTCCTGTAGAAGGGATTCATACGAGGGAGGAGCGATTAAATCCGTTTCCTTGGTTTGCGAAGATGCGCCAAACATCTCCTGTAACCTATGACGAACGGCGCAGTAGTTGGGATCTTTTTCGGTACGATGATATTGTAACTGTATTGAAGGATCCGGCGACTTTTTCATCGGTTCGCCCGACAGCTGGTCCGGTTCTACTTGGCAGCATTATTGGCATGGACCCTCCGAAACATCATCAGATGAGGAATATTGTCAGTAAGGCTTTTACGCCCAAGGCAATTTCTGAACTCGAGCCAAGGATTGCAGAGATTGTCCATGAATTAGCGAACCCCTTAAAATCCACACAACAAATGGACCTTATTCATGATATCTCCTATCCCTTGCCGGTCATTGTCATTGCCGAACTTCTTGGGGTGCCACCTGAAGACCGCCGATTATTTAAGGATTGGTCAGATGTTATTGTGAAGATGCCGGAGGATAACACGGAAACCGAGGTTCAATCTTTCTTCCAGGAGAGACAAAAAACACGCCAGGAGCTCGACGACTATTTTATGAACGTCGTTACTGAGCGAAGAAAAAATCCACGCGAGGATCTTATCACACGGTTGGTGCATGCGGAGGTGGACGGGCAGCATTTAACAGATCAGGAGATTATGGAGTTTTGCATACTGCTGCTAGCGGCAGGCAATGAAACGACGACAAACCTGATTTCCAACGCGATTCGCAAGTTCATCGAAGAACCTCATTTACAGGAACACCTTAGGCAACACCCCACGCTAATGGAAAAGGCAGTCGAAGAAGTCTTGCGCTTTTACTCACCAGTCCTTGCAACGAATCGCGTGGTAACGAAAGACACAGAAATCGGTGGGAGAAAAATCAAAAAAGGGGACCAAGTCATCGTCTGGATCGCTTCGGCAAATCGGGATGAGAATAAGTTTCCAGAAGCAGCTCAATTCAAAGTGGACCGTTCACCTAATCCACATCTGGCTTTCGGAAATGGGGCACACTTCTGCTTGGGTGCACCTTTAGCGAGGTTGGAGGCGCAAGTGGCCTTGCCAATTATCCTAAGCAGCTTTCACAATATGGAGTTCCCGGAAAGAACAGAGTTAACTCCCATTCCAAGTACCTTTGTCTATGGAGTTAAGTCCTTACCCGTAAAATATATTCCGACGACCATCCATTGAATCCATAATCCTAGGGGGCTTGGCCTTTCACGGCCAAATCCTAGGAAAAAGCTACTGAAAGTCCTTGAGGAGGGCTCTC
>Ga0180216_1003772_pt1 | contig 11818 bp, 8 predicted proteins | sample eDN3rd37CBELigMG_FD_128879 | JGI IMG/M metagenome (GOLD analysis project Ga0180216, IMG submission 128879) | Enriched Miracle-Growth compost microbial communities from Emeryville, California, USA - eDNA 3rd pass 37_C BE-Lig MG (version 2)... ...
CATTGGAATGGTCCCTATCTTCGCTTCGATCGTTATCGCTGTATTCGCTGCTGTTCTTCAACGTCTTTTACAAGAAGCAATAACAATCAAATCAGAAAATGAATTAACGGTCTGAGGTGAAATTAATGGCGATTATTATTAATATCGATGTGATGTTGGCGAAACGAAAAATGAGTGTTACTGAGCTTTCGGAAAGAGTTGGAATCACGATGGCGAATCTTTCTATCTTAAAAAATGGCAAGGCAAAAGCTGTTCGTTTTTCCACTTTGGAGGCTATTTGCAAGGCATTAGATTGTCAGCCTGGTGATATTTTGGAGTTTAGAAGTGATGATGAAGTGGATGGTAATGCACCGTCTTAAGAAAGAACCTGGTTATTGACCTTTTTTAGCTATGTAGGTTGAATATATAAATAGGGACAGTGTACCTGTCCCTCTGTTTCATAGAAATCCACCATTTTTCATATGAAATTTGTTTTATTTGCGATTTTGGATTTTTATTTTCGATTTAGGGATTTTATTTGCTATTTTGAAAATTTATTTGCGATTATTGAATTTTATTTGCTATTAGACATAATCCAACAAATTACGACCTTGGTCTGAGAATGTTTTTCAAACGAAAAAAAGAGGATTTTCCCCAAAAGACATTACTTTTGGGACACCCTCTCTAGTTAAAACTAGTTTAAAGTTCTCACAAAAAACTGCTCGATTGTCCAGAAGATAAAGTGTGCCCTCTCTTCATTGCTCGTCTCGACACCATCTTTTGAAAAGTGACAGTTTGCTATTTTTGGTCCATCATCATCTATATTCGATCTATTGAGAAAACCGTGACCTAGTCCTTTTATAAGATAAAAAGATGCATCATTTCCTTCCGCCGCAATGGCCTTATAGAGCATTTCACTTTGCTTTGCAGGAACAGCCGTGTCACTTAATCCGTGCATAATAAGGAATGGAGGCAGTGACATACCTGGCATTATATATGTAATAGGGTTCGCTGCTTTCACACGATCAGGACATGAAAAGATTGGTTCTCCTAAAAACAATGATTCGAACGAATCAGGATCAGTAGCCTTTTTATCGGTTGGAATTTGCGCTGATTCAGGATCCTCCTCGATGATTCCATTCTTTTCATTTTGTTCATCCATTTTAAGAAAATCAACTGGTCCGTAGCCAATCGCAATTGCATGTACTTCGCTGGATATATCAGGGTATTCAGGGTTTTCACCTATAAACTCGTCCGATCCAGATGTTGCGGCAAGTGCAGCAAGGTGGCCACCGGCAGATGAACCCCAGAGGCCGATTCTATTCGAATCAAGACCATATGTTTCAGCAATCATCTTCACCCATCTTACAGCCGTTTTGACATCATGAACTGGAGCAGGAAAAACCGCTTCTTCACTTAAACGGTACTCAATACTGACCATCGCAAAGCCCCGGCTTGCAAAATAAGTAGAGAAATCCGGACCGAGCTGCCGGTCACCAAAGCGCCATCCCCCGCCATGTAGCCAAATAATGACAGGAACAGGTAATCGGGTGTTTTTAGGGATATATAAATCGGCTAGTAATTCTTTCTCATTTTGCTTGGAATATACCAAATCGTGAATGATTTCAATCTGATCATTTTTTAATTCACTTAATTGCAACATAATTCCTCACCCTTCTACAGGCTGCTCTTTGACCGGAGGAGCGTCAGATGGTTTTAAATCAAGTGTATGTAGTGTTTTTAGAACCCGGTCAAAACGAAATGGAGGCGGATCACTTGGGAAGATGTAATCATCATACACATCACATAACGTATGGAAAAATGGTTCAAATAAGCCTGTCGCTAAAAAGCCGATGAACTTTGTATAGTGAGAATCTAATCGATAGGAATGCTTCGTAAAAGCTGGAACATGCAGAAAATCTCCCGGTAATAAAACAATTTCCTCTCCGTTTGCTGTCATGGTCATTTGACCTTCGAGACAGAAAAAAGTTTCTGAATGCTTTTCATGGTAATGTTCCGGAATGAAATCGCCTTTAGGTCCTTCTGTTAGCGCAGTGATAAATTCGCCGTCTGTATGTTTCTGAGTTGTGACAAGTGTGAAAAGCTGTTCTGCTGCAACTAATCGGATTCCTTCACCTGTTTCAAGGATAAAAGGTACCGCTTCCTCGGGAACAGAGTTACTTTCAACTATTTGTGCAGTACCTTCTGTTTGTTTGTCAAAAAGAAAACTTACATCCGCAACGAGGGAAGTTTCCTCATATTGTTCTCGTGACAATTCATTGATCGCTTTTGGTGGGTGAACATATTTTTCATAAGGCTTTCCTATTTGACGATATAAACTTGAGATTCCCCCTTTTGAGGTGATAGACAGAACTTGTGTTCGATGACTTTGCATGGTATAAGCATGTATAGTACCAGCCGGGATAAAGGCGTAGTTTCCTTCTGTTAGCAAATATTTTTTGCCGGAAATGTCCAGTCCCACTCTGCCATGAAGAACATAAATAGCTTCATGAGTTCGTTCATGTTTATGAAGAGGGAAATGATCTTCTTTTCCACCGGAGAGAATAACCATTTCCACTAAATTTCCCGTACTTTCCCCGCTGGCAATAATTGTTGCTAGTTGTCTTCCAAATAGATATCGTTCTCCTTCTCCGCTTTTTAAAAGATAAGGTACATTGCTATTTGGCAGCGTTTTCACATTTAAATTAACCAACTTATTTCCTCCTCCTATGTCTATATATACAAACTCAACCTTTTCTATTTTAGCAGTTGTTTTAAAGGTGAATAATGTTAAAAACAAAGAGATTATTGCTCGAATCTAATGTGTGCAACTTATATCAGCTTAAAGGAAAAATGCCATATCACTATGACTCTATCGAACACAAACTTTATCCATTTCAAACATAAAAGAAAAGACGATACGTACGAATCATATTCATACAGTATCGTCCTGTTTATTTTCATAGAATTTTTAGTTTTTAACGCTTGTGTTCCAATTTCATTAATTCAAATGGTGTTAGTTCAGGCAGCTCCAAAGCAAATCTCTTTTCCAACCACGCTTCCGCTTCAACAATCCATCTAGCCGCATCGCGATCCATTTGGCTTTTCGCCTGGGATGTAGCTTGATTCGACAGGCTTAAACCATGTGGTCCTTTTTCATAAATGTGAACTTCATAAGGAATGTTTTTATCAGCAAGTGCATGTGCCATCCTTAGAGTGTGTTGTGCTGGTACTAATGTATCCTCTGACGTCGCCCATAAGAACATAGGTGGCGTACTTTTCGACACGTGGAAAACAGGACTTATTTCTTTAAGTGTTTCCTCATCGGGTTCTTTGGTCCCTGTAAATGCAAGATTAGCAGCTTCAAAAAGCTTAGAATCTACAGGGCTTTTCGGGAATGAACGCATGAAAAGATAATCACTTAATGTGTAGCCCAGAATCGTGGCTGCTGGTTTGAACATTTCGGTTTTTTCATTGAAATATTCATTCATAATAGGCTTATCCCAATACACAGAATACATAGCACAATTATGTGCGCCTGCTGAGAATCCACAGATGGCGATTTTATCTACATCTACAAGCCATTCTTCAGCATGTTCCCTAATTGTCAGCATCGCTTTTCCTATTTCTCTCATTGGTGTCGGGTGAATGGAGTGTTCCTTCACTTTCATTTCTTCTTGAAAATTTGGAAATCCAACCTCTCCTCCCATATAGGTTGAATATCGAAGGACAAAAGCATGATATCCCATAGCCGCAAACCTTAGTGCCACTGCTTCTCCTTCTCTGTCAGAACAAGCTAAATAGGCTCCTCCCGGACAAATAAGAATAGCTGGTCTCTTCTTTCCACCCAATAATTCCGGTGAATCTGCGATCACATATGTTGTTAGTGTCACATCATCTCGATCATCATAGAACTTTATCACTTCAGATTTCATTGTTTCTCCCCCTTTTTAGCAGTTAATTTGCTCCCAATCACTTTAAATAAGATCAATCTCGATGTGGTTTTTATAAGTTCAAAATTGAATTTACAATTACTCCCTGTTTAAATTTTAGCATGATGTTTTTCATTTATTGAAGTATCATTTACGATTTTATTGATTTTTCTCAGTATTTCATCCACCTGACTAGAAGTAATACCTGTTTCCGGTGTAACTTTGCATTCTCCAAACGTCATGCCTTTCATCATTTGGAACGCAACGTGTGGTGGCATTTCGCCGTGCATAAAATTGGTCAAGTAACTTTCAACTACTGCTTTTGCTTCGGGATAATAAATAACCTCGCCTAAGACACTATCATGTGTAAACACCTTTTGATTTACGACATTAAGCTGGAAGGTAAAGGAATAGCCTCCAGAACCTAAAGTAAATCGTGAATGTTGTTTTCTTTCTCCATCTAATGTGATGTTCGAAGCATTAGGTGGTATGATGACATCCGCTTCTGTGTTAACTGGAACAGTTACTTTCAGCATGACCTCATTTTCGTTAAGCTTCCACTCACTTACCACTTTGCCATAAAGCGATTTATAGCTGGCTTTCACTTCAGTCATTCCGAGTGGACTGATATTCGGTGCAATTGAAAATTTCTTATATCCTGGTGTTGTTTCATCAAATGAAATACCTGCGATTGTGTTATGCATCCATTCAGCCACTGCTCCATAAGCGTAATGATTGAACGAAGTCATACCGGAATCATTAAACGTACCATCCGGATTCATACTGTTCCAACGTTCCCAAATCGTCGTCGCACCATTTTTCACTTCAAACAACCATGACGGATATTCGTCTTGAAGCAATAATCTTAATGCTGTCTCATGATAACCATATTTTGATAGTACAGAACACAAATGTGGAGTTCCTAAAAATCCTGTTGTCAGGTGATAATCATTTGCCACTATCATACGATGTAATTCGTGTGCTGCTTTTCGTGCTGCATCCCCTTTTAATAGATTAAATGCAAGCGGGATGATATAGCTTGTTTGCGTACCACCAATCACATTTCCTGTTGCGGTAGTAAATTCAGCTTGGAAATCAGCAACAATTTTCCCATATAAAGCAAAGTACTCTTCCGCATCTTTTTCAAAGCCTAAGACAGAGGCTGCTTTGGCTAAAATATGTGTAGAATACGCGTGATAGGCTGTTGCAATTAACGGAATAGGTGTAGCACCAACTGGTGAATGAGGATCTCCATCAAGAGCCAGCCAATCACCAAATTGAATTTTTGCATTCCATACTGTTTCATTTGTTGCAAGACTTCGTACTTTTTCCACCCATGCTTTCATGCTTTCATATTGATCTTCAAGAATATGCTTGTCTCCATATACTTGGTAGAGTGTCCAAGGTATGATCGTCGCAGCATCATTCCATCCTGAAGCGACTTGGTTTCCCGGAATAATATCAGGAATCACAAACGGTACTTGTCCATCAGGTTTTTGATCGGCTTTTAAGTCTAACAGCCATTTTTTGAAGAAAGATGCACCTTGGTAGTTATATAGAGCGGTTCCAATAAATACTTGGGCATCACCAGTCCACCCTAGCCGCTCGTTTCGTTGCGGGCAATCTGTTGGAACATCAACAAAGTTTCCTCGTTGCCCCCAAACCACATTGCTGTGCAAGCGATTTATTAATTCATTATCTGTGATAAATTCACCCGTACGTTCCATATCTGAATGTATAACTTCACCTGTAAAATCATCCAAAGATAAGTCTTCTGATGGATACCCTTCTACTTTTACATATCGAAAGCCTTGAAATGTAAAGGTTGGTGCGTACGTCTCTTTTCCATCACCTTTTGTAATATAGATAACTTCTTGCTTTGCTGTACGGAGATTCTCTGTATAGAAATTTCCTTCTTTATCAAGCACTTCCGCATGCTTTAGAGTAATTTTTGTTCCTTTTGGTGCCGTCACCCGCATTCTCATCCGGCCTACCATGTTTTGTCCCATATCCAGTACTTTTTCACCCTTTGGTGTGACGATATATTCGATCGGAGTAATCGTTTCTGTCACTCGGACAAGTTCGTTTTGCTGTGCGACCAGCTTGGCATCAGGTTTAAAAGAACAATCTACCGGCTCCCAATCTTCATCATGAAAATCCGATTCACTCCAGTTACTTTCAAGCCTTGCATCATATGTTTCACCATTGTAAATGCTGGCAGCTACGAAAGAACTATTACCTGACTTCCACTCTTTATTTGTCGTAAATATCTCTTTTTTACCATTTTTATAGACAACATGTAATTCAAGTAAGGCTGCTAAGTTTTCACCATATTTATACGGCTTATCAAAGCCCATTCCTTTGTACCAGCCTTCAGAAAGTAAAATACCAAGTGCATTGCTGCCTTTTACGAGATTGTTAGTGACGTCATATGTTTGGTATTGCAGGCGGTTTTGATAGCTGGTCCATCCCGGTGTGAATAAGGCATCCCCTATTTCAGCACCGTTTATATAAAGTTGGTAAATTCCTAAAGAAGTCACATAAACTCTTGCTGATTGAACTTCGTCTTTTACGGTTAACGTTTTTCGAAGAGCAAATACCTCTTCCTCAACATCCTGCTTTTTCGGTGTAATCCATTTTGCTTTCCATTCGTCACTATCTAAAAAAGCGGTTTCAAACCAGTTCGTCGTACTCCATTCAGAGTATCTTCCAAACTGATCCGAAATTCTTACTTTAAAAAAATATCTAGTAAAGGATTTTAACGAATCTCCATTATATTTGATATGAGTACTTTGATCACTTGTTACCTCACCTGAATCCCAAACTATCTTATTAAATTGATTATCTTCTGCTACCATAATTTGATATGATGCTTGTATTGTATTTCTTTTGTCTGATTCACTCATCCAAGAGAATCTTGGTTTCGCGATGTCGATTCCTAACAGGAATGGTTGATATTCACAAGTTTGATTACTGATTTTCAGCATTTTATTCGGTCCTTTCTTTCTCTGTTTGTTTTCATCTTAACAAAACGAAAACAAATATATAATAGTGAAATAAAAGAAATTACTGCTCGAATCAAAGATTTAGTTTTATAGTTATATTTTCCTTCTTTACTATTTTCAAGAGTCATAATAACCAGATCTTTGATTTGAGCAAACGACATCTTTGTTTTGACTATAGTTTTCTATGTAAACGTTTGCTACTATACGATTAACAACTTAACAAGCGCTTGTTGATATTTTTCAAAGCTATGCCGTTTATAACAAATGATAAGGAGTGTGAAAGATGTCTATACAAACAAATACAACACAACAACAAGAAGTCACTGTCTCAAATCAGCACTCAGAAAAAGAAGTTACAACAGCTTTTAAATGGTTCCATGCTACATCTCTAAATGGAGGCCATATGCTGGTACTAGCCACAATTGCTAGTTACTTCTCCATCTATATGACGGATACAGTTGGTATATCAGCAGCTGCTGCTGCAGGCATTATGTTTGTTGCTACATTATGGGATGCCATAAACGACCCCGTTATGGGAACCCTTGCCGATCGAACAAACTCAAGATGGGGACGTTACCGACCATATTTCTTATTTGTACCTATTATTTTTGTCATTGCAAGTGTCCTGCTTTTCATCAACCCTACTGGAATCGATGGTATCGGTAAAGTTATTTATATAGGCGGCTTATATATTCTATTAAATATGTGTACAACGGCTTTAACAATGCCGCAAATGGCCGTACTTCCTGCCGTCACTAAAAATGATAAAGAACGTAATAGTGTCATTACGTTAGGTGCTGCTTTCACAGCCATTGCCTTTACAATTGGCTCAACCTTTACACCTCAGCTTACTGGGTTTTTCGGGGGAAGTTATATTCCTTTAATGGTCATTTACGGTATTATTACAATCTTTTGTTTTTGGGGATTATTTGTTACATCGAAAGAGAGATACATCACTACTTCTGAAAAAAATCCATTTACAAAAGACTTAAAGAAATTATTTAAGCATAAAGAAATTTATCCTCTTATTTTAGTTTGGTGTTTGGCAGCTGTAGGATATGGTTTTATGTTCGCTTCATCTGTTTATTTTATGATGTACTATATTGGCAGACCTGATTTGATTTCATTATATATGGGAATCATTTCTATTGGTGCACTGGTCTCTATGGTCGTTTGTATGCCAATCGCTTTAAAAATATTTAAAACAGGTCAAAGAGCCATGCTTATTACACAATTGATTACATTTGTTTTTTATGGAATCGCTTTTATTTTCGGTGATAACTTAATTGTTTTATATGTTTGCTCATTTATCGCTACAGCTATTGGTGCCATGTCAAATGCATTGGTGAATATTTTAGTAAATGATACAATTGACTTCATTTATTTAAAAGAAAAAACATCATTGAATGGAACGATCGCTTCTCTTAAAGGGTTTGCGCAAAAATGCGGGAACACGATTACCAATTCAGGGATTTTAGCATTACTAGCTGTTTCTGGATATATCCCAGGTGCGATTGGACAACAGCCGGACGCAACCATGTTTACTTTGAACTTTGTTCGTTTTGGTATTCCTGCTATCATTTGCTTGGCAATTGTTATTTGTATGAAGTATTATCCGCTTGAAAAATATCGTTCAGAAATTGATAAGATGAAAAATGGTTAAATGTATTATAAACGCTAACGTGTCATCAATTGAAATGGTTTAGCTAGTTAGCTTATTGTCATAAAAACAGCCCTTTAAACCTATTGTTTAAAAGGCTGTTTTTATTATTAGACACAAGAAAACTGCTGTTCTCCATTTTCCTGTCTTTCTCTATTAAGATATGGACCTTTTTTGCTGTATTTCCCGACTAGTGGTCATTTTATACTTTTCGTCCCAAAATTCCGCTCCTTTAATCCCTAACTGATCAGGTCTAAATACCGGGTCTTTCCCTGATTTTTTTTGTAGTATATAGTCGTTTAAAGCACGTATTGCAGGTTTAGTTAATAAAAAAATAACCGATAAATTCACCCAAGCCATTGCTCCCATGCCCAAATCTCCCATTGCCCAGACAATAGTTGCTGACTTAACGCTTCCAAAAAAGACAGCTACTAATAAGGTCATTTTCAGGAAAATGTCTAGCCATTTAGACCTTAATATTTGATTACTTTTCAGAAAGGCTAAATTAGTCTCAGCTTTATAATAATAGGATAAGAGTGTGGTAAAACAGAAGAAAAACAAGGAAATAGCCAAAAATGACATTCCGAACGTTGGTAAGACAGATTCTACTGCTAACTGTGTATAAACAGAGGGTTCTACATTTCCAAGATTGTTAATGATCGGATTTCCCCCTTCTGGTTTTACATTATACATTCCTGTGATTAAAATCATAAATGCTGTTGCAGGGCAAATAATCAATGTATCAATATAAACAGAAAACGCTTGGACTAACCCTTGTTTTGCTGGATGAGATACTTCCGCTGCTCCTGCTTCGAATGTTTCACTCCCTACCCCTGCACCGTTTGAATAGACACCTCTTTGTACTCCCCAAGCTATTGCAGAGCCCATCAATCCTCCAAAAGTAGAATTCAAGCTTAAAGCACTTGTGAATATAAGAGATAGCACCTCAGGTATTTTTGTCACATTTAAACTAAGAATGATTAAACATACAAGTATGTAGCCAATTGCCATGAACGGTACTATTATTTCTGCAGCTTTAGCTATTCTCTTCACTCCTCCAAAAATAATAATTCCAAGTAGAATACTAATCATGAACCCAGTAAGGACTGGAGACATTCCAAATGCATTATTCATTGTTAACGCTACCGTGTTAGCTTGAACACCAGGCCATAAAAAGCCCATGACTATTAAAATTAAACCAGCGGATGCAACTGCCATCCACTTTTGTTTTAATCCCTTTTCAATGTAATATGGGGTTCCACCTCTGTATTGCCCATCAATTTTTCTTTTATAAACTTGAGTAAGAGTTGTTTCAATAAAAGAAGTGGCACTTCCTAATAGTGCAGCTACCCACATCCAAAAAATAGCACCAGGCCCTCCAAAAGCAATCGCCGTTGCAACACCTGCTATATTTCCAGTGCCAATTCGGCTGCCTAATGACATTGCTAATGCTTGAAAGGAGGAAACTCCAGCCTTTGAACTTCCACCGCCAAACGTCAAGCTAATCATGTCCTTGAATAGCCTTATTTGAACAAAACGGGTCAGTAGAGTGTAAAGCAAACCCATTCCTAAAAAGGCAAAAACCAACCAATTACTCCAAATGTAACTATTTAGCCAGTTTATAAAATCTATCAAAAAAATCAATCCTTCCTGCTTAATTATTAGAACCCCATATGACAAGTTAGCAAGCTACTTGGAATTTTATATGAATTTACCCTAAATATATCGTGATAAAACAGAACTTAGTTCTAAGTGAAACCCTTCAAAATAATTACCTGAAATTTTTAAGAATCGTATAACTTATAAACACCAAAAAACGAGATGTCGATTGTTCGACATCTCGTTTTCTGTTAGAGATCACCCAAACCTTACTGGTCGACCTCTTTTTTATGTATGTAAACAATTCTAGTATATAAACCAAGAGGTATTAAATGAATAAAGGTGCCACTGCATGAATCATGACATCCGCAATAAAATGGGCAATCATCGCAGACTCTAAACCTCGATAAACAAAAAGTGCTCCAAAAGTAATCCCACCAATGCCGTTTATAAGGAGCATTCCTAAAAATAGACCCAATGTCATCTCATAAGTAGATGCAGCAACTCCATAATGTAAAAGTCCAAAGACTAATGATGCTAGTACAATCGCTATCCATTTCGCAGAAGTTGTTGAACCCTTCGTTCTACATAATGCGGAAGCTATCCACAATAAAAAAGTAACGAAAAAGAGCCGGAATATTGTTTCTTCTGTGACACCAGCCCCAAAGGAACCTAAAATTCCCAGCCACCACACCGGTTCATTAATAAAAGAATTATCAATTCCAAGTTGGTTTGAAATAAAATAACTGACAATCATAATAACAATAGAAGTTATTACTCCATATACTAATGCAAACCCCAAATTTTTCAGATCATGACTTTGAACCTTTTCCTTACGAGTTAACGAGGTGAAAATTGGTAATTTAACCCCAATAACATTCCCCATTAATAATGCAAAAAAGATCAAGACTGCACCTTCTACTAACATTTGTCCAGAAAAAACAAGTGTAAAAAGCCATTTCGAAACTCCCATTTCAATATGAAGTCCCTCTCTAGCTATAGCGTAAGGAGCTAGAGCTAAAGCTCCTACAACATTCAAAAATAACAATAAAAAATAGATTTTCCAGTTGATAATGGATTGCTTTTTATTTGTTACTACTTTCTGAACATCTTGATTATTTTCATTTCTACTTACTTCATAATCTTTCATTTTTTCTTCCAGAACAGCTGCTAGTCTGTCTGAATCCTTACTATAGATTAGTACTTTATTAATCTGTTTTTTCAAACCAAAATAGCCAGTATAATAAATAGGTTTATTAAAGATAATTTCACGCCTTAGCTCATCAGATATTCCGAATATTCTAGTCAGTACTCTAGGAAATGAAGTTGCATGAAACACACCTTTCTCATGAATAATCCCACCTTTGGAAGTATATAAAAGCTGTGCCGTTTGAACGGACTCAATATCAGATATATGAAATGAAAGCTCTCTCCTCGCACCTATCTTCATTTCAATTTCATTATTTTTTATTCGTATAGGAGTGTTTCTTACCCAATTGTAATCCCCAATCATATAGATAATGCTATATATATGAAGGGCAGACATGATATTGGCATATGATGGATCTACTTTTTTTAAGTATATATGAAATACAATCATTTCTATAACTTGTTCATGGAGGAGTGCAATAAATAACCAGAAA
>Ga0180216_1003775_pt1 | contig 11815 bp, 10 predicted proteins | sample eDN3rd37CBELigMG_FD_128879 | JGI IMG/M metagenome (GOLD analysis project Ga0180216, IMG submission 128879) | Enriched Miracle-Growth compost microbial communities from Emeryville, California, USA - eDNA 3rd pass 37_C BE-Lig MG (version 2)... ...
CGTTCCGGGCGCGATTGAAGCCGAGGAAGTCGCGGATCCGGCCCTCGGCGACCGTCTCAACCCGGATGGTCGCGCGCTCGTCGCGATCGTCGATGGCGACGGCCTGAAACTCGTAATAGCGGCAGGCGTCGGCGAGGATCGCGCCCGCCACCATCGCGGCGGGGCGGGTGGCCGGTTCGGGCTCCAGCGGCGCGCCGATCGCGGCCTGGGCCAAGAGGAGGACGTTGTCGGTGACGTGGAAAACCCCCTCGCCGCGCGCCTTGAGGTTCCGATACGTCGTTGAGCTCTTGAACGGGCGAAGCGTGAATTTGCTCATATCGAGATCGGATGAGACGATCGGCCCCATCGGCGCGATGTTCAGCGCGCCCTCGGTGCTCAGGGTCGTGACGACGCCTTCGAGAATCACGACGACGGGCCCTCCTCGTCGGGGCGGTTCGGCTGGCTCTCATCCGTCGAGCGCTCGGCCTTCCGGGCTTTCGCGGCCTCGCGCTTGCGGTCCATGTGGCTGACTTCCGGCTCGGTGAGGAACCCCCATTCGAGCGCCTGATCCTGGCGGTACGCCTTGCTCAACGTCAAGGCGGTCTTGGCCTTCGCCATCTCATAGCCCAGATAGAAGGCGTGCGATGGGTCGGTTACGCCCATTTTATCAAACAGGAGGAACGGGTCGGAATCGCTCAGGAAATGGGCGTTGTTCAGGGCGTGAATCGCGCCGTCCTCGGCGTGGAGCCGCCAATTCGGGTCGCGGATCTTGGTTTGAAGCTCGGCGAGAATTTCGGGACCGAACCGCGGCGCCTTGGGGTCGCGAAGCATCACCAGCCGGGGCTCGACGTGCTTGGGCAAGACCCGTTTGGTGACGGCGTGATAAACGAGCCGCCGCGCCAGGTCCAATTCGCGCGTCGACGACCGCGCCCAGTTGATGACGGCGGTCGTGAGGACGCTGCGAATCTCTTGTTCTTGGCAGAAGCCCAGCAGCAGGGTGTTGATTCCGGCCGAATCGACGTCGGTCAGCTCGGTGAGGTTGCCGACGCCCATCATCATCGGCGCTTGGGGCCAGCGGCGGCGGACCTCCAGGTAGCGGCCGAGCGAGGCCGAGAAGCCGAAGCCGATCGGCTCCAGGATCGGGTCGATCCGGAAGGGGACGCCCGCGGCGTCGAGGTGTTCGATGGTCGCGTCGAGCCCCTCCAATGAGCCCGGTTGGTCGGGAATGGCGACGACCTCCACGCCCCAATCCTTCGCCGCGGTTCGGTTGCCGGAGTTGACGCTGAGGACCAGTTCGGCGCCGGCCTCGGCGGCCTGGGCGATCTCGACGGGGTCGAAGCTGTCGATCGAGACCCGCAAACCCAAATCCTTGAGCGCTCGAACCGCGTCGCCGACGCCGCTCCACGGCTCGCCGGGGTCGCAGCCCAGGTCGATGACGTCGGCGCCTTCGGCGGCGAAACTCTCGGCCTGGGCCAGCAACTCGGCCCGAGACAACCGGGGGGCCAGGTTGATCTCGGCGAGGATCTCGATGTCGAAAGCTCCGTAGCCCTTCATGTGGTCGTCCGCCTCGCCGAAATGGCGGGGCAGGTCGCGCAGGTCGTCCGGGCCGCGCTCGACGGGTGTTCCCCGGGCCTTCTCGAAAATCGGGGTCAGGTCGCCCCGACAGAGGCCGGGGAGGATGACGCGGTCGATCCCGTCGGCGACTTCGAGATGTCGCGCGACCCACTTCGGAGTCATGAGCGCGGCGACGGTGATCGGCAGGACGGCGACCTCGGCCGAGAAACCCACCCGGGGCGCCAACTCCTCGAGCACCCGACGGAGCGCGAACTCGGCGAGCCGTCCGGTGACGAAGAGGATTCGAGGCGGCGTCGATTCGGTGGGCTGGCTCAATCGTTCCTCGGCATTCATGCTGTCGATCCCGCCCGGTCAGCGAACCGCGCCGCCGTTGACGCGATACGTCTGGCCGGTGACGAACTCCGCCGCGGGACCGACCAAAAAGCAGGCGACGCGGGCGACGTCCTCGGGAGTTCCCCAGCGGCCCAACGGAGTTTCGCGGAGGACCCGCTCGCGCCATTCGCGGGGAGCCCGCTCGCCCCAGGCGGTTTTGATCCAACCGGGGGCCACGTTGTTGACCCGCACGGCCGGGGCCAGGCTCAGCGCGAGTGATCGGGTGAACGCCATGACCGCCCCCTTGGTGGCGGCGAAGAATTCGCCCGAGTCCCCCTCCATGCCGGTTTCGGCCTGGTCCCACCCCATCGTAACAATCGCGCCTCGGCCCCGCTCGCGCATCCGGTGGCCGACTTCGCGACAAAGGCGAAGGGTGGCGACGACGTCGACCTCCCAGAGCAAGTCGAGCTTCGCGTCGAACGGCAGGTCGGCCGCCGCCCCGGTCAAGACGTCGGCCCCGGCGAAGTGCAGCCAGGCGTCGAGCCCGTCCCAGAGGCTCCACGCTTGCTCGACCAGGCGGTCTCCCTCGGATCGCTCCCGCAGGTCGGCCAGCGCCGCTTCGGCGCGAACGCCAAGCTCGCGGGCCTCGCCGACGACCTCCGCGGCGGCCTCGGAATCGCGGCCGTGAACAATCACGTCGGCCCCGGATCGCGCCAGCGCCAGCGCCGTGGCGCGGCCGATGCCGGACGTCGCGCCCAGGACGGCGCACCGCGTCCCTTTGAGGGTCGGAATCATGGGGTCTCGGGCCTCGAAGGATCGCCCCGGACAGCCGGCTCGGGCTGGCTCGGTTTGGGCGAAACGTCTACATTCAACTAGGCCTCCACGTTAGCCCGCCCCGGTTTCCCCAAACAAGCCGAGTCCGCCGATGAGCCCAAACACGATCCGGAAAATCCAAGGGACCATCAGGGGCCTTCGCAACGGTTGGCTGATCATCGGGTTGACCTTGCTCTTGTTCCTGGCCCTGGAATTTGGCCTTCGCGGGCTGTTCGCCGTCAAGGATCGACTCATGAATCCGGTGCCGCCCGACCCGCGCGTCATCCGGGACGGATACGGCGGCGAAACCTGGCCCATCGTCCATTACCGCGAACTGGAGGCCCTTGTCGAACGCTGGGAGCCCTACATCTACTACCGGCAGAGCCGATTCCAGGGCGAGACGATCTCGATCGACGACCTCGGCCATCGCGCCGTCTGGGCGCCCCCGGATCTGGCGGAAAACCCGAAAACCTTGAAACTGTTGACGCTCGGCGGCTCGTCGCTTTGGGGCTTCGGAGCGCGCGACCACCAGACGATTCCCTCGCTGCTGGCCCGCTCGCTCGATGAAGAGGGGATCGCCGCGGACGTCCGCAACCTGGCCGAAATCGGCTACGTCAACACCCAGGAGATGGTGGCCCTGGTCCGCGAGCTTCAATCCGGGTACCGGCCCGATCTGGTGCTCTTTTTTGACGGCGCCAACGACACGGCCTCGGCCCTGCTCAAGGGCGAGACGATGCTGACCATGGCAGAGCGGAACCGCGAGCGCGAGTACGATCTGCTCAAGCACCCCGGCCGTATGGCCTTCGAACTCGCCGCCGCCTTGTTCCGTAATTCGGCCCTCCAGCGCGCGGTCGACTCGATCCGCCATCGAGTCTTCGGCGTCCGTCGGATGACGGCCCACGTGACGGGCGAGGCCAAGCTGGACGCCCTCGCCCGTGGAGTCGTCGACGGCTACATCGCCAACCTCGACATAATCGAAACGCTCGCCGATCGTTACGGATTTCGCCCCATCTTCGTCTGGCAGCCGGTCGTCTTCCGCAAGGCTCGACCAACCGACTTCGAGCAATACGAGGCTGGGAAACTCTCCTGGGCGGTGTCGATGTTCGCGAAGGTCTCCAACGAGATCCAACGCTCCGAAGCGCTCCAGTCCAGGCGGAACTTCCTCGATCTGAGCGACGTCTTCGGCGATTCGCCCGATCTGGTCTTCATCGACTACTGCCATCTCACCGAGGAGGGAAACGCGCGAGTCACCCGGGCGATTCTCGAACGCCTACGGGAGTTCCTTCCCCCGTCGGCCGAAGCGCGTCCCCATTGAAGCGGCCGGCTCCGCGCGGTTTGATGGGGCGAGCGCGGAAACGCCCCGCCGGAGGTTGGAAACGAGGCATGACGATGCCCGAGAACACGGGAACGACGTCCCGAACGATCGAGCCTTTCACCTGCGTCCAATGCGGCTGTCTGTGCGACGATGTCCGGCTCGTGATCGAGGGCGGGCGGATCGTCGACGCGGTTTCGGTCTGCGCGATCGGCCGCGCGGCGCTGGTCGGGGTGAATATGGAGCCGGAGACCGGCCCCGCGGCGCTCGTCCGAGGAAAACCAATCGACGTGGAGGCCGCCCTCGATGAGGCCTCCCGCATTTTGCTCGGAGCGAGAGCGCCGGTGATCGTGGGGTTGGATCAGTCGACCAACGAGACGGTTGGGCGGGCCGTGGCGCTCGGGGATCGGATCGGGGCCGTGGTGGAGGTCGGCGACTTTTCAACGACCGGGCCCCGGGTCGCGGGGTTCCAGCGACGTGGGCGGGTCTCGGCCACTCTGGGCGAGATCAAGAACCGCGCCGACGTGGTGGTCTTCTGGGCGGCCGACCCGATTACGACCCACCCCCGGCACTGGGAGCGCTACTCGGTCGAGCCCATCGGCCGGTTCGTCCCCGAAGGTCGCGCAGGGCGGAAGGTCGTGGTTATCGACGAGAAACGCACTCCCACAGCGGAGCGGGCCGACCTGTTCTTGGCCCTTGAACCCGCCGGAGAGCTTGAGTTCCTGTCGGTCTTGCGGGCCCTGGTTCGCGGCGTCGAATCGGACCCGAAGCGGGTTGAAGCCGCGACGGGATGCGGATTCGAGGCGCTCGTCGAGTTGGCCGGGATTCTCCGAGACGCGCGTTACGGCGGCTGGTTCACCGGCGCGCTGGCGGGGCGGGGAGCCGTCGAACTGGCCGAGGCCCGTCATCAGGCGGTCACGGCCTTGGTCCGCGAATTGAACCAGCACGCGCGGTTCGTCTCGATCGGCATGGGCGAGCCCGGCAACGCGCGCGGGGCGGAGGATGTTCTCGCCTGGCAAACGGGGCTGACGCCGAGCGTCGATCTGGGGGCCGGCTACCCCGAAGCCCTCCCGGGGGCGACTTCGGCCGCCCACCGCCTGGCGCGGGGCGAGGCCGACGCCGCGGTCGTCGTCGGCGACATTTCGCTCGACCACTGGCCCGCCGCCGCGAGGGAGTCGCTCGCGCGCGTTCCCTTCGTTTTCATTGGCCCGCCGGTCAACGCGCTGGCGTCGTCGGCCGCGGTTGCGTTTTCGACCGGGACGGTGGGACTCGATGAGGACGGCTCGATCACGAGGGTGGACGGCGTGAGCCTTCCCGTCCGGGCGATCCGCGCGCGGCGCTATCCGACGGAGCGGGAGTGGCTTGATGATCTGTTGACGCGGATTGAGCCTCCGGCCGCTCTCTCCTCTGACGGCCCGGGGGCCGGAATGGTCTCCTCATGAGCACGCTTCGCATCGCCGGGGGGCGGATTGTCGACCCGGCCAACGGCATCAACGACTCGGTCGGCGACATCTGGATCAAGGACGGTCGCGTCGTCGACCCGCCGGCCGAACCCGACGCCCGCGCGGATCGGACGATCGACGCACGGGGATGCGTGGTGATGCCGGGTGGCGTCGACGTTCATTCGCACATCGCCGGTTCGAAGGTCAACGCCGCCCGGATCATGCGGCCCGAGGAGCGGCGAACCGAGGACCAGGTGATGCGCCGCTGGGCCTCGTTCCGATCGGGGACGATCGGCAGCGTCCCCAGCACCTTCACGACCGGATACCAGTACGCTGGGCTCGGCTACACGACGGCCGTCGACGCCGCGATTCCCCCCCTGGGCGCGCGGCACGCCCACGCCGAGTTCGGCGACACGCCGCTGGTCGACAAGGCCATGTTGGTTCTGATGGGGAACAACCACGCGATTCTCGACGCCGTTCGCGTGGGCGATCCTCATCGAATCAAGCAGACCGTCGCCTGGCTGCTCGACGCGGCCAAGGGCTTCGGCGTCAAGGCGGTGAATCCGGGAGGCGTTGAGCAGTGGAAGCAAGGGGGAGACCGGCTCGCCGGCTGGGATGACCGGGTCGATCATTTCAATGTCAGCCCCCGCGAAATCGTCTCGTCCCTGGCGCGCGCCGTCGACGCGCTCGGGCTCCCTCATCCGTTGCACTTCCACGGCTTGAACCTGGGGGTGCCCGGCAACTGGTCGCAAACGCTGGAGGGGATGAAGGCGGTTGAGGGCTCGCGGCTTCACCTGGCCCACATTCAGTTTCACAGCTACGGCGGGAGCCCCGACCAGGCGGGCGACTTCGATTCGATGGTCGCGCCGTTGGCCGAGTACGTCGACGCGCATCCGAATCTCACGGTGGACGTCGGCCAGGTGATGTTCGGCGAGACCACCAGCATGACGGCCGACGGCGCGGTCGGTCACTACCTGGCGAACCTCCACGGTCGAAAATGGTTTAACCTGGACGTGGAGCAAGAGGACGGCTGCGGCGTCGTGCCCATCACCTACGATGACCGCAACTACGTTCACGCGCTCCAGTGGGCGATCGGCCTGGAGTGGTTCCTGCGCGTCGGCGATCCCTGGCGAGTGGCGCTCTCGACCGACCATCCCAACGGAGCCTCGTTTCGGACGTATCCCGACGTGATCGCGCTTTTGATGGACCGCGGCCTGCGGGCCGACGTCTTGAAGAGTCTACCCGAGCGCGTCCGGGCCCGAAGCGGGCTGGGCGACCTGTCGCGCGAATACTCGCTCTCGGAGATCGCCATCATCACCCGCGCCGGGCCGGCCCGGATTCTGGGGCTGCCGTGGAAGGGCCACCTCGGGCCGGGCGCCGACGCCGACGTGACGATTTACACGCCCGGTCACGACAAGAGGCGCATGTTCGCCTTGCCCCGATGGGTCGTCAAGGGGGGCGAGGTCGTCGTCGACGACGGCGAGTTGCGGCGGGCGCCGGCGGGCCGGACCCTCTTTTCGGGGATGGATGTCGACGCCGGGGTCCGCGGCGAGTTGGAGCAATGGTTGGCGCGCGAGGCGTCGTTCCATCCGGCGAGCTTTCGGCTTGGCGTTGGCGATCTCGCCGATCCCCTGGAAGTCGGTCGGCGAGAGGGTATATGAATCCGTGATTATGAGAAAACGGCCATGGTGATCAACGGCGTGACGATCGTGGATGACTTCGCGGAGGCGTTTCCGATGACCGCCGCCCGCGCGATCATCACGGCCGACTCGGCGCGCTGGGCCGAGATCGCGGGCCGGACGATGTCGGGATACGCGACGAGCGTCATCGGCTGTGACGCCGAGGCGTCGATCGAGCGAACCCTCGCGCCCAATGAGACGCCCGACGGCCGGCCGGGCGTCGCCGTCCTGGTCTTCGCCTTCAGCCGCGAGGCGCTCGAAAAGGCGCTGGTCAACCGGGTGGGCCAGTGCGTGATGACCTGTCCGACGACCGCCTGTTACAACGGCCTGCCGGTCGGCGAGAAGACCATCAACGTCGGCGGCCGGCTGCGCTACTTCGGCGACGGCTGGCAAATCTCCAAGAAGCTCGAAGCCAGGCGCTTCTGGAGGATCCCCGTGATGGACGGCGAGTTCACCTGCGAAGAGACGTTTGGGACCGTCAAGGGCGTGGCCGGGGGAAACATCATCATTCTTGGAAACGACCCGGCCGGCGCGCTGGCCGCGACCGAGGAGGCCGTCGCGGCGATGCGGGCCGTCGAGGGCGTGATTCTTCCCTTTCCCGGCGGCGTCGCTCGGTCGGGGTCGAAGGTCGGGAGCAAGTACAAAGCCCTTCGGGCCAGCACGAACACCGCCTACGCGCCGAGCCTTCGTGGGCTGACGCCGAGCGCGCTTCCCCCGGAAGTCCGTTGCGTTTACGAGATCGTCATCGACGGGTTGAGCCTCGAAGCGGTCGAAACAGCCACCGCGGCCGGCCTCCGCGCCGCGGCCCGGCCGGAGCGGGGGATCGTGGCGATCACCGCCGGCAACTACGGCGGGAAACTGGGCCCCTTCCATATTCGATTGCGCGACGTGGCCGGGAGGGAGGCGTGATGAAGAGGATCGGCATCCTGGGTGGGTCAAGCGATCAGGCGACCGCGGATTACTATCGGCGGCTCAACGAGGCCGTCAACAATCGGCTCGGCGGCTGGAACACCGCCGAGCTTTTGATCTCGTCGATGAACTTCGCCTTCAGCGCCGATTGCGTGCGGAATGACCGATGGGACGCCGTCGGCGCGTACCTGGCCGACCGCGCCCGGGCGCTAGAGGGGGCGGGAGCCGATCTCTTGATCTGCGTCTCGAACACCCTGCATCGCGTGGCCGATCAGTTCACGGCGGGGCTTGGCATCCCGTTTCTGCACATCGTCGACCCGACCGGCGAAGCCATCCGTCGCGCGGGGCTGACGCGCGTGGGTCTGCTCGGCACCAAGTCCGTCATGGCGACCGATTTTCTGAAGCGCCGCTACGCGGAGCGGTTTGGGATCGAGATTCAGACCCCGACGGAAGACGAGCAAGACGTTGTGGACCACGTCATCTTTGATGAGCTTTGCCGAGGCGTCTTCTCGCCCGAGGCCAAGCGGCGGTATCTCCACATTATCGACGGCCTGCAACGACGAGGCGTTCAAGGCGTGATTCTGGGATGCACCGAGATCCCGATCTTGATTGGTCAGAAAGACCGGCCGACCTTTCCGATGTTCGACACCACGGGACTTCACGTCCAGGCCGCCGTCGCGTTCGCGTTGGCTGATGAGACGACTTCGTCATCGGAGTCGGCCTGAAATGTGACGTGGGAGCGAAGATTTCGAAGCGGCCGGCGAATACACGTCAGCAGCGAATCGCGGCCTCTCGGCCCCTCAAATCAAAACCGCCCGCCCGCGTATCACCATGCCTCGGGCGGTTCCCACGGTCCTCGACATGGTGATGGGAGACCGGTCATGGAATACCTCATCGGCGCGTTGCTTGTGCTTTTGTTCGCCTTGATTGCCTTTTTGGCGTTCGGGCCGTTTTTCACGGTGCAGCAGCAATCGGCGGCGATCGTGCAGCGGTTCGGCAAGTTCATGAGGGTCGCCCCGCCCGGGCTGAACATCAAGCTGCCGATCATCGAGACGGTCGCCGGCCGGATCAATCTGCGGGTGCAGCAACTCGACGTCCGGGTCGAGACGAAGACGGAGGACAACGTGTTCGTCCTCGTCGTCGTCTCGGTGCAATACGCGGTCTTGCACGATAAGGTGTATGACGCCTACTACAAGCTGTCGGACCCGCACACGCAGATGTCGGCGTTCATCTTCGACGTCGTCCGCGCCCGGGTTCCCCGCCAGAAGCTCGACGACGTTTTCGAGAAGAAGGACGAGATCGCCGACGCGGTGAAGAACGAACTCTCGCACGTCATGTACGACTTCGGCTACGGCATCGTCAAGGCCCTGGTGACGGACATCGAGCCGGACCACAAGGTCAAGGACGCCATGAATGAGATCAACGCGGCCCAGCGCTTGCGGATCGCGGCCACCGAAAAGGGCGAGGCCGACCGCATCTTGAAGGTCAAGGCGGCGGAGGCCGAGGCGCAGAGCAAGGCCCTGCAAGGCAAGGGCATCGCCGACCAGCGCCGGGCGATCGTCGAGGGGCTCCGCGAGTCGGTCGACGAGTTCCAGAAGAGCGTGCCGGGAACCAGCGCTCAGGACGTGATGAATCTGGTGCTCATGACCCAATATTTTGACACGCTCAAGGAGATCGGGGCGACGGCCCGAAGCAACACGATCCTCATCCCGCACACGCCCGGCAACATGACCGAATTGTCGAACCAGATGCGTGACGCGATGATCAGCGCCGACCTGGTGACGCACGAGGCGCGGGATCGCTCGCACGCCTCGGACGCGGCGCGATCGCGGAGAGAGCGCGAGTCTTCCGGAGACGACAAGCGGGATCGCTCGCGCCAAGCCATCGCGGCGGGACGCGACGGGCTTGACCTGGATGGGGGAGTCGACTGAGTCATGCCGCTAACCCTGAGATGGCGGGCCTCGACCACCCTACCGGTCGACGGCTCGCCGCTTAAGCCCGAAACCTTCCGCGAGCGGTCGTCGACGGACGCCGCTCGCGTCGTGCTGCGCGTCGGCAACGCGACCGCCGAACTGGGTGAACTGTTCGACATCGAGGGAGACGCGGCCGACGAGTCGTTGATTGTCGAGGGAGAGCTTCGACATATCCACAAACTCGGCCGAGGCATGACCCGCGGTTCGCTCACTGTTCGCGGCGACCTGGGATTCCAGGCCGGCGCCGAGATGGCCGGGGGTTTGTTTCAGCTCCAGGGCTCATGCGGCGATTGGGCGGGCGCCGAGACGCGCGGGGGAATGCTCCGGATCTCGGGCGACGCCGGAGACTTCCTTGGAGCCGCCTATCCGGGAAGCCGCCTCGGCATGCGCGAGGGCGTGATTCTGGTCGACGGTTCCGCCGGTAATGACGCGGGTCTGATGATGCGTCGGGGTTTGATCGCCGTCCGAGGCTCGGTGGGGACGGGCGCCGGCCGCGGCATGATCGCCGGCACGCTCGTGGCCGGCGGTCGAGTCGGCCCGGCGCTGGGCGTCGGGATGAAGCGCGGGACACTGGTGTTGGCTTCGGGCGGCGAGGAGGCGGAGCCCTGCGTTTTCCCGACGTTTGCCTTCTCCGGTCGGATGAGCTTCCCTTTCCTGACCATCTACGCCAAGCGGCTTGAGGAATGGGGGTTCTCCATCCCGGGGATGATGTCGCCTGGACCACTCGACCGCTACAATGGCGACTTGGCCAACGGGGGCCAGGGGGAAATCCTGATCGCGGCCCGCCGGTAAGCCCCCGAATCGTTGATCCGCCATGAGGCTCCGCCCATGTCCATGTCTTTGAACGCCCGCGCGCTTGAGATCGTTGAATCGCTGCTGGCCCGAGCCGACGAGCGCCGGGTGTGGGTTCGCGAGGTCGAGGGAGGGGGCCGCTTCGTCGATTGCGGAATCGAGGCCCCCGGCGGCCTGCTCGCCGGGATCGACCTGGCGCGGATCTGCCTCGGCGGATTGGCGGACGTGTCGATCGCGTCGGGGGAAATCGCCGGGCGGGCGGTCCCGTTGATTCAGGTCGTCACCGATCACCCGGTTCAAGCGTGTCTAGCCGGTCAGTACGCCGGCTGGGCGATCGCCGAGGGGAAATATTTCGCGATGGGCTCCGGCCCGATGCGCGCCGTTCGTCGCAAGGAGCCGATCTTCGAGACGATCGGTTTCCAGGAGTCGCCCGCGGCGGTCGTCGGCGTGCTGGAGACCCACAAGTCGCCGCCGCCGGCCGTCGTGGCCAAGGTCGCGTCGGAATGCAACGTCCCCGCTTCCGCCGTCACGCTGCTGGCCGCGCCGACGGCCAGCCTGGCGGGCGGCGTGCAGATCGTGGCCCGCTCGATCGAAACCGCGCTCCACAAGCTGGCGGAGTTGAAATTCGACCTTGGCCGGATCGTCTCGGCCCAGGGGACGGCCCCCTTGCCCCCGGTCGCCCGCGACGACCTCGCCGCGATCGGCCGGACCAACGACGCGATCCTCTACGGCGCCCGCGTGACCCTCTTCATCACCGGCGACGACGCCTCGCTGGAGGAAGCCGGCCCCCGCGTCCCCTCATCGGCCTCCCGCGATTTCGGCGAACCCTTCGCCGCGATCTTCGCCCGCTACAACAACGACTTCTACGCAGTCGATCCCCACCTCTTCAGCCCCGCCGAGGTCGCCTTCCAGAACCTCGAAACCGGCCGAACCCACCTCTTCGGCTCCCCCCGCCCCGAGATCGTCGCGCGGTCGTTTTGGGAATGAATGAATGAATGAACGGGAAGGAAAGCATGGATGTTCGCTGGC
>Ga0180216_1003777_pt1 | contig 11813 bp, 10 predicted proteins | sample eDN3rd37CBELigMG_FD_128879 | JGI IMG/M metagenome (GOLD analysis project Ga0180216, IMG submission 128879) | Enriched Miracle-Growth compost microbial communities from Emeryville, California, USA - eDNA 3rd pass 37_C BE-Lig MG (version 2)... ...
AGCCCAAGGCGCCAGGCCGCGGGCGTAGGTGTCGGATTCGACATTGTTTTCTCCGGGGGGTGTTTCCCCACAGTTTTCATTCCCGACTACGATTGGCCGGGGCTAGGAATACTACGATACTGCGCGCTTTTCGCCGAAATATACGGGAAAGCCCTTGATCATAACATAGGCGACTCAGACAAGCAATGATTTTGCACTGGCTTGATGCGACAGGCAATCGGCATGCTGAGCTACACCGCCTCCAGCAGCAGGCGGCGCGTAAACGCCTCGGCAATGTCGCTGACGCGAGTGCTGCACCGTTCCGTCTGTATGACGTCGCCGGAGGCAATGGCACGGGACAGCTCCGCATGCGCGTTGCCGACTTCGTCCAGATTGTTGAATCGCTGGTGGTAAATAAAGTAAAAGCGCTGCGAGAAGGTGTGCAGCGGCTGCAGCGCCCTGGCTGCATAGGGGTTACGCGAATACAAGGCCACGACCCGCTTGATTTCGAAGTGGGACAATAGATAGTCCCTTACGTTACCACGCCGGCCGGCGGCCTCTATGGTGTCCGCGATCTCCAGCAGATGCTGGCGTTCGTTTTCCAGCGCACACTTGGCGGCACGCACCGACACGACGGCCTCCAGGGCGCGGCGCGCCTCGACGACACAGAGCTGATCCTGTATCGAAACCGTCGAGATCACAACCCCTGCGCGCTTGAGCACAGTCACCAGCTGATCCGACGCCATGCGCAGCAGCGCCTCGCGCACCGGCGTTCGTCCGATGCCCACGAGTTCCGCCAGCTCGCTTTCCTTCCAGATAGTGCCCGGCCCCAACTCGAGCGTCACGAATCGTCTTTCGAGCTCGCGATGCGCGATATTTACCAACGACTCCTTTTTGGTTTCTTTAGTCATTCGTCATACGGTAAAGAATAGGCAATGCAAACCGACCCGGAAGGGAAATACGCATGAAAAGAAGGTAGTTTCCTACATTTTAACCGCAGCACCTGCTTCGCTGAAATGATACCGGCACGGTGAAACCGACCCAACAGCCTCGGTATCGGGTAATTGCACACGTGTGCAATTCATGCTGTAATCGATCCGTTCATTCGCCGACGGAGGCCGGATCGATGCTGACTGCCATCACGACCGTAGACGCTCGTCAGATTCTGGATTCTCGTGGTCGCCCCACGATCGAAGTCGATGTCGGCTTGGCGGGAGGTAGCCGGGGCCGCGCGGCCATTCCTTCCGGAGCCTCGACGGGCTCCCACGAAGCCCACGAACTGCGTGATGGGAACCCCAAGCGATACTGGGGCCTCGGCGTGTTGAAGGCGATCGCCAATGTCAGCGGCGAGATCGCCCGAGGGGTGGCCGGCCTGGACGCGATGGACCAGCGCGGCCTGGACGCGAGGCTGCGCGAACTCGATGGCACGGATCAACTGCGGCGCCTCGGGGCCAACGCCATCCTGGGTGTGTCCATCGCCGCTTGCCGAGCGGCCGCATCCGCGCGCAACCATCCCCTGCACATGCATATCGCCGATCTGGCGGGCAATCCGCAAGTTCTCATGCCGCTGCCCATGGTGAATATCCTCAGCGGCGGCATGCACGCCGGCGGCGGGATGGACGTGCAGGATTTCCTGGCTATCCCCGCGCACGCCACGACAATCGAGGACGCCATCCACACGATATCCTTGGTTCGCACCGCAGCGGCGCAGGTCTGCCAGGAGCAGGGCCTGCCCACCCTGCTAGCCGACGAGGGTGGCCTGAGCCCCGGCTGCCGCAACGGCCGGGACGCGCTGGAACTCATGTGCCGATCCATCGAGGCCGCCGGCCTCACGCCAGGCAAGGACGTGCTGATTGCCATCGACGTCGCAGCCACCTCGTTCAGCCGCGGCCAGGGACGATACGACTTGGTACGCGAAGGCGTGACACGGACCACGGCCGAAATGATCGACATGATGGGCGCATGGGTCCGCGAATACCCGGTCGTCTCCATAGAAGACGGCCTGGACGAGGAGGCCTGGGACGGTTGGAGTGCACTGACTGCAGCGCTGGGGTCGAAAGTCCAGCTCGTGGGCGACGACCTGTTCACGACCAGCCCGGCTCGCCTGCGCACCGGCATCGAGGCCAAGGCGGCGAACGGCGTGCTGGTCAAAGTGAATCAGAACGGCACCCTGTCGGGCACTCTGGATGTGCTCGCACTGGCCAAGCAGCACGGCTACTCGACAATCATCTCGGCCCGTTCGGGCGAAACCGAAGACGCCTTCATCGCCGACCTGGCGGTCGGGACGGCAGCCGGCCAGATCAAGATCGGATCGTTACGTACCTCCAGCACTCTGTGCAAATACAACCAGCTCCTGCGCATAGAAGCGGCCAGCAACGCGCCCTATGCCGGCCTGCATTCCCTGCCAATGCAGATCCACAGGTAGTCGGCCCATGTGCACACAACCCGACCCCCGCCTGCCCGAGTTCCTGCGCGCCCACGGCTTCGCCGGCCCATCGGACCAGATGCGCTGGACTCCCCTGACGGGCGGCGTCGCCTCTGACATCTGGCGCGTGGACATCAACGACACATCCTTGTGCGTCAAATGTGCCCTGCCCAAGCTGCGTGTCGTGCGCGACTGGTACGCACCAACATCGCGCAACAGCTACGAATGGGCCTGGATGGTATTCGCGCACGAACAGCTGCCCCAATCGGTCCCACGCCCGATGGCACATGACCCCGAACTCGGTGCATTCGCCATGGCGTTCCTGGACGAGGCCACCCACCCAGTCTGGAAATCCCGCCTGCTGGCCGGGCATGTAGATCCGGGCTTTGCCCGTGAAGTCGCCGCGCGGCTCGGCCGGCTGCATGCCGCCTCGGCGGACGCGCCCGCCGTCGCGGATGCCTTCCCGACAGACGATATTTTCTACTCCATCCGGCTGGAGCCCTATCTGATCGCCACTGGCCAGTCACACCCGGACCTAGAGCCCATCCTGCACAAGCTGGCAATCGATACCCTGGGCACGCACAAGGCACTAGTGCACGGGGACGTCAGTCCCAAGAACATCCTCGTGGGCCCATCCGCGCCCGTCTTTCTCGATGCGGAATGCGCCTGGTACGGAGACCCCGCCTTCGACTTGGCCTTTTGCCTGAACCATTTCCTGCTGAAGTGCCTGCCCAGACCGGATCGCAGCGATGCCCTCCTGCGGTGCTTCGAGGCATTCACGAACGCCTACCTGGCCAAGGTGGATTGGGAGCCCGCAGAGGACATCGAGAGCCGTGCGGCGAGCTTGCTACCGGCCTTGTTTCTGGCACGCGTCGATGGCAAGTCACCGGTCGAGTACGTCATCGCAGAGTCGCAGAAAGACCTCGTCCGCCGCACGGCGCGGCCCCTGATCGCCAGACCGCGTCATCGTCTACACGAAATCGCCACAGCCTGGCATCAGACGCTCACCCAAGAAACATCGGGCGGCCGGCGTGCCGCGCCATGAAGAATGTCACCATCAAGGACATTGCCGTCCATCTGGGCATCTCGCACCCCACCGTCTCGCGCGCCTTGCGGGACCACCCTTCGATACGGCTCGAAACCCGCCGCCAAGTCAAGCACGCGGCTGACGCACTAGGCTACATTCCGCATTCCGGTGCACGGATGCTGCGGCAAACGCGCAGCGAGCTGATCGGCGTCATTTTCCCTGACGTCGTCAACGACTTCTACAGTCGAATCATGTCACGGCTCTCGGCATCCTTTCTGCACCATGGATACAAGCTGGTGCTGGCGTCTTCCGAAGACAAGCCCGCGATCGAACTGGAACAAATCAGGAGCCTGCGCGAGGCTCGAGTCGCCGGAATCATCATCGCCCCCACGGCCAATCCTCGCACCGAATCCATCAAGCTCCTGGCATCGATTCCCACCGTGCAATTGTTGCGCCGGCATCACCGGCTGGCGGCGCCAGTCGTCACACTGGACGAATGTGCAGGCATCGCCGCGGCGGTGCGATACCTGGCGGAGAAATCCCACGTGCGGATCGGCTGCATCAGCAGCTCATCGCGCCTGAGTACCGGCCGGGAACGTGCCCAAGGATATCTGCGCGCCCTGCGTGACGTCTTGCCGGACGCAGGACGCACCCTATTGCGCCAGGGCCCTCCCCGTCCCGAGTTCGGCCGCCGGGCGATGCTGGAGCTGCTATCGCTAGGGACGCCACCGACAGCCGTCATTCTCGCGGGCCCCGAACTTGCTGTAGGCGCGCTGACTGCCATCCGCGAACGCGGCATCGACATCCCGAGGCAGCTCGCCCTCATCGCCTACCATGATCCCGATTGGTTCGCGCTCTGGGGCCCAGGCATCAGCTGTATCCGCCTGCCCGTAGATGAGATGGCGTCCGCAGCCGTATCCCTCCTGCTCGAGCCCCTGCGCGCGGATGACCCCGACACAGCCGCTCGCTTTGCGGACGCGCCGGTCAGCCGCTTTGCCTCGACCCTGATCGCTCGGGGCAGCGCTTGAACGGCACAGCCGCTAGAGGCCCACGGCGCCGAATGCCGCCTCGAGCCATCATGTCGCGATCGCTGCCGGACGCTCGTCCTTGAATATCCAGGCCTCCATGGTCTTGAGCTGCGGGCTGATTTTGGGAGCGAAGCCCATCTGATCCAGGATGTCGCGCTGCAAATCCATACCTGGTGCAATCTCGATCAGCTCCAGACCTTGGGGGGTCACCGAAAATACGGCCCGCTCAGTAATCACCAGCGCCTGCTGGTTTCGATCGGCGACGCCCGTACACACTGGATAGGTGATGTGCCCGACCTGCTCGACGAGTTTTTTCTTTTTTCCCTCGCGATCGATATGCAGCACGCCGTCCCGCGCGGAAATGCTCAGTCCGCCCGTTGTGAATGTCCCGGTGAAGAGGAGCTTCGACGCATTGTGGGCAATATCGATGAACCCGCCGGCACCGGGATTGGCCGTCCCAAACTTGCTGACATTCACATGACCCGCCGAATCGAACTCGGCAAATGCCAGTGCCGTACATTTGCACAGGCCGCCATCGATGGCATCGAACTGCGTGACGCCATCGACCAAGGCCTCGGGCCACATATTGGCCGAGAACTGCCAGCCTGTCATCACTACCCCTCCGTAGGAGCCATGCTCGGTGGTGAAGCGGTAATCCCCTATCGTGTGTTCGTTGAGTACGCCATCCTCAACCATGACCAGTGGCATGTCGGACGATGCTCCGAAGCCGAGAATAGTCAGGGTATTCTTGGGAATTTCGAGATAGGCGCGCCGGCCGATGATCTTGTCCGCACCGAACGGGATCTTGGCGAGCGTATCGAGCTGCAGGTTTTTGGGCGATAGATAACGCGTGTCGTGCGGTGTATCCGTGACCATCATCTGATCGGGCACGATCACCACGTCGTCCACGAAATCGCCCGGTATCCGCACCTCGCCCGCGGCGCGCGTATAGCGCTCCACGCGTCGGGTGACCTGGGCAACGACGCGGCCGCCGCAGGCCTTGGTGGCCAGCGCCAGCGCCAGCGCGGAGGACATCAGCCCCTCGTCCTCGAAGGACAGGTTGCCGAAATCGTCGGCGGAACTCGCACGGATGAAGCAGTAATCGATCGGCCAGGTCGGATAGAACAGGTAGTCCTCGCCTTCGAAGGAAATCTTGCGCACGAGGCCGTCTTTTGACAGTGTGGTCAGCCGGCCGCCATCCTGGTCCGGATCGATATAGCTGCCCAGGCCGACCTTGGTCAGGTAACCGGGGCTTTTGCGGGCGAGTTCGCGCAGCCACTGCATCGATGCGCCGATGGGCCAGCTATAGGCCTCTATGAGGTCTTGCTGGATCAGCTGCATCAGCTTGGGACGCTCGCCGGTGCGCGGATGCACCGGATTGATGTAGGAGCCGGACACGATCCGCTTCATCAGGCCCACCTTGGCGACGCGGTCCATCCCGCCGATCTCCATGGCATCGCCCGTGCCGCAGGGAAAATAGAACGTCACGTCGCGTGGCGCCGATTCTCGCTCGTAGCGGTCACCCAGCGCCTGCAGCAGGGCGTCCGGCGTAATCCAGCCGATCACCCCCACGCTGGCGACGGTCTGGCCATCCTTGACACGGGCGACCGCCTGTTCCAACGAGCAAAACTTATTCATGTACGCACTCCGAATTTTTTCAAGGTGGAAATAGCGACGGGGTGCTCGCAGTTTTCTGCAAACATCCGGTTGGCGATCACATCCCCGGTCTCGCCGTCGCGTCCGGCGTGCGGCGCAAAGTATGATTTCACCGACGCCACCGCCACATCGGGCAGTTCAGCCAGCCGGCGCGCCAGCGCCAGCGCCCGCTCCAGCGCCTGGCCGTCATCGGCCAGGTAATCGGCCAGCCCGATGCGATGCGCCTCGGTTCCATCCATGGGTTCCGCGCCCCAACTCAGACGGCGCGCGGCCACCGGCCCGACCCGCGCGACCAGCAGCTCCAGCCCCCAGGGCGGGATCCAGCCGATCTGGACCTCGGGCAGGTGCCAGCGGCAGGACGCGCCGCTGACGATGACGTCGCAGGCGGCGGCCAGCACAAAGCCGCCGCCCAGCGCAAACCCTTCCACGGCCGCGATCACCGGCTTGCGCAGTTGACTGATGGAACGACAGAACGCGCCCGTATCCGCCTCGTGCACGCACATGCCTGCGAGATCCATAGCGGAAAGCTCTTTGAGGTCGCTGCCGGCACAAAAGCCCGGCGGACTGCCGGTGATCACCGTGGCGCGCAGCGAGGCATCCGCCTCGATCTCGAGCAGGTGCCGCCTGAGCGCCTGCACGGCACCCTCGCTGAGGGCGTTGCGCCGGTTTGGCCGATCGATGGTCAATATCGCCACCGCGCCTTCAATACTGCGTTGTATGGTCATGTCAGTCCCCCAGCTGTGCGCCGTCACGGTTGACGAGCTCGCGAATATCCCGCCCCTCGATTTCCCGAGCCACGAGGTTTTCCTTGACTGCCAGGGCCGCCGCATGACCGATGGCATGTCCATAGCTGAAGCACTGCGCGGTCACGCGCGCCGACGCCATGGCCTCGTGCTCGGCCGACAGGCAGCGGCCGGCGAACAACAGGGACTCGCCCCGAGGCGGCACGAAGCAGCCGTAGGGTATTTCGTAGTAGTCGTCGAACAGCCAGGACAGACGCGGTTTTTCGCCGCTGTGCAGCTCGATCGGCCAGGCAGAGCGGGCGATGCCGTCGCGGTACTTGGTCCCCACGACCACATCCTGGTTGCGCAGTGTCTGCACCCCCACGATCTGGCGCGTCTGGCGCACGCCGACCTGCACGCCCGTATCATTCAGGTAGGCCTGCTCGCAGCCGACGAGGTGATCGCGGAAAAAGCGCTCGTATTCACGCACCTGCTTGCGGCCTTCGATTTCCGCCTCGGTAAAGTCGACGGCGCGCAAGGGATTGAGTTCGCGCCCATCCGCCCCCACCACGCGGGTGGCGTTGCAAATGAGCTCGTTGGGACGTGGCGTCGGAAACAGGAACACCTTGGCACGCGGCAGACGATAGTCCCCGGCGGCATCGCAGGAGCGGATCAGTTCCACCACATGAGCGGGCAGGATTGAATCGTCCCCGTATTCCGCCAGAAAGCGCGCGACGTCGACGCCCGCCAAGCGAAAGATCATGGTCGGATTCTGCACCTGGCCGTCCTGGCCCACACGGGTGTCCAGCCCCGCCATCGCCGCCAGATCGGCATCGCCGCTGGCATCGATCGTGATCTTGGCGCGGACCTCGAGCTTGCCCTGCTTGGTATAGGCCATCACGCCCGCGATGCGCTCGCCGCCCTCCATCAGCACGTCGGTGACGACGGTGTGATAGAGCACCCGCACGCCCTGGCTCGCCAGCAGGCCCTCGGCACACTCGCGCCAGGTATGCGGCTCGTGTACCCGCGTATGGGTCAGGCCATAGAGGACGGGATCCGTCAGGCCCCCGCGCGACTCCATGGCGGCAATGAACTGGTCAACAAAGCCATGCACCAGCCGTTCGGGCGCGCGCGCGGGGTCCTCGTGCGCCAGGTACAGGCCGCAAATCGTCCCTGACAGGCCGGCCACGGCGCCGCCGCCACAAAACCCGTAGCGCTCCAGCACGAGGACCTTCAGGCCTTGGCGGGCTGCGGTATGCGCCGCCGCCACACCGGCGGCGCCGCCGCCCACCACCAGGACATCGGTGTCCAGGCGCCAAGCGGGCCGCTGGTCACGCGTTGCGACCTCGCTGGCTATCGAATGTATTTGCATGATGGATCACCTCCCTATCATGGTTTGAGGCAGCCACAGCGCGATGGACGGAAAGGCTATCACCAAGCCCAGCGCGATCAGTTGCAAGCCGAGGAAAGGCCAGACGGACATGAAGATATCGCCGATCGTGATATTGGGCGGCGCAGCCCCTTTCAGGTAGAAGGCCGCCGGACCGAAGGGCGGCGAGATATAGCTGATCTGCATGTTCATGCAGAACAGCACGCCAAGCCAGATCGGGTCGAACCCCAGCTGTACGGCCACCGGCACAAAGACCGGCGCGGTCAGCAGCAGAATGCCGATCCAGTCCACTACGCAGCCCAGCACGATCCAGATCAGATTGATGGCGATCAACACACCCCAGCTGCCGCCGGGCATGTTGAGCAACATTTCCTTCAGGTACTGGGTGCCGCCCGCCATGGTGTAGACACCCACCAGCACCGACGCGCCGAAGAACAGCCAGTACAGCATGCAGGTCACCTTGGTGGTGTCCACCACGGCCTCATACAACCCCTTCCAGGTGAAGCGTCGATTGACGATGGAGGCGACCAACGCACCGACCACGCCGATACCCGCCGCCTCGGTGGGCGTCGCCCAGCCCAGGTATAGAGAGCCCAGCACAGAAAAGGCCACGAAGCTGGGTAGAATCAGGTTTCTCAGATAGCCAAGCTTCTCGCGCAGGGTGATGGCCAGTTCCTCGGGCGGGGCGCTGGGCGCGACTTCAGGCTTGAGATAGCTGAGGATCAGGATGTACATCACGTACAAGCCGCCCAGCAGCAGCCCCGGAAATACACCTGCCATGTACAGCTGGCCAATGGAGGTGCCCGAGGTCAGGGCGTACATGATGAAGACCACGCTAGGAGGGATCAGCGTCGCCAATCCGCCTCCGGCGCAAATCGAGCCCAGGGCGAGGGATTTCCCATACCCGCGGCTGAGCATGGCCGGCAATGCGACGACACCCATGGTCACGATCTCGGCGCCGATCACGCCGACCATGGCCGCCATCAGCGCGCACGAGATCACGACTGCCACCGCAAGACCGCCGCGCAGCTTGCCCGACCAGACGTAGGCGGCCTTGAATATATCCTCGGCAATTCCCGCCTTTTCCAAGACATAAGCCATCAGGATGAACAACGGCACTGAGAGCAGGATGTTGTTCCCCATCAGGGTGAACACCCGACTGACGATAATGTTCAGGGCATTCAGATCGAATTGCCAGATTGCCAATCCGACCGCGACCGCAGCTGTCGCGAACGCGATGGGCAAGCCGACAATCAGCGCTGCGATCAGCGCCGCGAACACCACGAGCGTTAAGAGTCCTATAGACATGTTCTCTGGTTCTCAGGCAAGAGTGGAGGACAGCGCTGCCGGCCGGCTGTGCTTACTTTTCTTTGCGCCGCTGGAAGTTCTCGATGAGGTTGGCCACGCCCTGCAGAAACAGCAGTACCCCAGCAAGGGGAATGGCGAACTTCACGGGCCAGATCGGTGGATTCCACAGGGTGCCCGAAGTCTCGTTCTGCTGGAACGACGTCACGGCCAGCTCCCACCCATACACGATCAACGTCAGGCAATAGGTCGTGAACAGCACGAAAGCGATCAAGTCGCAGATGCGGCGCCCGCGCCAACCGAACAGCTCGTAGACCATGTCCACCGTGACATGTCGGCGATACCGCAAGGCATACCCGCCGCCCAGCACGTAGACAAAGCCCGCGATGTAAGTCGTCGACTCGTCGGCCCAGACGGCCGGTGCATGGAATACGGTCCGGGCGACCACCTCACGCGCGATGATCGCCACCACCAGCAGGATGAGCAGGCCGGCCAGGCGGCCGACCCACTCATTCACCCATCCCACAATATGTATGAATGAGCGGCTCATGGTTCAGGCTAGGAGCTTGATTTCGCGCAGGTAGTCTCGTTGCGACTCGACCGCCGCCTTGGCCAAGGGGCTCTTCTTGGCCCATTCCTCCCAGACTTCGTGGGCCAGCTGGCGACCGCGCATGCGGCTTTCATCGCTCCAGGCGATCAACTCCACGCCCTTCGCCTTGACCTCCGGGACAATCGCTTCGTCATTCTTGGCGATAGCGGCGATCTGATAAGCCGAGAATTCATTCCAGGTTTTCTCGACAATGCCCTTGATGTCGTCGGGCAGCGCCTTCCAGGCCCCCTTGTTGACCGTGAAATCCTGGATCGGCATCGAGTGGAAGCCGGGATAGGTCGCATATTTGGCGATCTCGAAGAAGCCGATCTTGTTGTTCACCGAGAGGGTGGACCAGTCCACCGTGTCGACGATGCCTTTTTCCAGTGCGGAGTAGGCCTCGCCTCCCGGGATCACCACAATGGAGGCCCCCATCTTGGCGATGGTTTCCGCCGCCAGGCCCTGCGCCCCGCGATGCTTCAGACCCTTGAAATCGTCGGGCGTACGCACCGGAACCTTGCAGGCCAGAGATTCGACACCCCACCAAGTGCAACCCACGGTATAGGCGTTGAACTTGTCGTAGGCCTGGCGGATCATGTCCATGCCGCCCTTTTCATGTAGCCAAGCGTTCTGCTGCGAGGGTTCGGTATAGCCAAAGGCGAAATCCCCGATCACCGCCAGCGCAGCCTCCTTGCCGGCGAAGTATCCAGGATACGTGGAATGCCCCTGGATCACGTTCTGCCCGACGGCATCCAGGGTTTCGAACGTGCCGACGATGGCCCCCGCCGAGAACGGGGTGATCTCCATGCGCCCGCCGGTGTTCTTTTTCACATTGTCGCAAAACGTCTGGAACATGGCATAGGTGTCCTCGCCCGCACCCCATAGGACCTGGACCCGCCACTTGATTGGGTTCTGCGCCAGCACCAGCGTCGGCACACCGAGTACTGTCGTCGCGGTAGCTGCAGAAGCAGCCTTGAGCAACGAACGGCGATTCATTTGCATGTTATGTCTCCAATATATTTGTATGCGCAAGCAAGGCGGTGGTTTCTATGAACCTCATGCCCTGACCCTCCTGGCCCCCACGACATTGTTTTATGAGACGGACGTCTACCTAGTCTCGCTTGGTCTGCCGATGCAATGGAAGGCATCTGCTCGTGGCTGACTCTGATTAACTATATCTGTGATATATGTAAGAAGTCAATTAGGATTTTCGGTCCCGCGACACCACGAGGGCAGGCCCGATCCACGCAAAATGAAAATGTCCGGATCAATGATGTGATACACACCATCGAGGAAGGTGTGGACGGCATGAGGATGCCGATGTCATGGCCGTAGCTCTCCACCTGGGGCCTGACGCGATAAATGGCCATTGTGTTCAAGGCCTGATTGGCCGATTCGACGAAGACTTGCAGCTGCGGCAGCCACGGCTCGGTCACGCGCCCTCGAATCGCCCTGCTGAAAACTGGTTGTAGCTTTGACTCCAGCGGCTCAGGTTGTGCGCGTGGTCGTCGGCATCGTGCGCGACGCGCACCCGACGGTGCGCTGCCGGCCCTTCGAGCGGTGCGGTGCCCTGCTGGCTCACACCGCTGCAGTGATGATGACTTCGAACTTGTAGCCCGGATCGGCCAAGGCAGCCTGGCCCGTCGCGCGGGCCGGCGGATTGGCGGGATCGATCCAGGCCTCCCAGACGGC
>Ga0180216_1003780_pt1 | contig 11801 bp, 8 predicted proteins | sample eDN3rd37CBELigMG_FD_128879 | JGI IMG/M metagenome (GOLD analysis project Ga0180216, IMG submission 128879) | Enriched Miracle-Growth compost microbial communities from Emeryville, California, USA - eDNA 3rd pass 37_C BE-Lig MG (version 2)... ...
GCCTTCTGCCAGGATTCCGACTTCACCATCTTCTCGATATCGGCATTGATGGCAGCTTCCTGCTCGGCAGTGATGCCGGGAGCCGCGCCGACCATGCGCCAGTTCTGGATCGAAACGTCCACGCCGCCTTCCTTGAAGGTCGGTGCGTCGATGCCTTCCACGCGCTCGTCGCTCGAAATGCCGATGATGCGCAGCGTACCGGCCTTGATCTGCGATTCGAATTCACCGTAGCCGGAAATGCCGACGGTCACCTGATTGCCGAGAATGGCCGCCAGCGCCTCGCCGCCGCCAGAGAAGGCAATGTAATTGACCTTGGTCGGATCGACGCCTGCGGCCTTGGCAAAAAGGCCTGCGGTGATGTGGTCTGTACCGCCTGCGGAGCCGCCGCCCCACGAAACCGAGCCCGGATCGGCCTTGAGCTTCGCGGCAAGGTCGCCAATGTTCTGGATGTCGGAAGAAGCCGGAACGACGATGGCTTCATATTCGCCGGTAAGGCGGGCAATAGGCGTGATCTGTTCCAGGGTAACCGGCGATTTGTTGGTCAGGATCGCCCCGACCATGACATAGCCGCCCACGATCAGCTGGCTCGGATCGCCCTTGTTCTGGTTCACGAACTGCGCAAGGCCGATGGTGCCGCCAGCGCCGGGAACGTTGATGACCTGCACGCTGCCGGAAATCTTTTCGTCCTGAAGCGCGCTCTGCATCGTGCGCGCCGTCTGGTCCCAGCCGCCGCCCGGAGCAGCAGGCGCAAGCACCTTGTAGTCTTCTGCGGAAGCAGAGCCTGCCATAGCCAACGCCGCTACCGACGTCAGGGCCAGAATAAATCTACGCATATGTCCTCCCAACGGAATATATTGCCGCCCTGCGGCGGACCTCCCCAAAGTCCCGCTTTCCTAGCGGGAGCAAACTACATGGAGATTAGCGAAAACAAATTCAATAGGCCAGCATATGCGACAATAGTTTGGCCGCAATTTAAGTGACACGCTTTCGAATCGCTTGAAAATCACGCGCCGGAAATAGCCGTCGAGACCTGCTTGACGGCGGCAGCGGGCCAACGTAATAGTGTAACGACGGTTCCCCGACCGAGAGCGAAGGGGATTAATAGGGAACACGGTGAGGACGACCCGAAAAGGGGCCGAGACCGTGGCTGCCCCCGCAACTGTAAGCGGATTGCCGTTCATCCTCGTGACGTTGAAAGCGTCATGCCACTGCGTTGGAGAAGCGCGGGAAGGCAGATGAACAGCAGATATTCGCGAGCCAGGAGACCTGCCGTCTAGTGTTGTCCATTGTCACGGGCGGGGATGCCCGGAGCAGGAGCCGGTTATGACAGTTTTCCGCGTCGCAGGACGCTTCCTTCCATCGTCATCGCATGATTTCGACATGTCCCCGGATATGCCTGTCCGTCTTTCGCGCCGGATTTTTTCCGCTGCCTGACAGGGCTCGTTTCTCTTCTCATTTTCGGGGATTCCTATGAAAACTCCAGGCAATATGCCGTTTCGTGCCGTCCTCTGCGCGGTCGCATTTCTGGCAGTCGGTCCGGCTGCACAGGCAGCAGAAACGCAATATCCGCTGACGCTGAAAAACTGCGGCCGTGATGTCACCTTCAAGCAGGCGCCAAGCCGGGCCGTTGCGGTCGGCCAGAGCAGCGCAGAAATTCTCTATAGCCTCGGTCTCGGCGACAAGCTTGTCGGGACAGCGGTCTGGTTCGGCCCTGTCCTCAAGGGTTTCGAGGAGGCCAACGCCAAGGTAAAGCGGCTCGCCGATAACGATCCGAGCTTTGAAAGCGTTCTGGCGGAAAAGCCGGAAATCGTGACGGCTGATTTTCAGTGGCATGTAGGCCCCACGGGCATTGTGGCAAAGCCGGAACAATTCGAGGAGCTTGGCATTCCGGCCTACACGTCGCCATCCGATTGCGTCGGCAAGGATAATTCCGGTGGCGGCGACGGCGTTCGCACGGCAGCGTTCAAGATGGATATCGTCTATCAGGAAATCACCGAACTGGCGGAAATCTTCAACGTGCAGGAGCGTGGCGAGAAACTCGTCACCGACCTGAAGGCACGTGAAGCTGCGGCGCGTGAGAAAATTTCGTCCAAAGGCGAAAATCTTTCTGCAGTCGTCTGGTTCTCCAGCACACAGGTTGACGCCGATCCCTATGTGGCGGGTAAGTTCGGTGCGCCCGCCTATATTCTTTCGGCGCTCGGCATCAGGAATGTGATCGACAGCGAGGAAGAATGGCCGACAGTCGGATGGGAGACGATCGCGAAATCGAACCCGTCGATGATCGTTGCCGCAAAGCTGGATCGCCGCCGCTATCCGGCTGATGACATTGCCGTCAAGCGCCAGTTCCTCGACAATGATGCTGTCACGAAGCTGATGCCTGCGGTGAAGGACAAGCATGTCTTCGACATGGATGCGCAATCGATGAGCACATCGCTTCGCGTGATCGAGGGCATCGAAACGCTTGCCGCCGATATCGCCGCCTCGGACCTCGACAAGTGACGGCGCGGGCAACAGCAACAGGCTTGAAACACAAGGGAAGGGCACGCTCCGGCGTGTCTTTCCTGGCCTTTTCGCTTGTCCTGCTTCTTGTCGCCCTTTGGCTTGGGGCTGCGATAGGCGAAACGGCGATACCGCTCGACGTGGTTGCCAAGACCGTGGCCAACCGGGTGTGGAACGCCGGATATGCGCTCGAACCCATCGATGAGGGCATCGTCTGGAGTTATCGCCTCAGCCGGGCCGTCATCGCCGCATGTTGCGGCGCGTCGCTGGCAATATCCGGCGTCATCCTGCAATCGTTGCTGCGAAATTCGCTTGCCGATCCTTACATTCTTGGCATCTCCGCGGGCGCTTCGACCGGAGCTGTCGGCGTCGCCATTCTGGACATCGGCGCTGGTGTGCTATCGCTTTCGCTGGGCGCTTTCATCGGGGCCATCGTTGCCTTCTGCCTTGTGTCCCTGCTGGCGCTGCGGGCAGGGCGGGGCAGCAGCGCGATCATCCTCGCCGGCATTGCCGGTTCACAGCTTTTCAATGCGCTGACATCATTCATCGTCACCAAGGCTGCAAATGCAGAACAGGCACGCGGCATCATGTTCTGGCTTTTGGGCAATCTTTCAGGCGTGCGCTGGCCGGACGTCATCCTTGCCCTGCCTGCCTGTCTGGTGGGCCTAGCCATCTGCCTGTGGCATTCACGGGCGCTGGATGCCTTTACCTTCGGAACGGAATCCGCAGCTTCGCTCGGCATACCGGTACGGCGCGTCTATGCGGTGCTGATCGGCGTCAGCGCCATGATGACGGCGGTCATGGTTTCCATCGTCGGCTCTGTCGGCTTCATCGGGCTTGTCATTCCCCATGCCGCCCGAATGGTGGTCGGGGTTCGGCACGGCAGGCTGTTGCCTGCGGCGGCTCTGATTGGAGCAATCTTCATGATCGTTGCCGATATCCTGTCGCGCATAATCATTCCGGGGCAGGTGCTTCCGATTGGCGTCATCACGGCTTTGTTCGGTGCGCCCGCCTTCGCCCTCCTGCTCGGACAAAGAAGGGCGTCGTCATGATCCTTTCGGCACGCAATGTCGGCTGGTCGGCGGGCAATGTCGAGATTTTGCGCAATGTTTCGCTAAACGTGGCGGAAGGTGAATTTCTTGGCATCATCGGGCCGAACGGATCGGGAAAGACCAGTTTTCTGTCCCTGCTTTCCGGCGTGCGCCGGTGCCGTGTCGGCGAAGTGAACCTTTGCGGCGCGCCAATCGGCAGTTTCAGCCGTCGCGAGATCGCACGCCGGCTGGCGTTGGTCGAGCAGCAGGCGGGCACCACGGAACGCATCACGGCGCGTCAGGCGGTGGAACTGGGGCGGACGCCCTATCTGGGCGCGCTGTCGCCATGGTCGGCGGAAGATGATGCAATCGTTGATCAGGCGCTGGCCAATGTCGACATGGCGCATCTGGCCGACCGTTATTGGCACACGCTTTCGGGCGGGGAGCGGCAGCGACTGCACATAGCCCGCGCTCTGGCGCAGGAACCACGGATATTGCTGCTGGACGAGCCGACCAATCATCTCGATATCGGACACCAGATCGGGCTGCTCGATCTTGTCAGCCGGCAGAAGCTGACGGTCGTAGCTGCCTTGCACGATCTCAACCACGCCGCGATGTTCTGCGACCGTATCGCGGTCATGGACCGCGGAAACCTCGTCGCGCTGGGCACGCCCCGCGAGGTGTTGCGGGCAGAGCGCATCGCCGAGGTCTTCGGCATAGAAGTCGACGTCGAACACACGGGCATCGACGGGTGCCATATCCGCTATCGAGCGCCGGACCGACGTTCTGTGAAACTCAGATATTCGGCTTGACGGGGGTGAGAGGATTGAACAGCAGCCCGCGGCGGTCACTATCCTGCTTCATGTGGGTATCCTAATAAATATGGTAACAAGTAGGATTATAAAAGAGAAATTGCTAATATAGATACTTATGAAATAATACTAACATTATGATAAGTTGCATGTTTTATTCAATTTAATCACAGTAAATTGACCGTATTTATTGACAATCTGTTTTCATGGCGTTGACGATGGCGTTATAAAGCCTCAGCGCATCAGGGCATATGCACTGAATGCAAGGCGTAGCCTTGTCTCTAGGTGCATTGCAGAAGGACAGAAGAGATCATTCTTTGATTTGTTCCGTCATTCTCGGTCCTGATATGCGGGTCTCTCTGGCTTTCGGCCAGAAAGATCCGTTTTGGATTAAGAAACAATATTGGCACGCCCGCATTAACGGGCGTGCGGCAAATGCAGTTATTTCAATGAATTACTCTATTTATAATGAGCGGCGGCTTTTCATTCTGGAAAGCCGCCGTAATTTTTCTCAGGGATATTGAGCGCCGGTGACGGTGAGATAGACTGCATAAAGCGACTTCGTGGCGGCGATGAAAAGCCGGTTGCGGCGCGGACCGCCAAAAGTCACGTTTGCGACGGTCTGCGGCGTTCTGATCTTGCCGAGGAGCGTGCCTTCCGGGGAGAAACAGTGCACGCCGTCGCCGGCGCTGGTCCACAGGTTGCCGTCCGTATCGAAGCGGAAGCCATCCGGCAAGCCATTATCGATGGTGCAGAAAACCGTGCCGCCGGTGACGCGTTTGCCGCCATCCACAACGTCAAAGACGCGGATGTGGCGCGGTGCGTTCTCGTCGTGGCTATAGGCGCTGTCGGCAACATAGAGCTTGGTTTCGTCAGGGGAGAAGGCAAGGCCGTTCGGCTGATGGAAATCGGTGATGATCGCATCGAGTTCGCCGGTTGCCGGGTCAAGGCGATAGACGTTGCGTGTCGGCTGTTCGGGTAGGGCCTTGTAGCCTTCATAATCGGCCATGATGCCGTATGTCGGATCGGTGAACCAGACGGTTCCGTCTGAACGCACAATCACATCATTGGGGGCATTGAGCTTCTTGCCCCGGTAGCTCTCGGCAAGCACGGTGATGCTGCCGTCCGGTTCGGTACGGGTGACGCGCCGACCGCCATGCTCGCAGGTGACGAGGCGTCCTTCGCGGTCGCGCGTATTGCCGTTTGAGAAATTGGATGGCTGGCGGAATACGGAAACACCGCCTTCTGGCACCCAGCGCAGAATGCGCTGGTTGGGAATGTCGCTCCACAAAAGGCAGTTCTGGTCACCGAACCACACCGGACCTTCCGCCCAACGACAGCCGCTGTAAAGCTCGTCCAGATCGGCGCTCGGCACGATCATCTGCTTGAAACGTTCGTCGTGGATTTCGTAAATCGAAACAGTCTGTAGCAAGGAAAATTACTCCGGAAAAACTATCGTGCAGCCCGACGGCCACTGGCGAGGATGATCACCGCAATGATGGTGAGCCCGGTAAGGACGAGGCGGACACCGGCGCCGAAACCATAAGTGTTGAGCATCGAGACGATGAGGAACATGAACAGGGCGGCGCCCCAGATGCCGGGGATGTTGGAATCGCCACCGGCAACCGCCGTACCGCCAATGATGACGACAGCAATCGACATCAGGAGATATTCCGCCCCCATGTTCAGCGCCGCGCCGCCCGAGAAACAGGCAAGCAGGAAGCCGCAGAGCGAGGCCAGAACGGCGCAGAGCAGATAGGTGACGAAGCGCGTGCCATCGACGGGGATCCCGGCCATGCGCGCCGCGAACGGGTTCTGGCCGATTGCAGAAATCCAGCGCCCGTAGATGCACTTTTTCAGGAGTACCCAGCCAATGACCGACAGGATCAGAGCCACGATGGCGACATTGGGAATGCCGAGGGTCGAGGCTGTGGTGAACTGTGCCAGGCTTTCCGGCGGTTTCACGCGCAGGCCGCGATTGCTCCAGATGGCCGTTGATTGGATCAGGAAGCTCATCGACAAGGTGGCGATGATGGGCGGAATGCGCAGGAGCTTGATCAGCGCATAATTGCAGATGCCGATGGCAAGGCCGATGAGCAGCGCCACAGCGAGCCCGGCGAGGATCATACCGTCCTGGGAATCCATCAGCTTCAGCGCCAGCGTTGCGGCGAGCGTCATGTTGGCAGGCACCGACAGATCGATATTGCCCGGGCCGAGCGTGATGACGAACATCTGGCCGAGACCGACGATCACCGAGAAGGATGCAAAGGTGAAGGCAGCGTGGGAAAGCCCGTGCGCGCCTGCGCCTCCGGTGAAAAGGATAGTGATGATCCACACGGCGACGGTCGCGATGAACGACCATATCCATGGGCGGCTGGTAAGCAGGGCGAGACCGTTCATTGCTTTTTCTCCCTCTTTTCGAGGCGGTTGAGGAAGAGGCGCAGGGCCAGCACCACGATGAGAATGCCGCCTTGCGCTCCGATCTGCCAATCCGGTGAAATGCGCATGAAGGAGAGGAACGATCCTGCAAGCGTCAGTGTGAGCGCGCCGATGACAGCGCCGATAGGCGAGACGCGCCCGCCGACGAATTCACCGCCGCCCAGAATGACGCCTGCGATAGAGAGAAGCGTATAACGTAACGCAATATTGGCATCCGCCGATGTGGTGAGGCCCACCAGCGCAATACCTGCAAGCACCGCGAAGAAAGCAGCCAACGCATAGGTTCCGGCGCGGATCAGGGTGACAGACCAGCCGGCGCGCTCGATGGAGCGCGTATTGCCGCCCGCGCCACGCATCAGCACGCCGAAGGTCGAGCGCATCACGATGAAATGCGTGACCAGCGCAATCAGAATGCTGGCGACAATGGCCATCGGCATGAAAGGCGGCTTGGCGGTCATGATCCACCGCGCCCAGTCTGGAGCCTGGCCGCCCGGCGATGGCAGAAGGAGGACTGCGAACCCGCCCCAGACGAAGCTCATGCCCAGCGTGACGACGATGGATGGCAGGTTGCGCAGATGGATCAGCGCGCCGAGCGCCGCATAAGCCGCAATAGCGGCGGCGAGGATCAACACCCCGATGACGGGAGCGGTGTGAAGATAGGTCGCGGCGACGCAGACCACGAAGCTCACGAAGGTCCCCATCGAAAGATCGAGGTCGTTGACGGCCATGATCAGCATCTGTGCGATGGTTGCCAGTGCGATCGGGACGGCAAGGTTGAACAGCAGGTTCAGCCCGGTATAGCTCATGGCACGCGGCTGCATGTAGAAGACGGCGGCCAGAAGCAGGACCAGCGAGAACACCGGCGTCAGCAGGCGGATGGTGGAAGAGGAGAGGCGCATTATTCGTGACCTCCCTCGAATGATGCGGCAAGCACGTTCTTTTCCGTAATGTCTTCGCCAGTCAGTTCAGCAACGATAGCACCGTCGCGGAAAACATAGACCCGGTCGCAAAGTTCGATTTCGTCCATTTCGGTGGAATACCAGACGAAGGTGCGCCCGTTTTCCGCCTCATGGCGCAGAATTTCATAGACTTCCTGCTTGGTGCCGACATCGACGCCACGCATCGGATCGTCCATCAGGATCGTATGCGCGCTGGTTGCCAGAGCGCGGGCGAAGAGCACTTTCTGCTGGTTGCCGCCCGACAGCGACAGGATGCGGTTGCCCATATCCGGCGTGCGTATCTGGATGCGGTCCTTCCATTCTCCGCCGAGCGCGTCTTCCCTTGTCTGGTCGACGAGTTTCAGCGACGAAAGCCGGTCGAGCGAACTGACCGTGAGATTGTGCAGGATGCTCCACAGCGGAAAAGTGCCGTTGAGGCTGCGGTCGCCTGCGACGAAGGCGATCTCGCAGGTGCGGGCCGGTATCCAGTTGGGGCGTCGCGCATAGTAAAGGTCGAGCAGCATCCTAGTCTGTCCGTGCCCTGCCAGACCGGCGAGGCCGATGACTTCGCCCTTGAAAGCCTGAAACGGCTTTATGTCGGCGGCGCGCTTTGCGAGGGACAGAACGGGCGAGCCGGTGGCATCGGTCTTTGCGACGCGGCGCGCCGCTTTCTCGCGCTCCACGCTGCCCATGGCCTCGACGAGGCTGCGATTGGTAAATTCGCTGGCGGCGCGATTTGCGACGACCTTGCCGTCCTTCATCACCACGATGCGGTCGGAGGTGGAGAGAATTTCGCCCAGCATGTGCGAAATGAGAATAACGGCACCGCCGGTTTCAACGAAGCGACGCACATAGGCCATCAGTTGCGCGGCAATGCCTGCATCGAGCGACGAGGTCGGCTCGTCGAGAATGACCAGTTTTGGCGCAGTACCGGGAGCGGTGAAGTTGATTGCGATTTCCACCATCTGCCGCTCGGCAATCGACAGTTCGTCGATGGTCGCGCTGCTTTCGATCTTGTGGCCCGGAAAAATCTCGTTGAGTTTTTTGGAAATCAGTTCAACGGCCTTGCCACGCCAGTTCGCGCCTTCGAGGTCGCGTTGCATGATGCGGACATTCTCGGCAATCGTCAGGTTGGGGAACAGCGACAGTTCCTGAAACACGCAGCGCACGCCGTGCTTGCGCGCCATCGCCACGCCATGTCCGGCTTCGCCGTGATAGGAAACGCTGCCTTCATGCGGCGACAGCCCGCCATTGATGACATTGACGATGGTGGATTTGCCCGCGCCATTGTGCCCCACAAGCCCGACACACTCGCCTTCGCGGATCACGAGTTCGGCGCCATCCAGTGCTTTCACCGCACCGAACTGCACGCGGATATTGCGCGCGGCGACGACCTCTCGTTTCTCTGCTGCTTCTGTCATACGTTCATCTGACTGCTGGAAATGCTGAATAAGGTGACGGAAAAGGGCGGGAACGAAACCCGCCCCAATCGTCTGATGATGCAACGCGCTGCTTATTTCGCGGCGTCGATGACCTTCTGCGCGTCTTCAAGCGAATATTCGACATTCGCGACGCCACCCTTCTGGGTGTTGGCAAGGTCCTTGTCGAGCGATTCCTGGCTGACGCTGAGGAACGGAACCACGAGATCCTTCTTCACGTCCTTGCCGTCGAGAATCTGCTGGGCAACCCAGAAAGCAAGCGTGGATACGCCGGGTGCAATCGAAACCGACATGGTTTCGTATCCGTTGGCGTCCTTCTGCTGTTTCCACCACTGCAATTCGTCCTCACGATTGCCCATGATGATGATCGGCGTTTCGCGCTTGGCGGCGGCGAAAGCCTGCGCAGCGCCGTAACCGTCGCCACCCTGCGTCACGACCGCATCGACTTTCGGCAGGCTTGGGAGAATGCCCGCGACGGCACGCTGTGCGACGTCTGCGGCCCAGTCGCCATTGACGGAACCGACGATCTTGAATTTCGGATGTTTCTTCACGCCTTCTTCGATGCCGGCATGGATATTGTCATCGACGGAAACACCGGCAAGGCCGCGAATTTCGAGCAGGTTGCCGCCATCCGGGAGGCGCTTGGCAAGATAGTCGATCTGGCCTTCACCCATCGCCTTGAAATCGACCGCGATGCGCCATGCGCAAGGCTCGGTCACGATGCCGTCGAAGGAAACGACCGTGATGCCTGCATCGCAGGCTTCCTTGATCGCGCCATTCAAGGCGGTTGGCGAGGCTGCATTGATGACGATGGCGTCATAACCCTGCAGGATCATGTTCTGGATCTGCGCGGCCTGTTCGGTCGCCTGGTTTTCAGCCGTCGTGAACGGGTCGGCAGCAGCCACCACGCCGGCCTTTACGGCTTCCTTGGTGATCTTGTCCCAGCTTTCCAGCATGGCCTGACGCCATGAGTTGCCAGCATAATTGTTCGAGAATGCGATCTTCTTCGACGATGTGTCGGCCATTGCGCTGCCTGCGGCCAATACGCCTGCCAGTGCTGCGGATGCGAAAAGGATTTTTGCGAGTTTCATTCATTCCTCCCAGTTGCCAGTATGCGACCCGCAGCGCCCCGGCACTTCGGATCGTCTGAATTGATTGTGGCGCGAGCCTCCCGCACCGCCGCTCCTCAACGGCACCAGTCCGCGCCTGATGCGATTTTTCACTCTTGTATCGCGGGCAATTTTCTGGTGAAGCGAGGATGAAAGAAGAGAAGCCTTCTGTGAAGGCCCATTGAAGCAACTGACTTGCGGGTTCCCGCAGCAAAATTGCGGAAACCCGCAAGACGCGCCGAGGATGTCGCGGCGTATTATAGCTTCATGAGCAGTTTGCGTTCTGGAGGAGAGACGCTTGCTTGAACTCGCCCCCCAAAGGTTGCTCGACCACTATCTGAATATTTCCAGATTGCTGGCGGGACAGCTCGACTTCGATTCCATCATCCGGGCGGTGGCGGCGGAGATCACGCATATCGTGCCCTATGATCATCTGGACGTCTGCATCAAGACGCTCGATGGCAAGTTCCATATCGCCTATGAGAGCGGCATATCGACGGACTGGAGCCGCAATCCGCCCGCACCGCTTTCCGGCAGCCCCATTCGAACTGTGCTTTCCGGCGAGGCCGATCATCTCCTCACTGACGATGCGCGCACCGATCCGCGCTTTCATTTTACGGGTGCTTTCTCCAGACCCATTATCGAGCATGATCTGAAAGGCCGCCTGCATGTGCCGCTGAAGGCGCAGGGCGATATTATCGGCGCGCTCAGCTGTTCCAGTCTCACTCCCGCCTGCTACACCATGCGGGACGTGGAAAATGCCCAGTCGATTGCCGATCTGCTTACCCCGTATTTCTTCGCGATCCGTGCGGCGGAGCAGGCCAAGCGGTCCGCCATTGTGGAAGCGGAAGCGCGAGCGCGGGAGGAAGGCTTGCGCTTCGGCGCGCTTAAACTGACGGAAGCGCTGGAAATCGAGCGCCACCGCATCGGCATGGACCTGCATGACCAGACGCTCGCCGATCTGACACGACTGGCGCGCCATGTGGAGCGGCTCACCCATGCGCCGGACCTCTCCGGCGAACAGCTTGAGCCGCTGTTTCGGGGGCTCCAGCATTGCATGCATGATCTTCGGCAAATCATTGAAGAGGCAAAGCCTTCGATCCTCCAGCTGTTCGGTTTCGTGCAGGCGACGGAAAACCATCTGGGCCGCTCGGTGCGCGACAGCGGATCGTCCGTCGAATGGACGCTGGATGACAGCAGCGGCGGCATGGCGGATCGACTGGAAGAAACGGTCGCGACCTCGCTGTTCCGCATCGTTCAGGAGGCAATCAACAATGCAATCCGTCATGCGCATGCAAGCCGGTTGCGCGTCGCGTTCCGCAACAAGGGCGGCCGCCTGCATGTTGAAGTCGCGGACAACGGCATCGGTATGGATCGCCATACGCAGCGTCCCAACGACGTAGGGCATGGGATCGACAATATGCGCACGCGCGCGCGGTTGATTTCTGCGAGTTTCGCTATCAGGAAAAACGGGGAAGGCGGCGGCACCAGTGTGACGATTCACCTGCCTGCGGAAATGTGCCGGGAGGGCGGA
>Ga0180216_1003784_pt1 | contig 11798 bp, 11 predicted proteins | sample eDN3rd37CBELigMG_FD_128879 | JGI IMG/M metagenome (GOLD analysis project Ga0180216, IMG submission 128879) | Enriched Miracle-Growth compost microbial communities from Emeryville, California, USA - eDNA 3rd pass 37_C BE-Lig MG (version 2)... ...
CCAATCATCCCTGGAGACGGTGGGAAGGTCCCATTGAACGCCTGCGCCCACACTCCGTCCCAACCCCTTGAACCGGACATTTCTATTTGGGAGAAAACCGGACATTTCTATTTAGCGTTGACAAAGCATCATTTTCGCAACGAATCCGCCCCGTGGCGGCCTCCCGGGCGCGATTGTCACAAATTATGGGGCCGTCGAAATTGATTGTTTTTACTTCGATTGTTACACTGGTTCCATACATTTTCCTGCTTGGCAGTTTCAGGTTCTCCAGACGCGGCCCAGGCCGCGTTTCGCATTTTGAGGGCGGCCCGCATGGGGTGGAACGCCGCCGGCAGGGGCTTATTTTTCAGGACGGATCCATGGTTTGCATCAGCCTTCCCGACGGTTCGCGGCGCGAGTTCGACCGCCCGGTCTCCGTGCACGACGTCGCGCACGCCATCGGGGCGGGACTCGGGCGCGCGGCGCTCGCCGGCAAGGTGGCCTTCGACGGCGAGGACGCCCGCCTGGTCGACACCAGCTTCCTCATCGATCGGGATGCGCGCCTGGCCATCGTCACCGACAAGGACCCCGAGGGCCTGGACCTCATCCGGCATTCCACGGCGCACCTGCTGGCGTATGCGGTCAAGTCGCTCTTTCCCGATGCCCAGGTGACGATCGGACCGGTGATCGAGAACGGCTTCTACTACGATTTTTCCTACAAGCGGCCCTTCACGCCCGAGGACCTCGAGGCGATCGAAAAGAAAATGGCCGAGCTTGCGCGGCTGGACGAGCCCGTCACGCGCGAGGAATGGGACCGCGACGAGGCGGTGGCCTTCTTTCGCGGCATCGGCGAGGCCTACAAGGCCGAGATCATCGCCTCGATCCCCACCAACGAAAAGATCAGCCTGTATCGCGAGGGCGATTTCATCGACCTCTGCCGCGGCCCGCACGTGCCGTCCACCGGCCGGCTCAAGGTCTTCAAGCTCATGAAGGTCGCCGGGGCCTACTGGCGCGGCGACAGCAACAACGAAATGCTCCAGCGCATCTACGGCACGGCCTGGGCGCGCAAGGAGGACCAGGCGTCCTACCTGCACATGCTCGAGGAGGCCGAGCGCCGCGACCATCGCCGCATCGGCCGCGAGCTGGACCTGTTCCACTTCCAGGACGAGGCGCCGGGGCTGATCTTCTGGCATCCCAAGGGCTGGACCATCTGGCAGCAGGTCGAGCAGTACATGCGCCAGGTCTATGTCGACAATGGATACCAGGAGGTCAAGGCGCCGCAGATCCTGGACCTGTCCCTGTGGAAAAAGACCGGCCACTGGGACAACTACCAGGAAAACATGTTCACCACCGAGTCCGAGAACCGCGTCTACGGCCTCAAGCCCATGAACTGCCCGGGCCACGTCCAGATCTTCAACGCCGGCCTGCATTCCTACCGCGAGCTGCCGCTGCGCTACGGCGAGTTCGGCCAGTGCCACCGCAACGAACCCTCGGGCTCGCTGCACGGCATGATGCGCGTGCGCGGCTTCACCCAGGACGACGGCCACATCTTCTGCACCGAGGACCAGTTGCAGGCCGAGTGCGCGGCGTTCACGCGCCTGCTGCAAAAGGTCTATGCCGATTTCGGCTTCACCGAGATCCTCTACAAGGTGGCCACGCGCCCCGAAAAGCGCATCGGCTCGGACGAGGTCTGGGACAAGGCCGAGCAGGCCCTCAAGGACAGCCTGGATCTCTCGCATTGCGAGTACGAGGTCTCGGAGGGCGAGGGCGCCTTCTACGGGCCCAAGATCGAATACACGCTCAAGGACGCGATCGGGCGGCATTGGCAATGCGGCACCATCCAGGTCGATTTTTCCATGCCGCAGCGACTGGGCGCCGAGTACGTCGACGCCGAGGACCAGCGCCGCTCGCCGGTCATGCTGCACCGCGCCATCCTGGGCTCCCTCGAGCGTTTCATCGGCATGCTGATCGAAAACCACGCGGGGGCCCTGCCGGCCTGGCTCGCGCCGCATCACGCCGTGGTGTGCTGTATTTCGGACGGCTCCGCGCAATATGCGGACGAGGTCGCGCGAGGCCTGAAAAAACAAGGATTTAGAGTATTTTCCGATTTGCGCGGTGAAAAAATCACCCGTAAAATCCGGGAGCACAGCTTGCAAAAGATCCCCTACATCCTCGTCGTCGGCGACAAGGAACGCGAATCAGGCACGGTATCGGTGCGCGGGCGCGGAAACCAGGACCTGGGCTCGATGCCCGTCTCCGGTTTTTCCGAGCGGCTGCGCGCCGACATCGAGTCCCGCGGCGTGGATCGCCCGCAGGCCTGAGCATTCAACTTCACAGGAGCTTTAGACATCGCAACCGAAAAGAAACACCGCACCAACGGTGAAATCCGTATCCACGAAGTACGCCTCATAGGCGTGGATGGCGAGCAATTGGGCATCGTCCGGACCTCAGAGGCCCTGGCGATGGCCGAGCAACACGAGGTCGACCTGGTCGAGATCGCGCCGACCGCCGATCCTCCGGTATGCCGCCTCATGGACTACGGCAAGTTCAGGTATCAGGAACAAAAGCGCCAGCAAGAGGCTCGCGCGCGCCAGAAGGTCATCCAGGTCAAAGAGGTCAAGTTCCGGCCCGGCACCGACGAGGGCGACTACCAGGTCAAGCTGCGCAACCTGCGCCGCTTCATCGAGGACGGCGACAAGGCCAAGGTCACCCTGCGTTTCCGCGGCCGCGAGATGGCGCACCAGGAATTGGGCATGCGGGTCCTCGAGCGCGTCCGCGACGACCTGAGCGAGCTCTGCCAGGTCGAGGCGATGCCCAAGCTCGAGGGCCGGCAGATGGTGATGGTGCTCGCCCCGCGCAAGAAATCCCCCGGCAAGCAGGGCGAGGTGGCCTGAGCCGACACCGCGGCCGATCCGTGACGGTTCGGCCGCCAACCGAGGCCTTTGATGCATATCCTGTTCGTCATCGATCCGCTGCCCTCGCTCAAGGCCTACAAGGACTCGTCGGTGGCCATCATGCGCAGCCTCGTGGCGCGCGGCCACAGGCTCAGCTTTGCCCTGATGGGCGATCTGTTCATCGACCGCGGCCGCGTGCGGGTCGTCGCCACCGGCATGCGCCTGCGCCCCGAAGCCGACCTGCGGGGCCACGAGTGGTGGGCCCAGGACGCCGCTGCCAACGAGTGCGACCTGGCGGATTTCGACGCCGTCCTGATGCGCAAGGATCCGCCCTTCGACATGGAGTACGTCTACGCGACGCACCTCTTCGATTACGCGCAGGCGCAGGGCGCCCGGGTCTTCAACCCGGGCCTGGGGATCCGCAACCATCCCGAGAAACTCGCCATCACGGAATTCGCCGAGTTCACCGCGCCGACCCTGGTGTCGCGCGACATGGACCGCCTGAGGGCCTTCCATGCCCGGCACGGCGACGTGGTGGTCAAGCCCCTGGACGGCATGGGCGGCAGCGGCATCTTCCGCATGCGCGCCGGCGAGCACAACCTCGGATCGATCCTCGAGACCCTCACCGAGTTCGGCACGCGCACCATCATGGCGCAGCGCTACATTCCCGAGATCGCCGCGGGCGACAAGCGCATCCTCATCATCGGCGGCACGCCCATCCCCTACGTCCTCGCGCGCATCCCGCTGAGCGGCGAGACCCGGGGCAACCTGGCCGCGGGCGGCCGCGGCGTGGCGCAGCCCCTGAGCGAACGCGACCGCGTGCTGGCCGAGACGGTGGGCGCGCGCCTTGGCGAGCGGGGGATGCTGCTGGTGGGTCTGGACGTGATCGGCGACTACATCACCGAGATCAACGTCACCAGCCCGACCTGTTTCGTCGAGATCACCGAGCAGACCGGCTACGACGTGGCCGGGCGCTTCGTGGACGCGCTCGAGCAGGCGCTGGGAGGGTGAGGGGATGACACGCATCGCGCTGGTCATGCACGAGCCCCTGGGCGCGGCCTTCGCCGCCTGCGCGCGCCACGTGCTGGGCGCCGAGCCCGACCTGACCGTGTTCGACATCGCACCCGACGCCGACCCGCGGGCCGAGGCCGCGCGCATGCTCGAGTGGATCCGCGGCCACCGGGATTCGCGCGATCCGGTGCTGGTGCTGTGCGACCTGTATGGCGCCACGCCGTTCAACATCGCCACCGAGGCCCTGCGCCGGGCCGCGGCCCTGGGCGTGGACGGCCACCTGCTCACGGGAACCAACGCCTGTATGGTGCTCAAGGCCTTGACCGACCAGCAGGAAGACCCCGACACCTTCAGTGAAAAGGTGCGCCAGGGCGCATTGCGAGGTATCGTCAATGCGGACCAGGCCTGCCAGCCCTCTTGCGATTAACCATTCTCAGGAAAGCCCGCCCATGCCGTCGATCGAACTGGTGATCTCGAACAAGCTCGGATTGCATGCGCGCGCGGCGGCCAAGCTCACGCAGCTCGCCGGCCGCTACCAGAGCGACATCTACATTTCCCGCGGGGCCCAGCGCGTCAACGCCAAGAGCATCATGGGCGTCATGATGCTGGCCGCCGGCCTGGGCGTCACGGTCAAGGTCGATGCGCAGGGCGAGGACCAGGACCGCGCCCTGCAGGAAATCCGCGCGCTGTTCGACGGCAAGTTCGGCGAGCAGGAATAACCCCCGGCGCAATCCCGCATCCTCGTCCATGAGTCCCGCCGAGCCGATCGCTCCGCCGTTTTCCTCGACCCTGTGCCTGTACGGCCAGGGCGTGGTCAGGGGCTACACGATCGGCCGGGCCGTGGTCATGAGCGCGGCCTCGCTCGAGGTCGCGCACTATCACGTCAATCCCGACGACGTCGAGGCCGAGAGCCTGCGCCTGCGCCGGGCGGTCGAGACCGCCGCCGCCGACCTGCGGCAGATGGCGGGGACGCTGCCGGCGGACGCGCCGCGCGAGCTGGGCGCCTTGCTGTCGGTGCACGGCATGCTGCTCGAGGATCCGATGCTGGCGCAGTCGGCGTCCCAATTGATCTCCGAGCGCCACTACAACGCGGAATGGGCGCTGGCGACCCAGGGCCAGATTCTCGTCGAGCAGTTCTCCATGATGGAGGACGCCTACCTGCGCGAACGCAGCGCCGACATCCGGCAGGTGATCGAACGGGTGCTGCGCGTATTGTCGGGCTCCACCTCCTGGCTGCCCGGCCTGGACACGACGCAGACCGACGGCAGCTTCATCGTGGTGGCGCGCGACATTTCGCCCGCGGACATGATGCGCCTGCGCGGCGGCCGCTTCGCCGCCTTCCTGACGGATCTGGGCGGGGCCACCTCGCACACCGCCATCGTGGCGCGCAGCCTGAACGTGCCGGCCGTGGTGGGCATGGGCCACGTGCGCGCGCTGGTGCGCGACGGCGACGTGCTGATCGTCGACGGCATCAACGGGGTGGTGCTGGTCAATCCCTCCGAGCGGATCCTCGCGGAGTACCGCGAGCGCCAGGCGGCGTTCCTGCGCGAGCGCGACGAGCTCAAGCAACTGCGCCACGCGCCCGCGATCACGCTGGACGGCATCCGGATCCGGATGGAGGCCAACATCGAGCTGCCCGACGAGGCCGTCGATGCGCTGGCGGCGGGCGCCGAGGGCATCGGTCTTTTCCGCAGCGAGTTCCTGTTCATGGGCCGCGCCACACTGCCGAGCGAGGACGAGCAGTACGAGGCCTACGCCTCGGTCGCGCGCACCATGGCCGGACGGCCGGTCACCATCCGGACCCTGGACATCGGCGCCGACAAGACGCTGGACGGGGACGTGACGGTGGCGACCAATCCGGCGCTGGGGCTGCGGGCGATCCGCTACTGCCTGGCGAACCCGGACATGTTCAACACCCAGTTGCGGGCCTTGCTGCGGGCTTCCCGGCATGGCGACATCCGCATCCTGCTGCCTATGATCTCGCACATGCACGAGGTCAGGTCGGCGCAGCGCGCGATCGGGCGCGCCGCCGAGCAACTGCGCGACGAGCGCATTCCCTTCGCGGACGACATCCAGATCGGCGCCATGGTCGAGATCCCCGCGATGGCGATCGCCATCGAGCCCTTCGCCGAGGCGCTGGATTTCCTGTCGATCGGCACCAATGACCTGATCCAGTACGTGCTGGCCATCGATCGTGGCGACAAGGACGTGGCGGCGCTGTACGATCCCATGCACCCCGCGGTGCTGCGCCTGATCGCCCACACCATCAACGTGGGCGAGCGCGTCGGCAAGCCCGTGTCCGTGTGCGGCGAGATGGCCGGCGATGCGCGCGTCACGCGCATGCTGCTGGGCCTCGGCCTGACGGGATTCTCCATGCATCCGCAGCAACTGCTCGACGTCAAGAAGGAAATCCGCCAGGCCCACTCGAACGCCTTGCGCGTCAAGGTGGCCTCGGCGCTGAACCGCGCCGAGCGCATCGACCTGGCGACGCTGTCCTGAGCGGTTTGACGGCGCCGTCTTGAGCAGTCTGGCGCCGCTTGCCCTATGGGTTGCCCGGGTGGCCGGCGGCGCCGGCCGCGGGCCCGTTCAGCGCTGGTAGGCGGTCTCGCCATGGTCGGCCTGGTCCAGGCCGCGCTGCTCGTCGTCGGGCGCGCAGCGCATGCCGCACACCTTGTCCGCGATCCGGTAGGCGATCCAGGCGGCGACGGCGGACCAGGCGATGGTCGCCAGCACGCCCTCGAACTGCAGCCACACCTGCGCGAGCATGCGGCTCGCGCCCGCCGCGCCGGGCCCGCCCAGCGAGCCCGAATTGAAGACCCCCGTCAGCAGCGCGCCCACGATCCCGCACACCCCATGGATGCCGAACACGTCGAACGTGTCGTCGGCGCGCAGCAGGCGCTTGAGGCCATTGACGCCGCAGAAGCCCGCCGCCGCGGCGAGGATGCCGATCAGCAGCGCCCCGCCCGGCGCGACCAGGCCCGCGGCCGGCGTGATGCCCACCAGCCCCGCGATGGCGCCGGAGGTGGCGCCCAGCAGCGACGCCTTGCCCTTGGCCAGGCGCTCGATCAGCGACCATGCGAGGACGGCGCCCGCCGTGGCCAGCAGGGTGTTGACGAAGGCCAGCGCCGCCACCTCGTTGATGCCCAGCGCCGAGCCGGCATTGAAGCCGAACCAGCCCACCCACAGCAGGGCCGCGCCGGTCATGTTCATCGGCAGGTTGTGGGGCGGCATGGCCTCGCGCCCGTAGCCCTTGCGCGGCCCGATCAGCCATGCGCACACCAGCCCGGCCACGCCGGCGTTGATGTGCACCACCGTGCCTCCGGCGAAATCGAGCGCGCCGCGCCGCAGCAGCCAGCCGTCCGGCGCCCACACCATGTGGGCGATCGGCAGGTAGGCGAGGGTGAGCCACAGGCCCGTGAACAGCATGATGCCGCCGAAGCGTGCGCGCTCGGCCACGCTGCCCGTGATCAGCGCGCAGGTGATGCCGGCGAAAGTCGCCTGGAAGGCGGCGAACGCCATTTCAGGGATGGCGCCGGCAAGCGGCATCGTGCTCGCCCCGCCCGGCGCGTACAGGCCCGAGAACAGCACCCTGGAGAAGCCGCCGATCACCCCCGAGCCGGTGGTGAAGGCCAGGGAATAGCCATAGAGGAACCACAGCACGAGCGCGAGCGCGCAAGTCCCCAGCACCTGCGTGAGCACCGACAGCACATTGCGGGCGCGCGCCATGCCGCCGTAGAACAGGGCCAGGCCGGGGACGGTCATCATCAAGACCAGCAGCGTGGATGCCGTCACCCAGGCCAGATCGCTTTTGTCCATCTCGATACTCCTTGTGAGGGGTTGAAACGTCGTTTGGAGGCCGCCGGGCTGTGCCGGACTGCCGGACTGCGCAGAGCCGCTGAGCCGCAGGGCTGCGCCGGGGCGCCGGACTGCCGAGCCGCCGGACTGCCGAGTCGCCGAGCTGCCGGGCCGCCGAGCCGCCGGGGCGCCGGGGCGCCGTCAGAGCGCCGATTCGCCGGATTCGCCGGTGCGGATGCGGACCACCTGCTCCAGCGGGGTGACAAAGACCTTGCCGTCGCCGATCTTCCCGGTCCGCGCCGAGGCGCAGAGGCTTTCGATGACGAGTTCGACCTGCTCGTCCGCGACCGCCACCTGGACTTCCAGCTTGGGCAGGAAGTCCACGCTGTACTCGGCTCCGCGGTAGAGCTCGGTATGGCCTTTCTGGCGCCCGAAGCCTTTGACCTCGATGACGGTCAGCCCCTGGACACCGGCCTGGACGAGGGCCTCGTGGACCTCGTCGAGCTTGAAGGGCTTGATGATCGCAGTGATCAGTTTCATGGTGTTTTCCTCGTGCTTGGATGGCATGGGATGCCAAGCAAAAGCCATGCCAGATCGGGCCACGAGGGAAGGGCGTTCGGGAGCGGTGGATGGCACGCCCCGCCGCACCGGTTCAGGGCGGCATGCACCCTATCAGTGCGCCCTATCAGTGCGGCGTAGCAGCTCACCACGCCGGCAGTCCGGCGTGGTGTGAAAGGCACGGAAAGGCGGTGGGGCTGTAACCAGTGCTTAGAGAGGAGCCATCATTTGTATCTGGATATTAGTGCGGCGCGCGCTGGGGGCGGTGCGAGGCCGCATGGAACTCGCTGGTGGCTCGGGAAGTTTTGCCTGCCACTAAATCTGGAAGTATGAAATTAGTATTTACACGAGGTCGCTGTCCCGGATTCATGGGGTGGCTAGAATTGTAACCAAGCCGGTTGTAACAAGCCGGTCTTCGATTGCACTCCGCCGGTTGCGGAACTTTGAATAGGGATGATCATGAATATGACGCGTAAAACGTTGACTATGGCCGCGATGGTCGCCGCTTTGGGCCTGCTCGGCGCATGCTCCAAGAGCGAAGACGCGCCGGTCCCGCCCGCCGCGCCCACTACTCCGCCCGCCGCTCCCGCGCCTTCCACCACGCCGACGCCGGCGCCCGTGCCGCCCGGTCCGCAGGATCAGTCTCCGGCCACTCCGCCTTCGTCCGACCAGCAGTCCATGAGCGAAAAGCTCGAGGACTCCGCCGCCGTCGCCAAGGAGAAGGTCGCCGCGGCCGGCTCCGCCATTTCCGAGGGCGCCTCGAAGCTCGCCGACAAGGCGGGCGAAGCCGCCACCAGTGCCCGCGAATCGGTCGCCGAGGGCGCGGCCAAGGCGGATGCCGCCATCCAGAAATCCGTCGGCAACGGATCCTCGGCCTCGAAGTCCGAGTGAGCTGAGAGCGGATCCCGCCCTCCGGCGCGGGCTCCTTGGCCCTCCGGAGCGAGGTCCCCAGCCCTCCGGAGCGAGGTCCCCGGCTCTCCGGAGCGAGGTCCCCGGCTCTCCGGAGTGAGGTCCCTGGCCCGGCGCCCCGATCGATCCGCCCGGATGGCGGCGGGCGGTGATCCGGGCCGAGTGCGAGATTCGATCCAGGCCGAATGTGAGATTCGTGATCCGGCCAGTCGCGGAGAAGAGCCGTGAGCCGGCCACGCCGCGGAAGGCCCGCCGGCTCGCAGAGGCTAGTGATCCGGCCACGTGGCAGGATGGCCGGTGACCCGCCGGAGATCCGCCACGACCCGCCGGAGATCCGCCACGACCCGCCGGAAATCCGCCTTCCGGGCCCTTGCGGCATTTCCCGATGGCCATTTCGATCCCAGGGCGCCCCGCGCGGCGGGGCCTTGGAGGCATACTCGAGGGGTCTGGACGGCGAGGCGGCGGGACGGCGGCGGCGATGGCGGGCCCGCGGCCTGGCGGGCCGTCCCGGCGTCGACTCCTGGAGGTTCCACCCCATGTCCCTGGCCGTGCTCTCGAGCCGCGCCCTGTCGGGCTTGCAGGCCCATGCCGTGCGCGTCGAGGTCCACGTGGGGACCGGGCTGCCGGCCTTCCACCTGGTGGGCCTGCCGGGTGCCGACGTGCGCGAGAGTCGGGCGCGGGTGCGCTCGGCCATCCTCAACAGCGGCTTCGAATTCCCGGCCGGGCGCATCACGGCCAACCTGGCGCCGGCCGACCTGCCCAAGGAATCCGGCCGCTTCGACCTGCCCATCGCGCTGGGCGTTCTGCTGGCGTCCGGGCAGGTGGTGGCGCCCGACGGAGGGCCGCCCGACCTGCGCTCCTATGTGTTCGCCGGGGAATTGTCCCTGACCGGCGCGATCACCGCCGCCGGCGCGCCGCTCGCCATCGCGCTCGAGGTGGCGCGGGATGGTCCGGACGCCGTCCTCGTCATGCCGCCCGCCGCCGCCTCGCTCGCCGCCCAGGTCCCGGGACTCACGGTCTTGCGCGCCGGCAGCCTGTCCGAGGTGGTGGCGCATTTCAGCGGACAGGGCGCCCTGGCCGCCGCGGTCCCGCCCGAGCCCGCCGCGGCGTCCGGCCGCGGCGAGGTCCCCTGCCTCTCGGACGTGCGCGGCCAGCCCATCGCGCGGCGCGCGCTCGAGATCGCCGCCGCCGGGCGCCACAGCCTGCTGATGTCCGGGCCGCCGGGGGTGGGCAAGAGCATGCTGGCCCAGCGGCTGCCGGGCATCCTGCCGCCGCTGCCGGCGGCCCAGGCGCTCGAGGTGGCCGCCGTCCTGGGCGCCGGCGGGATCGAGTGCGCGTACCCGGCGGTGCCGCCGTTCAGGGCGCCGCACCATTCCGCCTCGATGGCGGCCCTGGTGGGCGGGGGCGCCCGCCCGCGTCCGGGTGAAATCAGCCTGGCCCATCACGGCGTGCTGTTCCTCGACGAGCTGCCCGAGTTCGAGCGGCGCGCGCTCGAGGCCCTGCGCGAGCCCCTGGAAACCGGCCATGTGTCGATCGCCCGCGCCTCGGGGACCTGCCGGTTCCCGGCGGATTTCCAACTGGTCGCCGCCATGAACCCCTGTCCCTGCGGCTGGCGCGGCCATCCCCGCCAGGCCTGCCGCTGCACGCCCGAGCGCATCGAGCGCTACCGGGCGCGCGTATCCGGCCCCTTGCTCGACCGCATCGACCTGCATCTCGAGCTGGCGCCGGAGGAGGTCTGGGCCCAGGCCCCCGCCGGCGAGCCTTCGGCGCCGGTGCTGCGGCGGGTGGTGGCGGCGCGGCGCGCGCAGCTCGAGCGGCAGGGCGCGCCCAATGCCGTGCTGGGCGCCGCGGCCTTGCGGCGGCACGCCCGGCTGGACGAGGAGGGCGGAGCCCTGCTGGCCGAGGCGGGGCGCCGCTGGGCCTGGTCGGCGCGCGGCGCCGATCGCGTGCTGCGCGTGGCCCTGACCATCGCCGACCTGGCCGGCGATCGCGGCATCCGCCCCGGGCACCTGGCGGAGGCCATCCGCTACCGGCCTCCGGGGGACGGCGCCGGCACGGCCTGAGCGGGTAGAATGGAGGGCCGAAACACTACTCCGGATGGAGGCCCCATGATCGCTCCCAATCAATGGCTGGATGACTTCCAAAAGAACATGTCCGAGCTGCTGGCCAAGACGCCGGCCGCCGACATCGAGCGCAACATGAAGGCGCTGATGGCCCAGACTTTCGCCCGCATGGATCTCATCACCCGAGAGGAGTTCGACGTGCAGGCCGCCTTGCTGGCCCGCTCCATCGAGCGCATCGAGGCGCTCGAGGCCCGCGTCCAGTCGCTCGAGCAACTCGACAAGCCCGAATAATCCGTCCTATAATCAATGGCTTTTCCTTGGTCGCCTGCGCGATTGCGTTTGGCCCCAGGGGGAAAAATCCGCCCGAGGCATCGAGCCCTCGAGGGGATGGCCCGGATCCCTGCCGCAGGTTGCGCGGCCCGATCCGGGGGCTTGTAGCGCGAATCCCAGGTCGATGAAGCACCCATGCCGGATCGGCGGGTCACCTGGTTTCGTAAGTCAACAGAGTATCGTCATGCCCAAGATGAAGAGCAAGAAAGGCGCCTCCAAGCGCTTTAAGGTTCGCGGCAGTGGTTCCATCAAGCGCGGC
>Ga0180216_1003785_pt1 | contig 11796 bp, 10 predicted proteins | sample eDN3rd37CBELigMG_FD_128879 | JGI IMG/M metagenome (GOLD analysis project Ga0180216, IMG submission 128879) | Enriched Miracle-Growth compost microbial communities from Emeryville, California, USA - eDNA 3rd pass 37_C BE-Lig MG (version 2)... ...
ATTTCGGAACTACAAAAACTATCAATTGTGCTAAAAAAGGATTGTTTTGTATTAGTACACATTAATTTTGATCTTTTCTCTAATTCCTTACTTGCTTTATTTGTATACGAAATTGCAATAACACCCTGATAATCTTTACATTCCTCAATTACTTGTTGAATCTTTTTGGCCAATGTCCATGTTTTACCACTGCCAGGTCCTGCTATGATAATCGCATTCTTATCCCATTCAAGGATAGCATTTTGTTGAGTTGTAGGTTCAAAGTCCATCATGATTACCAACCCTCATCTGCTGAACAATTGTTCTACATGCATACAATGGTTCTGCTAACGGATCATCTTTTAAAGAATTTAAACACTCTCTATTATTTGCTAAAAAAAGATACATAAATGTTGATTTTTTACTTTTCATTTCTGAAACCGAATCTTCAAATATTAATATTTCCTCATCCTCTTGGCTAGGTTGAAAATACTGATTAATGGCATTTTTGACCCTTTCATTTGAATGATATATATCTTCTTCTAATCCTTCTTTAGCTAAAAACAAACCGTAATTGCTAAGTGGTTGATAAAATAAATCGTACATCTCTTGCCTATGAGTATTACATGCAGTAGGATTTTCTGTAAGTTTATCTTTATTCACTAAAATTAATTCAGTTAGATTTACTAGTTGTTCCCCAATTGGCACTTTGCCGGAACATTTTGTTGAATATATCTTAGTTAATCTTCTAATACCAGTTAAATAATATGCTTCTTTTAACAGTTGCTTTGGTCGATTGTATTTTTGATAATCATTGTCCGTTCTCATCACCCATGGAATGCCTAAAGAGTTTAGTAAATCAATATATCTTGTAAAGCCAACACCCTCTACAGATAAAATACTAATATTTAACCTATCCAAGTCCACTCCTAACTGATGAGCTAAATTTTTATAAAAAACAATTTCAGAAGTCCCCTCAACTAGAAGTACACAGTCACTAAAATATACTTCTGCTATAAGAGGACTTAAACGATATTCCATGCCTCTAATTTGCTCACCCAATTCCTCTGATACTCCATTTTGAATACACATTGTAGATGGACATCCTTGTTTAGTATGTAACCTTATAATTGAGTTAGGATGAAATTCACAAGCGATATAAGGTGAGTGAGATGTTAAGATAACCTGAGTTGGTAATACTTTTACAAGATACTCAGCTAGTTTTCTTTGTTGGTGAGGATGAAGGTGTGCTTCAGATTCTTCTATACAAAAGATAGAAATTTCATTTGGTTGACCATCTTGAATAGAAATTTGATTTAAAGCCGACCAAAGGGCAATAAATGCCTGATTCTTTCTCCCTTCACCACCTAATTGAATGGTGTTATCTCCTATACTAGAAAGAAGACTTATCTTTCGAAACAAATCATCATTAGATGGTAAATCGACACCTAACTTTAATTTCTGTTCTTGATGATGTTCAGACAAATCTCTTAATTGCTTATTAAGTGTTACTCCAGCTTTTCCAATAAAAGATAAAGTATTCAATTCATTTTCAATAGTCTTTATTCGACCACTTATATCTTCAAATTTTTCATTATCCGATTGTTCCTCCTCGTCAGTTCTTGCATCTTGTAAATATTCTATAAGCCGATTTTTTTGATTTTTTAAATACTGATCAATCTGTCGAGTTGCACTTACATATCTCATATTTAATGCTCTTAAATAAAACCGACTAGAAACTAATTGCAATTCATCCAGAGAAGTTCCGACAAATAACTTATAATCTTTCGTTCCACCTATTCTAGTTCTTGTAGCTACATACCGTATATATACATCGTCTTTTTCACTGATAAATTCTCTAAAGATTGATAAAATACACTCTTCAACAGCTTCAACAAAGTGAAGCGTTATTGAAAATTCATTTAATTCTCCTTCTGAATAAATACAAAAATCCTCATCAAGAGGTTGTAGATCATTTTCAGATAAAGTTCTATCTAAGAGAATTCGCAAAGCATACAAAACATTAGTTTTCCCTATATCATTTGCTCCAATGATTAATGTTTTTTCATCAAAATATAATTTAGATTCAATAAAGTTCCGAAAATTTTTTAACTCTATATAATTTAATTTCATGTCCGCCCTCCACAAATTAACCACTACTATATATTTTTCATAGTTTCCTACTTTTTATTTTAACAAATTACGTAAATTATGGTAATTTCCTTAATTAAAATATTTTTTAAAAACACACTTTATTTATCATTGATTGAGATAACTCCATGTACCTCATGAAAATTCCCCTCAAAATATATAAAATTTTAAAAGAGTTAAGTTTACAGCTATACTAGCAGATTACCAAACTAATAAGGTAAAATAGGATTAAAGTACTGAATTGGAGTTAATTATGAAAAAAAACTACCCTTCACAAACTTCTTTATGGATAATCCTAATTATGTTTTCACTATGGTTTTTAATTATTCCATTAATTATTGGGATCATTATGCTCTCTAACTTTAATAAACGTAATGCCGTTTACATCAATGAAATGAAATCCAATATTAATATCTTAGAAGAGGAATTATCAAAGTATATAAAAGAACAAGAGTCCTTAAAAGCTTTAGAATCTGAATTAAAATATAAGAAGGAAGAACTAATTATAAAAGAAAATAATATGGAACGTATGGTTATTTTGAAAACAAAAGAAAAGGAAGAACAGTTATTTCAACGTGAACAGCAACTGTTATTAACAAAATTAAAGTTAGAAAAGATCAGCGATCAACAACTTGCCGATTTAAAACAAAAAGAAAAAAGTTTCAGCGAACGTGAGCAGCAATTGAGGCTAAACTACGAGCAAAAAGAAAAAGAAATAACAAACCAAAAAAGACAGTTAGAAAAAATGATTCCTGATAAACTAAAAATTTCCCGAACACTAGATTTCTCACACCAAATTAGCATGATTCCAAAGATTAGAGAAAAAGAAGCTGAGCTACAAATGCGTGAACAATTTATTAAAAGTAAAGAGCAAAAAGTAGTAAGTTTAAATCAACAGATAGTCATCTTAAATAAGAAAAAACTATCTCTAGAAGATGAACTACTTTATGAATCTTTTGGCTTCTATGACGAAAAGTTCAGCTTAAAAAATTCCAAAGAATACTTGCATTTTCTAGGACTTGTAAGATTAAAACAAAAACAACTAGTCAAAGAGAAAAGAGCCTGGGCGTTTCCTATGGGATCCATGATTTATAGTACCAATACAGAAACTAAAAAAACTCAATTTATCGTTAAGTTGGCTATTCGATCATTCAATAGTGAATGTGACTCAGCTATCAGGAAAGTTAAATTCAACAATGTCGAGGTTGCAGAAAAGAAAATTCGCTCTTCCTTCCATGAGATCAATAAATTAAATAACTTTAACTCCATTGAAATTACCCACGATTATCTAAATCTAAAGCTTGAGGAATTATTTCTAGTTCACGAATATAACCTAAGAAAACAAGAAGAATTTGAAGAACAAAGAAGAATCAACGATTTAATTAGAGAAGAAAAAAGGGTACAAAAAGAATTAGAAGAAGAACTAATGAAGATAAAGAAAGAAGAACAACACTTACTTAATGTTATATCTCAAAGAGTAAACCAACTCACAGATCTAGAAAGGACTCAGTATCAAAATAGATTAGAGGAAATTAGAGAGCAAAAACAACAAGTAGATTATCGAGTAAAGAATACAAAAGCGGGTTATGTATATATTATTTCTAATATCGGCTGTTTTGGAGAAGATGTTTTTAAGATAGGTATGACAAGACGATTAGATCCAATGGATCGCGTAAAAGAACTAGGTGGGGCATCTGTACCCTTCCATTTTGATGTACACGCTGTAATCTTTTCTGAAGATGCACCATCCCTAGAAGCAAAACTACATAGGACATTTCAGCATAGAAGAGTGAACAGAATAAACGAAAGAAAGGAGTTTTTTAGAGTTACACTAAATGAGATAAAAAAAATTGTCCATTCAACTTATAATTCATCTATTGAGTTTACTATGATTGCAGAAGCAAAAGAGTATCGTGAAACTCAAATGTTAGAGAAAAAAAAGAATGTGGACGTATAATAATATAATTAATTTCATTTATTTGTCCAATTAATCATCTAATTTAGAACTTACTGTTAACATATAGTATTTACTTTCTTTTTATGCTTTTGCTTAACTAAAAGCTTCATAAGAAACTGAATGTTTAAAACGAACACAAAAAGGCCGATTTCAAATGGAAACGGCCTACAACTACTTATCTTTGAATTGAAGTAAAGATTTTGGACATTTTATAAAACTTAGAAATGTCCTAGTTTTTTAAATCCATGCCGTACCTAGCCGAACCTAACCGATCCACACCGTGCCTAGCCGCACCCAACCATACCCGATTTGACCACATTCTCATCAGCAATAGGATGGTCAATCCTATTGAACAGTTAATACTGTTTCGAAATTTATCATCGCCAAGTATGATTTCTCCAATTAGTGGGGATAATGCCATCCCTTAATGCACTCGCTATCATACCAGAATGATTAATGTCTTCCCTTAAAACATGACATCTTCTACACAAAGTTCTTAAATTTTCAAACTTGTTGTTGGCAAACTTACCACTTTTTATATGATCAATATGGCATTCATCTAGTGATAAGCCCTTACCGCATCTCACGCAACACCTTTTATCCCTCTTCCAAATGAATGGTCTAACATTTTTTATCCATGTTTCTCTAGGAACTCTTACTTTGGGCATTTTCAATCTCCTCTTCTATGACAAACGAGCATATTTCATACCTACCATATCCCAATTTTCTTCCATCACCTATTCCTGCATATAAACCAGCATCATTACAAATTGATTCCATTTGATCTCTACCTACTAAAGTAGACTCCCACGCGATAGAAAATTCAGCTTCCCACCCTGTTGCCACTGCTACGCGGTACCTAATATTCTTTGCTTTATTTCTTGTAACAGCTCGAATATCAATATAAACATCTTTTTTGTGATCGTCATCAATATTATCAATTGAAATTTCCCTGTTTAAAAGAATTATCGGATCTAAAATTTGTAATGTTGCAGAAACATTGGGCTCTAAGGAACCTAAACCCTTTCTTGTATGTTTTGCACCTGCTCTAATTGAAGAAAATAAATATTCTGGCTTAAGGTACAAAGTACCACTAGGAGTAGCTAGATACGTACTCTTCCACTCTTCTGGATTATTTCCGGGCACTCCTGATTTCTCTTTACGACTTGTGGAAATTGCATCAAGCCGCATATTGTTGTAAAGAAATGGTCTTGTTCCCCTTATTGTAATTCTTGCTTTTACTAAAGACATAACATTTAATACCTCCATATTAATACTTATAAGTATTAATATTCGTCATTTTTTTCTAATTTATACTACTGTTTTCTTTTTTTTCACTTAACTACCATTGTATTGAGGTGAAGAATATGACAGAATTATTTAAGATTGTTGGGAAAAGAGTCCGATATTTTCGTCAACTTAAAGGGTTAACTCAAGTAGAACTAGCGGATAAAGCAGGGATTCATTATACATATATTGGTGGGATAGAGAGAGGGGAAAGGAATATATCAATGGAATCTTTTGAAAAAATATTAAACGCTTTAGAAGTGTCTCCATCAGATTTTTTTAATATTGATATAACTGATGACCCTCGTAATGAAAAAATTAATCTTCATCAACAACTTTTGAAAACTAGAGATACCAACGAAATTATTCTGATCCATGAAACAGTTCAAAAAATAATTAATTTGATAGATAAAAATCAATCTTAATACTAAAAGGGGAGTTTTCAAATAGGATTTCTTCCCCTTGCTTTATATACCAAAATTTTTGCAATGCTTTAAGCCAATAAGAGATAATTCGAGCTACAAACCATTTTATCAAGATGAAATTTACAAATATACATAAATGAAAGGCCCACACATATTAGTCATAAAAAAATATCTTGTCTACGTTCCTTTTTAAAGATAAGAATTAATTGATATGTTAAATTATAAAAAATTTATAGTCAAAACCCTCACTACAATACATACTAGTCATATTCTAATCTTGTCTACAATCGATTGAAGAAATTCAGCGAGTTACCTTTCAAATTGAATGACGTTCTGGATTTACTTAAAATAGTAGAATTTTTTACACCACCTAAGATACTAAATTCCTTTCATTTATATGTAAACACCAAAAGCAATATCACCTATTAGATACATTCTTGTCTATTATTTGAGCAAAGTTTCTTACAGTAATCTGCTCTTACACTTTAAAAACAATAAAAAAATGAGCTGTCAGAACAGCCCATTGCACTTCAATTATACCTACCCTTTAGTTCTACACCTCATAATTCTATTGGTAGAAAATTAATTGAATTTGCTTGATACATTCTGTCTCGATATTCATAAACAATAACAATTTCTCCAACAATCCATGCAGGCGATATTCCTCCACTAACTTTCACGATATGTTGATAGTCATTTACTTCGTATTCAATAATACCACCAAATGATATATTTAATATTCACCTAAAGATTTGATAATGAAACAAAACCCACCACGTTACTTATATATTCCCTAATAAGATATGGCTAGGATTATCAAGGATAATATTTATAAATGGAGGCAGTGCTTCCACATATCTCTTCGATAAATTAAACAAGTGTCTATACTTTATTTTAGAAACGCACCTGCTAGTTCATAAGATCTTCCTTTAAATCTACCCCTCCCTTTTTCATAGATGAATTTATTATCATCTGTCATAATCATTAACTTTTTCATAAAGCTCCCCATATTAATAGTTATTAATTTAGTTAGGTTTGGGCTTATTTCATTAGATTGATAAAGCATACTGATATTTAGGAGTCAACCGGTTATTGTATTGATACAAACATACTTCACTCCATATATTAGGGTTAATACCTCTTCCTATTTCTATCGCAAGTCCTGCGGGCCCAGCATAAAAAAGATGAATCTTATTATAATCTTGTTGCTGTAACAATTTTTCTATCTCATCCTTAATTTTAGATTGAACATAGATTACATCATTTCTATAAATAAGCCTTTTTAGACCTGGGTTGTCAATATCAAAACGAATGGAATCAAAATCCTCTGTCAACACTTCCTGAACGGAATCCATTTTTACTATCCCGCTAATGGAAACGAGTACTGCAAGTTCTTTTTTATTATTTATATCTTTAGTGACACTGAGTTCTACTTCTTTAATTGCTTCAGTGGAATCCGAAACCCATAGTCCCGCTTCTCTATCAAATTGATAAATAGAATATGAAACCGTATCAGTTAATAAGGAACCTAAATGGAACAATAATGGTATAGGAGACAAAGGGAATATTTCGCCTACCTTTGCCTCTTTTCCCTTAATTTTCCCAATGAACTTCTGATAAAGAATCTCGTTACTTTTCTTACCAACTTCCCAACCTTCTGTTGTAAAGTCGTCAAACACCGTTTGGTCCTCAACAGCATCAAGAAGTATATATGGAGCTGGACTATCATATTCTATATCGAAAAGTGGCCCACCCATTCTTTTGTGTATAAGAGCAATACTTTTCTTTTTATCAACCGACCAAGAGGAAACCCAGTTTTCGTGTTTTTCCTTCATCGCAAATAGTAAATCCGGTGGAAATTGTCCTTTAGTCTTTTTGTCATCAATTATTTTTGAGTGGTCATAACACATTAACATAAGATTTCTTACATCTTCTAATGTTTCATAGGTAAAACCATACTCCTCCATATATTCGTGACGAGCAGAGTTTTTAGCATGACCAATAATATGTGCCTTTATTCCAACATTCGTCAAATCTCCTGACGTAGATTCTATTAACCTTTTTTTGCACCCATCAAAAGAACACATTCCACCGCACGCTACCCAAAGGTGATAATTCTCTGCTGCTGTAAGATCTCTTCTTTTTCGTTCTTCTTTAGAATTGGTCAAATTTAATTTCTCCTTTTAAGTTCAATTATTATATCTTCCGTACCATACCAAACTTTTAATTCTTCTATTCCTAATATAATAAAGAATAGACAACCAGTTTCATAACCTATGTTTAATAATCTGTTCCAATCTTTTCTATCAATAGAAGAAGGAACCGGCACCCTCTCCGGGTGTGTATGCCATTCTCCAAGGTAAAAGCATCTTCCATTTTCTCTTTCCCAAACATCGTTATAATACTCCTGATGCCCTTCTGGTTTCCTACTAAAACGAGCTCGAGATCTTTTATCGGTTGGCATTGGTTCCGACACATCATCTATTATATAGTTCCCATCTTCCACCAATACCCTTCCTATTAAGATTCCACCAGCTTCCGGATCAGACCAACTTATCTGCCTGTAATTATTCATCTTCTCTAGTGCTTCAGGACGGATATACAATATTTTATTGTCAGGTAATATAAAAACTTCTTCTACTTGGTTATTGATGCATATCCCTTCCTTCTTCAGAACAGATAAGACATTGTTCATCTTTATAAGAGTATTTTGTATTATCTAATTTTTCAGTCGTAAATGTATAACGTATTGTTGTTTTGTAACCGTATTTTTCAAAAAGATAATCTTCCCCCTTCCAGGATAAGAGCGGATTACCTTTCATATTTTCCATTAATACCTTGATACCAGCCTCTACTGTTAATATTGCAGAACGTTCACTATCTAAAAAGCTGTATGGTGTAAATACAGACCCACAACCAGTAATTGATTTAGAAAAATCCTGAAGCGGCTCTGCAAATGCTGAACGATTATATATAGGGGATTCTTCATCCGGTTTAAATAAACACTGATAACAACCTGTTCTATCATTATTTAGTGTTACTAACGTGTGTCCACCGATACCAAGAGGTTCCACCCAGGTATAAATGGTTGGTGGTGGATCAGGTAACTTATGCAATCTTTCATTAATCATCATTTCTTTGTTTGGAGAACCAATCGCAACAATAAATAGATTTATATTACTCTTACTAATTTCTAGTTCCTCAAATATCGAGAAAATATTGTCATAGTAAGTTTTTACTTCTGTAAAAGGAAATTTCCTTTTTATTTCTTCTTCCAAACCCCATACTTTTGGTTTATTATAAAGCCCTAATTTTTTGCTTATATCATAAACTTGATCACTGCCAAGTGCGTGACGATGAACATTATCTAATTCCAATTTATCGAAATCAACAAGCGAAATTTTTTTAACACCAGCCTTTGCAAATCTCATAGCAATCTCGCTTCCTATTGAACCGACTCCAGCAATTAATATATGCTTATCTTTTAATTCCGTATTTCCGCCTGTCCGATTCAGAAGATGATTATGATGCCATCTTTCGATATTTGCTTTATACAAGGTCGCGTCTTTAGGCTTTGATATAAATGGATGTAAATGCCTTTTGAGTTTATTTTTATTCTTACGTGATTTGAAATCAAATACATTCCCATTCATACCATAACCAAATAAGGCCACATTCCCCTTTGGTGTAGGTAATCCTATAATAATAAATTCGAGATTTGAACGAACACCTTTTATCGGTTTATTGACTAATCGATAAAACTCTTTTTGATTCTCTTCCGACAAATTCGAAAAAATATTATTTTTCAAATCTCCAAAATCCCACTTTTCCTCATTTATCGGTGGCAACAAAAAAGTCCCTTCTTTTAAAGGGATATATAAACATCTATACTTAGTCGCCTTATCAACATCTATATGAAAAATTCGGCTAATCACTTTTTCCAAAGAATCTCTTTTCTCAGCAGCAACAATAATAAAATCGTCATTTTCCGTTGGCTTATTCCATAGATCCAGTTCTCTTAACTTTGAATTTGCCGTATCGATATGAGCGTAAATGTTTAATAATAGGTTATTTTGCCAATAGACCTCGAATTCATCTAGAAATTCGTTATGGTTTATACCCTTCATTCCATCCTCTACTAACTTAATTACCTTATTCAAACAGTGTAATAAGATGGAAGCAGGATACCTTACATCCAAAATAAGCGATTCACTTCTGGTAAAACACAAGAATCCATTAGGCATCTTGTGAGGGATTGATTCAAATAAGTTTTTTTTATCATAGAACTTTGGCAGTTCATTTGGAAATTTTTCAGGGAAACCAACTGTTAAAACAGCAGTTTCCCCATTTATTTGTACCTCTATTTCTGCAACCTTGGTGCATCCTGGATATTCTTCTAAGTCCACTTCTTCTAAAATCGAAAATGAACTAATGATGTTTTGTTCAATTTCACTTAATTCTAATTTAATATCTTCTAAGGTTAGTAGCATTATCCCTTTTCACTCGCAGACTCAGAGCTGGAAATAACAGCAGCGGCCATTGCTTTTTTACCTGTAGCCGATTTTTCCGGAACCGGAAAATCATCACCGAATTGCTTTTTTAATATTTCTGCCGCATCAGTAGGATCGGTTTTCGCCTTTGCCTCTTCTAATGCTTCCAATAATGTTTCCAACTTTTCTTTAAATGTTTCCATTTGTTTGTACGTCATTTTTTCAAATAGCTCTGGTTTTGGTTCCACAGGAAGACGTACTTCTAGCCTTGGCATAAACTTATACTCACCATCTATCTCTACATATTCAAGTTGAAAATTTGAAATCATTTTAGAAACGATGTTGATTAATGCATCGAGGTCCTTATACGTTGTCTTTCCAGTAAATTCATCTGTTTCTTTCTGTATGTACAACCAATGATATACGCAAGAAGTTAAAGCGATACCTGTTGGCTTACCGTTAACAGAAGAAAACTTAACATCTTTCCATCTTTTTAGATAACGTACAATTCTTCTAAACTGCCTTCGATCATCTTTATCAGATAAATGATCTCTAATTTCTGTAATTAAGTCTTTAGGATTGGATTCATCCCATTTCTTATCCTCCGCTTTGCCATTAGGTTTCCCCTTCGCAAGATATACTTTTCCGTCGCTGTTATTTGCAGCATACACAGTTACATCTACGTGATACCCTGCCGCATATGTAACAGTCACACAAGGGTTTTTAATCTTTACATCGGATGTATGTCCTACAAGTGCGTAATAAATCCAATTTTTAGCGGTCATAGGTTCTACATCATCCTTTGACATATCAAAATACAAACCTACATCAATGTCATAATCTGAACCTAGTGGCTTTATCCCCGTATGCATTGCATACGAACCTTGATTAAAAATCTCAAAACTATATGCAGCTTCTTCCGGCAACTTATCTTTAATGCGTTTTACAATAATGTCCCTCTTACTACTGAGTACCTCATTTTCTTCTTTTAATTTAATAGCATCGTGGAACTTATTAAACTGGGATATACAATCTGCCACTCCCATTCCTCCCTATTGTATTAATTTTCTTTATTAACTAAATTATACCATAACAAAGGAATAAACCATTACCTTGAACCTATGGTTAAACTAAGTCTAAGGGTTCATATTTCTCCTAGACAAGTGTAATTTTGATTTTCTTTTAGATTTAGGATGTACTAGTTGTTATGGGAATTATAAGACCATATGTTAACGTCCATAAGAAGGAATGTTATCAATTAATTTAATTAGAAGATTATAGATGATGTTTATCAAGATTAACAATGAGGTAGTTAGATATATTTTATTATTATAGAAAAAGAAAATCTAATATAGGGAAGTGGAAAATCTCTAATATTCAACAGTTTTACTTTGCTATTGAAAAAGAAATACGTCAGCGGAGCGTTGATATAACTGACAAGAAAGCTTTCCTTCAGCAACGTAAAACTGAAAAAAGCAATGACAAGGAGGTAATGCCATATTGTCTA
>Ga0180216_1003786_pt1 | contig 11792 bp, 8 predicted proteins | sample eDN3rd37CBELigMG_FD_128879 | JGI IMG/M metagenome (GOLD analysis project Ga0180216, IMG submission 128879) | Enriched Miracle-Growth compost microbial communities from Emeryville, California, USA - eDNA 3rd pass 37_C BE-Lig MG (version 2)... ...
CGGCGTGGACGCCGCAAGCCTGAGCCGCCAGGCGCTGCAACGCAAGATCGTCCTGGCCCCGGGAAACGTTTTCAGCCTGTCCGGGTCGGCCGGCTCCTTCCTGCGCTTCAACGTGGCGCAATGTGCGGATCCCGTATTGTTCCAAGAGCTGAGGTCGTTGTTGGACGCGGTGAGAGCCACGCCGGATGAGGCGCCGCCGCCCGGCGTCCGATCGCCCCCCGCTTCGGCGACGCTGAGCTGAGCCGTCTTCGTCGACTGCGTCTGTACGTCCTTGTTCCTGCTGTATGCCATGCCTGCCGCCATCGGTAGGAATTTGCCTGATAGTGCACTTTCGTGGAAGGTCGACTATTCAATGAAATTAGGTTTCATGAGCTGCAACGCGTTCAAATGTAATTAAACGTATGTAAATCTATGATATTATGAAACCGCTCGAAGAACCGCTTCCCCCGGGTTGTATGCTCGACATCACTTCGTTTATTTGGAGGATGTATGGCGAGTCCAACGCAATTGCAGGCTGCAAACAATGTGCTCGGCCGCTATTTTGCGCACTCCACTGACGATAGTTCGAAGAAAAATTGGCAGCTTCTTAGCGACCACCTTACTGCGGTGGCGGAGCGGGCGGGTGCATTCGCTGAAATATTCGGCGCCGATTCATTGGGCCGAGTTGCCGGACTCTTGCATGACATCGGCAAATATACCGATGATTTTCAGGACCGTATTGCTGGCCAGGCGGTTCGCGTCGATCATGCTACGCGCGGGGCCATGGTGGCCATGGAACGCTACGGCCAGCCTGGGTATGTGCTGGCCTACGGCATCGCCGGACATCATGCCGGCCTTGCCAACGGAGCGGAAAGCGGCGAGCGTACCCCACTGCGAGAGCGCCTGAAAGGCGAGCATCTTCCACCGCTGCGCGAGGCATGGCGCCAGGAGATTACGCTTCCCGAAAAAATTGCCCATCCCAAACTGCGTTCATATGACCGTGAGCGGAACGGCTTTCAGATGGCATTCTTCACACGCATGCTGTTTTCCTGCTTGGTCGATGCTGACTTTCTTGACACCGAAGCGTTTTATGACCGAGTGGAGGGGCGTGAGCCACAGCGCAATACGCCGGAACCATCGCTAGTCGATCTTCGTACTGAACTCAATCAATATCTGGATGGCTTCAAGGCCGATAGTCCGGTGAATCAAGTACGGGCGGACATTCTCGAGCATGTCCGCCAGCAGGCGGGGCACGTTCCCGGCTTATTCTCGCTCACTGTGCCGACCGGCGGGGGCAAGACACTGGCCTCGCTGGCGTTTGCGCTCGACCATGCGATTCATCATGGCTTGCGTCGGGTGATTTTCGTCATTCCCTTTACCAGTATCGTCGAGCAGAATGCTGCGGCTTTTCGTAAAGCATTGGGTAAATGGGGCGAAAGCGCGGTGCTGGAACACCATAGCGCTTTCATTGCCACCGTGCCGCCCAAATCAGATGCCGAGCGCTATCAAGCGAAGGAAAAACTGCGCCTGGCTATGGAGAACTGGGACTCGCCCGTCGTTGTCACCACCGCAGTGCAGTTTTTCGAAAGCCTGTTCGCCGCACGCCCGTCGCAATGTCGAAAGCTGCACAACATCGCAGGCAGCGTGGTGATCCTCGATGAAGCCCAAACCATGCCGCTCAAATTGCTGCGCCCGGCGGTGGCTGCCATCGACGAACTCGCGCGCAATTATCGCAGCAGCGTGGTTCTATGCACCGCAACTCAGCCGGCTCTTGATGAAACGCATCTGAGCGGCGGGCTGAAAGCGGAGTCCGTGCGTGAGCTCGCTCCCGAGCCGGCCAAGCTGTTCCGCCGGCTCGATCGGGTACGCGTACAGCATGTCGGCGAATTGAGCGACGAGGCGCTGAGCGAGGCATTACGCACCCACGAGCAGGTATTGTGCATCGTCAATAATCGCCGGCATGCGCGTGCTTTGTACCAATCCTTGGCGGATATGCCTGGCGCTCGGCATCTCACCACGTTGATGTGCGCCAGGCATCGCAGCGAGGTATTGCGCGAAATACGTATCCGTTTAAAGGGTGGCAAGCCTTGCCGATTGGTTTCTACATCGCTGATTGAAGCGGGGGTCGATATTTCGGTACCCGTAGTTTATCGTGCCGAGGCCGGGCTGGACTCCATCGCTCAAGCGGCTGGGCGCTGCAATCGTAATGGCGAATGGGCGCCTGGGGACAGCGAAGTTCGCGTGTTTTCTACTGCCAATGATGATTGGGCGCCGCCGCCTGAATTGCTCCAGTTTTCCCAGGCCGCACGCGAGGTGCTGCGGCAGCCGCAATACCGCGACGACCCGCTCGCTCCGTCGGCTATCGAGGCTTATTTCCGCCAGTTGTACTGGCAAAAAGGCGCTGAGCAACTGGATGTTCCCGGCCTGCTCGCGTTGTGCGCAAGAAGCCGCATCGATAGCCTGCCGCTCGAAATCCTGGCAAGCAAGTTCCGCATGATAGAAAGCATGCAGATGCCTGTCATTGTGCCTTTCGATGATGATGCACGTAAGCATATTGAAGCGTTGCGCTATGCGGAAAAGAGCGGGGGCCTTGCGCGAAAGCTGCAGCCCTATCTGGTGCAACTGCCGCGCCAGGGTTTTGAAGCCTTGCGAAAGGCTGGCGCAATCCAGCCCCTCGCACCAGAAAAATGGGGGGAGCAGTTCATGGTTCTGGCGAATGAGGATTTGTACGACGCGAACTATGGCGTGAGTTGGGATGATCCGACGTTTGTCAATTCGGACAAACTATGTTGGTAAGCGGCCATCAAGCGGCTCCCATGTAACTAATGCTAAACACGACTGGTATTGGGGAGGGAAGACATGAGTTTCGGAGTCCGCCTGCACGTCTGGGGCGAACGGGCCTGTTTTACTCGGCCAGAGATGAAGGTGGAACGCGTGAGCTACGACGTGATCACGCCCTCAGCAGCGCGCGGCATCCTGGAAGCCATTCACTGGAAGCCGGCCATTCGCTGGCAGGTTGATCGTATTCATGTGCTGCGGCCTATCCGCTTCGAGTCCATCCGCCGTAACGAAGTAGGAAGCAAACTCTCGCCCGCCAGCATAACGAAAGCAATGAAAGCAGGCTCCCCTGCCGGGCTGGCAAGCTATGTGGACGAAGAGCGCCAGCAACGTGCGGCCACCATTTTGCGTGATGTGGGCTATGTGATCGAAGCGCATTTCGAGCTCACCGACAAGGCTGGGCCGGATGATACGGTTGGCAAGCATCTCGATATATTCAATCGCCGCGCGCGCAAGGGGCAATGCTTCCACGCGCCTTGCATGGGTGTGCGGGAATTTCCCGCCTGTTTCGCCTTGATCGAGCATGCCGCGGACTGGCCCGAGCCGCATCCCCAGCGAGAAACGGACAAGGACCTCGGCTGGATGTTGCACGATATCGATTTCGCGCAAGGCATGACGCCTCGTTTCTTCCGTGCACGGCTGGCGAACGGCATCGTCGAGGTGCCGCCCTGGCAGGCCGAGGAGGTCAAGGCATGATTCTGCAAGCGCTCGTGCGCTATTACCAGCGCCTGATCGAACAGAAGGCCGAAGGCGTGGCGCCATATGGGTACAGCCCGGAAAAGATCAGCTACGAGATTCTGCTCGCGCCGGATGGCTCCGCTGTGGGGGTCAATGATATCCGCGACACCTCGGGTAAGAAGCCGCGGCCGAAACTGCTCAATGTGCCGCAGCCCGAGAAACGTACGGCGGGTATCAAGTCCAATGTGCTGTGGGACAAGACCAGCTATGTGCTGGGTATAAGCAATACCAGCAAGCGTGCAGATAAGGAGCACGAGGCCTTTCGTCTGCTGCACGAATCAATACTGTCCAATGAAAGCGATCCGGGCTTGCAGGCTCTGTTGGCATTTCTACGGGGCTGGACGCCCGATCAATTTGAAATACGCGGCTTTCCCGCGGATATGATCGATACCAATGTGGTGTTTCGTCTGGATGGTGAGCTGGCTTTCCTGCATGAACGGCCGGCAGCGCAAGCTCTATGGGCGCGGCTGTTAGGTGCCGAGGATGGGCCGCAATCCGCCGCCACCATGTGCCTGGTAAGCGGCGAAGCCTTGCCGCCGGCGCGCCTGCACCCTTCGATCAAAGGTGTGTGGGGCGCCCAGACTGCAGGAGCGGCCATCGTTTCTTTCAACCTGGACGCGTTTACTTCCTATGGCAAGGCTCAAGGGGCTAATGCCCCGGTTTCCGAAGCGGCAGCCTTTGCCTACACGACTGCGTTGAATTACCTGTTGCGAAGAAGCGAGCACAATCGGCAGCGCCTGCAGATTGGTGATACGTCGGTCGTGTTCTGGGCCGAGGCCGATAGTGCGGAGCAAGCGTCAGAAGCCGAGGACGTATTTGGCGGCTTCTTGAACCGTCCACCTGACGACGCATCCGAGGCGGAAAAAGTGCGCAGAGTGCTCGATCATGTGGCAAAGGGGCGCCCGATAAAAGAAGTGGCGCCCAGGCTGGATCCCGCCACTCGCATGTACCTGCTGGGGTTGGCGCCCAATGCGTCGCGGCTGTCGATCCGTTACTGGCAGTCCGATACCTTGCAAGAGTTCGCAGGCCGTATCGCCGCCCATGCTGCCGATTTGTATCTTGAGCCGCGTCCGTGGCGTAACGAGCCGTCCGTATACCGCTTGGTGCTTGCCACGGTGCCGCATCGTGAAGGCGCCAAGCCCAAGGCGGATGACGCCATCAATAACATCATCGGCGAAATGGTGCGTGCGATTCTCAGTGGTGCGCCGTATCCGCGTAGCCTGCTCGCCAACACGGTCATGCGGTTGCGCGCTGATGGGGATATCTCCGGACTGCGTGTGGCCTTGTGCAAAGGCGTCCTGGCGCGCGAGCGCCGCCTGGGCATTCGTACTTCCAATGAGGAGATCCCTGTGAGTCTCGACAAGCAATCCACTCAATCCGGCTACCTGCTTGGTCGCCTGTTCGCCGTGCAAGAGTACGTGCAGCGCTGTGCTCTGGGCGGGCAGGTCAACGCCACGATACGCGACCGTTATTACGGAGCGGCCTCGGCTACGCCCGCGTCGATCTTTCCCGTGTTGTTGCGCAATACCCAGAACCACATGAGCAAGCTACGCAAGGAAAAGAAAGGCCTCGCGGTGATGCTGGAAAAGGACATCCAGGAAATCGTTGGCAAATTGCCCACGCATTTCCCGCGCGCATTGAAGATCGAGGATCAGGGCCGCTTCGCTATCGGCTATTACCACCAGTCGCAGACCTATTTCACCAGCCGTGATGACGGAGTCGACGACACTCCGGACGAACCCGCCGATAACTGATATGCAAGGAGATCTTTAATGACTGCCATCGCCCACCGCTACGAATTTGTTTATCTGTTCGATGTTACTAATGGCAATCCAAACGGCGATCCGGATGCAGGCAACTTGCCGCGTTTGGACCCGGAAACCAACCACGGACTGGTGACCGATGTTTCGCTCAAACGCAAAATCCGTAATTTCGTCGCTTTGGATAAAGAAGGGGAACCCGGTTACGCCATCTACATGCAGGAAAAAGCCATTCTTAACCTGCAGCACGAAAAGGCATGGAAAGCGCTGGATATTCCCCCCGACGCCAAGGATGCCTACAAAAAGCTGCCCAAGGATGAAGCCAAGGCCCGAGAAATTACAGCCTGGATGTGCGGCAACTTTTTCGACGTGCGCACCTTTGGAGCAGTGATGACCACGGGTGTCAATGCAGGTCAAGTGCGCGGACCAGTGCAATTGGGCTTTGCCTCTTCGGTGGAACCGGTGCTGCCGCTGGAAATCTCCATTACCCGCATGGCCGTCACTACCGAAAAAGAAGCCGAAGCCCAGAGCGGCGACAACCGTACCATGGGCCGCAAGCATATTCTGCCTTACGGCTTGTATCGAGCCCACGGCTTTGTCTCCGCCAAGCTGGCCGAACGCACCGGATTTTCGGATAGCGATCTGCAACTGCTATGGCGGGCGCTCATCAATATGTTCGAGCATGACCGTTCGGCGGCGCGCGGCGAAATGGCAGCGCGCAAATTGATCGTATTCGAGCACGACAGCGCAATGGGCAACGCGCCGGCACACGTGCTGTTCGATGCCGTCACAGTCGAGCGCGTGCGTGCGGAAGAAGACGGCCCAGCGCGCAGCTTTACCGATTACCGCGTCTATGTGAACGCTGACGCCCTGCCGCAGGGTGTGACGGTGCGCGAACTGCTTTGATGGCTGCATGGGGGTGATCATGGATGCGGATCTCATCCCCATTTCCGCCTTGCAACACATGCTGTACTGCCCGCGCCAGTGCGCGCTTATCCATCTGGAACAGCAATGGGCGGAAAACCTCCACACCGCGGAAGGTCGTCTCCTGCACGATAGGGCGGACACCCCCGGAGTAGAGCGCCGTTATGGCGTACGTACTATCACTGCCATGCCAATTTCATGTGCAGAATTAGGCATAGGCGGGGTGGCCGATGTGGTGGAGTTTCATGCAAGCGAACATGGCGAACGCCCCTATCCAGTGGAGTACAAACGCGGGCGCCCCAAGGCGCACAGAGCGGATGAGGTGCAACTATGCGCCCAAGCCCTTTGCCTGGAGAGCATATTCGGTGTACCCGTGGAGGAAGGGGCGCTATTTTATGGTATGCCGCGTCGCCGGCAGGTGGTGAGGTTCGATGATGAATTGCGTACACTGACGCGGCAAGTCATTGAGCAGACACGAGATATGTTCGTTTCGACCCGTACGCCTTTGGCAAGCTATGAAGCCGGGCGTTGTGGCAACTGCTCTTTGCTTGACCTTTGCCAGCCTCGTCTGCTGGCGCATGCCGGCAGGGTAAAGGACTGGTTGGCGCAACAGCTACAGGATGAGGGGGAAAGCTGAAGCATGCGACGACAACTCAATACCTTGTACGTAACGACGGACGGCGCTTGGTTAAAGAAGGACGGCGCCAACGTAGTGATGGAAGTGGAAGGCGCAGAGAAGGCGCGTTTGCCGGTGCACATGCTGGAAAGCTTGGTGTGTATGGGTCAAGTCATGGTGTCTCCGCCTTTGATGGGATTTTGCACCGAGCAGGGCATCAGCGTGTGCTTTCTATCTTCCAATGGTAAGTTTCTGGCACGGGTAGAAGGGCCGGTGTCGGGCAATGTGTTATTGCGGCGCGAGCAGTATCGCTGTACCGACGACGCGGAACGATGCGCCCTTATTGTGCGCAACGTGCTTTTGGGAAAGGTCCATAATCAAAGGGCGGTACTAGGGCGCGCCTTGAGGGATCATGGTGAAAAAGTTGCGAAAGAAGATCATGCCGGGCTGACCCGCGCGCATGAGCGTTTGCGCCGGATTTCGGTCCGTTTGCAGCGGGAGGGCGATCTGGACATGTTACGCGGGCTGGAGGGCGAAGCGGCGCAAGCATACTTCGGTGTATTCGGTCATCTCGTCCGGGTGAAGGACGCTATCTTTCGCTTCGATGGGCGCAGCCGGCGCCCTCCGCTGGATGCTGTTAACGCCTTGTTGTCCTTCCTTTATACCTTGCTGACGCACGATTGCCGTGCGGCACTGGAAACGGTGGGCCTTGATCCCGCCGTTGGTTTTCTGCATCGAGACCGCCCAGGCCGGCCCAGTCTGGCGTTGGACTTGCTCGAAGAGTTCCGGCCATGTCTGGGGGATCGCCTTGCGCTGTCGCTGATCAATCGTAGGCAGCTTGGTTCGCGTGATTTTGTTCGACTCGACAACGGTGCAGTTCTGTTGAAAGAAGAAGCACGTAAAACCGTGCTGATGGCTTATCAGGAGCGTAAGCGCGAGGAAATGCGCCATGTATTCCTGGATGAAAAGTGTGCCGTCGGGTTGTTTCCGCTGATTCAGGCAAGATTGATGGCGCGTCATTTACGCGGCGATCTGGACGCCTATCCACCCTTTCTATGGAAGTGAACAGCGGCCATGATGGTATTGGTAAGTTACGATGTCAGCACGCGCGACGCTGGAGGTGATCGGCGTTTGCGCAGGGTTGCCAAAGCCTGTCGCGATTTTGGGCAGCGCGCGCAATATTCCGTCTTCGAAATCGAAGTGGACCCCGCACAATGGGTCATACTCAAGCAGCGGTTGATGGATTTAATTGATCCCGAGCATGACAGCCTGCGATTTTATTACCTGGGAAGGAATTGGAAGACCCGGATCGAGCATGTGGGCGCAAAGCCCGTGTTAGACCTCAATGGCCCGTTGGTATTCTGAATTACGGCTGCGCGAACCGGAAGCGACCGACGAATCCCCGTCAGGTTCGCGATGTGTGCAATCCATTGATTCTATTCGATTTTTCTTGCGATCTTCTCCGTCGCGGCAGCCGGAGCAAGCCATTCCGACCACGGTTCGCAGTTTCGCAGATAATTTCCTTGCAGGATCATTGTGTTACTTTGACACAGTCACGCTCCCCGCGAGCGTGTGGATTGAAACAGACTAATGCCGATGGCCGCGATGTTGGTTACGGCGTCACGCTCCCCGCGAGCGTGTGGATTGAAACCTCGATCTTGGCCAACAGGTCGTCCACCTGTTCGCGTCACGCTCCCCGCGAGCGTGTGGATTGAAACGCCGCTGGCGCTTGCGGCGCTACTGGGCGCTCTTGGTCACGCTCCCCGCGAGCGTGTGGATTGAAACCTGAACACACACTTAAGAAGCGCATGCGGACTCCATGTCACGCTCCCCGCGAGCGTGTGGATTGAAACTCGCGCGCAAGACCATCGTCACCGACGTGGTGCGCGTCACGCTCCCCGCGAGCGTGTGGATTGAAACGATGCGCTCTTTGGGCCTCGAAGTGGCGCCCATCGTCACGCTCCCCGCGAGCGTGTGGATTGAAACGGTGGCGCAGTATGAGAGGTTGGCAATCACGCCTGTCACGCTCCCCGCGAGCGTGTGGATTGAAACCGGAAGATGACGAACTGAACTGGAAGTCGTACTGCGTCACGCTCCCCGCGAGCGTGTGGATTGAAACTCGACTGAGGCTTGCGATTCTTCAGGGCGCAACTGTCACGCTCCCCGCGAGCGTGTGGATTGAAACATCGATGCTATGGACGCCGTTGTAGTAGACCTCCGTCACGCTCCCCGCGAGCGTGTGGATTGAAACATGACGTAGCCTCGTAGGTAATGGCAAGCAGGTTCGTCACGCTCCCCGCGAGCGTGTGGATTGAAACTGGTCGTGAAGGAGGTGGCATGAAAGGGCGTTCCGCGTCACGCTCCCCGCGAGCGTGTGGATTGAAACTCGCCCATCTGTGCAGTTCCGACAATTGGTAGCGTCACGCTCCCCGCGAGCGTGTGGATTGAAACTGTGCGCGGCTGGATAGGTCTTTGCTTACACCAACGGTCACGCTCCCCGCGAGCGTGTGGATTGAAACGTTTACCTGAGCGGCCATACGGCACGCGTGGACCGTCACGCTCCCCGCGAGCGTGTGGATTGAAACAGGCGGACACCCTTGATTACGCATGGCTGGATGAGTCACGCTCCCCGCGAGCGTGTGGATTGAAACCCCGAGTACCAGGCGCTTCTCGTGCCGTTCGCCCTGTCACGCTCCCCGCGAGCGTGTGGATTGAAACTGGCGCGGGATGTTGACGATGATTCGGCGCTTGGTCACGCTCCCCGCGAGCGTGTGGATTGAAACTGGCCCTTGCCCTCCGCATTACGGTCGCCCATGATGTCACGCTCCCCGCGAGCGTGTGGATTGAAACATCGTCCGCTGCGGGGTCCCCCGGCAGCTTGATGGTCACGCTCCCCGCGAGCGTGTGGATTGAAACTGGCGTCGAACGTTAAGCGGTGCGCCCAGTCGGGGTCACGCTCCCCGCGAGCGTGTGGATTGAAACTTTTCCCACTGGTGGGACTTGGAGCAATTCCAGCAGGTCACGCTCCCCGCGAGCGTGTGGATTGAAACGATTTGATGATGCTGCGAGAACAGCGCGACTTTGCGTCACGCTCCCCGCGAGCGTGTGGATTGAAACTTCTTGTTGCGCCAGACGGTAAGCACCTGGTCGACGTCACGCTCCCCGCGAGCGTGTGGATTGAAACCAATTGAGCGTCTCCATGTATTGCTCGCCGTCGCCGGTCACGCTCCCCGCGAGCGTGTGGATTGAAACAGTCGTGCCATTCCAAATAGTTGCGCCATTACGCGTCACGCTCCCCGCGAGCGTGTGGATTGAAACTTGACCTCTGGCATGGTCACATGCGATGCGGGATCACGTCACGCTCCCCGCGAGCGTGTGGATTGAAACTTTGATGGCGTGCCATTCTTCAGCTTGTCGCGGGTCACGCTCCCCGCGAGCGTGTGGATTGAAACCTCGGTTTTGGTGCCGGCCTTGATCTGCTCGAAAGTCACGCTCCCCGCGAGCGTGTGGATTGAAACTGACCTTGGAGCAGGACTGTCACGCCGGTTAAGAGTCACGCTCCCCGCGAGCGTGTGGATTGAAACAAGCTAGCGTGATGACTACCATCAAGGAGCCACACGTCACGCTCCCCGCGAGCGTGTGGATTGAAACTTCCCCCGCCCCAAGCCACCGCCGCACAGCTCGGGTCACGCTCCCCGCGAGCGTGTGGATTGAAACGAGTCTGTCCGGGTAACTCCGGCAGCAACCGCCTGGTCACGCTCCCCGCGAGCGTGTGGATTGAAACATACTCGCTCGGTAGAAAGGTCGCATAGCCAAGCGTCACGCTCCCCGCGAGCGTGTGGATTGAAACATGGGCAATTGATATGCAAGCAGTTACACAGTTACCGTCACGCTCCCCGCGAGCGTGTGGATTGAAACTTCGGTCGAGGCCTACGTATTGCCGCAGGGAAAGTCACGCTCCCCGCGAGCGTGTGGATTGAAACAAGACGTTATAAGTGAGAAGCCCGCAGAGCGCACAGTCACGCTCCCCGCGAGCGTGTGGATTGAAACGTCTCTGTGCATCCGTGGAAAACACGGTTTGAAGTCACGCTCCCCGCGAGCGTGTGGATTGAAACATAAACCAGTGCTGGGTCTTGCCAGCGCCACGACGTCACGCTCCCCGCGAGCGTGTGGATTGAAACCGTCGAGAACTACGCTCGATGACGGCCAGGAAAGTCACGCTCCCCGCGAGCGTGTGGATTGAAACTGTGCCTTGGGATATGGGGTTTGGTAAAGCTCTTGCGTCACGCTCCCCGCGAGCGTGTGGATTGAAACACTTGATCTGGCACTCAACGGTCTTGCCATCGGGTCACGCTCCCCGCGAGCGTGTGGATTGAAACCCGGCGGTAACCGTCCCACGCCTGCCCGCCTCGTGGTCACGCTCCCCGCGAGCGTGTGGATTGAAACTCATATCACCTCCACCAATCCCAAAGAAACCAGCGTCACGCTCCCCGCGAGCGTGTGGATTGAAACATATTTGGCGTTAGCCATGCTCTTCTCCGTTATTGTCACGCTCCCCGCGAGCGTGTGGATTGAAACGCGACCGGTGATCTTGCCCTGCGCGCCAAGCGCCAGTCACGCTCCCCGCGAGCGTGTGGATTGAAACTATCGCTTCCAAAATGGCCGACTGCCCATATCCGGGTCACGCTCCCCGCGAGCGTGTGGATTGAAACTACACGAATTTGTCCACATGGCCGACATTCGGGCGTCACGCTCCCCGCGAGCGTGTGGATTGAAACCGCCCTCGCCTTGTTGTGGCCCAGAATCTGCCGCGGTGCTAGGCGACATCCTAAACTAACCCCCTGACGACACGAGGAATTGACCCCCTGGCGAAGTGAGTTAAGGAGGTCTCGCGTGGAAGTCAGGCAAATTAAGAGCGATCCTGTACGCCGTGTTCA
>Ga0180216_1003789_pt1 | contig 11787 bp, 13 predicted proteins | sample eDN3rd37CBELigMG_FD_128879 | JGI IMG/M metagenome (GOLD analysis project Ga0180216, IMG submission 128879) | Enriched Miracle-Growth compost microbial communities from Emeryville, California, USA - eDNA 3rd pass 37_C BE-Lig MG (version 2)... ...
ATCGTCCACAGGCCGCGCAGCACCGCCGCCGCCGCCGCCGCCGCCAGCCCGCCCTAGGACGATGACGTCATAGTCTGCCACAATTCTGCCGCACTTCTGCCAGAATTCTGCCGCGTTTCCGCCGTTCCATCCACCCTATTCCACCCCATTCTACCCCATTCTACCCTAACATTCCACCCCATTCACCCGTTTCTGCCATAGACCGTCCAGTATTCCGCCCAAGTCCGCCGCATTCTGCCACTCTTCTGCCGCATTTCGTCCGCTATTCTGCCACTGCTCTGCCCCGCCTAGGAATTCTTCTGCCGCGGTTCTGCCGTGGTTCTGCCGTGATTCTGCCGCGATTCTGCCGCTGGTGCGGGTGGGCGGCGTTGGCCGGTTGGAACGCAGCGGCGGACGCGGACGCCGACGCCGACGCCGACGCAGCGCGCGCGCACTGACGCCGGGCTGGGCCATCGGCCTGGAGGACACCGGGAGCGGGAGGTGGCCGCGGGAGAGACGCGAACGGACGCACTGGAGGACACGCTGGAGAACACAGGACGCGTCGCAGAAGCCCACACGGCGCGAGGACGGTCGCCTGGACGCCGAGCCTAGAAACCACCCACCCTGCACCACGACCAGCCGCCACCAGCCACCGCAGCCACTGCCAGGCCGTGACGAAGAACGGGCGTAGCGGGGAGAGAAACCGCGGCGGGCGAGCCCGGTGCCCGTGGCGAATCGGCTGGTGCCAGCGGCGCGACGGTCCCGCCCAGCGCGGCCTGGACGCGGCGCCGGCCATGACGCTGCCAAACGAGAATGCGCCGCCGGTGGCGGAGGACAAGGTACGGCAAGATCCGACAGAGACAGGCTCAGCAGCGTCGATTCACGCTAACCGTTGGGACGCCCGTCCTTTTCGTTGGCCGCTGCAGGGCCCCGCGCCCAAGCTCCGCGTCACCGAAGGCGTCGCCCGCCTGGCCGGCGCCATCAAGGTAGGCCGGCCGGCCGGAGCGCTCCCAGAGGCATAGATTGCGCCGGCACTAACAGATTCGCCATGGCCCCCCGCCTGTGCCACGCTCGCACAGCTGCCCATGGGCCCGCCCGGCGCGCTCGGCGCCAAGCGGCCGCTGGGCGGCGGCGGCAGCAGCGACGCTGGCAACACCAACGGCGACGCCGCCGCCGAGGGCGCGAGCAGCAAGCGTGGGCGGGACGACGACGCGGTGCCCAAGACGGCGTCCTTCGACCAGCCCATGAGCGACATCTCCACACTGGAGAACCTCACGCGCGGCCGGACGCAGCTGCCCAAGGGCCGCCGCGCGCCCAGCAAGCCCATCAAGGTGTACCTGCTGGACGGCCACTACCACGGCATCGCTATCACGCCGGACCTGACCGTGTCCAAGGTCATCGAGACCATGCTGGACAAGCTGTACGCACGCGGGCATGATCCTGGGTGGAGGGAAGTAGTCGGCAGGCTCAGCGCTGGCGGCGTGCCCCCCCCGTTGGCCGGGATGGCGTTGCAGCGAGCCGGACGATATGGACGTCACGCACTACGCCCTCTACCTGGTCGGCAAGGAAGGCGAGGAGAAGATGCTTCGGCCGGTGCGTGGGAGCCCGCACGAGGCCAGCAGGGACGCGCGCATGCGGGCTCACGCCGCAGTAGCGGACGGCCCTGCCGCGCCGGCCGTGCACGGACGGCAGGACCGGCCGATCACGGACGTTGTGCAGTCGCTCGCCGAGTCCGCCACGCTGGCCCGGATTGTGTTCAAGCGCCGCGACGACCCGATGATGATCAAGGCGCACCCAGAGATCCTCGCCGTACGCTTTGGGCGGTGTGCAACAGGATGGGGAGGGCGGAGCTAGCCAGCTAAACGACGACGATCGCGTAGCGACGCCTCTGCGATGCCTGCCACAGACGCTCAGCAGCAGTATCCTGCCGCTGCCCGCACCGCTCGGCGAGAGTACGCTTCGCCGGCGGGGCCAGTGGGCAGCAGGCCGCCGGAACTGCGGAACTGACCAGCCGCCTGCATTGTAGGTGGCGCACCTTGCGTTCCAGGTTCGGCGAACCTCCTCGGACCGAGCCAGTCGGCAGTGGCCATGGAGACGGACGCCGCTTCCGTGGCGGCTCCGCCGGCCGCCACCGCGCCCGAAGCAGCGACCGAACCCCCGACGGAGGCGACCGAGGCGCCCGCCGCACCGGCTGTGCCCGAACCTGCGGACAAGGCCGAGAAGGAGGCAGCGGAGAAAGAGGCGGCCGACAAGGAGCCAGTCGACAAGGAGCCGACCGAAAAAGAGGGGACCGACAAGGACGACAAGGAGGACAAGGAGGACAAGGAGGGCGCGGCAAAGGCTGCGGACGCAGCAGCAGCAGCAGCAGCAGCAGCGGAAGCCTCCGCCGTCGCACCGGCGGACGCGGCGGCTGGGGCGACTGCGGCGGAAAGGGAACCAACGCCGCCGCCCGCCACACCGTCCAAACCGATCGCCATGCCGCCGCCGCCCACCCCCACGACGCCGACGCAGGTCATCAATCAGAGCCAGAAGCAGGTGCGGCGGCTGGCCACCGCGCCCGCGAGGCGCCGCTCTGGGAGGCGCTCATTCCGTGTCCGCCGTTCCCTTAAGGTTCTGGACGACAGATCAAGGTCAAGGGCGCCGTCGTTATTGTTCGGACGGACGACCGGATGATCACCGTCGAAGCCTCAGGCACGCTGTCCGTCGTTTTTGGCATTGAACGAAGGGCGTGCGCTAAGCGCCACACCGTTGATCAGCCTGGCTTCCCTTGTGTGCTACAGGCAAGCCGGTGTCGCCGTTCCCGGTGCTCTGGAGCAACCTGCTGGCCGCGCGAGCCTCCGAGACGAACGTGAATGTGACGGCGCTTGTGCGCGACCCCAAGACCCGCAAGGCCGGCCTGGTCACCACGGCCATCACCTACTGGTTCGGCGGGTGCTTGCTGGACCAAGCAAGCGAGCGCGCACAGGCGACGCTAACGGGACGAGCGCAAACCAGCGTCTGGCGTACGGTTCCAGGGACGAGCGGTCGGCACAGGACATGTGCGCCCAGATGCACAAGAAGATGGGGACAGGTACGGGGTCATGGACGCGCGCGCGCCTACCCGCGGTGGCGTCCCTGCCTGGCTTGCTCACGCCTTGGACAAGCGAAGCGTACGGCGGGGTGCCCGATCCACAGAGTTCACGGCACAGCAGCGGCTGCTGGTGCTCGTGGACGCCGCTTCGGCCAATCGCCGCGCCGAGGCGCTATACAAACAGCACGTCCAGCCCGTGTTGGCGGCCGTCGACGCCGTTGTGGACCTGCGCGGTGCGTGGGCGTACCTTGGGCAGACTGAACAGGGGCAACACGCGGCCTCACGCGGCGTCGCGCCCTCCCCGATGCGTGGCGGTGCGGTCGCAGTCGCCAAGGCGCTGGACGACGCCAAGGCGTGGGTGAAGGGCATGACCCTCACCGCGCTCGATGGTACGTGCAGACACAGCGCCGCCGTACTTTGCGCATCGTTGGCGCTAACCCGACGCAAGGTGCACCCAGCGGGCAGTCGCTGTCTCAGCCATCGTCTGCGTGGGCGACGACAGCCTGCTGCAGGCCGCCGTGGCGGGCCTCTGTGCACGGTGCGTCCATCGGTGCATGCGGATTGATGCGGTCCAGCTAGTGTGACTGACGAGAGCAGACTCGCCCATGCGGCGCGTGCAGCATGACAGCGACGACTGGGCGAGCGCCACGAAGACGCCGCTGGCTGTAATTCCTGTTGGTATGTGGCGCTAACGGCGCGCGTGCGTGGCGGCGCAAACTGCGTGGTGACCTTGGCCGCGACACTTCTTTCTCGTGGGCACAATCCTGCGACGCAGGCGCCATCAACGGGATCGCCCAGGTGCTGCTGGGAACGGAGGACGCTGTCGACCTCGTTGCCGCGTCGGTCGCTGCCCTGCGCCGTACGCTCGCTCCATTGCGATTGAACGCGGCACGCTTGTGAGCTTGCTAACTCCCGGAGCATCCAGTGGCTCTGATACGGTGGCCCACCAGGTGAAGTGCGGCCGGTGGATGTCTGTTCAGTGGTCTCAGCCGAGGGCCGGTCCTACGCCCTCGCTGCCCACGCCATCGGCTATGGTGCGGACCCAAAGCACAGTGTCCCCAAGCTTCGGTACGCTCGTCGCCGCCTCGCACGCGCCGTCTTGTGCCAGCGGTGCTGACCTGAGCACCGGTCGTGGACGATGCCATCTTACGACACTAGGGCCGGTGGCATGGCGGGCTTTTTTGCCCGGCGCGGATCGCCGGCGGTGTTCAAGGCCCGCGTCTCCTGGCTGCTGGCCACTGACAAGGTGCACCTGCTGGATCCCAACGCACCGCCGACGCCGCCTGCTGCGAAAGCCAGCGAGCCAGCTCCGACCGAGAAGGAGGAGGCCACCGAAGCCGCGCCGGAGGTGACAAGCGTGCCGGACGAGAAGAGCGGTGCACCTGCCGCGCGCAACTCCAATGAGCCGGCGCCGGCCAAGGATGAGGAGCCCGCCGACGCGGCCACCTCGGCAGCTGACAAGCCAACGGACGCCGCAACGGACAAGCCCGCGGAGGCAGCATCGGACAAGCCCGCGGAAGCGGCATCAGAGAAACCTGCGGAGGCAGCATCGGACAAGCCCGCGGAGGCAGCGCCAGACACGCCGGCCGAAGCAGCATCAGAGGCCACAGCGGATGATGCTAAGAAGACGGAGGCATCTGCGGAACCCGACAAGCCGGCCGAACCCGCACCAACCGAAAAGGTTCCCGAGGCAGACAAGAAGGACCCCACCACCGAAGCGACGGCCCCCGCACCCGAAGCCGAGAAGAAGGACGCCGTTGCTCCGACTTTGGACGCCACCAAACCCACCGAAGCTGCCAAGCCCGCCGAAGATGCCAAGCCGGCGGAGGAGACAAAACCAGCCGAGGACGCGAAGCCTGCCGAGGAGGCGAAGCCAGCCGAGGACGCGAAGCCTGCCGAGGAGGCGAAGCCAGCGGAAGATGCCAAGCCGACCGAGGAGGCGAAGCCCGCGGAGGATGCCAAGCCGAGTGAGCAGGCGAAGCCGGCCGAGGACGCGAAGACCGCGGAGGACGCGAAGACCGCGGGGGATGCGAAGCACGCTGAGGACGCGAAGCCGGCCGAGGAGCCGAAGCCAACGGAAGCCTTCCAGCCGGCGACAGATCCCAAGCCGGTGGACGATGCAAAAGAGCCTGACGCCAAGGCCACGGCGGACGCTGCACCTGCTGCACTGGCGGCGACGCCGACAGTACCGAGCACCGACGGCGACGCGACCAAGCCGGCGACCACGGCGGACGCTGAGAAGCCTGCGGATGCCGCCCAGCCCGCCGGTGTGGCGGCCGGAGCCGCGGCCTCTGCGCCCGCGCTGGACGCGAAGGCGCCGGAGGCCCCGGCCAAGGACGCCAAGCCGGCCAAGGCCGGCAAGAAGGCGGGCACGGCAGAGTCCAAGAAGGGCAAGGACGCGCCGCCACCGGTCGAGCCGCCAACGCCCGTCGTCCCGCCCAAGCAGTTCTCGCCCGGCTTCGAGCTGGCTCAGCCGGGCCTGGCGGGCGGCGTGCCCGATGACTGGACCACCGTCGACGGCGACTTTGTGGCGATCAGCGCCTTCAAAACGCCATTTGCGGGGCCAGTACGTTGCGGCGGCGATGAACTGGGCCGAAAGAGGGTGCGGGGGGTCCCGCACGACTGACGTGGGCGTTGCCGGTGTCTCATGTGACACGCTCGCGTGGACAGAATGCGGTGGTGGCGTCGTTTGCCAAGCTGGACGACGGCTGCATCGACCTGATGCTGGTGCGCGCCTCGTCCACGGCCAAGGCGTCGTACCTGAAGGCCGTGCGGGCGGGCGACGACAAGGTCAGCATGGCGGTGCAGCCGAGGAGATGCGGCCCATGGCGCGGCGGTGCTGACTTGTGCTGATGGTGGCGCTCCTGGGACGGGCGGGTGGCGCGCGCAGGGCACGCACTTGCGGTCCGACGCGGCCCTCGAGTACAACAAGGTGCGCGCGTTCCGCATCGAGCCGGCCGGCAAAGCGGGCTTTGCCGCCGCCGACGGGCGCAGGTACGAGTTGCGCGTCCGCGGCGCGGTCTGACTGTTGTGCGTCTAACTCACCATCGCGCACGATGGCGGTCGCGTCCCTGTCCGTGTCTCGTGCGCAGCTTGCCGTGGCGTGCCGTGCAAGTGGAGGTCCACCCGGGCGCCATCTCGATCCGCGCGCCCAAGCGGTAGCCGCGACCTGCGCCCGTGCCTATTGGGAACTCGCGAAGAACAACTTTGCTGTTGCACGTTATCTTGTAATGCACCTGTGTACATACATGTCACGCTCGCGCCCAAACGGGCTGCATGCACGCATGCGTGCGCTAGGGCCCTCTCCCTCTGTGCCTGCTACTTGCACGCTGGCTCAGGCATGCACACATGCCTGCGTTTCACATACCTCCATGACGTCATCGGGGCGAGCGGCCGGCCTGCGGGTGCGCCCGCGGCAGCGCGCCGCCGGCCTCTGAACCGCCACGTCTGGACCTTCATTGCTGACGCTGCGGGTCGCGAACGCTCGCTGGGAAGGCACTGGCGGCCGGGTGGGGCGGCGGCGGACGCGTGCAGGGCGGCAACACGACCTGAGACGCCTCCCAGCGTTGACGCGGCGCACCGCCGTCGAAGCACAAGTACACAAAGATGGCGTCTGGCCAGCCGACGGAGACGGGCGCGACGCCCATGTTGCCGCCACGCACCTCGGTAGACCTCACCGAGGACGCGTCGGGCAGCGTCGCAGGCGGCGCAAGCAAGCCTGCCGCCGAGGGCAGCGCCGCCGGCGCCGCCTCGGGCCAGCGCAAGTCGATCGTGCCGGACAAGCTGGCCGACTCGGCCAACGCGGCGTTTGCTTCGTTTACCAAGGGTGCGCACGCCGGCGACCGCCGTTTGACCGTCCGGGCTGACGAGGCGACGCTGACAGCCCAGCTGCCAGCGCGGACGCCCATGAGCTACGGGCAGGCTTTGCCAAGGTGCGCCAGCTGACCGGCGAGGCGCTGGGCAGCGCGGAGAAGACCGTGCCGCCGGAGGAGTACCGCCTGGCCGAGCTGGTACGACGCCTGTCGGAACGCTGCAACCGGGCCCTGGCCGCCCCGGAGCTCACTGGGAGCGCGGCCGGGGGCCGGCGCGTTGCCGACCGTGACCCCCACAGCAATTCGAGCGGGTCAAGGCCCTGTACGAGAACTTGATCAAGCTGCTTACGCTCTACATCAACCCGGGCCCGCGTGCGTGGTGCCCTTGTGCACAAAGCAGGGCAATTAAGGGCGGCTGACCAACCAACCGCGCGGGTGGAGCCCGCATGCGTAATGGCTCGACCTAGTGATGGGCTTCAAGCTGCAGGTCGCTGAGGCGGTGAGCCAAGTGTCGGACGCGGTGAGCGCCGACACCAGCATCGCGGACCGCCTGCGCGCCGTGAACCTCGAGTCCCAGGCCGGCGAGCAGGTGCTGGGCAACCACTTCTTGCGGGAGGGCAGCACGCTCGGCGAGAACTCGCCGCTCGGTACGCCCACGTCGCAGTGTCTAGGGCTTGGCGGAGCACCGACAACTGACAGCGAGGGGTGCGACAGTGCTGGTGAGGGGACCGCGCAGCGACCGCCCTGATGAAGTGCGGTGAGAACCTCGAAAAGATCGGCAAGGCCAAGCTGACCATGGTGCGTCCGCCCCTCCTACGCACCACGTGTCGGGCGCGACAGGCACTCAACCGTGCGCAGTCTTCAGCCTCCTTCGCGCTTCGTTCGCACAGAACCTGGAAGTGTACGACAAGTTCGTCCGGGCGCTTCAGCGGATCCTGGACGGGCCGATCCGCGTCGGCCAGGTGCGCGCCCTCCGGCGGAAAAGTGACAAGGCTAGCGGCTGCGGCTGACAATCTTGCTGCGCTCCCCCTGGCCCCGTACCGACACCACGCAGACCTTGCGCAAGACCGCGCAGTCCAAGCGGGTGGAGCTCGACGCGCTCAAGCTCCGGCGGAAGGGCGCCAAGCCCGAGCAGGCGGCCGCGGTACGGCAACCTCGCCATGACGTGCGGGCCGTTCTCCAATGTGCGCCGAGCTCACTTCCGCTCGTCGCGAACTCTTGTCGCTCATTTTGCCCCCCCGCTCAGCTGGACGAGCAGGTCGCGCAGGCACAGCTGGCCTACGACACTGCGATGCAGGAGGCGCTGACGACCGTGCGCAACGTGATCCAGAGCGTATGGCTACCGCACATGCGCCGTCGTAGGCCGACAGCCAGGGCTAATCACTCCGCAGCTGCCCTTTGCTGGCGGCGGGCGGCTGGCAGCCGGAGCCGCTGGCCGTCATTGCGGACTTTATGACGGCCATGCTCACCTACTTCCAGACCGGCTATGAGCTGCTGGCCGAGATCGTGCCCGAGATCGACGCCATGAAGGTCAGCGACACGCTGGGTGTTATCGCCTGGCGCCAGTGGCGACTGACGACGCTTTGATTCGGCCTTTGGCCCTCACACGACGCAGGTCGCCGAGGAGGCCGCCGCCGCCGCGGCCCTGAACGCGAGCGCTCCCAAGTAACGCTCAAGGAACCGCATTGGGTTGTTCGCCGTTTGCGTTGCCGTTGCGTGCGTGCGTGTGTGTTTATAGCTTTTTTCTACACATTTGTTCTACAAATAGTTACAACGCTCGGCGCCGAGCTGCGCTTGCCGGTGCGGTTGCTTCGGTCGCGGGAGGCGGCGCCTCGTCGACCCGCCGGCCGGCCACGTTCAGGATGATGCGGCGGAGCTTGTCGATGCCGGCGCCGTAGGAGGACGACACCAGGACCACATTGGGCATGGCGCGCGGGCGCTTGGCCAGCTCCTCTTCGGTGATGACCACGCGGCGCGCGAGCTCGGTCGCGTCGACCAGGTCGCACTTGGTGAAGACCACCTGGTACTTGACCGGCATCCTACGCTCGCGAACGGCCGGCGTGCGCACAAGTGGCCCGGCAGGTCAGCCACCTGGCGCGCGAGCATGCCGTCGCGACACCTGCACGCGCCGGCCGCACCGGTCCAGCTCCTCCATGAACGCGCGGTCGTTGACCTTGATGCCGTGCCGGCTGTCCAGCAGCAGGAAGAGCCGCCGCAGCGGCGCGCGCTGCGTCAAGTACGTCTGAATCTGTGTGCCGCACGGCAGGGGAGTGGATGCCCGCCCTTGCGTCAGTCCCGTCCACGGCCGCCGTGTCCTCCTCGGCGGCCGACCCGCGTACCAGCTCGCGCCACTGGAGCCGCTCCTCGTCGCTGACAAAGGCAAAGCCGTAGCCCGGCATGTCCACGAGCTGTAGCCAGCCGCCGACGCGGAAAAAGTTGAGCGTCCGCGTGAGGCCCGGCGTGGCCGACACGCGGACCTGCGTCGTCGCGCAGAGCGCGTTCAGCAGCGACGACTTGCCCACGTTCGACCGGCCTGCGAGCGGGCACCTCCGCAACGGTAGCCGTGCGAGTTAGGCGCGTGCCCCGGCCGGCTCAGCAGCAGGGCCGCGCTTGCGCACCAGCAAAGGCGACTTCGGGCAGGTCGGTGGCCGGGAAGCTCGAGGCCACGGCGGCGGCGCCCACAAAGCGGAAGCCCCGGGCAAACTCCTGCGCGGAGAACGGCCGCGCAGGCGAGCGGCGAGCCACGGGTGAGCGCGGGCCAGCCCAGCCGGCGCGGCGTGCATGACCCCCCGCAGGCGCGTACCCGGGCGGTCGGGTCGCGGCCGGCTTCGTCGTCGGCCTGGGGCTTCCGTGGCCGCCGGCGTGCGGCGCGTTCGGCCGGCGAGAGCCGTCGGCGGCAGGTGCCCTCGGCCTGGATGCGCGCCAGCAGCGCCGGCGGCACGGGCACTTGCCGGAACTGCTTGCGCTTGGACAGCGCCGGTGGCTCGGCCGCCGCGGTGCTGACGGCAGCGACAGCGGGAAGGGGAAGGGCGGTGGGCCCCCGGCGGAGCGGGGCGGCCCCGGCGGCCGGCGCCCAGAGCCGCCGCAGCGCCGCCAGCGTCGCCGCCGCCATCGCCGCTTCGCCAATGCCGGGCGGTGACGATAATGAACCAGGCGAGACCTCTCTTTCCGATGGCCTGTACACTGCCTCGGCGCACACCGCCTACACCAGGACGCCGACGACAACGGGTGGATCGCACCGCGCAGCGCAACGCAGCTCAGGCCTTGAGGAAGCGGACGTGGTGCGCAATGTGGTCGTCGACAAAGGTCGCCACAAAGTAGTAGCTGTGGTCGTAGCCCTTCTGCCACCGCATCTCCACGGGGATGCCCTTCTGCTCACACGCCGCCACAAAGTGCTCCGGCAGCAGCGTGCCGTCCTTGTAGAAGCCGTCCTGGTCGCCCTGCATGTCGACCGCGCGCCCACCGCACTCGCGCCCGCATCGGATACGGTGAGCCTGACGCGTGCGCTCCGCCAACCCCCGTCGCCGACGCACCTGGTCGATGAGGAGGTTCAGCGCCGGGCCGCTGTACGACGCGACCAGCGCGGTCGGGTTCCACTCGGCCCACGCGGCCTCGTTGGCGCCGAGGTAGCCCTCGAACGCCGACCGGCCGATCGGGCACTGGGCCGGGTCCGAGATCGGCGCGAACGCCGAGACCGACTGCGGTCCGCTCCATCCACGCGCGCACGTGGACGCCTGAGCATGCGCGACGGGCGTCGCCGCCGGTTCCCGCGGGCGGGCGTACCTTGAAGCGGCCGGGGTTGCGCAGCGCCAGCAGCAGCGCGCCGAGGCCGCCCATGGAGTGGCCAAAGACCGAAACGCGGTCCGGGTCCTGCAGGAGCGGCCAAGGGTCGCAACCACCGCGGCGGCGTTACCATCACCCGCCCGGCCGTGCGCCGCCTGGCGCCGTTCGCTAGCCGCACCAGCGGCAGGTGCTCGGCCAGCAGGGCCGGCAGCTCCTGCGAGACGTAGTCGTACATGCGCCAGTTCTTCCACTTGGGCTCGGTGGCATTCAGGTAGAAGCCCGCGCCGACGCCGAACTGCCAGCGGTCGGCCTCGCCGGGCACGTTGAGGCCGCGCGGGCTGGTGTCCGGCGCGACGATCGCGACGCCGTGCTGGCTCGCGGCGCGCTGCGCGCCGGCCTTTTGCATAAAGTTGTCCTCGGTGCACGTCAGGCCCGAGAGGAACAGGAGCCACTGGGGCGGTCGCGGGGAAGGGTGCACAGGATGAAGCGCCGGCGTGTCGGATCCGTTAGCCCGCGCTGTTCCCGTCGCCTCAGCTAGCTCGGCCGCGCCGTACCGGCACCCGCTTGCCCGGGGTCTCGAGCGCCGCCGGCGGCAGGTAGACATTAAAGTTCATGGAGCAGCCCGTGCTGGTGGCGTCGTGGGCGTACTTGCGGAGCTCGCCCGCGAAGCAGCGCGACGTGGACACGAGGCGGGGCGCCGGTGCCATGGTTGCTACGGGACCACTGGCCCGGTTCAGGCTACCTGTGGCTGGGTCAGCACGGGTGGGCATGGACAATACTTCTCTTCCGTCGGTCAGGCACACCGGTGACGTGCGGGTCCAGGGGATCCCAGTACCGGGATCTCGCCGCCACCGCCGCCGCCACCGCCGCCGCCGCCGCCGCCCCCCGTGTCAGGCCGGTGCCCTTCGCCGCCACGCACACGAGCGCGACGCCGCATCTGCCTGCCTGCACGCTGCCCTCGTCTGTCCGCCCTCACGCCCCCAGCGCGGCGCAGACGCCCTGCATGCGCCCGGCGTCGCCGTGCGAGCCGCCTCCGTGCCCCCCCGCTCGGCCCACGGGCGTACGGGCGGCGTCAGCGGCGCTGCGATGACGTCATAGCGCCCGGCCGCCCGCCTGGCTGCTGGCTGGCAGGCGCAGGGACGA
>Ga0180216_1003791_pt1 | contig 11782 bp, 8 predicted proteins | sample eDN3rd37CBELigMG_FD_128879 | JGI IMG/M metagenome (GOLD analysis project Ga0180216, IMG submission 128879) | Enriched Miracle-Growth compost microbial communities from Emeryville, California, USA - eDNA 3rd pass 37_C BE-Lig MG (version 2)... ...
GCCAACAAGGTCGGCGGCACCGCCTTCGCGCTCGACGTCACCGCACCCGACGCCGGCGAGAAGCTCGCCGCGCACCTGCTCGAGCGTCACGGCGGCGCCGACATCATCGTCCACAACGCCGGCATCACCCGCGACAAGCTGCTCGTCAACATGGACGCCGATCGCTGGAACGCCGTGATGGCCGTGAACCTCATCGCCCCGAAGAAGATCACCGAGGTGCTCGTCGAGAAGGGTGCGCTGAAGGAGGGCGGCCGGGTCATCGACGTGTCGTCGATCGCCGGTATCGCCGGTAACCGCGGCCAGACCAACTACGGCGCCTCGAAGGCCGGTGTCATCGGTCTCGTCCAGGCGACCAGCGAGGTGCTCGCCGACAAGAAGATCACCGTCAACGCCGTCGCTCCGGGCTTCATCGAGACCGCCATGACGGCCGCCATCCCGGTCGCCACCCGCGAGGCCGGCCGACTGATGAGCTCACTGCAGCAGGGCGGTGAGACCGTCGACGTCGCCGAGACCGTCGCGTGGTTCGCGAACCCCGCGTCGAGCGCCGTGACCGGGCAGGTCGTGCGCGTGTGCGGCCAGTCCATGCTGGGGGCCTAGATGGCACGGATCGAACTGCCCTCGCTGCCGTCGACCTTCGACATCTACAGCCGGGCCGTGCTCGGGGCGCTGCCCGTGGTGGGCGCGTCGGGCGACAGCCTGCCCGACGACGTCCTGGTCCTGCGGTCGCTGAAGGTCGATCCCGACAATCTCGCCGAGTACACCAAGGTGTGCGGGTTGCGGTTCGGCGACAGCCTGCCGCTGACCTATCCGTTCATCCTCACGTTCCCGCTCGTGATGAAACTGATGGTGTCGAAGGGCTTTCCGTTCGCCGCCGTCGGTTCGGTGCACGCCGAGAACGTGATCGAGCAGTTCCGGCCGATCTCGGTCACCGAACCGCTCGACATCGCGGTGCACGCGGAGAACATGCGCGAACACCGCAAGGGCCTGCTCGTCGATCTCGTCAGCGAGGTCAACGTCGGACGCGAACTGGTGTGGCGTCAGACGTCGACCTTCCTGCACCAGCAGCGCACGTCGCTGTCGGGTCAGCCCAAGCCGGAGCCGAAGGAGGAGATCCCCCCGGTCCCCACCTCCACTCTGCGGGTCGACCAGAAGGTCATCGACCGCTACGCTGCGGTCTCCGGTGACCGCAACCCGATCCACGTCTCGACCCTGGGCGCCAAGGCCTTCGGATTCCCGAAGACCATCGCCCACGGCATGTGGAGCGCGGCGGCCACCCTGTCGGCCGTCGAAGGACGGATCCCCGGCAAGGTGACCTACGCGGTGCGGTTCGGGAAGCCGGTCCTGCTGCCGTCGTCGCTGAGCCTGTACGCGCAGCACGTCGCCGACGGATGGGATCTGGCACTGCGGCATCCGAAGAAGCAGTACCCGCACCTGACCGCCACGCTGCGGTAGGGCGGGGAACCACCGAGACTTCGGGCGGGGCGGGACGCGATGGGGGCGTTCCGCCCCGCCCGAACCCTCGTGTGGTGAATACCCTTGTGGCCGAGGCGTTCTCAGTGAGACGGTTCAGTGCATCTGATCGGAACGCTTGCGTCCCGCAAGACCACGCCAGGCGAGGTTCTCGAGCAGATCCGCTGCCTGCTGCACGTCGATCTCACCGCCGGCGATGCGGTCGGCGACGGCCTCACCCGCACCGACGAGTGCGACGGCCATGATCGTGAAGTTCGTGTCGGGTTCCGGATCGCGCGTGCTCGATTCGAGCAGGTGCGCGGTGAGTTCGATCAGCCGGTCGCGGCTGCCCTGCACCTGGGGTGCGAAGGCCTGCTGCGACAACGCCTGACGATAGAGGACCATCCACGACGGCCGGTGCTCGTCGACGAAGCCGAGGAACGACTCGAGCGCGACCCGCAGTTGTTCACGCGGGGCGAGGGTGGGGTCGCCTGCCGGTGTGAGCGCCTCGACGAACCGCTGCCCCTCGCGCGCGATGCACGCCGCGAACAACTCGTCCTTCGACCCGTAGTACAGGTAGAGCATCGGCTTGGAGATCGACGCCCGCGCCGCGATGGCGTCCATGGACGTGTTGTGGAAACCGTGCTCGGAGAACACTTCGACGGCGGCGTCCAGCATCTGTTGCTCGCGGACCGCACGCGGCAGTCGCTTGGTTCCGCCCGCCATGACTCCTCCCAGACTCCTCGAATGAAGTTCTTACTCTACGGTAGGTAGCCTGCGGTCGAAGCAACCTGCGTCATTTCAGCAGTCCAGAGCGCCCTTCGCGCGTGTCACGGTCCGCACCGATTCGTCGACCCATTCGGGTGAGAGCGTGCCCTCCGCGACGACCTGCTCGAGATGGTCGAGCACGGCGGGCACCTCGTCGGTGGTCAGCCACAGCGCCTGGTTCACACCCGCCACCATCGCGGCCTCGACGGCCTCGGTGATGCCGTAGGTGTCGGTGATCGCGCGCATCCCCGACAGGTCGTCGGTGAAGATCACGCCGCCGAAGGCGGGGCCGCCGTAGGCACCCGAGCGGAGCAGGTCCACCGCCGCCGGGCTGATGCTCGCGGGCAGTCCGCCGGTCAGTCCCGGCACGTCGAGGTGGCCGAGCATGACACCCACCTCGGGCGAGACCAGACTGCGGTACGGCACGAGATCGCTCTGCTGCAGTTGTTCGATCGGCGGGGTGGTCACGGCACCGGTGTGCGAATCGCCGGAGGCCGAGCCGTGTCCCGGAAAGTGCTTGAGCACCGGCATGATTCCGGCGTCGATCAGTCCCCGCGCGTAGGCGCCGGCGTACTGCGTGACGACCTCGGGATCGTCGGAGAACGAGCGGTCGCCGATGACGGAGTCGTCGGGCTGACTGCTCACGTCGACGTCCGGCGCGAAGTCGACGGTGATGCCCAGCGACTTCAGTTCCTGTCCGCGTTCGAACGCCATCCGGTAGGTCTCGTCGACCGTCATCGTCTGCGCCGTCTCCCGCGCGGACGGGTCGGGCCCGAACAGGTCGCCGACGCGCGACACGCGGCCGCCCTCCTCGTCGATCGTGACCATGAGCGGCAACGCGCTCTGCGCAGCGACCTGCGGCACGAGACGGTCGGTGAGCATCGACGCGTCGGTCCAGCTGCCGATGAAGATGCCGCCGATCTGCTCCGACTCGACGACGGCCTGCGCGTCGGCGGCGCTCGTGACCCCGACGTTGAGCAACTGGGCGAGCTTCTGCCGCAGCGTCAGCCGGGCGAGCAGATCGTCGCCGCAGGTCGCCGACGTCGCAGCTGCGGTCGCCTCGGTGGTCGTGGCGGTCGCGGTGGTGGACGGGGCGGTCGCCGAACTCGACGTCGCCTCGACCGGGTCGTCGCCGCCCGAATCGGACGAACCGCATCCCGCGGTTGTGAGGGCGACCGCGAGCACGGCGGCGACAGTGTGACGGATCCGCATGGTGCCGACGGTAGCGGACGAACCTCGGAGACCCACAGCTCGAACCTCCCCCAGGGACGCTCCGGCGGGTTAAGGTGCACCCGAGCATCCGAATCCGACCCAGGGGGTACGCGGTGGGCGCAGATCTGATCCTCATCGCCTACGACGGTTCCGAGAACTCGAAGCGTGCCGTGCAGTATGCGGGTCGTTTCCTCGAGTCCTGCCGCGCCGTCGTCGTCACCGCCTGGGAACCGATGGTCCGGCAGGCCGCCCGCATGTCCGGCCTGTCCGGCGTCATGCAACCCGACTGGGTGCCCGACGAGGACAGCGAGGACGTCGCATTGTCCGACGCGCGCATCACCAACGACGAGGGCCTCGAGTTGGCCCGCTCGACGGGTCTGCACGCCGAGGGCCGCACCGTCGAGGTCGTCAACGCGGTGTGGTCGGCGATCATCGAGGCCGCCGACGAGCTCGACGTCGACATCATCGTCACCGGTACCCGCGGCACCACCGGTCTGCGGTCGCTGTTGCAGTCGTCGGTGGCCGATCATGTGCTCCGGCACAGTCACAGACCGGTCCTGATCGTGCCGCCGGGTCGCTGACGCCCCGCACCGGGTCACCGGCGCGCCGGGTACAGGCAGGGATATTGTCGATCCACCATGGACGGATTCCTGCTCTCGCGCGCCGAACGCTCGGTGCACGCCACCGGCACCCGCCGGTTCTTCGACGACGTCCACTCCGCCACGCAGGCACTCCGCAGCGGCAAGGCGACGATCGTCGTCGGTGCACTGCCGTTCTCGCGGCACCGTCCGGTGGCCCTCGCGCAGCCCGACGACGTCGAGATCACCGACGGCCCGTGGCAGGCCCCGTCCGACCTGTCGGACCTGCCACCGGTGCGGATCTCCGCCGAGCTGCCACTGCCCCGCGTGCACGTCGAGCGGGTGCGCCGGCTCGTCGAGCGGTTGTCCCTCGGGGAGATGGAGAAGGTCGTCGCCGCCCGGCGGGTCGCGCTCGAGGCCGACGACCCCCTCGACCCGCTCGCGCTCGCGGCCCGCATGATCGAACGCCATCCCGACGCGGCGACGTACGCGCTGGACCTGAGCGCGGCGGGTGAACGCTACTGGGGGCACACGCTGGTCGGCGCGACCCCCGAACTGCTCGTGAGCCGACGCGGTGACACCGTCACGTGCCGTCCCCTCGCCGGGACCGCCGCACGCCGGGCCGATCCGGACGAGGACCGTCGTGCCGGTGAGGAACTGCTGACCTCGGACAAGAACCTCACCGAGCACGGTTTCGTCGTCGACTGGATCCGCACGCGACTGGCCCCGTTGTGCAGCGACCTCGACATCCCCGACAAGCCCGAGCTCACCGCGACCCCCGATGTCTGGCATCTCGCCACGCCGATCACCGGCACCCTCCGCGACCCCGGTACCGACGCGCTCACCCTCGCCCACGTCCTGCATCCCACCCCGGCCGTGGCGGGCACCCCGACCGAGGCCGCGCTGGACGTGATCTCCCGGGTCGAGGGCGACCGGCGCTTCTACGGCGGCGCGGTGGGCTGGTGCGACGAACAGGGCGACGGCGACTGGTTCGTCGCCATCCGGTGCGCGGAGCTCAGTTCCGACGGCCGACGCGCCGTGGCCTGGGCCGGAGGTGGCATCGTGGCCGATTCCGATCCCGTCGCCGAACTCGACGAGACCACCGCGAAACTGCGCACGCTGCTCGGCGCGCTGGGCGCGTAGCGCACCGCCGCGACGGTGAAGATCGACTCGGAGGCTCGCACCGTCCGCCGACGCCTTCCGGGGTGATAGTTTGGCGCGGACCGATAGACAGCGTGGCGGCCGGCGATGACTGCCTGCGTCACTGGAGATGGGGAGACGGAATGGGGAAGTTCCTGGGACCGGGCCTGGGTAGCGTGGTCGTCGGTGCCGTACTCGGCGCCGTGGCGGTCTTCGGCGTGACGGCCGCTGTACAGGAGAATTCGCGCCCTCAGATCGATCGCAGTGGCAACGCCGATTCGTCCCTCCTGAACCAGGTTGAGTACGGCAGCCGCTGACGGCGCCGGCAACGCTTCGAGTTCACGCACGTACCGAGGCGAGACGGAGCTCCCGTCCGCCGAACCGCTGTCCCGTCGGTGGCTGTACGCAGTCACCGCGGTGGCGGTGGTCCTGTCGTTCGCCCAGGTTCCGGGCCTGGTCGTCGCCGACACCAAGTACGACCTGACGCAGAACCCGATCGGCTTCCTCACGCGCGCCGCTCACCAGTGGAGCAGTGTGGCGCCGCTCGGGCAGGTGCAGAACCAGGCGTACGGCTACTTCTTCCCGCACGGATCGTTCTTCGCCGCGGGACAACTGCTGCACATCCCCCCGTGGATCACCCAGCGGGTGTGGTGGGTGCTGCTGCTCGTCGCCGGATTCTGGGGCCTCGTCCGCCTCGCCGAAGCTCTCGGCATCGGGAGCCGTAGCTCCCGCCTGATCGCGGCGACGGTGTTCGTGCTGTCCCCGCGCGTCCTCACGACCCTCGGTTCCATCTCGTCGGAAGCACATCCGATGATGCTGGCGCCGTGGGTGCTGCTGCCGTTGGTGCGGTATCTGAACACGCAGAACCCCGGCTCGGCCCGCCGGCTCGCTGCGCAGTCCGCCGTGGCGGTGGCGCTCATGGGCGCGATCAACGCCGTCGCGACCGCCGCGGCCTGTCTCGTCGCGGCCCTGTGGTGGGCCGCGCACCGCCCGAACCGGCGCTGGTGGCGCTTCACGCTGTGGTGGCTGCCCCTGTGCGTCGTCGCGGTGACCTGGTGGATGGTGCCGCTGCTGTTGCTCGGCCGCGTCAGTCCGCCCTTCCTCGACTTCATCGAATCGTCCGGTGTCACCACCGAGTGGACGTCGCTCACCGAGGTGCTGCGCGGCACCAGCAGCTGGACGCCCTTCGTCTCCCCCGAACGCATCGCGGGCGCCGTGCTCGTCACGCAGCCCGCCGCCGTCCTCGTCACCGGCGCCCTGGCCGCGGCCGGTCTCGCCGGTCTCGCGATGCGGTCGATGCCGGCGCGCGGTCGCCTCACCCTGATCCTCGTGGTGGGCCTCGTCGGCATGGGCGTCGGCTACGTCGGCCAGCTCGACTCGCCGTTCGCCGAGCAGGTCCGGTTGTTCCTCGACACCACCGGTGCGCCGCTGCGCAACGTCCACAAGCTCGAACCGCTCGTGCGACTGCCGATCGTGCTCGGGCTCGCGCATCTGCTGCGCGCCGTGCCGCTGCCCGGATCGGTGCCGTGGACGCGCGCCCGGAACGCCTTCGCACATCCAGAACGCAATCCGATGGTCGCGGTGACGACGTTGATCCTCGTCGCGATGACGCTCGCGACCTCGCTCGCGTGGACCGGCCGGCTCGCCCCGCGCGGCGCCTACGACGAGGTCCCCGAACACTGGCACGCCGCGGCTGCCTGGCTCGAGGACAACACGAGCGAGCGCGGCGAACGCGCCCTCATCGTTCCCGGCGCGCCGTTCGGCAGCCAGCTGTGGGGCCTCACCCGCGACGAACCACTGCAGGCCCTCGCGTCGACGCCGTGGGCCGTGCGCGACGCCGTGCCGCTCGTGCCGCCCGGCGCCATCCGCGCCCTCGACGCCGTGCAACGCGACATCGCCGACGGCCGCCCGTCCGACGGTCTCGCCGCCACCCTGCGCGGCCAGGGCATCGGATTCCTGGTGGTGCGCAACGACCTCGATCCCGACACCTCCCCCGCTGCGCGACCGGCCCTCGTGCATCGCGCGCTCGACGGTTCGCCGGGCATCGAGCGGGTCGCCGAGTTCGGTGACGACATCGTCTTCGACAACCCGGAGGATTTCGTCACCGACGCCGACCTGCGACCGACCTATCCGGCCGTGGAGATCTACCGTGTCGCCGAACCGGCCGCGGCGCCCGTCGGTCCCTATGTCGTGGACGCCGCCGACGTGCCGGTCGTGCAGGGTGGCCCCGAGGCTCTGCTGCGCCGCAACACCGCGCAGCCCGATTTCGTCGGTCCCACACTCCTCGCGGCCGACGCGGCCCGCGCCGGTCTCCCCGTCGACGAGGTGACGGTCACCGACACCCCGACGGACCGCGAGACGGACTACGGGCAGGTCGATCATCATTCGTCGACGATCCGCACGGCCGACGACCCGCGCCGCACCCACAACGCCGTCCCCGACTATCCGGTGCCCGACACCGAACTCGTCCGGGCCGAATGGGAAGGCGCCCGTATCAGCGTGTCGAGCGCGGCGTCGGATGCCACCCAGCTCGGTGGCACGTCGGTGGCGAGCAGCCCGGCCGCGGTGGTCGACGGAGACCCGACGACCGGCTGGCACAGCAACGGACTCGAATCGGCGGTCGGCCAGTGGCTGCAGCTCGACCTCGACCGGCCTATCGAGGCGGGTCTGCTGCACCTGACGACGAGCTCCGGTGCTCTGGGCGATCCCGTCAAGTGGCTCGAGGTGTCCACCGACCGGGGCAGCACGGCGGTGCGCGTCGACAAGCCGGGACGCGAGCAGACGGTCGCGCTGCCGCTGGGCACCACCTCGTGGATCCGCATCACGTCCGTGCACACCGAACGCGGCACGGTCGGCAACCAGTTCGGTCTCACCGAGGTGGTCGTCGAGGACTTCACCGACCGGAACGATCCGCGCCCGATCGACATCCGGCGCCGCATCGTGGTGCCGGGCCCTGCCGAGGACGCCGCGGTACGCGGATGGCAGCTCGGACAGGAGTTCCCCGGCCGCGGCAGCTGCGTCGACACCGACGACCGCGTGCGCTGCGCGCGAGGGCTCGCCACCTCCGCGGAGGAACCCGGCGTGTTCACCCGCACCCTGGATGTGCCGCAGGAGACCTGGGTCCGCCCGGAACTGCTCCTGCGCGCACGTCCCGGGCCTGCACTCGAAGATCTCGTGGACCGCTCGGACCGGGTCGTCGCGCGCGGTGACGCCGACGTCGTCGACCTGCAGGGCTCGGCGTTCGCCCTCACCGACGGTGATCCCCGGACGTCGTGGACCGCGGAGGAGAGCTCGCTCGAAGCGGGTGCGCCGAGGCCGTCGCTCACGTTGGAACTGCCCGAGGAACGACGCGTCACGGGGTTGGACATCAGGGCCGCGCTGGGAGCGCTGCCGGTCGCGCCGTCGCGGGTCGCGGTGAATCTCGGCAACGGACCTCAGGTGCGCGAACTCGACGGTGACGACACGATCGTCGACCTGACCCCGCACGCCACGGACCGGATCGAACTCACCGTGGTGCGCTGGCGCGACACCCTCGACCGCACCGTGCTGGGTTTCTCGAAACTCACCCCTCCCGGGCTCGCCGAGGTGTCGGTGCTCGGCGACGACGGGCCGATCGGCGCACAGGGATCCGTCTACGACGAGACCGTGACCGTCGACTGCGAGCGCGGACCCGTCGTGGAGATCGACGGGCGCAGTTACCGCACGTCGCTCACCGCGCGGGTCGCCGATCTCGCCGCGGGCGTGGAGGTTCCTGCGACGCTGTGCGACACCGACGTCGTCGGCATGAATCCGGGCCGGGTCGACATCGACGTCGATCCCGGCGCGGCCTTCGTCGTCTCGGGCCTGCGGCTCGACGTCCCCGGTTCCGATGCGCCCGTCGCGGAGCCGACGGAACTCGACAAGGGCCGCTGGACGGAGAACCTGCGCGAGGTGACGGTTCCGGCGGGCGACGAGGACCGGCTCGTGGTGGTGCCCGAGAGCACCAACGTCGGCTGGGTGGCCCGCACCCCGGACGGCACCGTGGCGACGCCGGTCGTCGTGGACGGCTGGCAGCAGGGCTGGATCGTGCCGGCCGGCCCGCAGCAGACGCTGACCCTCGAGTTCGCTACCGACCGCTGGTACCGGCTCGGGATCTTCGGCGGGCTGTTGTTGCTCGTCCCGCTGTTCGCGGCGGCCGTGTGGCCCCGCAGGCGCGACGAGGATCCGGGTCCGACGCCGCGCACCTGGGGTTCGTCGGCTCTCGCACTGGCCGGTGTGCTGGTCGCCGCGACGCTCCTCGCGGGATGGGTCGGTGCCGCCGTCGCGGTCGTCGGCGCGGTGGGGATCGGTGCGCTCGTGCTGCGCCGCGGCCCCGTCGTGACGTCACGTGTGCTCGTGGGCACCGCGGGCGGCGCAACGATGCTGGCGATGGCGCTGCTGTCCACCGGGCCGTGGCGATCACCCGACGGATATGTCGGGCACTCGTTCCTGATTCAGTTCGCGGCGCTCGTCGGCGTGGTCGCGGTGGGCCTGGCCGCGGTGCCGCGCCGGGCCTTGTCCCAGCGGTGGAAGGCGGCGCGCGCCGGCTCCTCCACGAGGGCGTAACTGACGGACGCGACCGCCAGGCTCAGCACGACCGTCACCGTCAGCACGAACCAGAAGTGCCCCGCGAAGGCCGGGATCCCGAAGACGGGGAAGACGATCGACAGCACCGCGAGGTGCCAGATGAACAGGCCGTACGACCAGCGCCCGACGGCCAGTGCGACCGGGCTCGCCAGAACGCGGTGCTGCCGGCGCGGCGCGAGGGTCAGCGGGGCGAGCAGCGCGAAGCTCATGATCGCGCCCAGGGCGATCTTGGCGAAGTACTCGGAGGGTGCGAGATCGGTCAGCGTCTCCGGTCCGGCCAGCGGGGTGGCCGCGGCCGCGAAGGCGCCCACCGCGATCGCTCCCATCACCGCGCGTAGCGCCGCGAGCCGGTGGATCCATGTCTCCGGTCCGGTGACGAGTTCGGCGAGGATCATGCCCGCCGCAAACCAGGGCAGATAGCCGGGCAGCCAGTTGGTGTGGTTGATGTGGTCGGGGGTGCCGACCGGAATCCACGCCCACAGCAACGACAGTCCGCTCACGGCGAGCAGCAGCGGGACGCGGTATCGGGCGGCGTCCCCGCGCAGCCCGCTCACCGCCAGCGCCAGCAGTGGCAGCACGAGATAGAAGGCCACCTCCACCGACAGACTCCACATCTGGGTGAGGCCCTCGGTGAGAGTGAGTGGGACGAACACTTGCACGAGCGTGAGATTCGACCACCACACCTTCGCGCCGCCGCCCGCGCCGGGCAGCAACCACAGCACCAGGATCACGACGGTCCAGTAGGCGGGGAGGATGCGGGTGGCGCGGGAGAGGAAGTAGCGGGTCGCCGAGGGGGACGGTCCGAATCCGCGGGCCGCAGCGGCGTGCGGACGCCACAGCAGGAAGCCGGACAGGGCGAAGAACAGGGCGACGGCGAGGTCGAACCGTGCCCACACCCGGCCGATCGGCGAGTCGTGCACTGCGCCGGTCTGGAACGCGACGTGGGTGATCAACACGCCCACTGCGGCGAAGCCGCGCATCCCTTCGAGTGCCGGAAGGAATCCGCTCACGCTGCGGTTCCGGTCGGTGGTGGTGGTCATCGCGCACCAGTGTGCCGTGTCGTCGGAGCGGCGGACAGAGCAGGATCGTCCGGAACAGGACGATCCCGGCAGCGACGAAGATCGACTACGGATCCGTCCCAGCGGTGAGCGGGCGCGCATATTGCCATACCGGGCTGTTAGTGTCTGAGCTCACGTGGTGTTCGCGGGCCGGATGCCAGGCGATCCGTGCAGCCCTGCTGCTGCCGGTGGGGGTACTCGATGACGACCGTTGAGTGAGGAGAAAGCATGGCTGAGCGTTCGAGCTCCGGCCGGATACTGGCAATGATTCTGGTGGGCCTGGGGGCCTTCCTCCTGGTGATCGCGATTCTCGTGCCGACGTACACGCTCGGGAAGCTGAGGACGACACCGCTCGATCTCGAGGTGACCACGGTCGCCGAGGGCACGGGCGACATCCTCAACTCCCGCCAGCTGCTCGCCGGCAACGCGCAGGTCGATCGCGACGTGCCGATCGTCGCGCAGCGCTTCGTCACCGTCGAGGATCCCTCGGATGCCGAGATCATGACGCTGCAGTCCGGTCAGACGGTGCGACGACTCGACATGCAGGGGGACACGGGTCTCGTCTCCGCCATCGTCGACCGCGTCACGGTGAACCGCAAGACGTCCATGCCCGTCTCGGCGGAGGAGTACCCGGATCGTGTGAGCACGGTCCAGGTGAGCGCCGACCAGCCGCCGGTGGAGATCGACAACCGCGAGGGACTGCAGTACAAGTTCCCGTTCGACGTCCAGCAGGAGTCGTACCCGTACTACGACATCAACGCTCGCGAGAACTACCCCATCGACTTCGTCGGTGAGGAAGAGATCAACGGCATGAAGGTCTACCACTTCCATCAGGAGATCGGCCCCGTCGACCTGTCGAAGGCCGACCCCGAGGTCCAGACCTACAAGCTCAGCCTGCCCGCCTCCACCTGGGGTGTCGGTGAGGGCGACGAGCCGATCACGATGACCCGCTGGTACAACAACATCCGCGAC
>Ga0180216_1003792_pt1 | contig 11778 bp, 13 predicted proteins | sample eDN3rd37CBELigMG_FD_128879 | JGI IMG/M metagenome (GOLD analysis project Ga0180216, IMG submission 128879) | Enriched Miracle-Growth compost microbial communities from Emeryville, California, USA - eDNA 3rd pass 37_C BE-Lig MG (version 2)... ...
CAATTTGAGAATAGTGATGGAGTAATGGAGTATGCGTACATAGATAACGATCAGGTAAGCATACAAAAATTAACGCTTTTACATCGAGAGAATCGACTGCCAGTAATCATGAGGGGAGTGTAGCAAATGGGAGAGGCTATTGTAGTCACATCAGGTAAGGGCGGGGTTGGAAAAACAACAACTTCAGCTAATATTGGTACGGCACTAGCATTATTAGGAAAAAAAGTAGTATTGGTAGATACGGATATTGGCTTGCGCAACTTAGATGTCATTATGGGGCTAGAAAATCGAGTAATTTATGATCTAGTTGATGTAGCTGAGCAACGCTGCAGATTAGAGCAAGCGCTTATTAAGGATAAACGCTTTGATGAGCTGTATATGCTGCCTGCTGCACAGACAAAGGATAAAGATGATATTACGACAGATGCTATGCTTAAGATTATTACGGAATTAAAGCAAACGCATGATTTTGTAATCATTGACTGTCCCGCGGGAATTGAGCAAGGCTTTAGAAATGCAATTGCTGGCGCAGAGCGCGCAATTATCGTTACGACTCAAGAAACGGCTGCAGTTAGGGATGCCGATCGAGTGATAGGCTTGCTGGAGCAGCATAAAATTCCTTCTAAGCTTATCGTCAATCGGGTTCGTCCTGCAATGATGAAGCGTGGTGAAGTGCTTGAGATTAATGATATATGCCAAGTGCTTGCTATTGATTTGCTTGGAATAGTTCCAGAGGATGAAAAGGTTATCGCAGGATCGAACGCTGGTGAACCTGTAGCAATGAATCCAACCTTTAAATCAGGACTTGCTTATCGCAATATTGCACGACGCATGCTCGGAGATATGGTTCCGCTCATGACACTGAATGAAAAGACGGGGACATTAACGAAGCTTCGTAAGTTTTTCGGAATGAGTTGAGATAAGTGCTGAACAAAATTAAAAAAATTGACTGGATCATTACGCTTATTCTCTTAGCACTGATGGCTATCAGCTATTATGTGATTCACAGTGCTACATCGTATACGATTCTTTACGCTGGGTTTGAAAAAACTCAGCTTATGTATTTTGGACTAGGCTTTTTCGTCGTGTTCTCCATGTTATTTATCGATTATCGAATTTTCTTAAAGCTTTGGTGGCTGTTTTATTTAATAGGTGTTGCTTCATTAGTGCTCATATTTGTCTTGGGTGATGAGATCAATGGGGCAAAAGGCTGGTTTTCAATTGGGCGTCTATCGGTGCAGCCTGCTGAGGTCGTGAAAATTTTCTTAATTATCGGAATCGCATATTTGCTAGGACGCAGGCAAGGGGAATTGCTTCGATTTAGACAAGATATTTTGCCAATTGGATTGTTTTCGATTATTCCCTTTGCATTAGTTATGGCACAGCCTGACTTAGGGAATGCGATTATCTACTTTGTTATCGTTGTTGGTATGCTGTGGATGGGGAATGTGAAGTATTGGCATGCCCTGATCGGCATCGGAATCATTGTTGGCGCGCTTATGCTTTTCATGTTTTTATTTACAAGCTACAATGATGAAATAAAAGAGTTTTTTGTAGAGCATAACAAACCACATTGGTATGAACGAATTAATACATTTGTACACCCTGAGGAAGCAAGCTACGACGCCAGATTACAGTCTGAAAATGCACAGCAAGCGATCGGATCTGGAGGTCTGTCCGGACAGGGGTATCTGCAAGGAAGTATGAAGAACGGCGGCTTTATCCCTTATACCTACTCTGATTCGATATTTGTCGTTATTGGTGAAGAGTTTGGTTTTCAAGGCTCAGCATTATTGCTGCTGCTGTACTTCATGCTCATTTACAGGATGATTATTGTAGCCTTTAGCTGCAAGGATCGTCGTGCGAGCTATATCATTATCGGCATTGTCTCCATGTATGTATTCCAAATCTTTCAAAACATCGGAATGATGATTGGAATTATGCCGATAACAGGAATAACGTTGCCGTTTATTAGCTATGGCGGTACTTCGTTAATGATTAATATGTTTTCAATTGGAATAGTGTTCAGTATTCGTGCACATCAGCACCAGTACGAGCTAGAGGATTGATGTAGCTAAGAGAAGGGAGCTTTCAAAGTCATGTACAATGATTTTGAAAGCTCCTTTTTTGAGCTTAGAACTGAAACTTAATAGACCTAGCCATCATTGCCAGCCTGCTTCAATCAGCATACTTGTCCAGAATGCAACATATGGATAAGTATAAGAATGTTGATATGATGGAGTGATGGAGATGAATGAGATCGAGCGTGATCCTGAAGAGCTATGGAAGAAGGATCGGAGTTATTGGAAGCGTATGGAGGTAGAGGGACACGAGACACAAGAAGAGGAAGCTCATAGCTCCTATAGTTTTTTTAAGCATGTTAAAATTCAGTTCATTTTAGCAATCGTTTTATTTGCTGCTGTATTTGGTCTAAATTACTTGGAGCATCCAACCGTCTCTGAGGCTAAAGGTTGGCTAAAGACGGAGCTGGGGCGTTCCTTTGACTTTATCGCAATTGCGGCTTGGTATGAGCATACCTTTGAAGGCTCGCCATCCTTTATTCCAAGCTTTGGCTCAAAGAGCGAACTAGCGATAGCAGAGCATTCGAGTATTTCGACAGAAACAGCAGCACCTGTGGCAGGTGGTGTTTTGCTTCATTCCTTTGCTGAGCTGTTAAATGGAGTAGAAATAGCTGGTACTACCAAAGCAGAAGTACGAGCCGTAGATAAAGGACGAGTGATTTTAGTAACGGATAAGCAGGATAGTGTCATTATCCAGCATGCTAATGAACGGGTATCAATCTACTCGAGACTTAGTGATGTAAACGTTAAGGTTAGCGATTGGGTAGAAACTGGCAAGGTTATTGGGAAGCTTGCTCCGATTGCCGGCGAGGACTACAGTGTCCTATTTTTGGCGATGAAGCAGAAGGATCTCTATATTGATCCATTGGACGTGATTTCGCTTGAATAAATGGAGTCGGATCAAATGGAGCTTGCATCCGCTATTTGTAATCATATTGCTCTTCTCAGCATTAACTGGTTATTTTATTGAGCTCATGACGTTGTTTGCTATCGTTCTTGTTCATGAACTTGGACATTTATTTATGGCTCATGAGGTGGGCTGGAAAGTAAAAGCGGTTAGACTATTGCCCTTTGGCGGGGTTGTTGAAGTCGAGGAAGCAGGGGGCACTTCAGCGAAGGACGAACTGCTTGTTGCGATTGCAGGACCGCTGCAAAATGTGTGGATGATGCTTCTCGCAAAAGGCTTGGCTGAGCTAGGCTGGTGGTCTTATGAATGGTCGACTTATTTTATAGAAGCAAATCTATGGATCGCACTATTTAATTTATTGCCTGTTCTCCCTTTAGATGGTGGGAAAATTGTACAGGCACTGTTAAGCTATCGCTTCAGTTACTATAATACTTTACTTTGGTCGATTCGACTAAGCGTTTGCTTTAGTGCGATTCTAGTCATATATTCTGTAGCACCACTTGCATTTAGCGAGACTCGCGGCATTAAGCTAAACGAGCTGATGATCGGTACATTTTTGCTTTTTTCCAATCTTGCAGCATTGCGCCATATACCCTTTCTCTTCTACCGCTTTATTCTTCACAGAACGGCGCGCTTAAAGCAGCTGGAGAAGAAACGTGCAAAAGCCTATCCTATTCTTGTCTCCTCTACCTTAAAGCTCTATGAGGCATTGAAAAGCTATCATAGAGAGAAGCTGAACATGCTCTGTGTTGTCGATCGAATAGATCAGCCCTGCCATATCATCTCTGAAGAAACCTCTTTACAATATTGTATGGAAGGCTTTGATGTTCATCGTGCAGTTGGAGAGCTTTTGCGTTAAAATAGTAGACAAGGAGAGGTGGTGGCAGGAAATGAAGCAATTGCTTATTCATATGGATCAGCTGCATACACAAGCGGCCGTTGTGAAAGAAGGGGTGCTGACTGATTTTTTTGTCGAGCAAACAAAGGAGCGGAGCTTGGTCGGAAATATTTATAAAGGCATCGTAAAAAATGTTTTGCCTGGTATGCAGGCAGCATTCATCGATATTGGCTTGACGAAAAATGCTTTTATCTATGTTGATGACTTGCTTGACCCAAACATGGAAAAGCAACCAGAGCATAAGCCGGCTATTACTCAACTTGTTACGCCTGGGCAGCAGCTCATTGTACAAGTCGTAAAAGACTCCTTGGGCAATAAAGGAGCACGTGTAACGACTCATTATAATTTGGCAGGTCGCTGGCTAGTATATATGCCTAATGCTGATTATATCGGAGTTTCTAAAAAGCTATTAGATGAAGCTGAGCGCGAGCGATTACGTCGTATTGCAGAGTCTATGATGAAGGCACCAGAAGGTATTATTATGCGCACAGCGGCCATTGGTGAGACGGAGGAAGCACTGAAAAGTGATATTGAGCATCTAAGAGAGCAGTGGCAGCATATTCTCGATCGTGCTAAAGCTCATGCAGGACCGTGCCTGCTGCATAGCGAGGAACAGCTTCTTAAACGAGTGTTTCGCGATCTATACAGCAACGAGGTTGATGCCGTATGGGTCAGCTCGAAGGAGCTTGAGGCGGAAGTGACGATGATCTTAAAGCTTATGTCTCCAAGCCATATGCCAGACATTCGCTGTTACATGCAAACAGAGCATTCCATCATCTCACATTTTTCAGTCAATAAGCAGCTGCGTGAAGCCTTTGAACGAAGGATTCCACTTGCAAGCGGAGGCTATATCATATGGGATACGACGGAGGCGCTAACCGTCATAGATGTTAATACAGGGAAATATGTAGGCGTAAATGATTTAGAGGAAACTTTGTTTCAAACGAATAAAGAGGCTGCCGAACTTATTGCTCGATTGCTACGCATAAGGGATACAGGCGGTATGATCATTATTGATTTTATTGATATGGAGCAAGAGGAAAACCGCTCAAAAATCTATAAGCTTCTTAATCAAGCGGTGAAGGACGATGCAGCGAAATGCGCCGTGTTTGGCTGGACAAAGCTAGGGCTTATGGAGATGACGCGTAAAAAAACACGGGACAGCTATACGGCGAAATATTTACAGGAAATAGAGTTGAAGTGATAGGCGTGTTATGCTATAATCATTTGGTATGTTGTTCACAGCAACACTACAGGTACCGCACGAAACGGGTATAAGTACAGCTTGTCTGTCACCTGATTTAGGCGAGTCTTCGAATAATAAGGAGGTGCACCATTAATGTTCGCAATTATTGAAACTGGTGGTAAACAGTACAAAGTTCAAGAAGGAGATGTACTTTACATCGAAAAGCTTGAAGTAAGCGAGGGCGAAAGCGTTGTTTTCGACCGAGTTCTAGCTGTATCCGGTAGCAACGGTTTTGTAGCAGGTTCTCCAATTGTATCTGGCGCTAAAGTGACAGGAACAGTTGAAAAACAAGGCAGAGGTCAAAAAATCACTGTTTACAAATACAAAGCGAAAAAGAACTACCGTCGCAAGCAAGGTCATCGTCAGCCGTACACTAAAGTAACTATCGGAAAAATCGAAGCTTAATTAGGCTGAGATGATTACGATAACTATTGTACGCGACGAAGAGAACAATCGCATTGTATCGTTTGCTGTCGAGGGACATGCTAATTATGCGAGACATGGCGAAGACATTGTCTGCGCTGGTGTATCTGCTGTATCTGTTGGTACAGTAAATGCGATTGAAGCGTTGGCGGGAGTTGAGCTTCCAGTCAAGATGAAGAATGGTTGGCTTTCCTCTAAAATTCCATATCTATCTGATAAGGAAGTCGAGGCAAAGGTACAGCTGTTGCTGGAGTCTATGATTGTTAGTCTCGATACAATCGCTCAATCATACGGTGATCATGTAGCTGTACATGATCCACAATAAAATCATCGAAAGAAGGAGGGACACGAGATGTTGAAATTAAATCTTCAGTTGTTCGCATCCAAAAAAGGTGTAGGTTCTACTAAGAACGGTCGTGATTCTCACGCAAAGCGTCTTGGCGCTAAACGCGCTGATGGTCAAGTAGTTTCAGGCGGAAGCATTTTGTATCGTCAACGCGGTACAAAAATTCACCCAGGAACTAACGTAGGCATCGGTAAAGACGATACACTATACGCTAAGATTGATGGCGTAGTTAAGTTCGAGCGTTGGGGTCGTGATCGCAAAAAAGTGAGCGTATACCCAGTTGAAATGGCACCAGTTGCCGCAGCAGAAGCTTAATAAGGAAATAGCCCCTTCCAGCATTGCATGGTCGGGGCTATTTTTAATATAAGACATATTCAGTGACCGGCTAGAGTTATCGGAATTGAAAGCAGTGATAGGCATTTAGCGTTTGTGCGAAAGGTTGGTTTAGATGAAAGGTTGGTTTAGGTGGCGGCTGTGGCTTTGGCTTACTGCAATTATTCCTGCATTATTCATCATCGTATGGCCAGGCCACAGCCTAGTTAATCTGCTTGCTGTAATATGGGTAGCAGTGCTTGGATTAGTGGATGTAAGGGTGCATCAGAAGCAGCATAAAGAGCAGCTGGCAAGTACGATTCGCTCAACGCACAAGCAATGGATCACAGTTATGAATCATCATCGACATGATTGGATGAACGACCTTCAGGTGCTATTCGGCTATGTCAAGCTTGGAAAGCAGGAGCGAGTAGCTGAATATGTAGAACGAATTAAGGTTAAAATGTTAGCTGAGAGTAGCGTCTCCAAACTGCAGGAGCCACATTTAGTCAGCTATTTGCTTGGCTTCCGCAGTTACCCAAGCAGTATTAGGCTAGATATCAGCTTTGAATATGAACATGATCGAGAATCGATTCATATAGAAGATCAGCAGCTAGGTGAGCTTATTATTGAAATATTGTCTATATATCGTCTCTATGCTAGTAAAGCTGGAGAGGATCAGCTGCTTAAATTAACATTTGCAAAAAAATCAAACGATCTACATATACAGTTTCTATATCATGGAAGCATAATGAATGAGTCATTGTGGAAAGAAAAAATAGAGCATCAGTTGAATGAGAATAGTTCTGCACAAATTATCGGAGCGTTAAGACCCGATCAGCTTGATTTGCAGATTACTAAGGTATGAACGGAGGCAAGTCATGTTTGTCGATAAAGCAAAGATATTTGTAAAAGGCGGAGACGGTGGCGATGGTTTAATCTCGTTCCGTCGTGAAAAATATGTAGAGAATGGCGGGCCGTACGGTGGAGACGGTGGTAACGGCGGTAATTTGATTTTTCGTGTGGACGAAGGATTAAGAACGCTAATGGATTTCCGTTATCAAAAACACTTTAAGGCTAGCCGTGGTGAACGCGGTAAGGTAAAAGGAATGCATGGTGCATCTGCGGAAGATACCGTTGTTCGTATCCCGCCTGGAACGGTTGTAACAGATGACGATACAGGTGAGGTTCTGGCCGACCTGACAAGACATGGACAAGAGGTTGTTATTGCAAAGGGTGGTCGCGGTGGCCGAGGCAATATGAGATTTGCAACACCATCGAATCCAGCTCCATACATTTCGGAGAACGGTGAGCCTGGTGAAGAGCGCTGGGTAGTTCTTGAATTGAAGGTTATGGCGGACGTTGGCTTGGTTGGATTTCCGAGTGTTGGGAAATCAACACTGCTATCCGTTGTATCGGGAGCGAGACCGAAGATCGGTGCTTACCATTTCACAACGATATCTCCTAACTTAGGCGTTGTCGATGTTGGGGATGGACGCAGCTTCGTTATGGCTGATCTTCCAGGACTAATTGAAGGTGCTCATGAGGGCGTAGGCCTTGGTCATGAGTTTCTAAGACATGTGGAGCGTACAAAGGTTATTATTCATGTCATCGATATGGCTGCGACAGATGGACGTGATCCGTTTGAGGATTGGATTAAAATTAATAACGAGCTAAAACTGTACAATGAGAAGCTTGCAGAACGACCGCAGATCATAGCTGTGAATAAGATGGATATGCCTGAGGCAGAGGAGAATTTCCCAATCTTTATGGAGCAGCTAAAGGCGTATGACGACAAGGAGCACATCATTATGCCAATTTCTTCTCTAACGAAGGAAGGGATCAATGATCTGATCTATAAGGCAGCAGATGTTCTAGAAGTAGTAGAGAAGCAGCTTGCTGAAGAAGAAGAGCAGAATATTGCGACTGCTGATCAATCAGAGCGTAAGGTGTTCAAATACGAGCGTAAGAAAGAAGCGGACTTCACGGTTAAGCGTGATAATGAAGATTATGTTGTTGAAAGTGAAGCAATTGAGCGCTATATGCAGCGCTTTAATATGACCAGCTACGATGCGGTTATGCGTTTTGCACGCATGCTGCGCCGTATGGGTGTTGATGAAGAGCTTCGTAGACGTGGAGCAAGAGATGGCGATACGGTGCGGATAGGTGATTTTGCATTTGAGTTTTTTGAAGGCTCTGATTACAATCCATACGATTAATGACATACTGACGAAAGACGATCGTGGACATATCCGCTATCGTCTTTTTTTGTTAATACCTATTGAAATAGAGCACGGAATTGTATATAATGTCCACTATAAGAGAACATATGTCTTTGCTAGGAGGACAGATGATGACGGCTCGATTTTATGTCGTTCGAGAGGATATTTTACCTGAAGCGATCGTAAAAACGATTCAGGTAAAGGACATTCTAAAAAGCGGCAAAGCTCAAACAATCAATGAAGCTGTTGAACGCGTCGGATTAAGTCGAAGTGCGTACTATAAGTACAAGGATGGCGTTTATGCACTAGCAGAGATTTCCAAGGAGCATATTATTACGGTAGCCATGGACTTGGAGCACCGATCTGGTGTATTGTCTAATGTATTAGCTATTATCGCAGCCAGCGAGGGGAATGTGCTGACGATGAATCAAAGCATTCCATTACAGGGATACGCGAATGTCGTGCTGTCGGTCGATGTATCGAAGCTTAATATGGACATGGATCCATTTATAGAGCTGCTTAAGACACAGTCAGGCGTTAGACATGCAGCTGTCATAGGGCAAGGATAGAAAAGTAAAACGAACCACAAGTGGAGGGATAGAGATGAAGCCAGTTAAAGTAGGGTTATTAGGATTGGGTACGGTTGGAACAGGTGTTGTCCGCATTCTTGAGAATCATCAGGAGGATCTCAATAAGCAGGTTGGTAGTGCGATTGAGATCGTAAAAGTATTAGTATCCAACGTCAACAAACCACGTAGCATTGCAATCGACCAAAGCAAGCTAACAGAGGATGCTTATGATGTCATTCGTCATCCTGAAATTGACGTCATCATTGAGGTGATGGGCGGCACAGATGCGACGAAGGATTACATCGTAGAAGCTCTTAACCAAGGAAAACATGTTGTAACAGCCAATAAGGATCTAATGGCGCTATATGGTGCGGAGCTTCTAGAGCTTGCACAGCGCAATGGCTGTGATATTTATTATGAAGCGAGTGTTGCAGGTGGTATACCAATCATCCGTACACTTGTAGATGGTTTTTCTTCAGATCGCATTACGAAGATCATGGGTATTGTGAATGGTACAACGAATTATATCTTAACGAAGATGACGCAGGAGGGTGCCTCGTACGCTGATGTATTGAAAGAAGCACAGGAGCTAGGCTATGCAGAAGCAGATCCTACAAGCGATGTAGAGGGACTCGACGCTGCACGCAAGATGACGATTTTGGCACGCTTAGGCTTCCATACGAATGTGGAGCTGAAGGATGTTTCTGTGGAAGGTATATCAACGGTTACGAAGGAAGATATTCAATATGCGAAGCGATTGGGATACCAGCTTAAGCTGCTTGGCATCGCAGAATGTGATGAGAATCAAGTAAGTGTGTCTGTTCAGCCAACAATGGTAAGCAATGCGCATCCGATTGCGTCCGTTAACGGAGTGTTTAACGCTGTGCTTGTAACAGGGGAAGCTGTTGGCGAAACGATGTTTTACGGAGCTGGAGCAGGAGAATTACCGACCGCAACCTCTGTAGTAGCTGACTTGGTAGCGATAGGTAAAAATATGAAGCTTGGCATTAATGGCAAGCGTGTTGTAGCTCCTTATAAGCAAACGGTATTAAAAACAGATGAGCAGATTTCTTCGAAATATTTCTTACTGCTTGAAGTAGCCGATCGTGCAGGGGTGCTTGCACAAATTACTCAGGAGCTTGCGAAAAATGAAGTCAGCCTAGAATCTGTACTTCAACAGGCAAATCCAAATGCTAGTACAGCAGAAATTATAGTTATTACCCATGACGCTAGCAAAGCAGCGATTCAAAGCTTGCTGAATTCATTCAAAGGCATGGACGTTATCCATCAAGTGAAAAGCGTATATCGAGTAGAAGGATAGGAACAGATGAATAATATAGTAAATGAGACAGTAGTCGTGAAAATACCTGCAAGTACAGCTAATCTAGGGCCAGGCTTTGATGCATTAGGCATGGCTTTATCATTGTATGCCTGGCTTGAGCTGTCAGTAGCGGAGACTACAGAAGTACACCTGTACGGAGATGGCATGGAGGAGCTGCCAACCGATACTAGAAACCTTGTATATAAGGTAGCACAGCAGCTGTTTGCCAAAGCAGGTTTAGAGGAACAGCCCTTAAAGATTAGCATGTATAGTGAAATCCCATTAACGAGAGGCCTAGGAAGCAGTGCATCGGCAATAGTTGGAGCTCTTGTAGCTGCCAATGAGATGCTAGGGAAGAAATTTTCAGATCAAGAGCTTTTCCATATGGCAACAGAGCTTGAAGGACATCCCGACAATGTCGGGGCATCCTTGCTTGGTGGAATTATCGTTTCATCATGGGATGGCATCGACGCTCCCTATGTTAAAATCACACCAGCTAATGCGCTGGAAACACTTGTTATCATACCGAATTTTCAATTATCAACGGAAAAGGCTAGACATGCTTTACCTGAGCAGTATACGAAGCAAGATGTTGTGTTTAATATAGGACGAAGCTCACTGCTTGTTGCGGCGCTGGCAAGTGGACAGCTGCAGCTTATTCGTCAAGCTATGCAGGACCGAATCCATCAGCCTTATCGTGCAGCTCTCATCCCTGGTATGAGTTATATATTAGAGCACGCAGTTGATTATGGAGCGCTTGGCGCAGCTTTAAGCGGTGCAGGACCAACGCTAATCGCATTTGTCGATTGTCATAGTGATAGCAAGGAACAGCTTGAACAATTTATGAATGAGACGATGAAGCGTGAAGGAATTAGCGCAGAGACGCTATGGCTTACTCCCGATCATTTCGGTGCTCGAGTAATTTACGAATCAGTAAATGCAGTGCATGATTTACCATTTATGGAACTTATCAAAGGGGAAGGTTACTGATGAAAACGGTAGCGCTATTACCAGCAGGGTCGGTTTCTGATGAAGCGGCAAAGCTATTTTTTCAAGATGAAGATGATCAAGTACAGTATCGGCATCATCGGATGATATCAGACGTGTTTTTATCGACAGTTAATGATGTAAGCCAATATAGTGTCATACCTATTGAAAACACGATTGATGGGTCTGTTTCGTTGCATTTGGATTGGCTTGTTCATGAGGTGGATTTGCCGATTCAAGCAGAATGGGTATATCCTTCAAATCAAAACCTGATCGGACGCCGTGTAGAACTTGAGGATGAGCGAGGAGAGATCGATTATTCTCGTATAAAGAAAGTAATCAGTCATCCTGTTGCAATGTCTCAGTGTTTGAATTTTATTCGCAAGCATCTCCCACATGCAGAGACAGAGCATGTAAGCAGTACTGCCGAATCAGTACGTATTGTTAAAGATCATCCGAACGAGGG
>Ga0180216_1003793_pt1 | contig 11766 bp, 8 predicted proteins | sample eDN3rd37CBELigMG_FD_128879 | JGI IMG/M metagenome (GOLD analysis project Ga0180216, IMG submission 128879) | Enriched Miracle-Growth compost microbial communities from Emeryville, California, USA - eDNA 3rd pass 37_C BE-Lig MG (version 2)... ...
CCCATTCTTTAAACTTCTACAATTGGCTGAGCCGCTTGGTGGAGTTCTTCGAATCCCAAGAGGTCTTTAACCATGTGCCAAAAACAGAGGATATGCAAGCTGTGGGGGTAACGGCAAATCAAAGGGTAGAAAAATAAGCGGAGAGTAAATTCTCCGCTTATTTTTTCATGAAATCTTAATGCAGCCATTGGCCTGACATTGCTTCTTCAATTTTTTCTTCCCCTGCTTTTACCCATCTGCTTTTGTCCCCGATATGACCATCTCGATCTAAAGGCTCTTGGAATTGACTAAGCCCAATAGCAGTCATTAAGGAATTACCATCAGTGTCTAATCCGGTATTTACTACATGCTTGATCACATAAGGAGTTCCAAACTCAATCGCGGTGTCTGCATGATCCAAGGCCCCGTCTAACACATTAAAAGGAACTCTTAAATAGATGGTTTCCCCGCCCTCCCGCCATAAAATGGAGTCAAAACTTCCTTCATCGTAATCAAAGCTATCACTAAATTCACAGCCTACAGAGTAGAATTTTTCACGGGCAATACCAAAATTGGTCTTTTTTCCTTTAATCTCCGAGTCGAATTGTATCATCCTTGCTCACCCTTATAAAAAATTTTATAGACTGTATTATTATTAACTAAAATAAAAGGGAATACCCCAGCCAACGGAAGATAACGGAAAAAATTTCCGCTATTGTTCCTTCTTCCTCTCTTTTTTCTCTTTCTTTTTGTCCGCTTTTTTTTCATCCTTCGTTTTTTTCTCTTCCTTTGCTTCCTTCTTCTTCTCATCATCCGGTTTCTTTTTCTCATCAACCTTGGGTTTCTTCTTTTCCGCTGCAACCGGCGGGACGGTCGGCATTGATCGGTCTACTTCGGTTGGTACATACTTTGCATTAAAAATCTCTTTGACTGCGGTCCCTTCCTTTCGACAAACATCAGACGCTAGTTTCCCCGATTTTTTGCATATCTCAACGGTTACGATTCCGGATGGGACGGTGAACTTCGAGTCTTTTGGGAATTTCCCCGGATTTAGGGCATAAAGTTGATTCATAACATTTCCCCAGATCTGTATCGGTCTTGCCGGTCTTGCCTTAGGCAGTGTATGTGGAATATCGTAGCCGATCCAAACCCCGAGGGACACCTCCGGAGTGTACCCGACAAACCAGGAATCAAAATCATAGTTGGTCGTTCCGGTTTTTCCTGCGACGTCCACGTTTCCGATGTAATTTCTCAGTCCAGCAGCTGTTCCACTCTTCACCACGGTTCTCATCATGTCCGTCATGAGGTAAGCTGTTTGCTCTGAAAATACTTTTTTAGGAGACAGCGTATGTTCATAAATCGTTTCCCCAGCAGAATCCGTAATTTTTTGGATCATAAAGCTATCCAATAACACCCCTTGGTTGGCAAATACAGAATAGGCATTGGTGATTTCTTCGACCGTTACCCCTTGGGTTAACCCACCGATTACAGCAGTTTTTGACTGGTAATCATTCCGACGTGGATTATCTTCTGGCTCGACAATCGTACGAATTCCCATCTGTTTTACAAAGTCGAGGGCCTGAGGAATACCTACTTGCAAATAGGTTTTTATGGCTGGAATATTGTAGGATTTCTCTAATGCTGTCCGAGCCGACATGAATCCATGGAACCGATTATCGTAATTGGATGGATAAAATGGCGGGTTTCCCGGTCCATTTTCCAAGGCAATTGGTGCATCCTCAATTACCGAACCTGGTTGCAGCAGTCCCATCTCAAAAGCAGGTGCATAAGCTGCCAAAGGCTTCATCGCCGATCCAGGCTGTCTTGGCGCTGAAGTATGATTCAATTGCGAAAGATGAAAATCTCTTCCACCGATAAACCCAAGCACCGCACCGGTTTTATTATCAAGGAGTGTTGCCCCGATTTGTTCTGGTGCATTTTCGATTTTCTTTCCATTAACAGTGTAGGATTGGTTAGGAGCAAAATTTTTTGGATCTTCTGCGATGGCCGTCATCATCTCATAGATCTTTTTGTCGATCGTCGAGTATATGTGATATCCCCCGGTTAAAATTTCATTTCGTTTAAAATCGAGGAGTTCCTGATATTGTTCAGGTGTGACGTTTTTTCGCGTCCACATTTCCTGTTGTGTCAACAGCAGTGCCGCTTGATTTTCAATCTCCATCATCAGATAGGGGTATTGGTTGTAAGCACGCACTTTGTCAGCTTCTTTGAGATGTTCCTTGATATTATAGGCCTTATTTACCTCGTATTCTTGCTTAGTTATAAAGCCGTTTTCGAGCATCCGATCAAGAACCGTCTGCTGTCTGATTTTTCCCGCCTTCAACCCCTCCGGGTCAAATGGAATATAGCGAGAAGGGGCCTGCAACATTCCTGCAATATAAGCAGATTGGGCTATATTCAAGTCTTTCGCATCCACCCCGAAAATCCCCTTTGCCGCCGCTTGCACCCCATATATATTTACCCCGTTGGCATTTTTACCAAAGTACATTTTATTGATATAGGCTTGCAAAATCTGATCTTTGGAAAACATGCGCTCCATCCTTAGGGCAAGGAAAATTTCTTTGGCCTTCCGCTCAAGCGTGACTTCCGGTGTAAGAATTGTCTGCTTTACCAACTGCTGGGTTAGTGAACTTCCCCCAGTTTGCACAGGGCTTCCTGTCACAGTTTCCATCACAGCTCTAGAAAGTCCCTTCACGTTCACCCCTGGATGTTCATAAAAAAAGCGATCCTCTGTCGCGATGATGGCGTTAATCAAATTTGGTGATACATCCCCGACTTGTACCAGCCTGCGATCCTCTGCCGTTCGTAAGGGACCGATCAGGTTTTTCTCGTTAAAGTAAGCAAAACTGGTTTGTGAATTAGAAAAAATTTTATTCTGCATCTCTTCTCGGGAAAGCAGTGGTTGATCTTTCACCAGCGAAGCAACAAACCCCATGGCGGCTCCCCCGCCAAACACTAAACCCATGCAGAGAATCAACAACGTGTATTTCAGCACTGCTAGAATGATTTTTCCCAGTGGAAATCTCGCTTTTGGGTTTTCTGTATTTAAAGGTAAATCAGTCATGTTACATTTCTCCGTTCCCATTCAAATACTATAGACCTTCGAACGATAAGAGAATTTTATGGGGAGATGGACCTAAAAATTACTGTCTAAGTGAAGAAATATCAATTTTCTTCAATAACATGATCGGTATAAATGTTGTGCCTTTTTTGATCCATTACTCTAATGTATCAATTTGATACAAATAATATATTGGAAGTAATCAAACCAGAGGCGTATGATAGAAAAGAACAAATAGATAACCTGCTGTAACGTAAAGTAGGATATTATAGAGAGGATTGTACTTACATGAGTTATATCGAACGCGGTACCAAAGAATTTCGTTTGGCAAATCTGGCACTGTTTGCAGGCGGATTTGTCACATTTGCTATTTTATGGAGCATCCAGCCGCTGCTTCCAGAGATCGCCAAGCAGTATCAGGTGTCGCCAGCTGTGTCGAGTTTAACCTTGTCCTCTACAACTGTTGCGCTGGCCATTAGTATGTTAGTGGCAGGATCTTTATCCGAAGTATTTGGCCGTAAGCCAGTGATGACGGTGTCCCTCTTGGCATCGTCCATTCTTGCCATTCTAGCAGCCTTTAGTTCGAATTTTCATGTACTGCTTTTACTTCGCGTCGTGCAAGGGATTGCATTAGGTGGACTACCTGCTATTGCAATGGCCTATTTAGGAGAAGAAATCAAACCATCAAGCCTTGGCATGGCGATGGGTTTGTATATTAGCGGGAACACCATCGGGGGGATGAGCGGCCGGATCATTACCGGGGCGTTGACCGATTATTTTGATTGGCGAGTGGCTCTTATTGGAATTGGGATTTTGAGCCTATTTGCTAGTCTATTGTTTTGGTTGACATTACCTAAGTCCACCCATTTTGAATCACGGAAACTGGAGTTTGGTAAATTAGGGATGTCCCTGCTTAGCCAGTTCAAAGAACCTGGTTTTGTTTATTTATTCGGTGTGGGTTTTTTATTGATGGGAGGTTTCTCCTCTCTTTACAATTACATCGGCTTTCAATTGATCGCTCCACCGTATTCTTTAAGCCAGACCTTGGTTGGATTTATCTTTGTCGTGTATCTTGTGGGAACCTTTAGTTCAACATGGATGGGGATGCTCGCGGATCAACATGGAAGAAGAAAAATTTTACAGATAGCCCTAGGCATCTTCTTCATTGGTGCATGCTTAACTTTATATGGCAACCTTTGGATAAAAATCATCGGGATTGCTGTCTTTACTTTCGGATTTTTCGGCGGGCACTCGATTGCCAGCAGCTGGGTCGGGAAACTCGCTACCCACGATAAAGCACAGGTATCCGCATTGTACTTATTTTTCTATTATGTTGGATCCAGTGTTGGTGGAACAGCTGGCGGAACGTTTTACGGATCCTTTGGCTGGGTCGGTGTTGTTGGGATGATTGTTGTCTTCACCTGCATTGCCTTTGGGTTATCCACGAAAATCGGGAAGAAAAAGGTACAGCTTTCATCTAAGCAGGTTTCACTTAAAATGTAGGGAGATTTCATACACATGGTAGCTATTCCAGATCAAACGGTAGCGAAACGCCCAAACTTATTAATTATTGCTGTTGCCCTTGGAGCCATCCTAAATCCATTGAACACCACGATGATTACGGTCGCCTTGCCCGCCATCCAAAGTGATTTCGGGCTCAGCTCCAAGGATATTTCTTGGTTAATTTCGTCTTATTTCATTATTAGCGCGATCTTTTTGCCTCTTTTGGGCAAGTTTAGTGATTTTTACGGGAGAAAGAAGATTTTTATTACGGGACTCATTCTAGTGGGGATTTCCTCCTTTTTAGCCCCATTCTCGCCCAATATGCTTGTGTTGCTTACGATGCGAGGGATTCAAGCAATTGGGACATCTGCCCTGTATCCAGCGGGAATCGGGATGGTGCGTTCCTATGTGAAAAAAAACCAAAATCACGTGATTGCAACCCTTGCTGTTTTCGCAACAACCTCGGCCGCTTTTGGGCCAACCATTAGTGGAATGCTGATCCAATTCGGCGGATGGCCCATTATTTTCTATGTCAATTTTCCTGTCATCCTTGTGTCAGCTCTCTTAGCCTTGGTTTATATCCCGAATGATGCAAAGGCGGCAGCGGGGGCTTTCAAGTGGGATAAAATTGGGGTGCTTTTATTTGGACTGCTCATCTTTTTTTGGGTTTACTTTTTGCAAGACTTGGAAGCAGGATTCAATATCTTGGCATTCCTGCTCTCTGTTCTGCTAAGTGTTTTATTTTACCAGCATGAAAAAAGAAAGGCCGCTCCCTTTATTAATGTGAACTTTTTAAAGAAAAATCTCCATATCTCTTTTATTTATATGCAATACATCCTCGCGACCTTGATCTTTTTTGCGATGCTGCTTTTCATGCCAACCTATCTGCAAAGTGTCCTGGAACTGGACTCAAAGTTAGCCGGAATGTTGATGCTTGCTATATCCGTCTCCAGCATGATTATGACCCCGATCGCCACCCGTTGGGCAGAACGATCAGGATTTCGCATTCCGCTACTATTTGGTACCATCGTGGGGATCTTTGGCGTAAGCTTTTTATTTACTAATATCCATACATCATCATTGATCTGGATCTGTGTCATTTTGTCCGTGATTGGATTTAGCAACGGTGCCATGAGCATAGGACTGCAAAATTTGCTCTATACATTTGTATCTAAGTCAGATAGTGGGATCGCTTCTGGTTTGCTGATGACATCACGATTTATTGGAAACATCCTGGCGTCTAGTTTATATGGTGTCGTTTTTGCAACCGGAATCAGTGATTTAAATAAAAATTCAATGACCGTGGTATTGATCATCGTATCTGTGGTCCTCATTCCGGGGATGATTTATGTTACCAGGGAGAAGTTTTTTGGGAGATAATGGTGACAGGTCTCCGATGGCTGCTTTACGACTATGTTCAGGAGGGATTAACGGAAAAATTTTCAGCTATCCTTGTTTTTTCGATTGTTTTTGGGCGAATAACGGAAGATTTTTCCGTTATGAAAGATTGTAATCGATTACAATCAGGGAGCGAATCCTTTTAACGGAAAAAAATACCGCTATTCTCTTTTTCTACATCTCATTTTCGAGAATAACGGAAAATTTTTCCGTTACTTCATTAATATCCAATTTTTATAATCATGTATAGCAAATCCAGCAAAACTTGAATATCGAGAAAGCTCTTTCCCGGCTATGCTTAATTCCTTTTCCATCTCCCCCTTACTTCGTGAATAAAAGGTGGTTTTATCACCTTCTGTGCTCCGAGCGGTATCAATGGCAACAACAACTTGTTTTCCTAGTGTGATGGCTTCCCTCAAGACTTGGCGTCCATTTTCCACAATCCCGTCATTCCCTAGAGCAAAATTTCGATAATCCATGATGACTAGCCTATCTGCTTTTTCTAATAACCACGTGCTAAAAGAATAATGATTGCTACCGGGAACGTTGATCTTGTGGATCCAAAAAGGGACATCGAAGCTCATCTTTAGCCCCATCCCTCGGGATTCCCTCTCAATTAGACGAATGGTGTCCATCCACTTATGAAGGACGTCTTCCCTTTTTGTATCCCACTCATCCAAAAGGTAGGGTTCAATATCAAAGTGCAACCCGGCAAATTTTTCGTTGGATCCTGCTGAAGTGTTGTAGGTATTCACCCACTCTAGATGTTTTATGATTTCATGCTGATTCTCTTTTTTGACCCAACGAGGGGCGCCGCCTAAGGCTTCGACCTCAATACCTAGTTTTGTTGCTCTGGAGATGAATTTGCGATAGAGTGATTCATCCACATCTCGGTCTGCTTGAAGGTAGATGGAATTCAATTGGTTGTTGCTAGCAAATTCTAATATTTGAGAAGGATCTGTTTCAATTATTTTCGCTTCCCATACCCAAGTGCTTCGTGGAAATGCCTTTTGAGTGGTGACATCAACCCGGTTGCTTTCAGCTGTCCAGTGAACATCAACCCCAAATCCTTCACTGATGAATCGGAGTGGGATCATGGTACGTTGGTTTTTAATCACAGCTGGTGTATCCAAAGCTATCTTTTTTCCGTTAACTAACGCATAATTTTCTCTGATGGATACGATTATTTCTTTGTTCTCAGCCCTAAATACCACCTGATTTTGTGCCTCCTTCCACTGAACACTGATCCCGAGCCTTTCCGCAATGAAGCGAACGGGGACCATGGTACGCCCTGTTTGTTGATCAAGATAAGGCGACACATTTAGGAATTGCACGAGTTGACCATCCACCACGACTTGTAAAGAGGTTGCGGACATTGCAGGGATGAGGACGAAGAAACTAATCCATAACGTCAAGATGAAGGACTTCATTTAAACCCTATCCCACGGCTTGAACAAATTCTTCATGAATCACCTCAACAATACGTTCAATACAATGCAAAAGCTCGGGTTCATTTGACCCTTCAGCCATTACTCGTACCAGAGGCTCTGTTCCTGAAGGACGAACAAGAATTCGACCGTGTTCTCCTAGCCTTTTTTCAACTGAATGGATCGCCTCTTTCATTCGTTGATTTGTGTCAAATTCGGCCTTGTTTTTAATAGGTACATTAATTAAAAACTGAGGATATTTGGACATGGCAGCTGCGAGCTCGGATAAAGGTTGATTCTCTTCTTTTATTGCTTGTAGGAGTTGGAGTGCAGATAAAATTCCATCGCCAGTCGTATTGTAATCCAAGAGGATAATATGTCCTGATTGTTCTCCACCCAAGTTATACCCACCATTCCTCATCTCCTCAATCACATAGCGATCACCTACTTTAGTTTGTTTACTTCTTATTCCGTTCTTTTCCAAAGCTTTATAAAACCCTAAATTACTCATCAAAGTAGAAACGACTGTGTTTTGTTTTAATCGCCCCTTCTTCAACAGAACGCGAGCGAGGACAAAAAGGATTTGATCGCCATCGATGAGATTCCCTTTTTCATCGATGGCGATCAGACGATCTGCATCCCCATCGAAGGCAAGGCCGGCATCTGCCTGGTGCTCGATTACCGCGTCCTGAATACGCTCTGGTGACGTAGATCCGCAACCCTGATTTATATTGAAGCCATTTGGCTCATTCCCTATAACTATAGTTTCTGCGCCAAGTTGGACGAACAATTGCGGAGCAACGGATCCTGCAGCGCCATGGGCACAATCTAGAACGATCTTCATCCCGTCAAACGGTTGACTTACGGTGGATTTCAGGTATGCGATATATTTTTGTTTCCCTTCAAGATCATCGATCACCGTTCCGATTTCTGTCCCAACAGGTCTTGGAAGTGGATCTTCGTTGAGATCCAAGAGGGCTTCAATCGCTCCTTCCATCGCATCGGATAGCTTAAAGCCATCGCTCCCAAAGAATTTGATCCCGTTATCTTCAAATGGATTATGGGATGCCGAAATCATCACCCCCGCATTGGCTTCAAGTGTTCGCGTTAAATAGGCTACACCTGGTGTAGAAATCACTCCTAAACGGACCACATCGACCCCAATCGAAAGCAACCCGGCAATTATCGCCCCTTCCAGAAGCTGACCAGAAACACGGGTATCCCGACCAATCACCACCTTAGGACGAGTATCTGTTCGATCTTTCGTGAGAATATATCCCCCGCATCTTCCTAGTTTAAATGCGAATTCGGGGGTTAGAGATTCATTAGCCACACCTCTTACTCCATCTGTGCCAAAATAATTGCCCATGTGACTCATCTCCTCGCTTCATATAAAACTTTCATTCTATCTTGCAATACTTTTTCCGCTTCCTGCAGTTGATCTGGATTGTTAATTCCCATGACTTCTTTAGGGTCTTCCAACAATACGGACTCAAATCTTCTATGTTTAATCATCTCTATTTTCTTCATAGCTTCTATTATGTCCGTTAAGTAAAACTCTTTCTGGGCATTATGATTTTTAATGTAAGGCAGCGCTTGAAATAGGCATTGATTATCAAAACAAAAGATACCTGTGTTAACTTCATGGATCTTTTTTTGCTCTGCAGTTGCGTCTTTCTCTTCTACTATGCCGTAGATCTTCCGAGTTTGTTTGTCACGAAGGATCCTTCCATAGCCTGTTGGATTTTGTTGAAGGGTCGTCAGAACAACCCCCGCACTTTGGGTTTCGCGCTGCACCTTGATGAGATTTTCTATGGTGCCTGTCTTGATCAATGGGGTGTCACCCGTGATCACTAAGGTTGCTCCTTGTCGATCTTGCAGTAAACTTCTTGCTTGATCCACGGCATGCGCGGTGCCCAGTTGTTCCCTTTGCTCTACATAGGAAACACGAGAACCTAGGCTTTGTTGAATGAGCTCACCTTTATATCCAATTACAACGATGATTTCATCCATATCCATAGTTTCTAGCTTGTTTACCAAGTGCTCCACCATGGGGATTCCACCGATTGGGTGTAGCACCTTGGGTAACTCTGATTTCATCCGCGTACCTTTTCCAGCAGCTAAGATCATGGCAAATGTTTTCACGGTTATTTCCCTCCTTCTTTCTGATAGGATGAGATCCAGGCTGGAAAACCATGAACCGCAACCCCTTTGAAGCTACTGTGGGATTTGAGGTGTTGCCGGGTAATGTCTAGCTCCTTTTCCATTGCTTCAACCCCTTCTTCGTAAAAAGTGACTTTGTCACCTTCCCCACTTTCGGCCATTTCAACGCCTACGATAACCGATTTATTCAAAGAAGCAGCCTCCCGCAATTCATCTAGAGCATTGGCAATGATTCCATCATTTCCTAGTGCTGTGTCGCGGTAATCCATCAAAACGACCGTATCAAACCGCTTTAACATCCAGCTGCTAAGCGAATAGTCTTGATATCCCGGGACCATCACTTGATCAGACCAATATGGCAAATCAATAGATACTTTGATACCTTGTTTAGCGACTCGATCCATGTTCATCAACCATTCCTTAAGTACTTGATCTTGGTCGTCCACCCAATCGGGTAAGAGATAGGGTTCAATATCAAAGTGGATCCCGGAAAATCGTTCTTCCTTTTGGACGTTGAGATTGTAACTCTCCACCCATTGGACAAACTCTAGGACATCTTTCAATTTTTCCTTTGTCCCCCAGGATGGGTCACCTCCAAGTGCCTCTACCTGGATTTGCTGCTCCCGGGCTTCTTTAATAAAAAGGGCATAGTCTCTCGGTTCCACCTTTTGCTGATCAATATAGAGATAGATGTCGGTGACCCCATTTTGTTTGCAGAAGGCCAAGACGTTTTCCCTGTCTGTCACAATCTTTGAGGTTTCCCAAATCCAGGTCCCTTTTTGATGCCCTGAACCTTCCGCGAAAAAGGCTAAGAACGACCAAGTGAGTGATGCAATCGTGGCAATTACCAATAGAAACTTCCAGAACCGGGGTTGCAGTTGTTGTTGTATTTTGATAGGATCTCCCCCCTGTTCCTTTGCTTACTCTACCGTCACACTTTTCGCCAAGTTTCTTGGTTTATCGATATCGTTTCCTAAAGCCAAAGAGGTATAATAAGAGATTAACTGTAGGGGAACGACGGTCAAAATAGGTGTGAACAGGGCATTCGTTTTCGGGATAAAGCAGACTTCATCGACTACATTGAATAAATCCACGTTTCCTTCCAAAGTGATCCCCATTACATCGGCTCCGCGTGCCTTTACCTCTTTTATATTGCTGACTGTTTTTTCATATAGATCCTGTTGAGTGACTAAGGCAATGATAGGTGTCCCTTCCTCTACCAAGGCCAAACTTCCATGCTTCAATTCACCAGCTGCATATGCTTCCGAGTGAATATAGGAGATTTCCTTCAATTTCAGTGAGCCCTCAAGTGCGACAGCAAAATCCAAGCCACGACCGATGAAGAACAAATTCTTTTTATTCTTGATGGATTGGGAGAACAATTTAAGTTCGTAGGCGTTATCCAAAACGTTCTCCACTTGCATAGGCAGTTCTTTCAGGGCCTGAACCAGCGACTCTCGGTTCAAGTCATCCAGCGTCCCTTTCTCTTGTGCCAAATAAATCCCCAGCAAATAAAGGGTAATAAGCTGTGCTGTATAGGCCTTCGTTGATGCGACAGCAATTTCCGGTCCTGCCATGGTAGGTATAACATAGTCTGCATCTTGGGCGATCGTACTGCTGGGAACATTGGTAATCGCTAGAACCTTGGCTCCTCGTCGTTGGCTTTCCTGCAGCGCGGCTAGCGTGTCCGCCGTTTCACCAGACTGACTGACTACAATCACTAAACTCTTGTCATTAACGATCGGGTCACGGTAACGAAACTCCGAGGCAATGTCCACTTCCACGGGAATACGCGTTAATTTTTCAATCACATTTTTGCCGATCAAGCCAGCATGATAAGCGGTGCCGCACCCGATAATATAGATTTTTTCAAAGTCAGCAGGTGTCAGATCCAAGTCTTCAAAGACAACATGGTTGGTTTTATTGATTCGATCTAGCATTGTTTTTCGTAAAGTTAAAGGCTGTTCATGAATTTCTTTCAGCATAAAATGCTCGAAACCGCCCTTTTCTACCTGTTCAACATCCCAATCTACGCGCATGATTGCCCGCTGCACAGACTCACCAGTGTCAGCTTTCATCATGGTTACTTTATCTTTTGTTAATACAGCCAAATCCCCATCCTGCAGCACATACACATCCCTGGTGTGTTGAATGACGGCAGAAATATCAGAGGCAATGAAATGTTCTCCTTTTCCCACTCCAATCACTAAAGGA
>Ga0180216_1003794_pt1 | contig 11766 bp, 10 predicted proteins | sample eDN3rd37CBELigMG_FD_128879 | JGI IMG/M metagenome (GOLD analysis project Ga0180216, IMG submission 128879) | Enriched Miracle-Growth compost microbial communities from Emeryville, California, USA - eDNA 3rd pass 37_C BE-Lig MG (version 2)... ...
GAGGACTTCATCCCGGTCTCCAACATGATCCGGGGTCCGAATGCGCTGATGGTGCACCCGTCCCTGCCGGTACGGACCGTCCCTGAATTTGTCCAATACCTGAAGGAGAATCCGGGGAAGCTGAATTACAGCACCTCGGGGCCCGGGCAATCCCCGCATCTCTCGGGAGTCTGGTTCCATCAGCTCACGGGCACCCGGGCCACGGCGGTGCATTACCGGGGCGCCGGACCGGCGATGATCGCCCTGATGGGCGGCGACGTGAACTACGGTTTCGACAATCTCACCAGCTCCGTCGAGCAGATCCGCAGCGGCAGGGTCCGCGGGCTGGGCGTGACCAGTGCCGACCGCAATCCGCAGATGCCCGAGCTTCCCGCCCTGCGCGAGACGCTGCCGGAACTGGCGGAGTATGACGTGAGCACCTGGTTCGGCGCCTTCTACCCGGCCGGGACGCCGCGGGAGGCGGTGTATGCCTTGAATGCGGAGATCAAGGCGCTGCTCGACCTGCCCGCCACGAAGCAGCGCTTCGCCGAGATGGGCGGCGTGCCGGCCTATGGCACGCCGGAGGACTATGCCGCCTTCGTCAAGGCGGAGACGGAGAAGTGGGGCGGGGTCGTACGGAAGGAAGGGCTCCAAATGGATATCGGCTAAGACGCGGCGGCCCGGCTTCTCAGACAGTCGCGCCTCAGCCCTGAGGAGGCCCAGCAGGGCTGAAAGCCGGTCCATCCGTGGCGTGGTCTGCGCCTCACCCGCTCCGCGCCGCCATGCCCCGGCCCGTGGTCATCCAGGCAACGGCCGCGGCGGTGAGCTGAACGAGGCCGCCGACCAGCATCGCAAGCCGCAGACCCTCCGGCCCGCCCTGCAGGGCGGTGAAGACGGCGCCGAGAATGGCGACGCCGATGGTGGCGCCGGCCATGCGCGCCACATTGATGAGGGCGGCCGCCGTTCCGGAGCGCGCGGCGCTCACCGCGCCGACGGCCGTTCCCATGAGCGGCCCCGTGGCGAACCCCATGCCAAGCCCAGTGAGGCCCAGGCCGATCTCGGCCGGAAGGATCGAGGCGGAGCGCGTGGTGAGCCCGATGACGAGGAGGCCGGCCCCGATCAGCCCCACGCCCCCGCCGGTCATGATGCGCGCGCCAAGCCTCGTGCCCAGCGGCCCGGAGAAAGGCGAGACCAGCACGAAGACGAGTGCCATCGGCATCAGCGCGATGCCGGCGGCGACCGGGCCGAGCCGGCCGGTGCTCTGCCAGGTCAGGGGCAGCAGGAAGAGCACGCCATACATGCCGAAGGTCATGCCGGCCGTTGCGATGATGGCCCCGCTGAAGGGCCGGATACGGAACATGTCGAGCGGAACGAGGGCCTGTTGACCCTTCCTCGCCTCGATCCTGATGAACAGGGCGAGCGCGGCAAGCGCCACGACGAGGGCCGCGGCCGCGAGAATGACCGTGCCGTGAAACTCGATCGCAGCCACCGCCAGCCCACCGAGCGCAAGCGCTCCCAGCACCTGCGCGGCGGCATCGAAGTGACGGTCCTGCGGATCGGAAGATTCCGGGATGGCCGGAAGGGCGAGGGCGAGGGCCGCGATCCCCACGGGCACGACAACCAGAAAGATGCTGCGCCAGCCGAACCGGGCGATCAGCAGCCCGCCGAGGGTCGGGCCGATGGCGAGCGCCAAGCCGTTGCAGGCGGCCCAGAGACCGAGGGCGCGCGCCCGCTCCTTGGGCTCGGGCCAGACGACCCGGATGATGGCGAGGGAGGCCGGCAGCAGCAGCGCCGCGCCAATGCCGGCCAGTGCCCGTCCGCAGATCAGGACGAGGACGGTGGGCGCAAGGGCGCAAAGAAGCGAGGCCACTGTGAAGACAGCGGCTCCGGCCATGAAGATGATGCGCCGGCCATAGAGATCAGCCAGCAGGCCGCCCGTCAGCAGCAGCACGGCATAGAGCAGATTGTAGCTGTCCACGACCCATTGCAGCGCGCCGACCCCTGCCCGGAAATAGGCGCCGATGGGCCGCACGGCGAGATTGACGACCGAGGTATCGAGCTGCGCGACAAGGACTGCGAGGCATAGCGTCAGCAAGGCCAGCCAGCGCCGGTCCGTCGGAGCCCGAGTCGCTTCGCCCAGGAAGCTGACGATCGGTGAAGGCCTGTCGTCGTGCATGGCTCATCCTGTCGATCTCTGATGAAGGCCGAGACTACCGCCCTCTCCCGCACCGATGCTCCGATCGTGGCCGAAATATCCGGGTGCCGCCCATCCGTGGCGCGGGCGTGAAGGTTCCACGGTGCCATCCTTCGCGGCTGTTTCTCGAAAATTCATGCTTGTGGCCGATGATGCCGCGCGGTGCGCAGATGCGGAGGCGAAGCTTGAGTGACATGACGGCCGAAGGGGCCAGGGCCCCTGCCCTCAAAGGCTCCATGGTCGCGGGCTACCGCGAGATCCAGGAGCATTGGGGCTTCGAGAACATCGCCGCGGTCCGGATCAAGGCGAAGCAGGCCGGCTGGCCCATCGCCCACCGCAACGACCCGCGCGAGCCCACGCGCTACGTCATCCCCCTTTCGGAGTGGAAGGGCGCGTCGCGCACCCCGGCGCCGGCCGATGCCGGCGATGCCAGCCGCGCCAAGGCCCTGGATGCGAAGCTGAGCGCCCTCTCCGCGAGCCTGCAGACGCTTGGCGAACAGCTGCAGCGCGAACGCAGCCGGGCCGAGGCGGCGGAAGCGCAGGCCGGGGAACTCCGGTCGGACCTCATGGCCGCGCAGGCGCAGATGGCACAGCTCTCGGCGGAGCTGAACCGATACCGCACGGAGCAGGAAATCATCGAGCGGATGGGCTTCCTCGGCCGTCTCGCCTGGACCGTCCGCGACCGCCCGGCGCAGGCCCGCGCGGCCGTCGGCGGCCTCACCGGGCAGCCCTGATCTCTCCGCTGCCCGGCGGGCGCCGTATTCAGTAATTCAGGACAATCGTGACATTGTCCTGATAGATCCCGCTCGCAGCCGGATAGCGCCCGGCGATCCGCCCATAGACCAGAAAGCTGCGGCGGTCGGTGACGCCCGGCGAGAGCGGAACATTCGCAACACTCGCCACATTCGTGCCCTCCCCGCCATCGCCCCAGACCTGGGTCAGGGCGGGGTCGAGGAACAGCTGGTACGGCAGCGGCCGACCGCCAAGCGCCATGCTGCGGGAGCGCAGGTCCATGGGCGCGCCACCGCTCAGCGCGAGGGTATAGCTGACCGTGGTGGCGGTCGGCGCGCTGCAGCTGACGGTGATCGTGCCCACCGTGGTGGTGGGGGATGGCTTCGTCATCGTGTAGAGGCCGAAGGCGAGGCCGGTCGCGCCGACATTGCAGACGGCCTGGGCATGCGCCGCCCCGGCAAATGCACCAGACCCGAGCATCAGCGCGGCCCATGTCAGGCAGCGTGCCATACCTTCCCTTTCCCGCATCATCCGGCTGCAAGAATGCCCGCAAGGAATGAACGAGGACCTTCCTGGCGCAGCGCTCCGCGCGGAAAAAACGCCTACTGGCAGACCACCGGGCCGATGACCGGCAATTCCCCCGCCACTGGCTGATACGCGAAGCGGGCTTCACAGCTCCCCCCGCCGGGCAGCGTGACGCGCAGCTGGTTGGTTGGCTGCAATCCCATCAGGAAAGCTTCGCCGCCATGCCCGACCGGCGTGGCCTCGCCGCCCGGCAGCGTCGCCGTGGCGCCGAGCGGCAAGGGGTGGCCGGATCGGGCCTGCAGGCGAACCAGCGCCGCATTGTCGCGATGAATGTCGAAATTCACCCGCACGCCGGACCGCTCGGAAGGGCGGACTTCCACCTGGCTCTGCCCGGCCTGCACGTCCAGCGGCAGGTCTGCCGTGTCCACCGTGAGCTTGTTGGCCTGATAGGAGCGCAGATAAGGGACCAGCAGGCGCCCTTTCGCGTCGGTCCTGCCGACCAGCCGATTCTCGTGCAGGATCCCGACATCCGCCACCCCGCCCGTGTCCACGACCGCATAGCTGTCGGGGACGGAATCGGAGGGGTAGAGCCCCTCTCCCGTGACGACGAGGGCGCCCCGCGCCCCGAGCCGCGCGCTGCCCGTGCCGCTGAACTGCTCGACGCCGGCCGACATCCGGCCCCAGGAAGCCAGGTACTCCCCTTCCGCGATCCGGTGCGCGATCGCTCCTTCCGAGGCATAGGTCCGCAGGCCGAGATCGCCGATCGTCGTGGCGGCACGGCTGGCCTGGGCCTGATAGTTGCGGCGCCCCCCGTCCAGGCTCACCGATCCGCCGGCGGTCGTCGTGCCGAGGGAGATGGAGATGCCCACCATCGCTCCGTAGCTGTCGCGCTCCGAGCGCGACGCGATGCCATTGGCGTAGAGATAGACGTTGTCGGCCAGGGCGATGTTGTAGCTGGCGGTCAGGATCTGCGTCGCGCCGTGCCCGGTGGTGCGGAAGGGCGTGCGGTCCCCTTCATCCCGCATCGCATAGGCCAGGCCGACCGAACCATAGGGACCCAGGGAGAGGCCCAGGCTCGCCCGCAGGCTGGAGCGCGGCACCGGCACGCCCTGGAGCGCCGCGATGTCGCGGAAATCGGGGGTCGCCGCCGTCGCCAGCACGCCGAAGCGGAAGCGGCGGGACTGCCGCTCGATCCCGATGCTGCTGCTGAGGCCCGAGGCCTCACCGCCGCTGGCTGCCACCGAGGCGGAGACGGTGCCGAGCGAGCCTACGCGCAGGGTGCCCCCCACGCCGCCGAGATGCAGCGCGCCGGCCAGCTCGGAATGCCCTTCCAGCGTCAGCCAGTCGCTGACCCCGTAGCGCAGCGAGCCCGAGGCGGCCCAGTCCCCGTAATCGGCGCTGCGCAGGCCATAGCCCTGGCGGACGGCGCCGAACTCGGCCGAATAGGAGAGCAGGCCAGGGGCCATCATGGTGCTGCTGGAATAGAAGGGCAGCGTGGTGACGGTTTCCCGCCCCAGCGCATCCCGCATTGCGAAGGTCACCTCCCCCGCTCCGTTCACCGCCGGCAAGCGTTGCAGCACGAAGGGCCCTTCATTGACCTGCTGACTGAGATAGCGGCTTCCGTTCAGCAACACGTCCAGGGCAGAGGGAACCGCCGCCTCGCCCGCCAGCACGGGCACCGGATAGGTCACCAGATCGGGGCGCAGCGCGAAATCCGTCTGGAGCTGGAAGCCGCCCAGGCGAACGGGGCGGGTCCAGGAGAGACCGCCGCTCACCGCATCGCCCACTCGCCAGCGGCGCAGTTCGTCCGGCTCCGAATAGGTCCAGCTCGTCTCGAGCCGGACGACGCTCTCCTGGTCCGGCCCGAGGGCGGCGGAACGGAGCACCGCAGCCGATGACAGGGCACCGAACCGCCCCGGCGTGGCGCGGAAGTCCAGGAAGGCGCTGCCCAGCGCCTGGCCCGAAAGGTCGTAGCTGCCCAGCAGGTCATAGTTCAGCACCATCCCCAGCCGCGACTCGGCGACCGGCTTCGGCGTCTCCTCGGCAGCTCGCGCCGCCAGGGTGGCCGCGCGGAGGGAGGACAGGTCGGCGGTGATGGCGAGCCGCTGACTCGCCTCCTCCAGCCGGAAGCTGACACCGGAAAGGGCGGCCAGCGGCACCGCCTCCGCATCAGCCGCCGGCTCCGGCACCGCGAGGCCAATCTCCTTCAATTCCGAAGCCGCCGCGAAGATCGCGCCATCGCGCTCCTTGAACTCCGCCACCAGCCCCGTCGCCCGGCCATTGATCCAGACCTCCAGCAGCAACGCCCGCTCGGCGCGGAGCGGATTCGTCGGCGTCAGGGGCGGTACGCAGATCAGCAGGGCCCCTGTCGTGACGTGCCGGCGCAATCTCTGGCGCCGCGCCGCCGCGTACCGGCTGGCCTCCGCCACCGCCAGCCTTCGCCGCTGCCGGGCCGTCCGCAGTTGCGGTGGAAGCCTTGCTGCATCCTCCGTCAGGCATTCCCTCACCCGCAGGTGCAACCTGCGCCGTTCCGCCGCCCCGCGCAGACTTGAATGATCCGGCCTATCGCGATCGGGCAGGCCTGGGCGCGAGGTCCGGCCGCTCGAAGCGCGCGGCGTGCCGGTCGCCAGGGCCTCCAGGGTGCGCCGGTGAAGGTGGCGTCGTTCACGGGCCGAGCGGAATCGGGCCGGCCAGCTTGCCGGTGCCGGCTGTGGCCAGACATGACGAAGCCCGCCCGGCCGATGCCGGGGCGTACCAACCATGACGCCCCACGCCCGGCGGCGCAGCCTGTGCCGCCGGGCAGCACGCCCCAGCTCGGTCATCCATCCCGTCGGGAGAAGCGTCCGCAGCAGCACCAGGAGCGGCTTCCGCGCGGGGCTTCCTGCCCGGCCCGCCCCCTCGCCCAGGGCCGCCCGCATGCGGCGGCGGAGCCGGCGCTTTGCTGCAACCTGCGTCAGGCGCGTGAGGAGCGATGCGGGCGCGGCAGGCGCCGCATCCCGCGCCAGACAGGCGACGATGCGTTTGCGAAGCTTCCGCCGCCTAGCGACTAGGCTGAAGCGCAACATTCAGCGCCCCGACATCGGTCTTCCCGGAGAGTTGGAGGGCGGCGCCGGAACTCAGCGGACGGGCCAGGGCACCCAGGGTCCAGCGGCGTTCGCCACCCGGCAGGACATAGGGATTGGTCTCCAGCAGCTTCGGGGTGAGGCGCTGCCCGCTTGGCAGACCGGCGAGCAGCTCGTTGACCCGCGCACGTCGGCGGCCGGTGTTCGCCAGCACCAGTTGCAGCGCCGGACCCTGCCCCTCGGTGCGCCAATGCAAATCCGGCGCCGCGCTGCCCTGCGCGGCGACGAAAGCAGGCACGGAGATGCGCAGCGTCACATTGACGACGCCCGCCGCCGGGCTCGGAATCTCGTCGATCAGCAGGCGGAAGGCGCGTTCCTTCTCCGCCCCGCCGCGCGGCCGCAGGAGCAGGCGTACGACCTGCGTCTGGCCCGGCGGAACGGCGAAGATCGGGGGCGACAGGAGAAGCTCGCTGGTGGGCGCGAGTTCGTCTCCTGCCGCGGTCTGGCTCCAGGCGAAGCCGCGGACCTGCACCTGCGTGGTGCTTGTTCCGGCATTGGTCACCCGCAGGGTGGCCGTCGATTGCCCCGGCGGGGCCTCGATCACGACAGGAGAAACCTCCAGGCTGGCCGCCCTGGCCGGGGCAGCGCAAAGCAGCGAGGCCACGAGGGCGGCAGCGGCATGGCGGCCAGAGGCCAGGAGCGTCTTCAGCATGATGGATGCTCAGTAGGTGACGGTGATCGTGAGGGCGTCGGTGTAGCTGCCCGCAGGGGCGGATTGCCCGCTGGGAATACGGCCATAGGCGGTCAGGCTCTGGTCCGCCCCGGTGCCGGTGCCCGGCTGGCTGCCGCCGACACCCACGGCCCATACGGTGCTGCGGCCCGCATCGGTGTAGATCTCGTAGTCGAGCGGATCGCCGCCGCTGCTCGCCATCGCACGCGTCGTGGAGGTGGGGCTGCCGCTGCCGGCGCTCAGCTCCACGCCATAGGCGACCCCGTTGCCGCAGTTCACCGTGATGGTGGAGCTGCCATCCAGTGCATCCCCGACATAGTTGCCAAAGGCCAGCGGCGTCGCGCTGACCGTGCAGGCCGCCACGACGGTGGCACTGACATTCATGGTTCCCGTCGCCGTGGCCGAATCCGCCGGCCTCGGCATGAAGGCCAGGCCCAGCAGGGCGAAGGCCAGGTACTTCTTCCGCATGATGATCCCTTTCTTGACTGGCGCACCACTGCGTCCCGTCCAGGCTTGTTCCTCGACCGGACATCAAGGCTTTCCTGCCAGGGCCGTTCCGCGTCGTCTCCAGCGCTACAGGCACGAGGAGCCGCCGCCTGCGTTGTCTTTCGTAGCGGGCAATTCGTTGCATAAGCATTGACGCCGGAGGCTCGCATCATCGCCCGAGAGGCAAGGCGAGAGCGCCGCGCGCCGAGGGCTGCCCTGTTCCCGCGTAGCGCGCCGCCTCATCACAGCTCAGCGCGCACCTTGTCTTCCCGAGCCCTCTGCCGGCCCACCGGCAAGCATGCTTCGGATGCACGAGGCCGCCGCGGGCCTGCCGTGGGTAGCCGGGCGCGGCCGTTCAAGACGTGACAGGCGCCGGCCCCTGTGGCATCGAGCGCCACCCGCCTCCGGGCCGATACTGCCCCGCATCGCCGTGCCGCGGCCTTGCCGTCCCGGAGCGCTTCAGATGCGCGGCGACTCCTGCCCGGCCTTCCCTGCCGCTGCGCAACATCGGAGGATTGGATCAATGGCGGCCCGGCTCTGGTTCATCGGAAGCCTGCTCGTCGCGCTGGGCCTGGCGGCGCGCCTGATCGGCTGGGACGCGCTGCTGTGGATTCCCCACCAGGTGATGGACTTCATCTACGAGGACCCGGCGACCTCGGGCATCATCACGCTCGGCATTCTGCTGATGGCAATCGCGCAGCTGCTTCGGCGGCGCGGCTGACCACCGACCCTCTGCCTCAGACCGGCGCCGCGGTGGTGGTGGCGACAGGGCGTTGCGGCATGGGGCGCGCTCCCCAGGCTCTCCCGGTTGCCAGCGCCTCGCCACCGCTTCCGGCGGCGCGGAGGCTCAGCCCCGCGCGGCCCCCTGTTCCAGCGCGGCGCAGAAGCTGGCGAAGCCGGCGGCATCGGCGAAGGCCTTCTGCGTCCCCGGCCGGGTGATGGAATCCGCCGCATAGCGCGTCCCCCAGCGCAGCGCGGCCAGCACGTCCCGGTTGGCCACATAGTGCTGCGCGAAGGCGCCGATGAAGGCATCCCCCGCGCCGCTGGTGTCATGCGCCCGCACCGGCACGGAGGGCACATGCACCGCCGGTCCTTCGGAGACGAGCAGCGCCCCCTCGGCGCCCAGCGTCACGATCACCTGCCGCACGCCGCGCGCCACCAGGGTCCGCGCCGCCGCCTCGGCCTGCGCGCGGGTCTCGGCCGGCAGGCCGGTCAGGATGGTCAACTCGGTCTGGTTGGGCACCAGGAAGCTGGCGCCCAGAATGCGCTCGACATCCAGCTCCGGCACGGCGGGGGCAGGGTTCAGGAGCACCTCGATCCCCTCCCGCGCCGCCCAGGCGATGGTATAATAGACCGTCTCCAGCGGGATCTCGAGTTGCAGCAGGATCAGCCCGCAGGTCTTCAGATCCTCGGCGGCCGCATCGACATCGGCCGGCAGCAGGTGCTCGTTGGCGCCCTTGACGATCAGGATGCGGTTCTCGCCCGCCGGATCGACGAAGATCGGCGCCACCCCGCTCTGCGTGCCCGGCACGGCACGGACGTGCCGCGTGTCGATGCCCAGCTCCTGGAAGTTGCGGATGGTGCCGCCGCCGAAGAGATCGTCGCCGACGCGGCTGACCAGCAATACATCGCCGCCGAGCTTGGCAGCCGCCACCGCCTGATTGGCGCCCTTGCCGCCATGCCCCATGGCAAAGGCCGGGGCGGCCAGGGTCTCCCCCGCCGCCGGCATCCGGTCGATGTAAGTGATCAGGTCGACCATGTTGCTGCCGACCACACCGATGCGCGCACCCATCGCCCGCTCCTATCGCAAGGAAGAGATCAGTTCGCCCATCCGGGCGGTGGCGGCGGAATCCAGATAGCCGGTCCGCACCGTGAAATCCGCGCGTCCGCGTGGCGGCAGCTCGCGGACATGCCCCTTCCGCTTCTCCGCCGTGTAGCCCTCGGGCTGGCAGGTCGAGGGCAGCGCGAAGGCCGCCACCTGCTGGTCCGGATCGGCCATGATCCAGCGGACGGTGTGCGGAAAGCATGCCGGAGCATAGGAGATGCCGAAGCCATCCCCTTCCCGCCGCTGCAGCATCAGATGCGTCTCGCCCACCGCATCGGTGCCGAGCCCGTGCACATAGAAGACCTGTTCCGGGTCGTAGCACTCCGGCTCATCCAGCCGCTCCATGCGCGCCGGGTTGCGGGCGAGGTCTTCGATGAGGGCGAGATAATCCGGATCGGGACGCACATGCGCCGGCACCGCGCGCCGCACCGCCGTGCGCTCGGGCGTGAAGGGCGCCGGCTGGACGATGCGCCCCCCAGCGGCGAAAGCGAAGTTGATGTGGCACATGTACATCAACTCCATCGGCTTGCCGGAGAGGTTCTCCACGGAAAGGCCGATGTCGAACAGCGTGGCGCCCGGGCGCAGCGTGACGGAGGGATGCGCACGGTAATGCGCGCCGAATCCCATCACGTATTCCCGCTCGCTCACCGCCCGCAGGAAGAGGCCGGCGGCATCCTCGCCCAGTTCGAGCCAGGCCCGGTCCATCGGCGCGCAGGGGAACTCGCCATGCGCGGCATGGTCGTCCTCCGCCGCCGGCACGCCATTGCGCAGCAGGCCGGAATGGAAGGCGAAGCAGCCATAGGTCTCGGCGATGGTCGTCGCCGGGCGCGGCGCGTCGAAGCCGCTCGCCATGGTCAGGTTCACGCCATCGAACTCGGCGGACCAGATCATGCCGCCCATCCAGGGCAGAATCTCCATCTCCCCACGCGCATTGCGCAGCCGCAGCGCGGCCATGCCGGTGGGGTAGCGGAACAGCGTGGCGGAAAGCTCGCCGGCGGTGAGCACCGCCGTCTCGGCCTCGTCGCAGAGCGCGGGATGCAGCGGAATGATGGTGGTCATCTCGGCGGTTCCCCTCTCAGCGGACCCGGGCGCGCCAGGCGGTGAGCGCGATGGAGAGCAGCAGGAAGGCGCCCCAGATCAGGTCCACCAGGAAATTGCTGAAACGCATGATCTGCAGGCCGGAGGACAACAGCATCAGCGCCACCAGCGCGAGCGCCACCCCCGGTACCGAGCCGCGCCCGCCCGCCGGGTTGGTGCCCGCCAGCACGGCGATCAGCACGGCCTGCAGCAGGTAGGAGACGCCGTAATCCGACTTGGCGGCGTTGGTGCGCCCGGAGAGCAGGATGCCGGCGATGCTCGCCAGCACGCCGGTCAGCACGTAGGAGAGGAAGACGGTGCGGGCAGTGCGCAGCCCGGCGAAGACCGCCGCCTTCGGATTGGTGCCGATCAGCGCCAGATTGATGCCGAAGGCGGTGCGCGCCAGCATGAACCAGACCAGCCCCGCCACCACCAGGAAGACCAGCAGCGGCGCGGCGATGCCGAGGACGGTGCCGTTGCCGATCTGCCCCCAGAGCTTCGGGAAGCCCACCACCGCCGGCCCGCCGGTCAGCACCAGGCAGATGCCGGTGAAGACCTGACCCGTCCCGATGGTGGCCAGGATGGGCGTGATGCGCAGCCGGGTGATCAGGAAGCCGTTGATCGCCCCCGCCCCGATCCCGATGCCCAGGGCGATGCCAATGCCCGCCAGCACCGTCGGCAGTGGCAGGTTCACCAGTTCCGGCCCGCGCGGCCCACCGACGGCATGGAAGAACAGCCCGGCCAGGATGGCGGAGAGATTGGCGATGCCGATCACCGAAAGGTCGATGCCGCCGGTCAGCATGGCCACCATCATGGCAATGGCCAGCAGCCCCAGTTCCGGCGCGATGAAGGTGATGGACTGGAAGACATAGGGGCGCAGGAAGCGCTCCGGATTCAGCGCCGCCATGCCGGCGAAGATCAGCACCGTCAGGATGAGGAGCTGCAGCAGGTTGGTGTCGGCGCGGCGCAGACGCTGGAGAATGGCGCTCATCGGTTGCGGCTCCCTCTCTCAGGCCAGGCGCTTGCGGTCGCGCCAGGCCGTCACCGCCGTCGCGGCGATGACGATCAGGCCGACGACGACGCGCTGCCAGGTGGTGTCCACGCCGAGGATGATCAGGCTGTTGGTGATGACGACGAAGGTCAGCACGCCGAGTAC
>Ga0180216_1003795_pt1 | contig 11764 bp, 12 predicted proteins | sample eDN3rd37CBELigMG_FD_128879 | JGI IMG/M metagenome (GOLD analysis project Ga0180216, IMG submission 128879) | Enriched Miracle-Growth compost microbial communities from Emeryville, California, USA - eDNA 3rd pass 37_C BE-Lig MG (version 2)... ...
GGGCGATGACGTCGTGCGCCGGGATGTAGGCGTCCTTGAGCCGCACGTTGAAGGTGCCCGAGCCCGCCAGCCCCGCGAAATCCGGGCAGTCGTGCAGGACCAGGCCGGGCGTGCCGGGGGGCACGGCGAACATGATGTAGCCGTCGTCCTCGACCGCGGCGGCGACGATGACCAGGTGGCCCTCGCCGATGTTCGACACCCAGGGCAGCGAGCCGCTGACGCGGTAGCCCTCGCCCTCGCGGCGTCCGCGCAGGTTGATGCGCTCGATCCCCGCCAGGTGCTTGACCGCGTTGGACATGCCCGTGCCGGCCAGCAGCTCGCCGGCGGCGATCGGGCGCAGGTAGCGCTCGCGCGGGTCCTCGTTGGGCGAATGCAGCAGGTACCAGGCGCAGGCCGACTGGCACCAGGCGAGGAAGGCGGTCGAGCCGCAGGCGCGGCCGACCAGGGCGATCGCCTCGATCTGCGCGGCCAGCCCCTGGCCCTGGCCGCCGTAGGCCCGGGGAATGGCGGCCGAGAAACCCCCCAGGCGCCCGAAGGACTGGAGGAATTCGCGGGGATACAGGCCCTCGCGGTCGATGGCCTGCGCCTGCGGGGCGAGCGATTCCCGGACCAGGGCCTCGAGGGACTCGCTTTGCGCCGCGGACAGTCGTGCTGCGCTCATGGCCGATGCCTCCGGGATCAGGCGAATGCCTGGAGTTCGGGGTTGATGGGGGTCTTGGCCAGGTTGTTGGCGTAGTTGCACAGCGTGGCGAGGCTGACGCCCAGCACCACGTCGAGCGCGTTGGTCTCCGTGTAGCCGGCGGCCTGGAAGGCGCCGAGGGCCTCGTCGGGGACCTGCCCCTTGTGCTCGAGCACGCTCAGCGTGAAGCGCGCCAGGGCGTCGAGCTTGGGATCGGACAGCCCGCGGATGTTGCGCAGGGCCTCGACGAGGGGCTCGGGGAGCTGCAGTTTCTTGTAGGCGATCTTGGTGTGCCCGGCCACGCAGAAGCCGCAGCCGTTGTAGGTCGCCGCCGTGATCTGGACCACCTCGCGCTCGGTGGGCGTGAGGCTGTTGCGGCCGTTGATGGCGCCCACGACCTGGTAGGTCTCGAGCGCCGTGGGCGCATTGGCCAGCACGCCCAGCAGGTTCGGCAGGAACCCGTTGGCTTGTTGCGCGGCGCGCAGGCGGTCCCGCGCATCGGCATGCGCGGTTTCAATGGATTGGATGGTCAGGCGGCTCATGGCGGGCAAACTCGGAAGGAAGGAAGAAGGTTGAAACTCCCTTGCATTCTAAGGATGCCGTTCTTCATACCGAACGAATATAACGGTATTAGATTATTCAAGCCTGGAATATAAAGGTCGCAGACGATCGGCGTGGAGGCCCGGGAGGGCGCCGGCCGCGGAGGCCGCGGATGCTCCGGAGCTTGCGGCGGGCCTGGACGGCGTGGCCGCGAAGGCCGTGGGGGCGTCCCCGATCCGGCGCCGGATCCGCCTCGTCGGCTTTCAGGCCGGGTCCGCCTCGCGCTCGAGCGCCTCGAGGTCCTCCTGCACCTGGAGCCAGTCCTCCTCGAGCGCCTGGTGGGCCTTGCTGAGCTCGCCGTGCTCGGCCAGCAGCCCGGGGCGGACGTCCTTGTGCGCATCCGTGTAGAAGTCCGGGTCCGCGATCCGCGCATCGATCTCCTTCAGGCGGGCTTCGGCGCGGGCCATGTCGGCCTCGATCCGCCGCAGCCGTTCCTCCAGGGGCTTGCGCCGCGCCGCGAGCTGCTGGCGCGCCTGCGCCTGGAGGCGGCGCTGGGTCTTGCGGTCCTGCTCGGCGGGGGCGTCGGCGCGCGCGTCCTCGCGAGCCTGCGCCCGCGCGGCCGCGCCGCGCCGCTGCAGCCATTCGCGGTAGTCCTCCAGGTCCCCGTCGAAGGGCTGGACCCGGCCGTCGGCCACGATCCAGAAATCGTCCACCGTGGTGCGCAGCAGATGGCGATCGTGGGAGACCAGCAGGACGCTGCCGGGAAAGCCCGCCAGGGCGCGGGCGAGCGCCTCACGCGTGTCCACGTCCAGGTGGTTGCTGGGCTCGTCGAGCAGCAGCAGGTTGGGCTTGCGCCAGACGATCAGCGCCAGCGCCAGGCGCGCCTTCTCGCCGCCCGAGAAGGGCGCCACCGGCGCATCGGCCATGTCGCCGCCGAAGCCGAAGCCGCCCAGCATGTTGCGCAGTTCTTGCTCGCGCGCCTCGGGCGCGATCCGGACGAAGTGCTGCAGGGGCGTGAGCGCGGGGTCCAGCACGTCGAGCTGCTGCTGGGCGAAATAGCCGATCTCCAGGCCCTTGGCGGGCTGGTATCGGCCCGCCAGCGGGGCGAGCTCGCGCGCCAGCGTCTTGACCAGCGTGCTCTTGCCCGCGCCGTTGGCGCCCAGGATGCCGATGCGGCTGCCGCCGCGCACGATCAGGCCGACGCCGCCGAGCACGCGCCGGGCCTCGCCGTCCGCGCCGGCGTATCCCAGCTCGGCATCCTCGAGCCTCAGCAGCGTGTCGGGCATCTGGACCGGATCGGGCAGGCGGATGTCGATCCCCGATTCCACGGCGAGCGGCGCGAGCGCCTGCATGCGCGCGAGGGCCTTGACGCGGCTCTGCGCCTGACGAGCCTTGGTCGCCTTGGCCTTGAAGCGGTCGATGAAGGATTGCAGGTGGGCCGCGGTGCGCGCCTGGCGCTCGCGGGCGAGCTGGTTCTGGCGCAGCCGCTCGGCCCGCTGTTCAAGGAAATCCTCGTAGCCGCCCTTGTAGCGCACCAGCTTGCGCTGGTCGAAATGCAGGATCACCCGGGCGATGGCGTCGAGGAACTCGGTGTCGTGCGAGATCAGCAGCACCGTTCCCGGGTAGGCCGACAGCCAGCGCTCCAGCCAGAGCATGGCGTCCAGGTCGAGGTGGTTGGTCGGCTCGTCGAGCAGCAGCAGGTCCGAAGGCGCCATGAGCGCGCGCGCCAGGGCGATGCGCATCTGCCAGCCGCCCGAGAAACTCGCGACCGGGCGCTCCCATTCGTCCGGGGCGAAGCCCAGGCCCGCCAGGAGCTGCTCGGCGCGCGACGGCGCGCTCCAGGCCTGCGCCTCGACCAGGGCGGACTCGAGCTCGGCGATGGCCTGGCCGTCCTCGTCCGGCGTGCTCGCGCGCCGGGCTTGCAGCGCGCGCAGGCGGATGTCGCCGTCGATCACGAACTCGCGCGCCGGCCGGCCGGTGTCGTGCAGGATCTGCTCCACGGCGGCCATGCGCCAGCCCGGAGGCATTTCCAGGGTGCCGGCGTCGGGATCCAGCTCGCCGCGCAGCAGAGCGAACAGCGTCGATTTGCCGGCGCCGTTCTTGCCCACGAAACCCACGCGCTCGCCGGGATGCACGACGAACTCGGCATCCTCCAGCAGGACCTTGGCGCCGCGCCGGACGGTCAGGCCGCTCGCCCGGATCACGGCTCGAGCTGCTCGCGCCGGAGCAGCATGATCTGGTCGGTGGTGGTCTCGGTCTCGACCCACACGGGATCGAGCCGCGGGAAGGCCGCCTCGAAATGCGCGCGCTCGTGGCCGATCTCGAGCACGAGCAGGCCCTCGGGCGCGAGGAAGCGCGGGGCGTCGCGCACGATGCGCCGCACCAGGTCCATGCCGTCGGGGCCGCCGGCCAGTGCCAGGCGCGGCTCGTGGCGGTATTCGGGCGGCAGCGCCGCCATGGATTGCGAATTCACGTAGGGCGGGTTGCAGAGGATGACGTCATAGCCCGTGCCTTCGGGCACCTGGTCGAAGCCATCGCTGAGGAGGGCGTGGACGCGGCCCTCCAGGCCGTGGAGCGCGATGTTGGAGCGCGCCACCTCCAGCGCCTCGGGCGAGATGTCCACCGCGTCGACCTGCGCGTATTCGAAGGCCTGGGCCGCCAGGACGGCCAGGCAGCCCGAGCCGGTGCACAGGTCCATCACCCGGCTGACCGATTCGGGTTCGGCGATCCAGGGCGACAGCGCCCCGGCCAGCAGCTCGGCGATCGGCGAGCGCGGCACGATCACGCGCTCGTCCACCAGGAACCGCTGCCCCTGCAGCCAGGCCTCGCCCGTCAGGTAGGCGGCGGGCTTGCGGGTGATGATGCGCTGCTGGATCAGGTCGACGCAGCGCTGGCGCTCGCGCTCGAGCAGGCGGGCGTCGAGAAAGGGCTCGAGCGTGTCGAGCGGCAGGTGCAGCCCGTGCAGCAGCAGGTAGGCCGCCTCGTCCCAGGCGTTGTCGCTGCCATGGCCGAAATGCAGGCCGGCCGCCTGGAAGCGGCTGATGGCCCAGCGCAGCAGGTCGCGCAGCGTGAGCAGTTCCGAATGGGGTGCGGGCATGGCGGTCTCTGGGGAAAGGCGCCGGAGGCTCAGGGCGCGTCCGGCAGCAGGCGCTCGAGCGTGCGCCGGTAGATGTTCTTGAGCGGGACCAGCGTATCGAGGCGGATGTGCTCGCCCGCCTGGTGGATGGTCGCGTTGATCGGGCCGAATTCGACGACCTGCGGGCAGAGCTGCGCGATGAAGCGCCCGTCCGAGGTGCCGCCGGTGGTCGAGAGCCCGGCCCGCACGCCCGTCTCGTCCAGGATCGCCCCTTGCAGCGCGTCGCACAGGCCGCCCGCCGGCGTCAGGAAGGGCAGGCCGCCGATGGTCCAGTCCAGGCCATAATTCAGGCCGTGGCGCTCGAGGATCGCGGCGACGCGCGCCTGCAGGCCCTCGGGCGTGCTGGCCGTGGAAAAGCGGAAATTGAATTCCAGGACGGCCTCGCCCGGGATCACGTTGCCGGCGCCGGTGCCCGCGCGCATGTTCGAGACCTGGAAGGTGGTCGGCGGAAAGTATTCGTTGCCCTCGTCCCAGCGCGTGCCGGCCAGCTCGGCCAGCGCCGGGGCCACCTCGTGGATCGGATTGCGGGCGAGGTGGGGATAGGCCACGTGGCCCTGGACGCCGCGCACCGCCAGGCGCCCGGACATCGAGCCGCGCCGGCCGTTCTTGATCGTGTCGCCCAGCACCCGCCCGCTCGTGGGCTCGCCCACGATGCAGTAGTCCAGGACCTCGCCGCGCTCGCGCAGCCGGCGGCAGACGTGCGCCGTGCCTTCCAGGGCCGGGCCTTCCTCGTCCGAGGTGAGCAGCAGCGCGATCGAGCCCCGGTGGCGGGGATGGGCGGCGATGAACTCCTCGGCGGCCACGACGAAGGCGGCGATGGAGGATTTCATGTCGGCCGCGCCGCGGCCCACCAGCAGGCCGTCGCGTTCGGTGGCCTGGAAGGGCGGGCTGGGCCAGCCCTCGTCCGGGCCGGGAGGCACCACGTCGGTGTGGCCGGCGAACACCAGCACGGGGCCCTCGGCGCCGCGCCGCGCCCACAGATTGCCCACCGGGCCGCTGTCCATGGACTCGCAGGCGAATCCCAGCGGCGCGAGCCTCCGCGCGATCAGGGCCTGGCAGCCGGCGTCGTCGGGCGTGACCGAAGGCCGGGCGATCAGCGCCTCGCACAGGGCGCGCACGGACGGGTCGGACATCAGGCCCTCAGCAGCTCGTTGATGCTGGTCTTGGCGCGGGTCCGGGCGTCGACGCGCTTGACGATCACCGCGCAGGCCAGGCTGTGGCTGCCGTCGGGCGCCGGCAGCGAGCCCGGCACCACCACCGAGCCGGCGGGCACCCGTCCGTAGAGGATCTCGCCCGTCGCCCGATCGTAGATGCGGGTGCTCTGCGAGAGGAACACCCCCATCGCCAGCACCGAATTTTCCTCGACGACCACGCCCTCGACGACCTCGGAGCGGGCGCCGATGAAGCAGTTGTCCTCGATGATGGTGGGAGCGGCCTGCAGGGGCTCGAGCACGCCGCCGATGCCCACGCCGCCCGACAGGTGCACGTGGCGCCCGATCTGCGCGCAGGATCCCACCGTCGCCCAGGTGTCGATCATGCTGCCGTCGCCCACGTAGGCGCCGACGTTCACGTAGGAGGGCATCAGCACCACGTCGCGGCCGATGTGGGCGCCCCGGCGCACCGTGGCCGGCGGCGCCACGCGAAAGCCGCCGCGCCGGAAGTCGTCCGCGCCGTAGTCCTGGAACTTCAGCGGCACCTTGTCGTAGTAGAGCTGGGGCGCCTGCCCCATCACGCCGTTGTCCTCGAGCCGGAAGACAGCAGGACCGCCTTCTTGATCCACTGGTGGACCTGCCAGCGACCGTCGATCTTTTCGGCGACGCGCAGCGTGCCTTCGTCCAGACCGGAGAGCGTGGCGGCGACCGCCTCGCGCACGTCGGCGGGGGCCCGCCCGGGATGCAGGGACGCGCGGTCCTCCCAGGCGGCTTCGATGATGTCCTGTCTTGCGGCAATGCTCATGGTTTGGCTTGGCGTGTCCAGTCGCCGGATGGATCCGGCATGCGGGAGGGCGCGCGCCATACGGGATGGCCGTGGGCCTCTGGAGGCGCCGTGGCGCATCCGGGCCCCTGGGCCGGGGCAGGGCGGTTCCCTGGGGGCGAAGGTGCGAATCCTCCGCGCGATCGGGCGGTATTTTACCGTGTATGGGGCGCTCGTGCAGGGCGGGGCGGTCTTGAAAAACCGCGCCGCGCGCCCCATCTGGGTGCCATGGGCGGCCCCGGCCGCCACGGTCAATCTCAGGAGGCAATCATGGCAATGTATTACCGCACATTCTTTCCTCGGGACCTGTTCGCGGAGGTGAGCCGGCTGCAGCGGGAAATGATGCGGACGCTGGATCCGGTCCACAGCATCCGCGGGTTGGCCCACGGCTATCCCGCCCTGAACGTCGGCAGCACGCCGGCCGCCGTGGATGTCTACGCCTTCGTGCCCGGGCTCGATCCCGCCGGCATCGATCTGCAGATCGAGCGCGGCGTGCTGGCCATCGCCGGCGAGCGCAAGGCCGAAGGGGCGCAGGAAAAATCCACCCGCCACATCGACGAGCGCTTTGCCGGGCGGTTCCGCCGCGTGGTCGCCCTGCCCGACGACGTCGATGCCGGCGCGGTGCAGGCCAGGTATCGCGATGGCGTGCTGCACGTGCACATCCCGCGCAAGAAAGAGGCGCAGCCCCAGCGCATCGCCATCCAGTGAGCAGGACGCAACAGGAACGCAAGGAGAACACCATGAACGACAAGAATCCCGTCACCAAGCCCTATGACGCCGCGAGCGAGGAGGCGGCCCTGCTGCCCCTGGTCGACGTCGTCGAGGACGCCGGCGGCATCACGCTGTACGCGGACATGCCGGGCGTCCCCAAGGAAAAGCTCAGCCTGCAGATCGACGCCGACGCCCTGACCATCGAGGGCGAGCTGGCGCTGGACCTGCCCGAGGGCATGGAGGCCATCCATGCCGAGGTCGGCCTGCCGCGCTATCGGCGGGTCTTCACGCTCTCCAAAGAGCTGGACAGCGGCAAGGTCAAGGCGGAATATGAGCAGGGCGTGCTCAAGCTGCGCATTCCCAAGCTCGAGCATGCCCAGGCCCGGCGCATCGAGATCCAGGTGAGCTGAGCCTGCGGCATCGAGATTCGTCACCCTGCCGTAGAATGATCGGCTGCCGGCCCGCCGGCCGGCAGCCGATCGGCGCAAGGGCGCTGGACGGGCGCAAAGGCGTAGAACGGAGTTTGTCTGGCCATGGAATTCAAGGATTACTACGAGATCATGGGCGTCGGGCGCGATGCCGACCAGGACGAGATCAAGCGCGCCTACCGCAAGCTGAGCCGCAAGTTCCACCCCGACGTCAGCAAGGAGGCGGATGCGGAATCGCGCTTCAAGGACCTGGGCGAGGCCTACGAGGTGCTCAAGGACCCCGAAAAGCGCGCCGCCTATGACCAGCTTGCCGCCCGGTGGCGGTCCGGCCAGGATTTCCGGGTGCCTCCGGACTGGAACCAGGGCGGCTTCGAGTTCCAGGGCGGCGGCTTCACCGAGGCGGATGCCGGGGATTTCAGCGAATTCTTCGAGTCCCTCTTCGGGCACGGGGGCCTGGGCGCGGGCGCGCGCCGCCGGCCGCGGCACGAGTTCCACGCGCGCGGCGAGGACGCCCGCGCCAAGATCCAGATCGACCTCGAGGACGCCTATCGCGGCGGCAAGCAGACCCTGAGCCTCAAGCACCGCGAGGCGGGGCCCGACGGACGGCCCCGCATGAAAGAGCGGGTGGTCGACGTTTCCATTCCCAAGGGGGTGAGCCCCGGCCAGCACATACGCCTGGCCGGGATGGGCGGCGCGGGCCTGGGCCAGGGCGAGTCCGGCGATCTCTACCTCGAGGTGGAATTCCGCCCGCACCGCTTGTACAAGGTCGAGGGCAAGGACGTCTACCTCACCCTGCCGGTGGCGCCCTGGGAGGCCGCGCTGGGGGCCGAGCTGACCGTGCCGACGCCCTCGGGCCTGGTCGATCTCAGGATCCCGCCCAACTCCCAGGGCGGACGCAAGCTGCGCCTCGCCGGCCGCGGCATTCCGGCCAGGACGCCGGGCGACCTCTACGTCGTCCTGCAGGTCGTCCTGCCCAAGGCCGACAGCGAGGGCGCAAAGCGCGCCTACCGCGCCTTCGCCGAAGCCGCCCGCTTCGATCCACGTGCCCATATGGGGATTTGAGCCATGATGACGAGCGATACGCCGAATCCGCTGCGAGGCGAGATTTTCGAGGAGGACGTCGAACTCAGCCTGGCCGACCTGTGCCGGCTCTGCCGCGTGCCGGCCGAGCGGGTCTTCGAGTTCGTCGAGGAAGGAATCCTGACCCCGGTGGGGGGCAGTCCGGGACGCTGGCGCTTTCGCGGGATCAGCGTGCAGCGCGTATACTGCGCCGTGCGCCTGCAGCGCGACCTGGGCGTCAACATGGCCGGGGCGGCCCTGGCGGTGGACCTGCTCGAGGAGCTCGAGCGCCTGCAGGCACGCCTGCGCAGGCTGGAAGGCTAGGGGGCTGGAGAGGGGCGGGCGGCCGCGCCGGGCGTCGCGCTGGTGCGAACGGAGAGACTCGAACTCTCATACCTTGCGGCGCCAGAACCTAAATCTGGTGCGTCTACCAATTCCGCCACGTTCGCACGGCAAGCCGAGTATTATAGCGGGATTTCCCCGGGCTCCCCGGGCGGCCGCGAGCGATCCCGGTTTCCGTTAAAATACGTCGTTTACCGTTCAATTTCTTTACCTCAATAGGTTCCGAATGCAGCCTGTGGTTGAAAAACTCTCCGGCCTCGAGCGCCGAGTCGATCTGACCGTCTCCGTCGCCGACATCGAAAAGGAAGTCCAGGCGCAACTCAAGCGCGTCGCCCGCACCGCCAAGATCCAGGGCTTTCGCCCCGGCAAGGCGCCGCTGTCGGTCATCGAACGCAGCCATGGCCCCAGCGTGCGCTATGACGTGATCAATTCCGAGATCGGCAAGTCCCTGGACAAGGTCATCGGCGAGGCCAATCTGCGCGTGGCCGGCACGCCCAACCTCGAGCCCAAGACCGAGGGCGTGGGCGACGACGTGCTGGCGTTCTCGGCCACCTTTGAGGTCTATCCCGACGTCGAGCTGCCCGACCTCTCCAGCCTCGAGGTCACCCGCAGCGAGGTCGAGGTGGGCGACGCCGAGGTGCAAAAGACCATCGACATCCTGCGCAAGCAGCGCACGGTCTTCAAGCCCGCCGAAGGCCGCGCCGCCCAGGCCGGCGATCGCGTGACGCTGGACTTCGCGGGCACCATCGACGGCACGGCCTTCGAGGGCGGCACCGCCACCCAATTCCCCTTCGTGCTGGGCGAGGGCCGCATGCTGCCCGAGTTCGAGCAGGCCGTGACCGGCATGCGGGCCGGCGAGGAAAAGACCTTTCCCCTGACCTTCCCGGCCGACTACGGCAGCCCGGCCGTCGCCGGCAAGACCGCCGAGTTCAAGATCACGGTCACCGAGGTCGCCGAGCCCGAGCTGCCCGAGGTCGACGCCGACTTCGCCAAGGCCCTGGGCCAGGCCGAGGGCGACGTCCAGGCCCTGCTCGCCGACGTGCGCGCCAACATCGAGCGCGAGGCCAAGGCCCGCGCCCGCAATCTCACCAAGGCCAGCGTCATGGACGCCCTGGCGGCGGCCTGCCGGTTCGACCTGCCCAAGGCCCTGGTCGAGCGCGAGATCGCCAGCCGCACCGCCGCCGCCCGCGAGGAGCTCAAAAGCCGCGGCCTGCCCAACGCCGACACCATTCCCATCCCCGAGGATACCTTCAAGGCCGAGGCCGAGCGCCGCGTCCGCCTGGGGCTGCTGGTCTCGGAGCTCATCAAGTCCGCCGACCTGCAGGCCAAGCCCGAGCAGGTGCGCGCCCGCATCGAGGAGCTCGCCCAGAGCTACGAGCAGCCGGCCCAGGTCGTGGCCTATTACCTGGCCGACCGCCAGCGCCGTGCCGAGATCGAGTCCCTGGTGCTCGAGGACAACGTCGTCGACCATGTGCTGGCCCGCGCGCGGGTGACCGCCGAGGCGGTCGATTTCGATACCTTGATGGGGACTCGCTGATGTCCAGGTTCGCCGATTTCTATGCGTCGATGTACGGCGGGGATTCGGTCGTCCCCACCGGGCTGGGCTACGTCCCCATCGTCATCGAGCAGTCCGGCCGCGGCGAGCGGTCCTACGACATCTACTCGCGCCTGCTGCGCGAGCGGGTGGTCTTTTTCGTCGGCCCGGTCAACGACCAGTCGGCCAACCTGGTCGTGGCGCAATTGCTGTTCCTCGAATCCGAGAATCCCGAAAAGGACATCTCGCTCTACATCAATTCGCCGGGCGGGTCGGTCTACGCCGGCATGGCCATCTACGACACCATGCAGTTCGTCAAGCCCGACGTGTCGACCCTGTGCACCGGGATCGCCGCCAGCATGGGCGCGTTCCTGCTGGCCGCCGGCGCCAAGGGCAAGCGCTACGCCCTGCCCAATTCGCGTATCATGATCCATCAGCCCTCGGGCGGCGCCCAGGGGCAGGCCTCCGACATCCAGATCCAGGCCAAGGAAATCCTCAGCCTGCGCGAGCGGCTGAACCGCATCCTGGCGGAACGCACCGGGCAGGACATCGAGCGCATCGGCGTGGATACCGAGCGCGATAACTTCATGTCGGCCGACGAGGCGCGGGAATACGGCCTGATCGACAAGGTCCTCGTTTCACGCACCGACGAGGCGAGTTGAGTACAGTTTTATGACGGAAAAAAAAGGTTCTGGCGACGACAAGACGCTGCATTGTTCCTTCTGCAACAAGAGCCAGCACGAAGTCCGCAAGCTCATCGCCGGGCCCTCGGTGTTCATCTGCGATGAATGCATCGACCTGTGCAACGAGATCATCCGCGAGGAAACCCAGGAGGCCGCGCGCGAGGCGGTGCGCAACGAGCTGCCGGCCCCGCATGAGATCAAGGCCTTCCTCGACGGCTACGTGATCGGCCAGGAGACGCCCAAGCGCAACCTGGCGGTCGCGGTCTACAACCACTACAAGCGCATCCGCTACGCCGGCGCCAAGGGCGGCGACGTCGAGCTCTCCAAGAGCAACATCCTGCTGATCGGCCCCACCGGCTCGGGCAAGACCCTGCTCGCCCAGACCCTGGCGCGCATGCTGGACGTGCCCTTCGTGATGGCCGACGCCACCACGCTGACCGAGGCGGGCTATGTGGGCGAGGACGTCGAAAACATCATTCAAAAGCTCCTGCAGAACTGCAACTACGAGCTCGAGAAGGCCCAGCGCGCGATCATCTACATCGACGAGATCGACAAGATCGCGCGCAAGTCCGACAACCCCTCCATCACCCGCGACGTCTCGGGCGAGGGCGTGCAGCAGGCCCTGCTCAAGCTCATCGAGGGCACGATCGCCTCGGTGCCGCCGCAAGGCGGGCGCAA
>Ga0180216_1003796_pt1 | contig 11762 bp, 16 predicted proteins | sample eDN3rd37CBELigMG_FD_128879 | JGI IMG/M metagenome (GOLD analysis project Ga0180216, IMG submission 128879) | Enriched Miracle-Growth compost microbial communities from Emeryville, California, USA - eDNA 3rd pass 37_C BE-Lig MG (version 2)... ...
CGTGTATCAATACGTTCCCAATCACGTTTGTGTTCCTGACCCGTCCTTGTTTGTCCCTCTCTACGTTTGTCGATGGCCTTCGGGCCAATGGAAAACCGGAATACATCACATTTCTCGCAATGGTAGGACAGCCCTCGGCCGGTGGCCGAGCCCTGATTAATCGTCCTCTCCTCTTCAGCGTCCTCTTCCGCGTCGCTCTCTCCTTCTGCCCCTCAAATGCTACGTCATCGGCCCAACGCTGACGCTGCAGCGGACGCTGAAGAGGACGCTGAAGAGGACGCTGAAGAGGACGCTGAAGAGGACGACACAAGACCTCAGGGGAGGCCCAGGAACACGCAAAGGACGCTGAAGAGGACGCTGAAGTCGATGACCCCCGGCGGCTGCGGATGCGGGCTCGCCGTGGCTGCGTCAGAGAGGTGAACGAGGCCACTTCGCCGGCGCGTTCCCTGGACGGACCCCGGCGGTGCCCGCCGACTGCCGCGGCGGCCTGCGGACGGCGCTGCTTGCACAACGCGGCGGACTAACAGACGACCGGGCAGCGGATGTAGAGGTCGAGCTACCCAGCTCGTGTCACGACCGGCACCGCCGTCGGTCCTCGGTGGCGTCACCAGTCAACAGTAGTCGTCGGCCGGCCGGTGCGCTGCCGGTCGCCGCAGCCAGCGCCCGCCGCCATGTCGCAGGACCCGGCCGCCGCCAAGCTGGAGAAGCTCATCCGTACGTGAACCACTCTGTGGATCGGTCCGCCGGTGGCACCCGCCACTGACACCGCCCGCCCGTCACGGGCCGTGCTCTGCTGCACCTCACCTGTAGGACGGGCCACGGACCCGTCGCTGGGCAAGCCCAACCTGGCGTACAACCTGGAGATCTGTGACTGGATCAAGGAGAACTCGCCCCGGTATGGTCCAAGTGCCAGCCTGCGCCACTCGTTCCGTCCGTGGCTGCTAACGTCCACCGGCGTCGCCCTGAAACAAGCCGGGCAACGCGCAGCGCCATTCTCGCGGCCGAGATGCTCATTCTCTTTGTCAACGCCCGCGACGAGCGGCAGGCCCTCCTCACGCTCGAGGTAGCGGGGCCATCCAGCCGACGGGCCATCCCTGCGCCGGCGTTCTCACCGGGGTGTCTGCGCGCTGTGGCTCGTGACGCCGGCGCGGCAGCTGCTGGATGCATGCGTCAAGAACTGCGGCTACCCGTTTCACAAGCAGGTCGGCACGAAAAAATTCCTCAATGGCCTCGTCCGGACCTTTTCCGAGCGGCCACCGGTGCGCGTAGAGCCGACGGACTCGCTCGCCGCGCCCGCCCTGCCGCTTACGTGGCCTGGGCTGGACGCTCGCGTCGCTCGGCCCGCTTCTAGCCGCAATACTCGCGGCACATGAAGCGCGTGCTGCAGCTCATCCAGCTGTGGCACATGGCGCTCGTGCCCAAGTCGCGCTACCGCGACGACTTGATCAACATCTCGGAGATGTACAAGCTGCTGCAGAGCAAAGGTAGGCCATTTGGGTGACGTCGTGGTACACGTCGAGGTCCGCCTTGGCTGACTGGGCGAGCGGCGCGCCCGGTGCGGGCTGCTGTCGCCAGGCTACCGGTTCCCGGCGTACAACGAGGCCGAGGGCAAGCTCATTCTCGCCAACGCCGTACGTGGCGCACGAGCTCTGAGGCGGCGCTAGCGCACGACCTGACATACCTCGTCCCCACGATGGCCGTCGTCCCGATGCAGGCGCTGCTCACGGAGGACGAGCTGGAACAGGAGGACCACGCCGCGCAGGCAGCCGTAAGCGCCCGCCGAGTCAGCCGGTGCATGGCCCCCCCTTCCCGGCGCTCACCGGGTCGAACCTCGAGCGACGTTCATGTGCCGCTCATGTGCACCAGAAACTCGACGAGTTCTTGCGGCGCGGCACGCCCGAGGACTTGATGGCGGCGAACGAGCTGATGAAGCTCATGGCGGGCTACGTGCGTGCACGGCCACTGCGCAAGCTGCCGTCCTTGTAGCGTGCTGACAGGAGCGGCGCGCTGTTCCGCCCGATGGCGTCTAATGCAGGACCCGAACGCCAAGAAGGACTACCGCACCGAGGTCGACAAGCAGCTTGCCAAGATCCAGGAGCAGGTCACCGAGCTCCGGGACCTTGTCTCCTCGCTCGACTCGAGCGACAACCTCCAAGGCGCCGCGCTTCTGGAAGTACGAGGCGCAAGCGGGCGCCAAGGCTCCGCTGGGCAACGCGCGAAATGACCGTCGTTACGCCCGCCGGCGGGGACTGTACACGGGGCGGGCAGGAGCTGGCCGCGGTCTGCAAGAGCTCCCAGCCCAAGATCCAGACGTTCATCGCCGAGGAAAGCGACGAGACGCGCATCGGTATGTGCGACCGGCGCGGTGCTGGGGCACCAAAACGCGCAGCGGCCTCGCTAACGATGGTTCCCCCTACCGGTTCGTCCAACCTAACGCAGAGCGGCTCTTGCAATTGAACGACGAGATCAACACGACGCTCAATGCGTACGCGGAGCTCAAGGCGGGCCTGGCCCGCAGCAACGGCCGCAGCCCCCCCACGGCGCCGCCCACGGCGCGCGCGGTCAGCGGCCAAGGCGTTGCGGCCGCCGCCCCGACGCCGCCGCGCATCGTCCAGCCGGCGCCGTCCACCGTCACGGCGACGCCCGCGCCCGCCGTGCCACCGTACGCCGCGGCTGCGCGCACCGGAGTAGCTGGCACAGGCGGTCCTGACGACGCTTGCAACGCGTTTGCCTTGGGTTCCCCGGCGTATCCGCACCAGCCCCCGCGCTGCCCAGCCCCCGCCGGCGCAGGAGCAAAAAACCGGCGCGCTCATCGACCTGCTGGACCTAGACTTTTCGGGCCCGGCACCGGCGCCGGCGGGCGCCGGCGCCGCACCGCAAGCGGACCCGTTTGCGGGCTTTGGCGCAACGCCGGCCATGGGCCCGCCGCAGGCGCCGGCGCACCCCGGCGGCGGCCTGTTCTTGTCGCCGGACCTCAGCGCCGGCGTCGCGGCGCTTTCCCTTGGTCAGCCGGCGGGCCCCGCCGCCCCTGGTAAGCCGCCGCCGGTGCACGGCCGCGTTGGCGCGGGGAAGACGTTGGCTAATCAGTTGCCGAGCGATGTTCCTTTTCCTGCGCCGCCGCCTTCAGCGATCCCGGTGCTGGCTCCGCCGCCGGGTGGGCTAGCAGCATCGCCGGCAGCAGTTCACACGGCGGCCGCGCCGGCCGCGCAGCTGCCCGTCAGCCCGCCGCAGGCCGCCGTCGCGGCGGCGCCGGTGGCGCTGAGCACATCGCCGGCAATCAACCCGTTGGACCAGCCCGTGCCACTGCTGCAGCCCGCGGCGCCCGCACCGGCGAGTCCGCCGCCGGCCGAGCCGGCGCCGGCGACGACGGGCAAGGCCTTTGAGAACGACGCCCTCAGCATCACGCTGGACGCAGCACGGCACCCGACGGAGCCGACGTCGGTGCTCTACACGGCCACCATCGTCAACAAGCTGACGACGCCCATCACGGACCTCGTCCTGATGCTGGCCGTGCCCAAGGTGCGCCCTGGCCAACCTCGACCGGTGGCGCAGGGCGGGACCCCTCGCTGACGCTGGTCATTGCTCCGCGGCGCATGGGCCGGTTGCCACCCAGTCCATGAAGCTCAACTTGCAGCCGCTGTCGTCCACGACGATCGCGCCCGCGAGCATGGGCGGCAAGCCCGTCACGCAGCTCATCCACCTCGAGAACCCCACCCAGGTACGCCCGCTGCGCGAGGCGCGCCCCGTCTGCTGTGCGCTGCCTCACGCTGCCAGTCGGGGCCCTTTCAGCGGACCATCCCAGGCGCCGGTGCGCATCCGGTTCAAGCTCACCGGCCGGAGCCTCGCGCGCGAGATCTCGGAGCAGGGCGAGCTGGCCAACGTGCCCGTGCCGCCCCAAGTATTGTAAGCCACGCCCGTTTTTTTCTGTGTACACAACCTTCCTGTCACAGTGCGCCCTAGAACTGTTGAATGCACTTGCAGCGATTCCGCCGGTGCGTACGCGCTGTGGGCCGGCGGATGCGTGCGATCGGTGCCTGGCGAGGCGGCGGTCCTCCACAACAAGGTGCCTCAGCTTAGTCAGACGCAACGTTGCCGGACGTCCCGCCGTGTCACGGCCGTCGCTGTCAGCGGCTGGACATCTGCGCGCCGCCGCCCGCAACGCCGCATGCGCCGCCTCCGTGCCCTCGGACGCTCGCTGGATTCGGGCCCGGGGTAGGCGGCGCCGGCGGATGCGAGGATGCCCACGCTGCCGGCGGCCGAGTTCCGCTGCGTCGTCGTCAGCAAGTGCGACCGGTGCCAGCACCTGGTCTGGGGCATCTGCCCGACCGCCGCCGCCGCCGGCACCGCCGCGCCGCATGCGCCGTGCTTCGCGGCCGTGCTGGACCACGACGACGGCGCCGCGGTGACGTTTCGGTGCCCGCAGCCACAGTGCGCCGGCCGCGTCCCCAATGCAGTGGCCGCCGCGGCCGCCGACGGCACGCCGAACCGGGATGGCGCCGGCGCGGCCGCCGGGATGGGGCGCGGCCCCTCGCCGCCCGCCTCGGTGGGCGGCGGCGGCCTGCTCAGCTCGCTGCTGGGCCTGCGCTCCGGCGGCGGCAGTAGCGGCAGCACGGTGGCCGGCCCGCTGTGCCGGTGCGGCGCCAGCCGCGGGCCCGAGGTCGGCATCTGGCTGCCGGCGCTCCTGTGCGCCGAGGAGGCCGCCTTTGGGGCGCGCGCCGCGGCGGAGCACCCGACCATCCGCAGCGAGGGCAAGCTCGCGCACGCGCTGCTGCTGTGCACGGTATGCCTGACGGTCAGCTTCCCCGGCGTGCTGGACGAGCTCGTCGAGTACGACCCGGCGGACGGCGGCACGTTCCTCACGAGTTTGGCGTACCCGCGGCACATCAGCGCGTGGGCCGCAACGCATGTCCACGTCCAGGGCTGCGACGGCGCCGGGCGCGCCGACGCGCTCACGCACTACCCCGTGACGGTGACGGCGGCGTGCTTTGCGCGCCTGCAGGAGGCGCTGCCGGCCTCGCTGAGCGGGCCGCTCAGCCGCGCCGCGCACGGCGTCACGCTGCGCCAGGCACAGGCGATGCACGACCGGTACCGCGAGCGCGAGCTGGACCGGCGCGTCGCGCAGCTGGAGGGCGCGGGCTCGCTGGCCCCGCGGGAGCAGCCGGGCGCCGTGGTCTCGCCGGCCCCGCGGGAGCCGCCGGCGCCGGTGGTCTCGCCGCGGGTGCCAGCGTCCGACATTTACCAGCTCATGGCCGAGATCCACGGCCCCGGCGCGTGGACGCTGGGCGGCGGCGGCCCCGCCCCGAACGACGCAGATGCGCCACCGCCGGCGTACTCGGTGGTGGACCCGCTGCTGCGCGCGGACCAGCCGCAGGCCCAAGCCCACGCACTAGTCGAGGGCGCCCACGGCCGGCCGCCAACGCCGGGGTTCTCGCTGGTGCACCGCTGCGTCGACTGCGGCGTGCGGCGCGAGCTCGCCGCGTTCTACCGCTGCGGCCACGTCGTCGCGTGCGTCCACTGTGGCAAGGAGCGGCAGCGCGCGGGGCGGCCGTGCCCGATCTGCCAGGCTAGCATTGTAGACGTGCTGCGCCTCTTTGCGCCGCCGTGAGCATCCCGTGCATCTTCGGGAGCGCCTTCCTGTACATTGCGACGCGCCTTTTAATGTACACTATTGGTCGCCGTCTACTTGGGCCCGCGCAACTTTCTCTTGGGCTGGTGCGCGACCTCGAGCGCCGCCGTGTGGGACGCCGGCTGCGCGCCCAGCGGCGTGGGCGGCGTCGCCGTCTGGTTGGCGGTCAGGTAGCGGCTCGACGTGCCCTGCGGCAGGACGGGCTGCTGCAGCAGGGCGGCCAGCTGCCGGCGGCGGTCGGCCTGCCGCTGCTGCTCGCGGCGCGCCAGCTCCGCGGCGCTGCGCCCGACCATGGGGCCCTCGCCGCCGTCGTCGCCGCCGCGGAACCGCTTGCGCTCCTTGCCGTGGCCGTCGTCGCGGCGGCGCTTGCGCGACTGGCCGTCGCTGTCGGAGCCGCCAGCCAGCTCGGCCAGCAGCTCCGGGTCGACCTCGAGCTCCATCGCCTCCGCCTGCTGCTCCAGCCAGCTCCGCTCCTTGGCGGCCTGTGATGATGTTGGCGCAAAAAAGAAAGGTCTCTAGCCGCGTTAGGCAACGAGGCACTCAACATGGCGGTGTGACACGTGCACTCCCCTGCCTTGGCGGCACGGCGCTCCCCCTTGTCGATCTCGACCGCCAGCTGCACCCGCTTGCGCAGCGCGGCCAGGTAGGCGAGCTCGATGGGGAAGTCGTCCACGCCGTCCTGAAGGGCGCGGAACCGTGCGGCAGCGTACACCGTGTCAGCCAGAGCGAGCTCCGTCGATCGCAGCGCGCGCATTCGCAGCGGGTACCTCTTTCTTCAGCGCCCGGCAGATCTTTTTGTACACTTCGAGCTCCTCGGGGCTCACCAGCATGACGCTGAGGCCCTCTTGCGACGCCTGTCGAGCAAACCCAGCGAGGAAGAGCGCACCGGCTAAGAAGGAAACAACGTGAGATGCGCGATGCCGCCCGCGCCTGTTGCGTGCACGGCGCCGCAGCGTACGCGCGCAGTGCGGCCCGACCGGTGGACGTAGGTGTCCACGGCTCGCGGCAGGTGGTAGTGAATGACGTGGTCCATACCGGGAATGTCGAGGCCGCGGGCCGCCACGTCCGTCGCCACGAGCACAGCGCGTTCCGCGGCACGGAAGCTGGTCGCCATCGAGACAGGCACGCTCAGCCGCGCGCACCGTCAGCACGGTGCCGCGCACGCGGTCCGGTGCAGGCCGGCGTCGCACCGGTCCAAATTCTTGAGGCGCTGGCGCTGCTGCATCTGGGCGTGGAGGCCGTAGGCGGCCACCTGCAGCAGCTGCAGGATGGGCAGCAGCCGCTTAAGGGCCTGGATGCTGTTGACAAAGACGAGCGTGCGGCCCGGGTAGCGCATCAAGAAGTAGTACAGGTAGACGTCCTTCTCCTCGGCGGTGCAAAAGATCCGGCGCTCCGTGAGGGTCGGTGCGACGATGGTCCGCGCCGTCAGGTCGAGCACCTTGGGACCGGGCTCGCGGAACGGCAGCCGCCGCATGAGCCGCTGCAGCATCGAGCCCACCGAGCCGCCCTTGGCCTTCCCCGCCGCCGCGGTGACCTGGGGCGCAAGGCAGCATCGAATGCGCCGGTGCGGCGTCCGGTGAGACGCCGCGTTGCGGCAGCGTCATACCTCAGGTGCCTCCGTACCTTGGGGTTGGGCACGTATTGGTCCATGGACAGCGTTGCCGAGAACACAAACGTCTGCCGCGGCGTGTGCCGGTCCAGCAGCGGCAGCGCTGCGTCGCAGGCAGACGACAACGCCACACTGTAGGCGGTGAACTTGGTGCACTCAAGGTAGACGGAGTTGCGTGCGAAAGGCGCCGTACCGGCATGGTCCTTCTTCTTGTCCTTCTTGTCCTTGGCCTCCTGTTTCTTACCGGCGGGCTTCTTTCCGTCCGCGGCCGCCTCCTCCGGCTCGTCCGCGGCGTTCGCGGAGCTAGCCGGCGTCTGGGCCACCGCGGCCGCTGGGATCCGCCCAAGCGGGGCGACGAACCCTCACGCCCGTCAGCGAAGCCTCAGCCTCCTCATTGTGCTTGGGCACCACTGCCAGTACCGCGCAGCACGGCGTCCACGATTAGGTTGAGCTCGGCAAAGTGGCCCGTCTCGATCATGCGGTCGGCCTCGTCCAGGACCAGGTAGCGCAGGCCGGACAGGTCGGCCAGGTAGTCTGTGTGGCCGCCGCTCAATAGCTCCCACAAACGCCCCGGCGTCGCCACGACCTGGGTCGGATGCGGCGCCATCACCAGCGAGCGGCGTTAGGGCAAGGCGGGGAGTGTGGCGCGCTGCCCCCAGGGCAGTTCAGGCGCACCACGTCGGGCTTGTAGGACAGCAGGCGCTGCTGCTTCTGGAGCGAGATGCCGCCGACCACGGGCACGACCTTGATGTCGGTATGCTTGGCCGCGGCGGTGAGGTGCTGGCTCACCTGCATCGCCAGCTCGCGCGTGGGCGAGAGGATGAGCGCGCTGAGGCGGCGCGTGTCGCGGTTGGCGCGGTCGCCGAGCGCGAGGATGCCGTTGAGCACCGGCAGGCCGAACGCAAGCGTCTTGCCGGAGCCCGTGTCGGCCGAGCCGACCACGTCGCTGCAGCGCCGACCGGCGACACCGCGGGAAGCGGCGGGGTGAGCACGTGCGCCCACAACAACGTACAGGTAGTCTGCGCGGCGCGGTCCTACCGGCGCGCAAAGATGGCGGCGGGGAGGCTCTGCGCTTGGATCGGCGTCGGCGTGGCGAAGCCCAGGTCGCGCAGGCCCTCCAGCAGCTGCTCGTGCAGGCCAAACTGGGCCCACGCCGACACGTCCTCGACGCGCTTCGTAGACGGCTCCGTCGACGCCGCGCCCTCCAGCGCGGCCGTCGCAATGTCGTACGCGTCGTCCGCCTCCTCCTCCTCCCTCTCCTCCTCGTCGTCGCTGCCGGACAGGTTCTCGTCGCCCGTCGCGAGCATCACGGCGTCGACGTCCTCAATGCCCTCAACGGGTTCGTCGTCCGTTTCTGCCTCGCTGCCCGCGGCGTCCTCCTCGCCGGCGTCGCTGGCATCGCCGTCCGGCATATCCAGGTCGTCCACCAGCTGCCAGCCGTCGTTCAGGAACTGGGCGAGGTCATCATCGGCGTCGGCATTGGTGTCCGCGTCGGCGTCCGCGCCATCCGCGTTGTCCTCGGGCGCTGGCCGTGGCTGCGGCTTGCTGCCCTTGCCCTTGGCCTTCTTGGGCTGCCCCGGCGCCGGCGTCGGCGCGGCCTTGGCCGGCTTTGGCCCGGCCTTGGCCGGCTGCTGGCTGGCAGCCTTGCGGGGCTGGGCGGCCTTGGCCGCGTTGGGGTCGTAGATCTCGAGGCCCAGGAACCCGGAGAGGTCGCTGTGCGCCAGCCGGCGGCCCACGTCGACGCGCTGCCACTGGGCGTTCTTGAGCTGTGGGGACGACGCGCCGGACTCGGGTGTGGAGAATCTTAGTGCCATGAGCCGTCACAACGCATGTCGCAGGCATGGCGCATACCTTGATGATCCGCGACTTGGCCGGCGCCTGCTTCCTTTCTTGGCCGGCCGGAGACGGGCCGGCCGCCTTGTTCGGCTTCCCCGCCTGCTTGTTGGGCTTCCCCGGCTGGCTCGACTTCCCCGGCTGGTTCAGCTTCCCCGGCTGGTTCGACTTCCCCGGCTGGTTCGGCTTCCCCAGCTGGTTCGGCTTCCCCAGCTGGTTCGGCTTCCCCAGCTGGTTCGGCTTCCCCGGCTGGTTCGGCTGCCCCGGCTGGTTCGACTTCCCCGGCTGGTTCGGCTTCCCTAGCTGGTTCGGCTTCCCCGGCTGGCTCGCCTTGGCCGGGTTGGAAGCAGTGTCGGCCTTGGCAGTGGTGGCCGCTGCGCCACCCGCGATTGGCTGTGCGCCCGGCGCTGGGGTCGCCAGCGTCACGGCCGCGCCGCCAGCGCTGACGATCTTGCCGGGCGCCCCCGACGGAGCGCCGGCCTTGCCCTTGCCCTTCCCGTGGCGTCCCATTGTACCCGCCGCGGTCGTACGTACGCGTGGTTGGGCCGCCGCGCTCGCCGCTCGAGTCGTCAGGCGACTCGCCGACCACGCCGCCCTGCTCGTCCGCCAACGTGGTGGGCTCGCTAATATTTGCTGCTGCTTCGCCAACCTTCAGCCCCCGCTCTCCCTACACCTCGCCAGCCACTTTAGCGTCTTCTTCAGCCTCTGCGGCCTCGTCGGCGGCCTCGTCGGCGGCCTCTTCGGCGGCCTCTTCAGTGTCCTTCGGCGTCCTCCACCGCTCCTCAGGCGCCACGTGGCCGATGACGTCATCCAAACGATATGGCCACGTGGATATGATGACGTCATAGTACAGAAGAAAACACGTCACTGAGGGAACGTTGATGGCGCTGAAGAGGACGCTGAAGCGGACGCTGAAGGAAGAGGACGACGACGACGAAGCGGACGCTGAAGGAAGAGGAGGACGCTGAAGAGGACGAGGAGGACGACGAAGCAGACGGTGAGCGGGCGCAAACAAGGACGCTGAACGCTGAAGAGGACGCTGAAGAGGACGAGGAGGACGCTGAAGAGGACGAGGAGGACGCTGAAGAGGACGAGCAGGATGCTGAAGAGGACGACGCAAAACCGGCAGGGAGCAAGCAGAGGAGGACCAGCCTGGGGACAAGGACCGCTAACCCAGAACGACGCCGAGACGACGACGTAGCGACACGGTGACGCGGACGACGACGCCGGGCCGTCGGCGGGCGCAAGCATCTCGTCGTTGACCATGGCTGAACCAAAGCCTGTGGCTGCCCCCGACGGCCCGGCGCCCGGCGCCACGGCGGCGGGCGCCGAGACGCCGCGGGCACCGGCAGCGGCAGCCGTGACGCCGCTGCCGCCGGGCACGCGGCTGGTCTGGGCCAAGGTCGCCCACTTTAACCAGTGGCCGGGCATCGTACGTCGGCCGCTGCGGTTGCGGCGCCGTGGCCGCCGAGGCCGGAGCTGACGTGCCCGCCGCCGCCCGCCCTGCCCGCGCTGGCCCTCGTCCGGCAGGTGCTGCCGGAGGAGCTGACGCCGTCGCGGCTATGGAACATGAGAAAGGAGGGCACCGTGCTCGTCCGCTTCTTTGGCACCTACGACTAGTACGTTCCGCGGCCCGCCTCGGGCGCGACGGCCCCTAGCCGTGCTGACCGGCCGTGGCCGCTCCCTCCGACGCGTCTTCCCACGCGACAGCGCGTGGGTGAAGCAGAACCAAATGGACCCCTACCTGGGCGAGGACGCGAAGCGGGCCAAGGCGTCGCGCTCCAAGGCGTTCGTGCGGGCGCTGGAGGAGATCCACGCGGCCTACACCACGGGCGCGCTCCACGACAGCATCCGTAACCCCGGGGAGCCCCTGGGCCCGCCGCCGGAGGAGCCCGCTCCCACCGAGGGCGAGGCCGCCGCGCCGGCGTCGCCCGCCAGCACGTCGTCGCTGGTGGGCAAGTCGCCCAAGGGCAAGCGGGGCCCACCGGCGGCGGCCGACGCGGCGGCCTCGCCTGCTGCGGCAGCCCCCAAGGGCAGCAAGGCCAGCCGGAAACGCGCGCCGACCGAGGAGGACCTGGAGGCGCAGCGGCGCGAGGCGATCCAAGCGCGGAAGCTGCGGGTCATGCGGCACCTTGGCCTGGCGCCGCCAGAGGGCGGGATCGTGTGGAACGATTAGAGACCATGCGTAGACTCTATAGACCGCATGCCGTCCACCTGTACAGCAGCTGTACACTTATGCATCTGGAGTTCCAGGTCAGCCTTGCGGCGTGGTGTCCGCGGGAGCCTGCTGCGCCTGCTGCTCGAGGACCTTCATCGACACCTGTGCGGAGCCCGGGGCGAGCGGCTTGGGCTGCGTCGGCGACGCCTTCCACCCGATCAGGTAGAGGATCTCGAAGGTGGCGGGGATGCTCCCGTTCTCCTTGTGGCCGTACACCGCTGCAGGCCAGCGCCACGCGCGGCGCGGTGCGCCTCGTTGGGTTAGCGCCGGCAGCAGCCGCGGTCGGCGCCGCGCCGGGCGCCGCACCTTGGTACGTTGCCGCGGCGGCCATGAGGACGTCGCGGCTGAGCGTGCCGTGGCTGGCGCCTCGAAATGCCCTCGATCACCCGCGGAGCCGCATGTCAGGGCGTGTGTTCCCCTGCTCGCCCCGGCTGCGTGGCCCCGACGCACCGATGGACGACGGCGTTGCTCTCGCC
>Ga0180216_1003797_pt1 | contig 11762 bp, 9 predicted proteins | sample eDN3rd37CBELigMG_FD_128879 | JGI IMG/M metagenome (GOLD analysis project Ga0180216, IMG submission 128879) | Enriched Miracle-Growth compost microbial communities from Emeryville, California, USA - eDNA 3rd pass 37_C BE-Lig MG (version 2)... ...
CTCGTGGTCGGCTGCGCCACCGGGTACACGGCCGCGCTGGCCGCCCGGCTGGCCGAGCGCGTATATGCCACCGACCCCGACCCGGCGCTCGCGGAACGGGCGAAGGCGGCGCTCGCCACCATCGCGCCGTCGGTGTCGGTGTCCTCCGCGCCAGTCCTCGACGGTGATTCGGCTCACGCGCCCTTCGACGTCATCGTCCTGGAGGGGGCGACGGAGGTGGCGCCGGAATCACTCTATCGACAGTTGAACCAGGGCGGACGGCTGGTCGGCATTTTCCTCGACGGCAACGTGAAGCGGGCGACCATTGTCACGCGTTCGAACGACGATTTCGGCAGCCGGACCCTGTTCGATGCGTCGGCGCCGGTGATTCCCGGGTTACAACGCAAGCAGGAGTTCGTCTTCTGATAGAATAACTTCCCTCCGGGCGGACACCTGTGGCTCTCATGTCCCAGATCGAGAGTTTCCACCGAGGGACGGCCTCAAGGGGTTCCGTCCGTTCATTGCGATGCGTATGATGTACGCGGCGGGACCTGACGATATCGGCCGACGAACGCAAAGCTGCGGATCGGCCAGTGAGATGAATGGATACCTGGATGGGTGGCTTTAAAAAAGTAACCGGAGCGGCGGTGGCGGCTCTGCTATTGGGGTTCGCCGGAACAACTCCCGTTCTTGCAGAAACCATCGAGGCAGCCCTCGTCCGTGCCTACCAGAGCAATCCGCAGCTCAACTCCCAGCGGGCTCAGGTTCGCGTCACCGACGAAAACGTGCCGCAGGCCCTGTCGGGCTATCGGCCGAAGGTCGCGATCACCGCCAGCGCCGGCTATCAATATACGGATGCGACGATCAGCTCCATCGACGGCAATGCGCGCGTCCACGGAACTCAGTTTCCGCGCTCCGTCGGCGTGACCGCGACTCAGACGCTTTACAACGGGCAGCAGACCGCGAATCGCACCCGCGCCGCCGAGGGTCAGGTGTCGGCGGCCCGCGAGGGTCTGCGCGTGCTCGAGCAGAGCGTGCTGCTCGCGGCCTCGTCCATCTATATGGACTATCTGCGCGATGCGGCCATTGTCGAGGTTCAGCGCAGCAACGTTCGCGTGCTGGAACAGACCCTGAAGCAGACTCGCGACCGTTTCAATGTCGGCGAGGTCACCCGCACCGACGTTGCGCAATCGGAGGCCCGGCTTGCTGCCGGCAGGACGCAGGAGCGCGCGGCCGAAGCCACGTTGAATACCACGCGTGCGAATTATCGGCGCATCATCGGCAATGAGCCCGGACAGCTCGCGCCGGGCTCTCCGGTCGACCGCTACCTGCCGGCGACCCTCGCCAGCGCCGTGAATCTCGCCTTGACCGAGAACCCGAATGTCACCGCTGCCATGTTCGGCATCGATGTCAGCTTCCTTCAGGTCAAGGTGGCGGAGGGCGCCTTGTTCCCGACCGTCAGTCTGCAGGTCGGCGCGCAGCAGGCCTATGAGCAGGTGATCTCGCAGCCGAAGCAATTCGTCGCTTCGGCGATCGCTCAGGTTTCGGTTCCGATCTATCAGGGCGGCGCCGAATATTCGCTGATCCGGCAGTCCAAGGAAACGCTGGCGCAGCAGCGGCTCGCCCTCGAACAGGTCCGCGACCAGACCCGCGCCACCGTGGTGCAGAGTTGGGGACAGTTGCAGGCCGCGAAGGCTCAGGTGTCGTCAGCGGAGGCGCAGGTCCGCGCCTCGGAAATTGCGCTCAACGGCGTGCGTGAGGAAGCGCGGGCCGGTCAGCGCACCACGCTCGACGTCCTCAACGCGCAGCAGGATCTTGTCAATGCGCGCGTCGCGCTGGTGACCGCGCAGCACGATCGCGTGGTGGCGTCGTACACCGTTCTCAACGCTGTCGGCCGGCTGTCGCCGCAAGTCTTGAGGCTGCCGACCACGATCTACGATCCCAGCGTTCACTATCATCAGGTGCGCGACAGCTGGGCCGGCGTGCGAACGCCGGACGGACGCTAGACGCGTCGAACGTATCCGCGCGCAACATCCTCGGACCGTTGCTTGCAATCATTTGCGGCAGTGACGTACCCTTCATTGTCGCGCGGAAATCGATTCGCGCGGCATTGGCGCCGTGAGTCTTCACCGTCCGCAAGAGGACGAAGACTCATCGGTTCACCGGTCGAGCGAACCGACGCGCACGCGGCATTCTGCAGGACGCGTACGCGAATGTCGCAGCGAAGGCCTGATTGATGCGGAGTCGGAAATGACCCAGCCTGCGAAGGTCCAAGAGCCCTCGATGGAGGAAATTCTGGCATCGATCCGACGCATTATCGCGGACGATGAGACCAAGGCTCCGCCGCCGGAGAAACCGGCCGCCGAGAAATCAGCGCCGCCGGCTCCCGCCGTTGTCAAGCCGGCCTCACCCATGAGCGCGGCGCCGCCGTCGGTCAAGGAGGCCGCCAAACCCGTGGACGCGCCGGCCAACCCCAACAGCCAGGACGATATCGATGCCTTGCTGGCGAGTTTCGATGCACCGGCACCGGCCGCCGCGACAGAGCCGCAACCTGAGGCGGCGGACGACGATGTTTTCGAACTGACTGACGATATGGCGTTGCCCGATATGCCCGACCCCTCATTCGATACGGTGGAGCCCGCCAACGATCTGGAGTTCAGCGAGGTCGCCATGGCTGCGGAGCGCCGCTACCCGATGTCCGAGCGCGGGGCGGCGAGCGCTGCGCCGGAAGGGCTGGCCTCACCTCAGATGTTGTCGCAATCGACGGTGGCCGCGGTCGAATCCGCCTTCAACTCGCTGGCGAACACCGTGCTGAGCAACAACGCCCGCACGCTCGAGGATCTGGTTCGCGAAATGCTGCGGCCGATGCTCAAGTCCTGGCTCGACGACAATCTGCCGGGCTTGGTCGAGCGCATCGTCAAGGCCGAAATCGAGCGGGTCTCGCGCGGTCGCTGACGCACCGGCGGTTCGATAGTCGCCTCCCGGCTTGCGGCAGATGGGCCTTGCGGTTTCCGAGGTTGACTCGGACGCGGACGGCGGCTCTACATTCTTGATCTGACGCGTTCTTGTCCCGCGACCCGTTTCCACGTCGCCCGAAAACGCTATAAGGCGGTCTGATCGAGAGCCGTCATCCAGCCGCAAGACGCCACACGGAGCTTCGGAGGAACGGCCTCTGTCTTCCGGTCGTTCTTCCGGACCGCTTCGGGATGACCGATCTCGTTTCGACCAGGATTCATCCGCTGTCGTGACCTGTTCCAAGCCGGTTGACGACAGCGACCCAGCCATTCGCAACCCGTATCTGATCCGCCCCGCCATGATCGAGAAAACCTATCAGCCCACCGACATCGAGACCCGTATATCGCGCGCGTGGGACGAGGCGGGCGCCTTCAAGGCGGGCCGCGCCGACCGCCGCGACGCCGAACCGTTCAGCATTGTCATTCCGCCGCCGAATGTCACCGGCTCGCTGCATATGGGCCACGCGCTCAACAATACGCTGCAGGATGTGCTGTGCCGATTCGAGCGCATGCGCGGCCGCGACGTGCTGTGGCAGCCCGGCACCGACCACGCCGGCATCGCCACGCAGATGGTGGTCGAGCGGCAGTTGATGGAGCGGCAGGAGCCGTCGCGCCGCGACATGGGGCGCGAGAAATTCCTCGAACGCGTCTGGCAATGGAAGGCCGAAAGCGGCGGCGTCATCGTCAATCAGTTGAAGCGGCTCGGGGCCTCGTGCGACTGGTCGCGCGAACGCTTCACCATGGACGAAGGCTTGTCGCGCGCGGTCGCGAAAGTGTTCGTCGAACTGCATCGCCAGGGCCTGATCTACAAGGACAAGCGGCTGGTCAACTGGGACCCCAAGCTGCTCACCGCGATCTCCGATCTCGAAGTGCAGCAGATCGAGGTCAAGGGCAGCCTGTGGCATTTGCGCTATCCGCTCGAGGGCAAGACCTTCAATCCCGAAGATCCGTCGACATTCATCGTGGTCGCGACAACACGGCCGGAAACCATGCTGGGCGACAGCGCGGTGGCGGTGCATCCCGACGACGAGCGCTATCGTCACCTCGTCGGCAAGCACGTTATCCTGCCGCTGGTCGGCCGCCGCATTCCGATCGTCGCCGATGATTACAGCGATCCCGAAAAGGGTTCGGGCGCCGTCAAAATCACGCCGGCGCACGACTTCAACGACTTCGAGGTCGGCAAGCGTCACAACCTGCCGCAGATCAACGTCCTCGATATCGAAGGCCGCATCGCGCTCACCGACAACGAAGCCTATTGGCACGGGCTGCCGGAGAACGCCTCGCCGCGCGCGTCGACCTTGCACGGCATGGACCGCTTCGCCGCGCGCAAGCAGATCGTCGCGTGGCTGGAAGAAAGCGGCAGTCTCGAGAAGATCGAGCCGAACCTGCACATGGTGCCGCATGGCGACCGTTCCGGCGTGGTGATCGAGCCCTATCTCACCGACCAGTGGTATGTCGACGCCAAGACGATGGCCGCTCCGGCGATCGCGGCGGTGCGCAGCGGCGCGACCGAATTCGTGCCGAAGAACTGGGAGAAGACCTACTTCGAGTGGATGGAAAACATCCAGCCGTGGTGCATCTCGCGGCAATTGTGGTGGGGCCACCAGATTCCGGCGTGGTACGGACCCGACGGCAAGGTGTTCGTCGCCGAGACCGAGGAAGAGGCGATCGGCAACGCGCTCGGCTACTACGTCGAGCAGGAAGTCATCACCGCGGAGCAGGGCCACGACATGGCGCTGGATCCCGCGTTGCGCGAGGGCTTCATCACGCGCGACGAAGACGTGCTGGACACCTGGTTCTCCTCGGCGCTGTGGCCGTTCTCGACCCTGGGCTGGCCCGACGAGACCCCCGAGCTCGATCGCTACTATCCGACCAACGTGCTGGTCACCGGTTTTGACATCATCTTCTTCTGGGTCGCCCGGATGATGATGATGGGCCTGCACTTCATGGACGATGTGCCGTTTCCGAAGGTCTACATCCACGCCCTCGTCCGCGACGAGAAGGGCGCCAAGATGTCGAAGTCGAAAGGCAACGTCATCGATCCCCTGCATCTGATCGACGAATACGGCGCCGACGCGCTGCGCTTCACGCTGGCGGCGATGGCGGCGCAGGGCCGCGACATCAAACTCTCGACCCAGCGCGTCGAAGGCTATCGCAATTTCGCGACCAAGCTGTGGAACGCCTGCCGCTTCGCCGAGATGAACCATTGCGCGCTGCCGGCGGACTTCGGTCCGACGCAGGCGAAGGAGACGCTCAACCGCTGGATCGCGCACGAGACGATGAGCGCGGCGCGCGAGGTGACGCAGGCGATCGAGAGCTACCGCTTCAACGACGCCGCTGGCGCGATCTATCGCTTCGTCTGGAACGTGTTCTGCGACTGGTATCTCGAGCTGGCGAAGCCGGTGATGCTGGGGGCCGACGGTCCGGCCAAGGACGAGACGCGCGCCATGGTGGCATGGACGCGCGACGAGATCCTCAAGCTGCTGCATCCGTTCATGCCGTTCCTCACCGAGGAACTGTGGGCGGTCACGGCCAAGCGCGAACAATTGCTGACGCTCACCGCATGGCCGCTGCGGCCGCAGACCACCGTGGTCATCCCGACCTCTGGTGTGCCGGGCGACATCTCAGGTGTCGCGCTGGTGGTGCCGACCGAGACTGAAACCTTCACCGATCCGGATGCCGAAGCCGAGATCGGCTGGGTGGTCGACCTCGTCACCGCGATCCGCTCCGCGCGGGCGGAGATGAACATCCCGCCGGCGACCCTGATGCCGCTGATGCTCGCCAATGCGTCGAGCGAAACGAAGGCGCGCGCCGAACGCTGGCGCGACGTCATCAAGCGCCTGGCGCGGCTGGCGGAGATCACCTTCGTCGATCGCGCGCCGGACGGCGCCATGCAGCTTCTGGTGCGCGGCGAGGTGGCCGCGCTGCCGCTCAAGGGCGTGATCGATCTGTCCGCGGAAAAGGCCCGGCTGCAGAAGGAGCTGACGAGGGCGGAGGCCGACATCAAGCGCGTCGATGCCAAGCTCGCCAACGAGAAATTCGTCGCCAACGCACCGGAAGAGGTGGTCGAGGAAGAACGCGAAAAGCGCGAGGAGGCGATGGCGCGCCGGACCAAGATCGTTGAGGCGCTCGATCGCCTGAAGGCCGCCGAGTGAGCGTCCAGGATACGACACAGCGGGCCTCGTCGGCGATGCCGCTGTTCCTGCTTTGGCTGGCCGGCAATGCCGCGCGGCTGACCATTCTCGCGATCCCGCCGATCCTGGCGCTGATCATTGTCGACCTCAAGCTGACCGGCACCGAGGTCGGCATCCTCAACGCGATCCCGCCGGCGCTGTTCGCACTGGCGGCGATTCCCGGATCGCTGCTGATCGCGCGGGTCGGCGCCACCAATGCGCTCGTGGTCGGACTGGTGATCACCGCCGCCGGCTCGGCGCTTCGGGGTTTTGCGTTCGATACCTTGGTGCTGTTCGGCGCCACCGTCATCATGAGCGCGGGCGTTGCGGTGATGCAGCCGGCGCTGCCGCCGCTGGTCCGCCAGTGGGTGCCGCACCGCATCGGCTTCGCCACCGCGCTTTACACCAACGGCCTTCTGGTCGGCGAAATCCTTCCCGTGGTGTTCGCCGGCGCGCTGCTGATGCTGCTGGCGGGCAGCTGGCGCGGCAGCCTGGTGTTCTGGTCGATCTGGCCGGCGCTGATCGCCCTGATGATCATCCTGGTGCAGCCGCGCGGCGAGGGCCAGACAGCGGTTCAGCATCGGCACTGGATGCCGGACTGGCGCGATCCCTTGCTGTGGAAGGTTGCGCTGGCGATGAGCGCCAACAACCAGGCCTATTTCTGCACCAACGCGTTCCTGCCGGGCTTTCTGCTGCAACAGGGCCAGACCGATTTCATCGGGCCCGCGCTGTCGGCGCTCAACGCGGGACAATTGCCGGCCTCGTTCATTCTGCTGCTCGCCGCCGGCCGGTTGGAGCGCCGGAAGTGGCCGCTGGTCGCTGCCGGAGTCTTCAGTCTGGTCGGCGTGGCCATCATCGTGTTTTCGACGTCCGTGTGGACCGTTGCGCTCGGCGCGGCGGTGGTCGGGTTCAGTTGCGCCTGGGGGCTGACCTTGCTTCTCAGCCTGCCGGCGCTGCTGTTCGCTCCTGACGACGTGCCGCGCGTCTCCGCCGGCATGTTCACGGTCGGCTATGGCGTTGCGGTTCTGATCTCGATCGTCGGCGGCGGGATCTGGGACGTGACCGGGCAGGCGGCCTTCGCTTTTCTGCCGATCGCGGTGGCGATATTGCCGCTGGTGCTTTGCCCGCTATGGACCGATCTCAAGCAGCGCCGCTCGTGAACGGCTTGCTGACGAAGCGCGATCCCTTCAGCCCATAGCGCCACGGCAGATCGACCGCCTTGGTGATGCCGATGCGCAGGCCCGTCACGATCTCCGGCTTGACGGTGCGGGCGTGGACGGCGAAGGGCGGCGCATTGAGCGCGCGGCCGTTGTGGGCATTGGTGATGCCAAGGGCGCTCGCCAGCTTGCCGGGGCCGGAACAGAGCATCCGCTCGTCCTCAAGGCCACGGCGGCGGCGCATTGCGGCAAGGCCGTGAGTCGGTTGCAGCGCGCGGATCAGCACCGCGGCGGCCGAGCCTTCCTTTTCGCAGACGAAGTTGATGCACCAGTGGATGCCGTAGGAGCGGTAGACATAGGCGAAGCCGGGCGGGCCGAACATCACCATCGTCCGCGGCGTCGGCCCGCGATAGGAGTGCGCCGCCGGCTCGGTCTGATGATAGGCCTCCACCTCGACGATGATGCCGCCGACCCCGCCCACCAGCATCGTCGCGCCGATCAGCTCGGGTGCCACCGCGTGCACGCTGCGGGCGAAGAAGTCGGGCCCGAGCGGCGCGCCGAGCTCGGCCGCGGCGGGACCGAGGGTGGCGTGGACGGGCGGCGAGCGGCGGGGCAGGGTCCGGCGGGACGGCATCGGCGGGATTTCGTGCAGGATAGGCGGTTGTTATCCCGGAATAGGCCGATGCGGCCGGGGATGCAATGACGCAGCGGGTTGCGGCAACCGTCCCTGCGGACTACCTATGGCAGACCGAATAACCGAAGCCGTCACCCTGAGGTGCTGTCGCGCCGCGACAGCCTCGAAGGGCGACGGCGGGCCTCATCCTTCGAGACTCGCAGCTTTGCCGCTCGCACCTCAGGATGACGCTTCCGGCAGGTGGCCGGCGCGCAGAACGGAAGAATCATGGTCGTCGTCCTCGATACCGTCTCAGCCACGCAGATCCGTCCGCGCCATCCGGAGAAGGCACACCGGCCGGACGCGTTGTCGCCGTCAAAACCGGACTGGATCCGGGTGCGCGCCCCGAACACGCGCGGCTATGCCGACACCCGCAACATCGTGCGCGAGAACGGGCTGGTCACAGTGTGCGAGGAGGCGGGCTGTCCGAATATCGGCGAGTGCTGGGACAAGAAGCACGCCACCTTCATGATCATGGGCGACACCTGCACCCGTGCCTGCGCCTTCTGCAACGTCAAGACCGGGATGCCGGGCGCGCTCGACGCATCGGAGCCAGAGCATGTCGCGGAAGCGACCGCCAAGCTCGGCCTCGCGCATGTCGTCGTCACCTCGGTCGATCGCGACGATCTCGCCGACGGCGGCGCGGAGCACTTCGCCAAAACCATTCGCGCTATCCGCGCCCGCTGCCCGGCCACCACCATCGAAATCCTGACGCCGGATTTTCTGCGCAAGGATGGCGCGCTGGAAGTGGTGGTTGCTGCCAAGCCAGACGTCTTCAACCACAACCTTGAAACCGTGCCCTCGCACTATCTCTCGGTGCGGCCGGGCGCGCGCTATTTCCACTCGATCCGGCTGTTGCAGCGGGTGAAGGAACTGGATCCGACCATGTTCACCAAGTCCGGCATCATGGTCGGGCTCGGCGAGGAGCGTCATGAAGTGTTGCAGGTAATGGACGACCTGCGCTCCGCCGACGTCGATTTCCTCACCATCGGCCAGTATCTGCAACCGACGCGCAAGCATCACGCGGTGAAGCGTTACGTCACGCCCGACGAGTTCAAGGGCTATGAGAAGGTCGCCTACACCAAAGGCTTCCTGATGGTGTCGGCGAGTCCGTTGACGCGCTCGTCGCATCACGCCGGCGACGACTTCGCCAAATTGCAGGCCGCGCGCGCCGCCAAGTTCGGCTGAGATATTTCGATGCCGCAGTTCGCCAACAAGCGCCGCGTTCGCCACAGCGCTCCCGAGATGTTCGATCTCGTCGCCGACGTCGAGCGCTATCCGGAATTCGTGCCGCTCTGCAGCGCGCTCAAGGTGCGCCAGCGCACGCCGAAGCCCGACGGCAAGGAAGTCATCGTTGCCGACATGACCGTGTCGTTCAAGCTGGTAAAGGAGAGTTTCACCAGCCGCGTCACGCTCGATCGTCCGAATTTGAAAATTCTCGTCGAATACCTGCAGGGCCCGTTCCGCTCGCTGGAAAACCGCTGGACTTTTGAGCCGAAGGGCGAAGGCGCTTGCGATGTCGGCTTCTTCATCTCCTACGAGTTCAGGAGCCGGATGCTGGCGATGCTGATGGGCAGCATGTTCGATGCGGCCTTCCAGCGCTTCGCCGCGGCCTTCGAGGCCCGCGCCGACAAGATTTACGGCAAGCCCGGCGCGTTTGCCGGCTCGGCGAGCTGAGCGGGTTCAAATCAGCCGACAATGAGTTGATCGCCTTGTCAGTCGTCATGCTCGGGCTTGTCCCGGGCATCCACGTCTTTCATGTTTCATGCCGCAAACCGATCAAGACGTGGATGGCCGGAATAAATCCGGCCATGACGGCGTCAATTCAATCGCTCACTTCCCCTTGCGCTTTGCCACGCGGCGTTTCACCGCGACGCGGCGCGGCGCGCGGGCGACGCGCGGCACGGCACGCACGGCGGGCTCGCGCTTCTTCGCCGTCGGAGCCTTGGGCCCGCGGGCCATTTCCATCAGCATGCGCAGCGCCTCGATCACCGAGCGTTCGCGCACCACGCTGCGGCCGAGCGCGCCGAACCGGCATTCGCGATGCAGGATGCGGCCATCGCGCGCGGCGACCGCGAAATGCACAAGGCCCACGGGCTTGTTCGGCGTGGCGCCGCCGGGGCCGGCGATGCCGGTGATCGAGACCGCGAGATCGACGCCGGCGCGCTCCAGCGCGCCGATCGCCATCGCCTGCGCGGTCTCCTTGCTGACGGCGCCAAAATTCTCCAGCGTGCTCGCTTTCACGCCCAGCATGGCGCGCTTGGCATCGTTGGAATAGGTGACGAACCCGCGATCGATCACATCCGAGGAGCCGGGGATATCAGTGAGGGCGCCCGCCACCAGGCCGCCGGTGCAGGACTCGGCGGTGGCGATGGTCAGCTTGCGCATGCGACAGAGATCGAGCAGCGAACGGGCGAGAGCGCGTGCGTCGCTGCCGGGCATCTCATTGGCTCCGTTTGTCGCTGACGAGATCGTCCTCGCCCCATGGCAGGCGGATCGTCGCCGAGGCCGTCGCCGCGATGCCTTCCTCGCGGCCGGTGAAGCCGAGCCGTTCGCTGGTGGTCGCCTTCACCGCGACGCGCGACAGCGGCAGGCCGGTGATTTCGGCGATCCGCGCGCGCATGGTGTCGCGCAGCGGACCGATCTTCGGCCGTTCGCAGATCATCGTCACTTCGAGATGCGCGACGCGGCCGCCGCGTGCCTTGACGCGCTCCATCGCGTAAACGAGGAACTTGTCCGACGCCGCGCCCTTCCATTGCGGATCGCTCGGCGGGAAGTGCGAGCCGATGTCACCGTCCGCCAGCGCGCCGAGAATCGCATCGACCAGCGCATGCAGGCCGACGTCGCCGTCGGAATGCGCAAGGAAGCCGCGATTGTGCGGCACGCGGACGCCGCACAGCATCAGGTGATCGCCATCGCCGAAGGCGTGCACGTCATAGCCGGTGCCGGTGCGGATATCGCCCAGCATTGCGCCGAGCCGCGCTTCTTCACGGGCGAAATCTTCGGGAGTCGTCAGCTTCATATTGGCAGCATCGCCTTCAAAGGTTGCAACCGTCAATCCCGCCCATTCGGCGAGCGCGGCATCGTCGGTGAAATCGTCACGGCCCTCGCGCGCGGCGCGGCGGTGCGCTTCGAGAATCACGTCGTAGCGAAAGGCCTGCGGCGTCTGCGCGATGCGCAGCTTGGCGCGCTCGGGCGTGGCATCGACATGGCCCTCGGCATCGACCTGCTTGATGGTGTCGCTGACCGCAATCACCGGCACCGCAGCGCCGGTAGTCGTCACGGCCGCGATGGCGCGGGAAATCAATGCGGCATCGGCAAACGGCCGCGCGGCGTCGTGGATCAGCACGATATCCGGCGCAGTGGCGACCAGGGCTTCAAGCCCGGCGCGCACCGACGCCTGCCGCGTCGCGCCGCCGTTGACCGGCGCCAGCGCCCGGATGTTTCCAACCGCCTGGTTGAAAATCGCGATGTCGTCCGGATTCACCACCGGCTGCACCGCGGCGATCTGCGAATGATCGCAGAACGCCGCCATCGCCCGCGCGATGACGCTGCGGCCTCCCAGCGTTCGGTACTGCTTCGGGCCGCCAGGACCGGCACGGAGGCCCCGGCCTGCGGCGACAATAATAACGGCGGTTCGCGGAGATGTAGACATGAGGTACCGGGATCAGGCCGAGCGTCTGGAGGAGAGGGGATCGCCTCGCGGCGACGACAGCCCCATAGCACGGCCCGCATTGAAAACGGCAGCTTTTCCTTTGCCTTGGCC